>OLOA01000538.1_pt1 | contig 41154 bp, 29 predicted proteins | sample 1672201 | NCBI WGS metagenome assembly OLOA01 (sample SAMEA3136658, study PRJEB25190) | human gut metagenome
TGGGGGTGGGGGTGGGGGCTATGTTCTGGCTCCCCGCCGGCCGCCCGGGGCCTTTTGGCCCCGGGCGCTGCCAGCGTGCCTAGCGCTTACGGATACCCCAGACCAGGGCTCCGACGCCGGCCATGGCGATGACGAATGCCATGAGCAGTGCAGCGGCCTGCTGGTCACCCGTGGTGGGCAGGAAACCCTTGACCGTCTTGACGATGTTCGTCACGGTCTTGGGTGTGCCGGGATCGGGCGTCGGCACGGGCGTCTCGGGCTTCTTGTACGTGTTGTTGAACACGATACCCTCGACGCTCTTATCGCCCTTGGCAAAGGCGACATTCGCCTTGAGGTTGCCCTCGCCGTCGTCGACCACGTTGACGGTCGCGGTAAAGACGGACTTGTCGTAGGTTATACCGGCCTCGTCGCCCTTGACCTCGCTGATGGTGTAGACGTACGTACCGGGCTCGCTGTACTCGAACTTGTCGAAGTTGATCTTACCGTCGGCATCGTTGGTGACGGCGGACTCGATGCCCTCGCCAACGAGCTTAAAGCTGAACTCGTCCTTCTTGAGCTCGCGTCCCTCGAGCACCTTGATGGCGCCGATGGAGACCTGCGTGGGCATGGCGTGATACTTGTTGGTAAAGCCAGCCGACTCGGTGGTTCCCTCGAGCTTGTGCGTCGCGGTCAGCGTGCCGTCGCCGTTGTCGGAAACGGTGGTCACGACGGTGTAGGTCGTGCCGTCATAGGTGACGCCCTTGTACAGGCCGAGCGCGTTGGGGCAAGCCTCGCGCAGCGTGTACGTGTGCGTGCCGGGCGCCTCGTAGCGGATCGGGCTCAGTGTCACAGTGCCGTTGGCGTCGTTGGCGCCGCTTGCGACAACCACGTCGTCCTCGAGCAGATCAAACGTGAACTCGCCAGCTGCAAGGTCGCGTCCGGTCAGACACTTGACCGTCTTGACCTGATCGGTCACGGAAGAATCGGTAGGCGCCACGCTGTAGGTGTTGGTGAACGTGAAGGCAGCACCGTCGTCGCCTTCGCGCTTGACGCTCAGATGTCCGGTGCCGTCGTCAGTCACGGTATAGGAAACCTTGCGCGTGGCGTTGGCATCGTTAGTCACGCCAGGGGCGCTGCCGGTCTCGGTTACCGTGTACGTAAAAGTGTGCGAGCGCGGAGCGGTGGGGGCCGCAGGCTCGGGCTCGTCGGCGTTGGCGTCAGCGTCGGCCTCTTCAGCTTCGGTCTCGTCAGCCTCGTCGGCCTCGGCCTCGTCAGCTTCGTCCGCCTCGGCCTTATCGGTCGCATCGTCCGCCACGCCCAGGGCGCGGTTGAGGTCCTCGAGCGTAAAGTGGATCTTGCCAAAGTCCACGTTGCCGGCCGCGTCGTTGGTTGCGGTCGTGCGCTCGGGCATCGGGGCACCAGCCTCGTCGGCGGTCACGGTAAAGGTGAACTTGCCCGTGATGTCGGCCGGGGCCAGGCCCTCGGCAACCTGGAGCTTCTTAGTACCGGTGAGCGCGGCATCGACGGCCTCGGCGCCGTAGACGTTCTCGAACAAGGGCTCGACGCCGCCGTAGTCGACCGTTGCCGTCAGGGTACCGTCACCGTTGTCGACGACGATAACCTTAAAGCCAAAGCTCCACGTTGTAGCGGAAACGCCATTTGGCAGCCCGAATAAATCTTCGTAGGCCGTGTAGTTAATGGTCCAGGCAAGCTTGCCGTCCTTATCGGTACGATGGGCAAGCCCAGCAGACTCAAGATCGGCAAGCATCTTGGTGTCGTAGTGCAGAGCATCAAAGCTCACGTGCCCGCCGATATTGGGCTTGAGATTTTCATAACCCACAAGCTCACCCTGATAGGCGATACCGAACCAGAACTCGCCGTCGACCATCGGGCGACCGGTCAGGGTCTTGGCGGCAACGACCTGAGCAGCGGTGCCACCAGGCGTGTTGGTCGTAGCGCTATAACTGTTGACGAACGGAACCACGGCGCTCTCGACCGCAGCCGCGCCGGTCTTGTACTCGGTCACCAGCGTGCCCTCGGAACCGCCGGAGACGGTCGTCGTGGCGGTGAGCGTACCGGCGGTGTCGTCGGCGATGGCGATCGTCACGGTGCGGACAGCGTCGTCGTAGGTGTAACCCGGCTGGCCGTCGTTCTTCTCGGCCACGGTGTACGTAAAGGTCTTGCCGGCATCAGCCTGCGTAAATTTGGCCTCATGGCCCGCCAGGATGTCAATCTGACCGACCGTTCCCTCTATCGTTGCAGGGGACTCGAAGTTGTTGGCCCCGGGAAGCAGGCCAAGTGCGCGAGCCGAATCATCGTCGGCGGGCGTCACGGTAAAGGTGAACTGCCCCTCGGTCATGGGACGTCCGTAGAGGGTCTTGCTGAGCTTGAGGCCGCCGGCCGCGGCGTAATCGAGCTCAGTGCGGTACGTGTTGGTAAAGCGTCCGTTTTCCTTCTTGGTGACGTTTGCGGTCAGGTTGCCATCGCTGTCCTCGGTCACGGTCACTTCGGCGGTTGCGACATGCGCGTCATACGTCATACCGACCGTGCTGCCCGCGTTCTCGCGAATCTCGTACTTATAGGTTCCGGCGACAGCGTAGTGAATCTTGCCGAACTTGATGGCGGCGATGCCGTCCTTCGCGTCCTTCTTGCTCACGGTTACGGTTGCGGGATCGGGCAGCGGGGCGCCTTCGGGGGCGGTGATGGTAAAGCTAAACTCGTCCCCATCCGTCCAGTCGCGGCCGTCAATGGCCTTGCTCAGGTCAAAGTCGAGCTCTGCGTCGAGCGGGGTCACGCTGTAGGTGTTCTTGAAGGTCGCAGCCGTGGCGTCCTTCAGGACATGCTCAGCCTTGAGCGTGCCATCGCCCTTGTCGGTAATGGTGGTCTCGATGGTGTACTTGGCGTCGCCGTACGTGATGCCCTTGCTGATGGTTCCGCCGTTGACCTCGCGCAGCGTGTAGGTGTGCTCGCCGGCCTCGGTGTACTTCACGGCGCTCATCGTGATGTTGCCCTCGGCGTCGTTGATGCCGGTGGCAACGACCTTGTTGCCCTCGACGAGCTCGAAGGAGAACTCGCCTTCCTTGAGCTCACGCCCGGTCAGAACCTTGTTCGCGGTAATCTGGTCGGTGACGCTCGTCTCGACAGGCGTCACGTTATAGGTATTGGTGAACGTAAATGTCACATCGCCGTCCGGCTTGCAGGATACGCTCAGATTGCCCTTGCCGTCATCGGTCACGGTGAAGGAAACCTCGCGCGACAGCTTGGCGTCGTTGGTCACGCCAGCGACCTCGCCGGACTCGGTCACGGTATAGGTAAAGGTGTGCTCGCGCTTCTCGGGCTTCTCGCCCAGAGCCTTGTTAAGGTCGTCGAGCGTAAAGGTAATCTTGCCAAAGTCGACCTTGCCCTTGGCATCATTGGTCACGCTCGCATTCGCGGGCATGGGTGCGCCCTCTTCACCGGTCACGGTAAAGGTGAACTTGCCGGCAATGTCAGCCGGGGTCAAGCCGTCGGCGACCTGCAGGTTCTTGATGCCCGCAAGCGATGCCTCGGCAGCATTCGTGGTGTAGGCGTTCTTGAACTCGATACTCTTGACGTCCTCGGCGCCCTTCAGCTCGTGCGTGGCCACCAGCTGGCCCTTGCCGTTATCGCTGATGGTCGTCACGATGGTGTAGACCGCGTCATCGTAGTCAATACCGCCGGCGTTGCCCTTAACCTCATGCAGCTTGTAGGTGTGCTGGCCGATCTCGGTGTACTTGATGGCACTGAACGTCACCATGCCGTCGGCGGCGTTCTTAACGGTCTCGATAAGCTCAGAGTCCTCACCCTTAATCTCGCGCAGCTCAAAGCTGAACTCACCGGCCGTAAGGTCGCGCCCGGTCAGAGACTTGGTCACGTCAATCTTGTCGGTAACGCTGGACTCAACAGGCTCCGCAGTGTAGACGTTCTTGAACTCGGTCTCGTCGGCTTCGCTCCAAGTCACCTTCACAGCGGCGCTGAGCTCGCCCCTCTTGTTGGGCGTTACCGTCACGGTGACCTCCGCGACGTTCTTGCTGTAGGCAATGCCGTCAACCGTGGTCCCGGCGTTCTTTTCGCTGACCCTGTAGACGTACGTGCCAGGCTCGGTGTATTTGATCGTGCCGAAGTCGATGACAGCCTTACCCTTGTCGTCCAGATCGTCCTTGGTCACAGACGCGGTCACGGGCGCTGTCGCGGACTCGGGTATCGGGGCACCGTTCTCGGACGTCAGCCCAAACTCAAACGTGTCCTCCTTCGTCCAGTCGCGGCCCTCGAGCACCTTGGTCAGACCAAAGCTAGCCTTGGTGTCCACCGTTGCCGGCGTCACGTTAAAGCTGATCTTGCCGTTGTTGCCCAGGTAGGAATTGACATGCGTCGCGGTCGCCTTAGCGGACACGTTGTTCCACTTGGGGTTGAGAACGTCGGTCGCGGTACCAGTGTTGTTGCCGCCCACGCTCTTCTTGGTGGTATGGAGTTCGTCGATAAAGGCCAGACGCGCGGTTCCCACGCTAAACGAAAGGTTGCCGTCCTCGTCGGCAACAATAGCGCCGTCAAACTTCGCAGCGTCGCCGCCGATAAACTCGATGACGGCAGAGGCGGGCTTGGCCTCGCCGTTTTCGCCCTGCTCCTCAAACTCATCCTTGTAGTAATAGGTGCCGGTTTCTGCCAGTGAATTCTTTGCAGGCTGTGTGCAGTCCTTGTCCGTGTAAATGGGAGTCTGCTTCTGGAAGTAGTAGTAGCGGTTGGTGTCGGCCGGCTCAAAGGTCGCAACCGTATCGCCCAACGCACCACCGCTCCACTTGTTCGCAAAGAAGTTCACGGTCTTGGTGCCGTCAACGACGGTCGTATTATGCTCGATGTAATCCTTGAGCCCCGCTACCTTCTCGGGCGTAAACAGGTTGTCGAGTGCGACCTTCTTCACGCTCGAGGCATACTTCACCTGGATGGGCTTAACGGTATCGACCGAAAGCTTGCCGTCTACGGTCTTAAAGTGACTCAGCGGAATCAACGACGCGGGAATGTTGACCGTTACGATATCGCCCTTCTGGGGATTGTCGTCGCCGGCACGCTGCGCGGTAATGAGCAGGTCTTTTGCCTTGCCATCGAACTCGTACGTATCGGTCTTGGTTTCTTTGTTGACCGTCTTGCTCGGATTGGTAAACGGCGTGCCGTTGATGACGACCTCGGTGAAGCTGTCGACCTGCATAAAGTCGCCCAGCTCGTCGGTAAACGTGATGTAGCCGGACTTGGTCTCGTCGTAGCCCTTATGGATTTCGGTCGGATAAGGCGCCTCCGATGTGATGGCCTGCGAGATGTCGTCGAAAACCTTCTTGAGCTCTTCGGCATTGGTCGCCGACTTGTAGTAGTCGGCGTTTTCCGCGCGTGCACCATGAGTATCCCATGCCGTGGCATTGGGGTAGTTGCTCGAAACGGCCTGCATGAACTTGTTCTCTTTTTGGCTTTTTCCCGAATCCTGGATACCAGCGCTGGGATCCGCGCCATCAAAGATGCCGATAGTATAAACGGTGGCCTTGCTGTCCTTCATGTTCTTGGCAGCCGCCACGGCAGCGTTAGCAACCGTAGGATCAAACTTGTCAATTTTCGTTGGCGTGCCGTCGGTAAAGAACACAACAATCTTCTTGGCGTCCGCGCGACCAGAAGTGATACCCTCTGCCAGCTGCAGACCATTGTCGGCGCGCGTTGCACCAGCGGGTGTAATCTGGGCAATCCTATGCTTAAGAGCTTTCACGTTGCCGCCGGAGCAATCGGTCAGGTCTTTCATAACCTGTGTGTAATTGTAGGTGTATCCTCCGTCACGATACGTCTCGTTGCCGATATTGTTGGACGTCTTGCCCGCAAACTTAACGATAGCAACCTTATGCTGCCTATCCACGCCCTCGATGCCCTCGTTTTGTTTGGCAATGGCGTCGATGAAGCTGCTGGCAGCGCTCTCCAGCGCATCGATGCGCCTGGTGGGATCTCCACCGCCCATCTCATGATCCATCGAGCCAGAGGCATCCAGCACCATCACGATGTCGAGCGGCGTGGTAACCGTCACGGTTGAATTAGACGTCGAGGACATCGCCGAAAGCGTGGTCAAAAAGTCCGACTCTTCGTTTTCCTCGGTTGCTTTGACCGTCTTGTCGGTCCAGATTCGACCGACGTTTTGGGTCGTTACCTTATTGCCACCGTGGCCTGCCGCCCAGATTTCCCAGCGACCGCTGGTGTCGGGGTCGGCGACCTTTCCGGTCATTATCGGTCCGTCCATTCCCGTGCTGGACCTGGCGTTGGCCTCGGGCAGCATGGCGAATGCTGCGGCTGGCAACACCAGCACTACGGCCAGTATCACCGCCAAGAGACCCCTCGTGTACTTACCCATCGTGTCTCCCTTCTCGCGGTCTCAGACCTTGCATCAGCCTAAAGTTACGAAATGAGACACAATTAGGGCAGGTGACACACGTTCCAGATTTGATTTTGGGCGTGAGACAAATGTCTCACCAAAGTTGAGACACGAGAGTTTTCGCAGGAAAACGGGTGCGACTCGGAGCCATCAGGCAAAAATGATCCGTTTTCCTCCGCCCTTGGGGGATCAATGGCTGTTACCGATATGATGCCATTTCAAAACTATGCCGGTTTACTACGATAAAAAGAAGGCGTCCGACCACGCGTGGCTTTTTCGCAAAGCTGCAAGCCGTCTACCTGCGGTTTTGGTTTTACCACATGCGGTGTGGTTAGGAGTAGGCGATTTGTCGTAGTAAACCGGCATAGTTTTGTTCGCGGCGGCTCCACCGCGCGTTTAAGCGCGGGGCCGGTGGGGCATTTTTGCCCCACCGGCCCTATTCCAGCTCTATTCCGGCTTGGTTTCTACCGTGGGAGTCTTATCCGCCGCAACTGGAGCACGGGCGGTGTCCATAGTCAGGCAATGTTTGGGGCAGCTCTCGACGCACTCGCCGCACACCACGCAGGCATACGGATCGATCGACCACGTTCCGCCCTTGCGATCGACCGCGAGCGCGCCCGCCGGGCAACGACGCGCGCACATCCCGCAGCAGATGCACACGTCCATGTCGTTAACGATATGTCCGCGCAAACGCTCGGGCGCCGCGAGCTTCTCCTGCGGATAGCACACCGTTACCGGCTGCTTGACCATAGAGCCCAAGGCCGTCTTGGCAAATGTCAGCAAACTCATGCCGCGCCTACCTTTCCGTGCAGCTAATGCAGGGGTCGATGGTCAGGATAATCATGGGCACGTTGGCAAGGAGCACGCCCTGCAGCGCATGCGTCAGACCCGCCAGATTTTGCGACGTCGGCGTGCGTACGCGGAAACGGTCCAGATTCTTGGTGCCGTTGCCGCGCACATAGTAATACGCCTCGCCGCGCGGTTGCTCAATCACAACCTCGCCGCGTGCGCCGTCGGCCGGCGTAAGCTTGGTGCGCCCGCCGATCCCGTCGTGCGGAATCTTGTCCACAAGCTCCTTAATGATGTCCATGGCCTGCGTGACCTCGGCACAGCGCACCTGGCAGCGGGCATAGCAATCGCCATCGGTAGCAACGATGGGCTCAAACGCAGCCAGATCCGCATAGGCACCGTCGTCAAACATGCGCACGTCGTAATCCACGCCCGATGCGCGCCCAAACGGACCGACCATCGAAAGCTCCAGCGCGTCTTTCTTGCTAATCATGCCCACGCCATGCAGGCGCTCGCCGCAGCTGTTGTCGTCCAAAAACGTATGCACCAGGGCCTCGTAGTCAGGACGCATGGCATCGAGCGTCTGGACAATACCCGCCAGCTCGGAGTCCTCAATGTCGTGTTTAAGGCCGCCGATCTCGTTGATCGACAAAATCACGCGGCCGCCGCACGTGCTCTCGAAGATCTTGAGAATCTGCTCGCGTAGGGTCCACGAACGATAGAACAGCGCCTCGAAACCAAAGGCATCGGCGAGCAGGCCCAGCCACAGCAGGTGCGAGTGAATGCGCGAAAGCTCGTGCAGAATGGTGCGGATATACTGCACGCGGCCGGGCACCTCGATGTCGAGCATGCGCTCGCAGGCGCTGGCATAGCCGCAGCTGTGGCCCACGGCGCAAATGCCGCAGATGCGCTCGGCGATGTAGCCAAACTGGTGCATATCACGCTTTTCGGTGAGCTTCTCGAGTCCGCGGTGAACAAAGCCGATCTGCGGAATTGCCTCGATGACGCGGTCGTCCTCGATCACCAGGTCCAGATGAAGCGGCTCGGGCAGCACCGGGTGCTGCGGGCCAAACGGAATAACGGAGCGATGTGCCATGGACCTTACGCCTCCTTTTTCTGCTTGTCGCGGGCGGCCTTAGCGGCAAGCGCCGCGCGGACCTTGGCCGCTTTCTCGGGATCCATGGCGGCGAGCTTTGCCTCCATCTCGGCAGCCTTGAGCGCGGCCTTCGCAGCGGCCTCATCGTGCTGAGCATCGGAGCCGGCAGCCGCAGCGGGCTGAGCAGCGGTGCCCGCGGCGTCGCCGGCGCTCGCAGCACCCTCCCCTGCAGCAGCCGCAGCCGCGGCGGCCTTTTCGGCCGCGGCTTTGCGCGCCTTGGCCTCGGCGGCGGCACGGACCTTCATGGCCTTCTCGCGTGCGGCCTTCACCTCGGGCGTGACAACGCTCATGGGTTCGGCAGTCGAGACCTGGTAGAAAAAGCCCTTAAAGTCGATCTGCATGTCGGTGATGGCAAGCCCAAACAGGTCGTGCGCTTCGTTCTCAAACGGAAATACCGCCGGATAGTACGAGCTGATGGACGGAATCTCCTGATACTGATCAATTCCCTCAACCACCAGGTTCTCGATCGCATAGCTGCCGTCCTGCGCAATATGCTCCCGAGCAGCACGAACGTCGATAAACGTATAGACCAGGCGATACGATCCGTCGTCCACACAGCGCTCGGCATGCATCTGCACAAAGCGCGCGCCGGTACCTTTGAGCGCCTGCACATGCGGCAACAGCTCATCGATCCCGACGGTAGTGTAGATTGCCTTTTGCATTACTCGGCCTCCTTTGCAGCGGCAGGCGTCTCAGCAGGTGTGTCGCCAACGGCGGGCGCGTCGCCGGCCTCAGCCGCAGCTACAAACCCGTCCTCGCCCAGCTCAACGCCACCGTCCCAGGTTGCGGCGCCGCCCACGGTAAGCGGGTCACCGCCAGCGCGCATCACGGCCTCCTTCTGGTCCAGAATGCCGCACGCCTCCACAATGGCATCGATCACGGTCTCGGGGCGAATGGCGCACCCGGGCGCGTACACGTCCACGGGAATCGCGCGGTCCACGCCGCCGATCACGTTATAGGCATCGCGGAACACGCCGCCCGAGCACGCGCAAATGCCGCACGCCACCACGCACTTGGGCTCGAGCATCTGATTGTAGATCTGGCGCACGACGGGCAGGTTCTGGGCATTGACCGACCCCGTCACCAAAAAGATGTCCGCATGCTTGGGGTTGCCGGTGTTGACCACGCCAAAGCGTTCCGCATCGAACAGCGGCGTGAGCGAGGCCAGCACCTCGATATCGCATCCGTTGCAGCTCGAGCCGTCGTAATGAATAACCCACGGCGAGCGCGACATTTTATGATCCATGGATGCCGCCTCCTAAATAAACACGTCGACGAGGATGGGCATAAGGTTGAGCAGGCCAAACACCAGCGCCACACCCCATCCGAGCCTAAAGCAGCTGCGCCAGGTGCTGCGTGCGAAGGTGTTGTCGATCAGGACCTCGACAAAATACGTCACAGCCATCACGACCAGGGCGACCACCCAGCTCACCGGGTTGTCCCAGACAAAGAACATGCCCACCCACATCAAAAACAGCACGGTCTCGCACCAGTGCATAAGGGTCATCTTGGCCAGCGTGCCGCCGCTCATCTCGGTGGCGACACCCTGGACAATCTCCTGATGCGCGTGATGCGAGTACGAAAGGTCAAACGGCGACTTGCGCAGCTTGATGGTAAGCACCGCGAGCAACGCGAGGAAAATGGGTGCGCTGTACACGATGATGGGGGCCGACTGCCCCGTCACGGCGATGGAATCAAAGCTATCGGTGGCGAGATACAGGCCCACGCTCATCAGCAGAACGGCGGGCTCGTAGCTCATAACCTGCAGCAACTCACGATCGGCGCCGACCTGCGCAAACGGGCTTTGCGTCGAGGCGGACGCCAGCACCACAAAGATCGCGGCGAGGGTAACCATAAACGCGCACAGCAGCGTGTTGGAGCCCGACACAAAGATGCCACCGCCCACCACGGTAAAGATGAGCGCGCACGCCATATAGGTATCGTCCATGGTGTTTACGCTGGCAGGGGCTTTGCGCAGCAGCTTGGCAACGTCGTAGAATGGCTGGAGCAGGCGCGGGCCCACGCGGCCCTGCATGCGGGCCGAAAGTTTGCGGTCGAGGCCGTCGATCAGGCCGCCCACAAGCGGCGCCAGCAGGGCAAACGCCACGGTGCCAATAAAAATGCCCACGACACCCGAACCTTCAAAATACTTGCCGCGCAGCACCGAGGGCGCACTCATGGCAAGTCTCTCGGGCCCAATCCACGCGCAACACAGCAGCGCAAACAAGATAATGCTGCAGCACACGACGCTACCCGCGGGGCCAATACGCTTCTCGCCAAGAGCATCCTCCGAATACCAATTGCGCTTTTCGGCCTTCACCTCGTGTCCCATCGAGCCGCGGAAATGGCGGTAATTGTCGGTTCCCACACCCGAAAGATATACGTTGACGTGCGGCTTGTTGCTCACGCGGAATGAAGTCAGCAGCACCACGGCGATAAACGCCACGATAACCACCATCAGATACATGGCGTCCTTGCCAATAACGTACGGCACGCGGCCAAACACCATGGCCAAGTAAGGCGACACCAGACCGCTCGAGATAACCGGAAACGCCACGCAGCACAGAATCAGCAGCGCGGCGATGGTGTTGAGGGCCATCCATTCGGTCTTATGGACATTGACCTCAACGTTTTGAGCCGTGGGGTCGACGCCCGAAAGCTTGGCAAGCCACTTGCCCCAGAAGAAGAACGTCGCGGCCGAGCCAAAGGCCAGCACCATGATCATGAGCACGTTGCCGGTCTGCGCAAACGCCACCAGGGCGCCCCACTTGGACACGAGCATGCCAAACGGCGCCACGAACATGCCCATGATGCCCAGCATCATCAGGCGCGTCAGGTGCGGCATGCGGCTGAACATGCCGTCCATGTCCTCGATATCGCGGCTGCCGATATGATGCTCGGCCGTGCCCACGCACAGGAACAGCAGCGACTTGGCCACCGTATGGAACAGGATCAAGAAGATGGCCGCCCATACGGCCTCGGGCGCGCCGACGCCCAAGCAGGCACTGATGAGGCCCAGGTTGGAGATGGTGGAGTACGCGAGCACGCGTTTGGCGTTACTCTGCGAGATGGCCATGAGGGCAGCGAGCAAAAACGTGATGGCACCCACACTCGTGACCATAAAGCCGGTCACGGGATAGATGGCATAGAGCGGGCTCAGCTTGACCATCAGGAACACGCCGGCTTTGACCATGGTTGACGAGTGCAGCAGGGCGCTCGTGGGCGTGGGGGCAACCATGGCACCCAACAGCCAAGTGTGGAACGGCATCTGTGCGGCCTTGGTGAGTGCGGCGAGCGACAACAGGATGACCGGCATCACCAGCAGCGCGGACTGCGCGGTTCCGGCGCCGGAAAGCTCAATCATGCCCGAGATGGTCAGCGGCATGCCGTTCACGTGCAGGTACATGAGTCCGGCCAAAAACGCGATGCCGCCCAGCATGTTGAGGATGATCTGGGTAAAGGCGTTTTTAATGGCCTCGGGCGTGCGCGTGTAGCCAATCATAAGGAACGAGCACACGGTGGTGATTTCCCAGCCGCAGAACAGCCACTCAAGGTTGTCGCTCGTCACGATAACGAACATGGCCGAGAGGAACAGGAACATGAGCGCCAGGAACTGCGGGCGACGGTCGGGCGCGGTCTGCCCGCGCAGCGCGGCCTCGTGCTCGTCATGGGCCTGGAAGTCCTTCATATAACCCAAGGCATACACGCAGATTAGGCTGCCGACGATGCCGACGGCGAGCACCATGATCACGCTCATGTAGTCCAGGTAGAGCGGCGTTGCCGTGACGGCTTCGGCCGCGGGCAACGTCATGGCTGCAAAGGCGAGCGAGCCCACCAGCTGGACTATGCCGAGCACCGTGGTGAGCGCGTTCCTATATTTGTACGCGTTGTACAGGATTACGGCGCACAGGATGACGTCGATGACGGAGCTGATGATCGAGAGCACATGCGGGGTGCCGGGGGCAACCTCAAAGCTCTGCGGACCCGTGCCAAAAAACATGACGGCGACTACAACTGTCACCGCCATAATAATGCCGGAGCCTACAAGCCCCACCGCATCGCGGGCGCGGTCACCGCGCGCGAGCAGCATGCCCAGCGCCGGTACCAGCGGAAACAGGGTAAGGAAATACAGTAGCGTCATACCATCACTCCCCCGTGCAAAAACGCTGCAATTGTTTAACGTTATAGCTCAATTGAGGAGTAGCGGCGGCAGGTTTTCGGTCAACTGGGGAGTTTTAGGCGTACGAGGCAAGGAGCCTGTCCGCATTGGAGTAGAGGGGCGGCAAGAAAAATGCGCCCCTGTGGGCGCACCATCCCGTTTGCTATTCCGCCTTTTTAACGCGCGGCTTGCGACCGCGCGGTTTATCGACCAGTGCGGACTCACCGCTCTCGCGGTACTGACGGTACCAAGCCTTGACCGAAGACTCGCTGGGAATCTTGTGCTTGATCATGGCCTCGCGAACCGTCAAGCCGTTTTCCAGACGGTCCTTAACCACAGCGAGCTTTACGTCGTACGAATAGGTGTGATGATGCGAACCGGCATTGAGAACGGCGTCGGCACCGCCCACGGCATACGCGCGGGCCCACTGACGAGCCGTGGCCTGGGGAATGCCAAGCTCCGCAGCGAGGGCACGATGACCGACCCCCTCTTGGAGGATCTCGACGGCGCGCTGCCTAACCTCGGGCGCATGCGTGCGAGTCCTAGTTGCTTCCGACATACCTGCCACTTCTTAGCCTTAACCGTTAATCTGCTTTCTTACGTGCAAGTTAGATAGTAGCATTTTACTGTTTGCTCAAAGCAGTTAATTAAAATAGATGCGGCGTTATCTGGGCATTTGGCACCAAATTACGACATTTCTTTATCGATTATTTACGCTGGTAGCTGACTCGCAGCTAATCGTCATTCGCTTGTCAACAAAATTGGCATCTCTTTATGTCCTTTGGTATAGAAGATATAGTTATTAACCCCTCCCCCAATAATTTTGAGTAATCTGCAAGGCAGTAGACGTCCTCACTCCTCATGATTACCGCGCATTGCCATCCACCGGAGCAAAACAAAAGGGCGGGACCTGCTGCGCTTGCAGGCCCCGCACCGATTGACACCCGACGGGACGCAGTCGGGCGAGGCGGATCCGTGCTACCGCCCCGCCTGGCCGCGACGCTCAACTACAGCTCGTTGGCCGCGTGATACGCCGTGCGGATGGCGCTCGCAATGTCGGCGGTGCGCTCGCCCGAGCAGTCGCCCACGCAGGTCACGGGCACCGTCACGCCGTCCAGGTCAAACGCGTTGGCCTTGGAGCCCACGGCCATCACCACGTAATCGCAGGCGATATTTACCGGCTCCTCGGCGCCGTCCTCGGTGGTGCGCACGGCCTCCACGCCCTCGTCGGTAATGGCGGTCAGGCGGGTCTTCACGTGCTGCTCCACGTTGTGCTCGGCAAAGTCGCTCATAATCAGCGGCAGAATGGTCTCGGACTCGCCCGCGGCAATCTTGTCGAGCATCTCCACGATCGCCACCTCGCAGCCGTGCTGCAGCAGGTACTCGGCAGTCTCGGTGCCCACCAGGCCGCCGCCAATGACGGCGACGCGGCCCGTAAGCTCCACCTTGCCGGCCAGCACGTCCCAGCTCGAGACGACCTTGTCCGAGTCGGCACCCGGAACGGGGATGACCACGTCGTGCGCGCCCACGGCCACAATCGCGGCATCGGCGGCGTTGAGGTCCTCTGCCGTAGCGACGTGGCTGAGCTCAACCTTCACGCCCAGGCCAGGCAGAATCTTCTCGTAGTACTCGACCGAGCGCATGATCTCGTCCTTGCGCGGAGGCGCAGCCGCCAGCACAATCTGGCCGCCCAGATGATCGCTCGCCTCGTAGACGGTCACGTCGTAGCCGCGCTTGGCCGCCACGCGCGCGGCCTCCAGGCCGGCGATGCCGCCGCCCACCACGGCGACCTTCTTGTCGCCCTCGCCCGGCTTGATGGCGATGGTCGCCTCGTCGCCGTTCTCGGCATTGAGCACGCACGAAATGTACTTGCGGTTTTGAATCGCATCGACGCAACCCTTGTTGCAGTTGAGGCACTCGCGGATGGGCTCACCCGTGGCGGCCTTCAGCGCAATGTCGGGGTCGCACATGAGCGAGCGGCCATAGGCGATGATGTCGGCGGCGCCGTCTTCCAGAATCTTCTCGCCGGCCTCGACCGAAACCACGCGGCCCACGGTTGCCACCGGCACGGAGACCAGGGCCTTGACGCGCTCGGCCACGGGCAGCGTCCAGTTGTAGGGCATGGCGCCCATGGGCGGAATGGTGTCGCCCATGTTGCCGGTGTGGTTGGCCTGTGCAACCTGGATCATATCGATGCCCGCGCCCTCGAGCAGCTTGGCAAACTCGCAGGCCTCGTCGGGCTGCAGGCCGCCCTTGCCGCGCGGCGTGCCGTCGGGGTTCTCCATGATCACGGGGAGCTTGTACTCCACCATCAGCTGCGGCGCAGCCTCCTTAATGGCGGCGACGACCTCCAGCGCATAGCGAACGCGGTTCTCGAACGAGCCACCGTACTCGTCGGTGCGCTGGTTGAGGATAGCCGAGCACAGCGAACCCACCAAGCGGTCGCCGTGGACCTCGATGGCGTCGATGCCGGCCTGCTGCGCGCGAGCGGCCGAGGCAGCAATGGCCTCCTTGATCTGGGTGAGCTGCTCTACGCTCGCCTCGTTCACAAAGTGCTGCATGTCGTGATGCAGCTTGGCGTAGGCCTGGTTGCGGATCTCGTTGGACTCGGCCATCTTGGCGGCAAAGGTCTCCTCGTCGCCGGCGGCCTTGGCCTCCTGCGCGGCCTTGGCGGCGGCCATGGAACCCATGACCATGCGGCCGACACCGGGCACGTCGTACTCGGGGTGGAACAGCTGCAGCGCGACCTTGGCACCGTGCTTGTGGACGGCATCGGCCAGCGCCTTAAACGTGGGGATCTGGGCGTCGGTTGCCAGCTTGGGCGTGGGGCTTGCGGTCATGACGGGAGCAACGTCGCCGATGACGATGTAGCTCACGCCGCCACGGGCCAGGCGCTCGTAAAAAGCCAGGCTGCGCTCGCCAATGGAGCCGTCGCGCTCCTCGTAGCCGGTGGTCAACGGCGGGAACATAATGCGGTTCTTGAGCTCAAGGGGGCCAACCGTAATGGGCTGGAGCAGCTTGGATGCAGGTGCGGTCATGAACATTCCTCTCTTATAGGCGCGGCGGCGATGATGCCGCGTAGTTGTCTAGAGGATATGGCATGGGAGCACGGCGGCACAACGGAAATCGGCGAATATCAGGTGGCGGCAGGTGGATGGGGCAGAGCGGCCCGTCGGTTCGTCTCAATCTGTAACAGTTACTCGGCAAAACCGGGTCTTACTGTTACAGATCGAGATTTTGTTTGAGAGGCCGAGAATTGGACCGAAAACACGGTCCCGGAATAACAAAAAAGCTCGCCGGCTAGGCCGACGAGCTGCAAGTTCTTGGTCGCGGGGGCAGGATTTGAACCTACGACCTCCGGGTTATGAGCCCGGCGAGCTACCAGACTGCTCCACCCCGCAATGTCTGGGCGCCTCATGTGCGCAAGAAAGAATATTACGCGGGAGTTCGGTAAACGGCAAGGAAAAACTCGTGGAGCATAATTCCTTCATATTTAAACCCCTCAGCCCCTATCACCGTAAACGAATCGCAGCCGAGTGCCGTCGGCGGCGCGTATACAATGGTGCGCGTCCTTTTATGCCAACACTGGGAGTAGACATGCTGCTCGCTATCGATATGGGAAACACGCAGACGGCCATGGGCCTGTTTGACGGAGACGAGCTGGTGCAGTCGTGGCGCATGCCCACCGACCGCTCCTATACCGCCGACGAGATCCATGTGCGCCTGATGGGTTTCTTTAAGATGTACGGCCTTTCGCTCGACGCGGTCGACGCGATCGCCTTTGCCGGCGTGGTGCCGCAGCTCTCGCGCGAATGGCACGCCGTGGCCGACCGCATTGCCGCGGACGCCATCGTCATCGGGCCGCAGACGGCCGCGGTGACCAAGCTGCGCGCGGCGCGTCCCCAAGCCGTAGGCGCCGATCGCGTCGCTAACGCCGTTGCGGCCGAAACTTTCTACGGCGCGCCGGCAATCGTGGTGGACTTTGGCACCGCGACCAATATCGACGTCATCGATGAGGACGGTTATTACATTGGCGGAGCGATCGCGCCGGGCATTCGCATCTCCATGGACGCGCTTGCCGCCCGTGCCGCCAAGCTCGCCAGCGTGCCGCTCGAGGCGCCCGAGCACGCCATCGGCCGCGATACCGAGGAGTGCATCAAGGTCGGCGCCGTAACGGGCGCCGCTGCCATGGCCGAGGGCCTGGTCGCGCGCATGAAGCGCGAGCTGGGCCGCGACGATGCCACCGTTATCGCCACAGGCGGTCTCGCCGGCATCGTCGCCGGCTCGACCGATGCCTTCGACGTGGTAGACGGCCAACTCACCATCAAGGGCATCTGCGAAATCTACCGCCGCATGCAGGAGCTGGGGTAGGACGGGGGCTTAAGTCGAGCACACCCGATGCCACAGCCCCCGCAAACGTTCGCCAAGCCTATTCCTCAAAACTGAATAATTATCAATTTTGAGGAATAGGGCTGAGATGCCGCTCTGCAGTCACGCGAAACCCTCCCCGGCACAGGCCGAGGAGGGTCTTGTTGTCATCGTTATCTTTGGGCGCGGGCGGCTCGCGTTACAGCCCGCGAATCCGTACGGCCTCGGGCGGAAACTCCTGCTCGCCGGCATCGGTCTTGATGGTCGCGCGGCCCCAGATGTCCAGGCCCGCAAACACACCGACCGCAAGCGGCAAGCCGTTGGGCGACACCGCCGCAACTTGGCGACCGAGCAGCGGCACCATGTCGAAGTACTCGCCCAGCACGGGGGCCAGCGGACCGGCAGCACCCTGTGGCGTGTTGGCGACAACCGCCCAGGCATCCACGCGGGTCAACACGGCGGCGGCCAGCGCCTCGACCAGCGCTTCGTCAGCCACGTCCACACCAAGCTCGCTCAGTGCCGAACGCTCAATATCCACCGTCACGGCACCGAACATGCCCGCGGCACCGGCACCGCCGTTGACGGCGACGCGCGCGAGCGACGTCTCAAACGCGGGCGCGCCGCACACGATGTCACTCGGCCACTGGATGCCCACTTTGCCGGCAAGCCCCAGGCCCGGCGTTGCGGCCGTGCCCGCGAGCGCGTCCATCATACCCATTGCGGCCACAAACGGCAGGCCGTGGAAGGCGTGCATGTTCACATCGGGGCGCACGACCAGCGAAAACATCAGCGATGCATCGCCCGCGCTCCACGCGCACCAGCCCGCGGACATGCCCTCGCGGCCCGCGTCGCGCGCCGCGTCGAGCTCGGTGCCAGCGGCAACAGCATTCATCTCGATCATCTACATACGCCCCAATTCGCCCACGATATGGCCCACGCGGTCCTCGGGCTCCTTGACCTCGACGCCGTTGTAGCGGAAGAACCGCGCCGGGTCGTGCATCAGGTCCTCGAGCGGCACCAGCACAAAATCGCGTTCGCCGATCAGCGGATGCGGCAGGCGCAGCTTTTTGCCGCCGTGGGTCTCGCCGTCCATCCACAGCAGGTCCAGGTCGATGGTGCGCGGACCGTTGGCCTTGGCCTTTTTGGAGCGGTCGCGTCCCAGCTCGGCCTCGATCTTCATGAGCTCGTCGAGCAGCACCAGCGGCGCAAGCTCGGTCTTGATCTCGATGACGGCGTTGGCAAACGCGTCCTGGCGCGTCTCGTAGGCAGGCTCGCTCTCGTAAATCTTGGAGGAGTTAGACACGCAGGTGAGTGGAATCTCGGCGATCATCTCGCGTGCGGCGCGGATGTTGTCGCAGCGATGCCCCAGGTTGGAGCCCACGGCCACAAACGCGCGGCGCGGCTGTGGCTTGGCAACCGCCCAGTAGCCGTTTAGGAACTGCGCAAAACCCGCGGCGTCGTGCACGCGCACGATGTTGGCACCGGCCTGGATGGCGCCCAGGCACACGCCAAACGTAGCGGCATCGCGCTCGGCGGCCTCGGTCACGCCCGAGACAGCGCCCACAAAGCGTTTGCGCGACACGGCGCACATGAGCGGATAGCCCAGTGACGCCATCTTGGCAGTCTCGCGCTGGATGACGATGTCCTCGTTAGCCGACTTACCAAAGCCCGGGCCAGGATCGATGCAGATGCGGTCGCGCGACACGCCGGCATGGATGAGTGTGCGGGCCTGGTCAGACAGAAAGCCCATGACGCGGCGCATAATGGGCGCCGAATCGGGCAGGGTGAAGCGGCGGAGCTGCGAGGTGGGCACGTAGGCTTCCTCGCGGCGGGCGCTGCGGCGCATCATGGCAGCCAGACGGTCATTGGACTCCGATGCGGCCTCGGTGGCTGCGGGCGCGGGCGCGACGGTCTCGGCGGCAGCAGTCTGCTCGGCGGCGGGCGTCTCCTGCTCGCTTGCAGGCTCGGACGTGGGCTCCGGTTCGCCAAACGGCAACGAGGGCTGCACCACGCCGCCCGGAAGCTTGGCCTCCGACTTAGGCTCACCCAGCAACTTGCCGCGACGGCGGCGAGCCGGCTTCTCGGCCTCACGCGCGGCCTCGGCAGCCGCCTCGCGCGCCTTCTCGGCAACAAACGCCGCTGCCGAGGTATCGAGCTGCACCGTTGCGTGCGTGCGGGTGGGCGCGGCGACCTCGCCGGCATGCATCACGATGACGCCGCAGGTGCTCGTCTTAACAAACTCGACCATCTTGGGGTCGGTGAAGCCGGTCACGTCGTTGACGATCGAGGCGCCGCAACGCACGGCCGCCTTGGCAACCGCCACGTGACGCGTGTCGATCGAGACGATGGCGCCCTCTTTGGCCAGCGCGCGCACCACGGGCAGCACGCGGCGAGCCTCCTCGTCGGGGTTGACCGGGGTAAAGCCGGGGCGCGTGGACTCGCCGCCCACATCGATGATGTCGGCACCGGCGTCGAGCATCGCCAGGCCGTACTCGATGGCGGCATCCGGGTCGAAGTGCTCCCCGCCGTCGCTAAACGAATCGGGCGTCACGTTGAGGACGCCCATGATGCGCGGACGGTCAAAGCTGAGCTCGTACTTTCCGCACCGCCATGTCTTGCTGTCGTTCGCCATGAACATCCTCCTAAAATGCCCACGCCGCCGAGCTTGGGGAGCTGGCGGCGGGGTCGCTTTGCACTCAGTCTTTCTATTGTATCCGCGCGCGCGGGCTAGAACGCAAACGCGGCCGCGATGTCGCAAGAAATCAGCAGGTCGGCATTTGCATCCTGATCGGTGGGAGCAAGGTTGCATATGGCCAGCGTATCGCCGGTAAAGTAACGTGTAAGGCCTGCCGCCGGATACACCACGAGCGAGGTCCCGCCCACAATGAGGGCATCGGCCGCGGCGATGGCGGCAACGGCACCGGTCAGCACATGCTCATCGAGCGGCTCTTCGTAGAGCACTACATCGGGCTTGATGCGGCCGCCGCACGCGGGGCACGCAGGCACGCCCGCGGCGTCCTCGTGCTCGCGCGAGCAAATCCACTCGGCGCTATAGACCGCGCCGCACGACTGGCAAATGTTGCGATGGACCGATCCGTGCAGCTCGAACACGCGCTGTGAGCCGGCCATCTGATGCAGGCCGTCGATATTTTGCGTCACCACGGCATTTAGCTTGCCGGCGCGCTCCAGCTCGGCCAGCTTGGTGTGGCAGCGATTGGGCTTGGCGCCAAGCGCGATCATCTTGGTGCGGTAGAAGTCGAAGAACTCGGCCGGATGCGCCTCGTAAAAGCTATGCGACAGCATGGTCTCGGGCGGATAGGCAAACTGCTGGTGATATAGGCCGTCCACGCTGCGGAAATCGGGGATGCCACTCGCCGTGGAAACGCCCGCGCCGCCAAAGAAGACCACGCGCTTGTGGGTGCCAAACAGCTCCGCCAGCGCGGCGGAGGCCTGCTTGGGGTCCGATATTGCCTGCGTCATATGAGTCCTCCGTCCTTGTTAGTCGGGCAGCGTTGGACGACGTCCCAGCATGCGGCCTTTAAGTCAGCATGCGCGGAGCCCACCGCGCCCCTGTTGCGCTAATCTTAAGCCTGCCAACCCCGTCGAAAGGACACCATGCCTCAGACTTACACTTTCGCCTCGTGGAACGTTAACGGCCTGCGCGCCGTGCTCAAAAAGGACCCGAGCTTTATCCAGATCGCGCAAGAACTCGACGTCGATATCCTGGCGCTGCAAGAGACCAAGCTGCAAGAAGGCCAGGTTGATATTGACCTGCCCGGCTATCGCCAAACCTGGAGCTACGCCGAGCGTAAAGGCTACTCGGGCACTGCGGTCTTTAGCCGCCAGGAACCGCTGCGCGTGCTGCACGCCGATGCGCTGTTACCCTACGCCGGCGAGGGCGAGGCGGCCGAGCTCGTCGCCCAAGCCGCAACCGAGGGCCGCGTCTGCGCGCTGGAGTTCGACAAGTTCTGGTTTGTGGATGTCTACACTCCCAACGCGCAAAACGAACTCGCCCGCATCGACGTGCGCATGGCCTGGGACGATGCCTACCGCGACTTTTTGAGCGCGCTCGAGCGCGAGACCGGCAAACCCGTCGTGACCTGCGGCGACTTTAACGTTGCGCACGAGGAGATCGACCTTAAGAACCCCAAGTCCAACCGCGGCAACGCAGGCTTTTCGGACGAGGAGCGCGGCAAGTTTACCGAACTGCTCAACGCCGGCTTTACCGATACCTGGCGCGCGGCAAACCCCGACGTCGAGGGCGTTTACAGCTGGTGGAGCTACCGCTTTAATGCCCGCAAGAACAACGCCGGCTGGCGCATCGACTACTTCCTGGTAAGCGACGCAATCGCCGACAACGTACGCGACACCGGCATCCGCGGCGACATCTTTGGCAGCGACCACTGCCCCGTTACCCTCACGCTAGAGCTCTAGCGCCAAGTAATTCCTGGGGGACAGAGGAAAACAGATCATGTGACCCCTCTCCCCCTATAAGTTGCGGTGGAATAGTTCCTGTTTGGGCAGCAAATAGCCAAAAACAAGAACTATTCCACCGCAAGTTCGTGAGGGAACGCGAAATGCCCTACAGCCCGTATTTCACGACGACACGGTTAATGCGACGGCACCAAGGCTTGTACAAGGCGGCCAAGAACACGCAGGTCGCGAGGCCGTGTGTGATATCGAACGGCACTGCCGTGACAAGACGCGCCACGGCTCCCGCCCACGTGAGCGGCTGCACAAAACCAATGATGTCATACGCGTTGATCACGACGCCATAGAGCAAGCCCGACGCAAAGCCGTACGCCAGTAGCGCCGGCAATCGCACGGTGCCGTCGGCGCGGTCGAACGCGCCCGCATGCGCCAGCGCGCCGCCAACATAGCCAACCAGACCCCAGGCATACATCTGCCATGGCGTCCACATGCCCTGTCCAAAAAAGAAATTGCTGGTCAGCGCTGCCAGCGCACCAACCATGAAGCCGTTGCGTCGACCCAACGTCGCCCCCGCGATAATGGCGATGGCACTCACCGGTTTAAAGTCGGGAATGGGCCCAAACAGGATGCGCCCCGCCGCCGCCAGCGCCGCCAGCACCAACGTGGGCATAATCTGGCGCAAACCCGGACGAGATGCCTCGTAACCCGCAAAGAACAGCGCGAGCACGAGCGCCACCACAACCAGCATGGCAAGCGCTGCCTGCTCAATGCCTGCCAGCAATGCTGCGGCCATTACCGCCGGCACCGCCAACAACAGCGGAATCTCAAGTTTTGTGAGTAGGCGCGAGGCGCGAAAATCCGCCATCCCATCACGCCCTATAGAACACGTTGTCGGCAAAGAAGTCGGCCGGGGACTCCATGCAGGCAATCTCACCGTCAAACATCATGGCAACGTCATCGGCAACCTGCTCGGCAAAATCCAGATCGTGCGTGGCCATGATGACGGTGCCGCCAACCTTCGCATGGTCACGCAGGGCGCGGGCGATGATGCGGCGGCTCTCCAGGTCCAAGCCCTTCGTGGGCTCGTCAAGCAGCAGCAGCTCGGGGCCGATCAGCAGCAGCTTTGCCAGTGCGAGCAGCTGGCGCTGCCCGCCCGAAAGATCGTACGGATGGCGTCCATCCAGACCCGACAACCCCAAGCTCGCCGCACGCTCCCGCGCCAAGTTCTCGTCATATTCGCAGGTCGAGGCCCATTCCATCAGCTCATCGCGAACCGTCTCGGCAACCAGCAATGCTTTGGGATTCTGAGGCAGCAGCGCCGCCGAGGCCGCTCCGCGCACCATGCGGCCGCGCTGCAGCTTGGCAGTCTTCGCCAGCACCGAGAGCATCGTCGACTTGCCGCAGCCGTTACCGCCAACAACCGCATGCACCGCACCGGCCGAAAACGACGCATCGAGCCCACGCAACACCCAGCCGGACGCTCGATCGTAGCGAAACCAGCCCTCCGACAGGGTGGTAGCCGACCCACCGTGCATTTTTTGGAGCATTCTGCTTCCATCCGTGCGCGAGAAGGCTTCCAAGCCGTTCTCGAGCGACGTTTGCGCCACAAATTCGGACGATTTGTCCAATTCTGAACTTTTTTTCGCGCTCGATACGTCCCCGGGCGGCTCCAGAGAGCCCAAATTGTCCTCACGCCTGCTGAATACTCCGTTTTTTGCACATCGGATGGCACCCCACCCCAACGTGTCATCGGAAAACAGCGATTCTCGGCGTCCCAAAGATGCCATATCCGCCACCTCGCGCACGCGCCCGCCCTCAATCCGGTACGCGCACGTCGCGTATTCGAGCATTGGGCGCGGCTGGTGCGTGGCCACGACAACCGTGCAGCCCAACTCGCGATTCACGCGAAACAGCGCATGCAGAAAACTCTTCTCGGCAACGGGGTCCAGTTGGGACGTGGGCTCGTCGAGCAGCAGCACGCGCGGGCGCAACGCCAGCACAGCTGCCAGCGACAGCAGCTGTTTGCGTCCGCCCGAAAGCGTATCGGTATCGCGGTGGAGCCAATCCTCCAACCCAAAGAAATAGCTGGTCTCGGCCACGCGACGGCGCATCTCGTCACGCGACATGCCTAAGTTTTCCAGGCCAAACGCCATCTCGTGCCACACGGTCTCGCACACAATCTGGTTCTCGGGATCCTGGAACACATAACCCACGCGCTCCGCCGATGCCCGCACATCCATGTCGGCGACGGGCTCGCCCAGCACGCGCGCATCGCCAGTGCGCTCGCCCACCGGAGCGATCTCGGGCTTGAGCAGCGACAGCAGCGTCGACTTACCCGATCCGGTACCGCCAACAAGCAGCGCAAATGCACCTTGGGGAACAGACCAGTCGAGCCCCTCGAGCACCGCAGCATCAGCATCGGGGTAGGCAAAGCTCAGGCTCCGCACCTCAATCGCTGGCATATCCGGGCCGCACGCAGCGCCCGACACCGGGCCCCTGTCCAACCGAGCCATCAGCCAAACCTCTTCTCATCAATCGCGTGCAATGCGCAAGGCAGCACCATCCAGGCAGCGTACACAACATAGCCCGGCCACGGCGCCGGCACCGAGAGCTGCGGATAAAACGAATACTGCGTCGTCGCGGTCCACGCCACTGCCACCGTGACCACGCCAAACAGCGCAAGCCCAACCAGCGCGGCAACATCGCCGCGCCCCAGCCGATACCGCGCATACGTCGTTCGACGCGTCGCGGCGCCCCACCCACGGGAGCGCATGGCGTCCGCGCGCTCCAGCGAATCTTCCATGCCCCAGCCCATCAACACGCTCGACGCCCGCAGGTGCGAGCGCACGGGGTCGGCCGGCGCACGCCCCGGTACATCAATCGCATCTTGCACCGCCAGCACCGTGCGGCCGCGGCGCAAAAACTGCGGGATAAGCCGCATGCACATCGAGATCATGAGCGCGATCACCGGCGCGGCGTTACCCAAAAGCGCAAGCACCTTGTCGTATTCGAGCATCGACGCCGCGGCCTCAAACCACAGCACGCTCGCCACAAACAGTCCGCCCATGCACAGGCCATATACCATGCTCTCCAGATACACCGCGCGCACGCCGATGCGAAGCAGCTCCGTCGAACCCGAAGCGCTAAACAGCGGATTGACCAGCGCGATAATCAAAATCACCGGCAGCTGCCAGCGAAGTGCGCCCAGCGTGCGGGCAGCCCCACGCGTCGCAAATCCATACGCCAGCCCGCCCGCAAGCGACAGCGCAATCAGCACCGGTTGCATCGAGAACATGGTGAGCCCCAGCGTCAGCACTATATAGAGTGCCGGCACAGCCGGATGCGACATCGAGAACGCCGCGACGGGCTCGCCGCCAAACTCCTCTCGTATGTTGTCCACGGGCACCCCCGTCCCCTCGCTCAAACGACAGCTCCGCAGCATCGCCAACGCCGCACGCAAGCAGTGCAAACGCCACGCCGGCGGCGCAAGCCTCAACCGCCGCAAACCAATCGTTACGCGCTCAACATATGCCTGCGGTATCATATTGCGCCGTGTATCGTTTCCAAACACACGTCTCTATAACGTAACAGGAGATCACATGGACGCAACCGCAATTATCCTCGCTGCCGGCGAGGGCACCCGCATGAAGTCGAACCACTGCAAGGTTTCGCACAAGATCCTGGGCAAGCCCATGGTTCAGTGGATCGTCGACGCCACCATCAAGGCCGGCTGCAGCCGCGTCGTGGTCGTCATCGGCAGCCACGCCGACGAGATGCGCGCCCTCATCGACGGCGCCTACGCCAGCAGCACCACCAAGGTCGAGTGCGTCGAGCAGACCGAGCGCCTGGGCACCGGTCACGCCGTGAAGGTCGCGCTCGAGGCCTGCGGCATCACGCAAGGCCCCGTCGTCGTGCTCAACGGCGACCTGCCGCTCATCACCGCCGACACCGTCGCCAAGTTCGCACAGACCGTCGCTACCGGCGAGCTCGCCTGCACCGTCATGACCATGACCCCGCCCGACCCCTTCGGCTACGGCCGCATCAAGCTGGGCGCCGACGGCCAGATCGAGCGCATCATCGAGCAGAAGGACTGCACGCCCGAGCAGGCCGCCACGCTGCTGGAGTGCAACGCCGGCTGCTACGCCTTTGACGGCGCGCAGCTCGCCGCCCACATTAACGAGATCGGCAACGACAACGCGCAATCCGAGTACTACCTGCCCGACATGCTCGAGATCCTCAAAGGCCATGGTCAGGCAGTCTCCATCTTCCACTGCGACGACTACCGCGACGGCCTGGGCGTCAACAGCCGCATCCAGCTCGCGCAGCTCACCGCTATCGCGCGCGACCGCATCAACGAGCACTGGATGGCCGAGGGCGTCACGTTCATCGATCCCACGCAGGCCTGGATCGGCCCCGACGCCGTTATCGGCCGCGACACCGTCGTGTGGCCGCAGACGCACCTGATCGGCCGCGTCACCGTGGGCGAGGAGTGCCAGCTCGGCCCCAACAGTCGCCTCACCGACACTACCGTCGGCAGCGGCTGCACCATCGATGAGACTATCGCCATCGAGGCCGTCATCGAGAACGGCGTCGACTGCGGCCCACGCGCCTACCTGCGCCCGGGCACCCACATGCTCGACGGCTCCAAGGCCGGCACGCACGTGGAGATCAAGAAGTCCACGATCGGCGAGGGCTCCAAGGTTCCGCACCTGTCCTACATCGGCGACACCACCATGGGCGCCGGCGTCAACGTGGGCGCGGGCTCCATCACCTGCAACTACGACGGCGTGCACAAGCACAAGACCGTCATCGGCAAGGATGCCTTCATCGGTTCCGACACCATGATGGTCGCGCCCGCCCAGATCGGCGACGGCGCGCTCGTGGCCGCCGGCTCCGTCATCACCGAGCCGGTCCCGGCCGACGCGCTCGGTCTGGGCCGCGCCCGTCAGGTAAATATTGAGGGCTGGGCCGCCGATTATCGCCGCCGTCTGCACGAGGACGACGAGGTATAACGTTTTACCAAGCACAAAAGGAGCTGTTCCCATGGGGACGGCTCCTTTTTCTATGCTGACCTGCGCGACCGGATGAGTGGTCGGTTCGTGTCCGTTGACGGTAAAGACGTTATCAAGACCCGATTAACCCCGCCGCGCGGTTACAATGCAAAAAGGCATCTATATGGCATTCGATGTATAAAGGAGAAGGGTAATGCCGATTAATGATCCCGAGAAGTCGGAGAATATGCGCAAGTCCATCCGCGTGTATTCCGGTTCCTCCAACCGTCCCCTCGCTCAGAAGATCGCTGAGTACCTTGGGGTCGAGCTTTCGGGCCTTACGCTAAAGCAGTTCGCCAATGGTGAGATTTACGCCCGCTACGACGAGACCGTCCGCGGCGCCGACGTCTTCCTGATTCAGTCCGTGGCCGGCGGCAACGTCAACGACATGCTCATGGAGCTGCTCATCGCCACCGACGCTGCCAAGCGCGCATCCGCCCGCTCCATCACCGCCGTCATCACCCACTACGGCTATGCCCGCCAGGACCGCAAGGCCGGCCCGCGCGAGCCCATCACCGCCCGCCTCGTCGCCAACCTGCTCGAGCGCGCTGGCGTCAACCGCATCATCACCCTCGACCTGCACCAGGGCCAGATTCAGGGCTTCTTCGATATCCCGGTTAACCACCTGTCCGCGCTGCCGCTGTTTGGCCAGTACTACAACGACATGCACTTCGACACCGACAACCTGGTTGTCGTCTCCCCCGATGTGGGCCGCGCCAAGGCCGCCAAGAAGCTGTCCGACATGCTCGGCTGCGACCTGGCCATCGCCCACAAGGGCCGTCCGCGCCACAACGCCGCCGAGGTCATGGGCATCATCGGTGACATCAAGGGCAAGACCTGCATCATCAACGACGACATGATCGACACCGCTGGCACCCTGTGCGCCAACGTCAAGGAGCTCAAGGCTATGGGCGCTGGCGACATCTACGTCTGCGCCACCCACGGCATCTTCTCCGGTCCGGCCATCGAGCGTCTGAACGACGCCCCGATCGTCGAGTGCCTCGTCACCGACGCCATTCCCGTCGAGGTCGGCGGCAAGATCAAGACCATCTCGGTCGCCGAGGAGTTCGCTCAGGCCATCTCCGCCGTTTACCACGAGGAGCCCGTCTCCACGCTCGTCGGCGGCGATTTCGCGCTGTAGCCTGCCGCGCATCATCTTTGATGCTTTTAAAGGGTCGGAAGCGAGCTTCCGACCCTTTTTCTATCCCTCGCCAACCTTCCCTGGACAATTAGTTCAGATACGTATTTTTTTAAAGCTCCAAAGGACCGTTCGGAGCCTTCTGAGCTCCCCAGCGGATGCCATGCCGTCCAAATCTCATCGTTCTCGAGTACAACCGCTGCATATTTACCCTCAAATCGCCCTCAAGGGCCTTAGACACGCCTCGAACGCCCGCCGCCTTATACGTATCTGAATTAACCGTCCAGTAGCTATCGTCAACCTTCGCGGCAGAGCTCAATTTCCTGCAATCCCCTCAACCGATTTCATAACACCCAGCCGTTCATGGCGCGCAGCGCCCCGCTGAGCGAAAAGAACGGTATGGGGATCGCATTCTGCCGCCAACTTAGTACGTTATAGCTATGACGACCGTGATTTCACATTTCTCCGCCCTCCGCGCAATTCGTCGCGCACGACGGGCGTACTCTGCCCTATCCTGGGACTCCGTTGATAGTGAACAGCAAGCACAGGCCTTGGCTAGCTGCATTCCCAATAATGACGCGATAGACTTTGGCGCACTTTCGATACTCGATGCCTGGAATGAAGATGATTCCGAACTACTCGATCTTCTCGTTTCAGACGAAGACAACAGACGCCCCGACAAGCGGCTTCTTCAGCATATTCTCACCGCTCCGCTTCCTGAAGGTGCAATTATGCACGTCGAGGCCGACATCTACGCAACGTCTCCTGCCGTGACAGCCATGCTTTGTTCCAAAAATGAATCAGTCGCCAAAACCTTGATGCTTCTCATGGAACTGCTCGGAACCTACTCCCTTCCTCCCGGGGCAACATACCCCATTGCCCATGACGACATCTGGCCCAAGGGCGATGGCTGCGCAGCGACGGGCGATCTTGATTGCTTGGGCAACCAGTCGGTGGTCGAGCAACAGAACGAAACCCGCTATGAACAGGCACACTACAAATGCGAGCCCGCCACAACTATCGAAGAGCTTGAGGCGGTTGCACGCTTCGCCAAAAGTAGCTCATACACATCGTTTCGCACGGCAGTCAAGCTCGCCCGACCCGGATCTGCATCCCCAGCCGAATCCCTAATGTTTGCCGTTCTCGGAGCGCCCATGCGCTTTGGAGGATTCGGATGTTGCAGTCTGCCCATGGGAGGCCTGCTACTCAACTATCGAATCGACTTCGACACTCTTGCGGTCAACATGTCCTCGGGCATCCCCTATGCCATCTGCGACCTATATTGCCCGGCAGCCGGAGTCGACAACGAATACAACGGAATTGGGCATGAGCTTCAAAACGCTCGCATCCACGATGGCAATCGAAATAATGGCCTCAAGGCAATGGGCATCCACGTCCTGGTTATCAATCGCGACCAAATGAAAGACCTTGTTGCACTCGAAGCCTTCGCCCAAACGATGCATCGACTCGCGGGAGTCCGATTCCGATACCGTATCAAGGGCTATCGCAAGCGTCAGGCCGCTTGGCTCAACGCTCTGCGGGCCGGAATCGGCCTTGCGCCGGTCTAAACGGCGAATCACCCGCGCGCCGCCGAACAGGACTGGACAGTTAGTTTAAATACGTATAAATGGACACATTGAATTAGGCTGTTTTGCAGCTATCTCTATACCATTCGCCCTATTTGAAGGCAGGGTAGACTTCAAAACAGCGCCATATGGACTAACTAAAGCTCCAAAACAACGTATCGGCATTGAATTGAGCACTTCGAGTCCTCAGAACTTATACGTATCTGAACTAACTGTCCACCTCTGATTTCGACGGCCGTCCAAACGCCCCTAAACGCCCTCAATTACCCTCCATTTGACAGCGGCAACAGGGTCGCTCACCATAGCAGGCGACAAATCAACGAAAGGATAAACATGGCAGCTGCACAGCCGCTTAAGATTCGCATGGTTGCCGGGCTTGGCAACCCTGGCGAGGAATATGCCGAGACCCGCCACAACGCCGGCTTTAAGGCGATCGACGAGCTGGCCCGTCAGGCCGGCGTCACGTACTGGAAAAACCAGGCCGGCGCCGAGGTCGCGCTCATCAACATCAACGATCCCGAGGAAGAGGGCGGTAAGCGCCAGATTGTACTGGTCAAGCCGCAGTCGTATATGAATACCTCGGGTGGCCCCATCTCCAAGCTCTGCCGCGAGTACAAAATCAAGGTCGAGGAGCTGCTCGTGATCCACGACGAGCTCGACATTCCCGCCGGCGACGTACGTGTTAAGGTGGGCGGCGGCCACGCCGGTCACAACGGCCTGCGCTCCATCATCGACAAGATGGGCAGCCGCGACTTCAGCCGCATCCGCACCGGCATCGGCAACCCTCCCGGCAAGATGGCCGTCGCCGACTACGTTCTTAAGCAGCTGCGCGCCCGCGAGGCCGAGGATTTCCAGGACACCTGCGTCCGCGCGGCCGACGCCGCCGGCCTGGCGATCGTGCACGGCGTGGTCTATGCCCGCGACCACGTCAACGGTGCCGCCTCCGCCAACGGCAAGCACTAAAACCTACCCATTTAGGGACAGGTTTATTTTGGCAGGTTTTATATGCGGAAACGCCGCGGCGGCCGCGTCGCAATAAACCCTGTGCCGCCATACATATGCAACGCTCCAAAGGGGGCCGGTCTCACCGATGTGCGAGGCCGGCCCCCTTTGCCGTTTTACCTGATAAAACCGACCAAAATAAACCTCTCCCCCTTTGGTAGGCCAAAGTGGATAAACCCTGCTCCCAACCGCCGAAGATACACGTAAGTGACATGTCCATGAGGGTATAATTTGCACCGTATGTCTGCACAACGCCTGTGCGCGTACGGTTTTATTCGGGCTACCGTCCATTTCCGTGGAGGCACGGTTCGGCGGCCCTAACAAGAGAGGGGTTCTATGTATAAGATCCTGGAGAAGACGCAGTTCTCGGAGAAGGTGTTCAAGTTCCGCATCGAAGCGCCTGCAATCGCCAAGCATGCGCACGCTGGACAGTTCCTCATGGTTCGCGCCAACGAGACGGGCGAGCGCGTCCCGTTTACCCTGGCCGGCTGGAACGGTGACGAGGGCTGGGTCGAGTTCATCTTCATGGTGATCGGCAAGACCACCGAAATGCTTTCCACCTACGAGGCCGGCGAGTCGCTGCGCGACGTCGTGGGCCCGCTGGGCGTTCCCACCGAGATGGCCGAGGGCCCCTGCGCCGTCATTGGCGGCGGCGTTGGCCTGGCAATTGCCTTCCCGGTCGCCAAGCACCTGGTCGAGACCGGCCACGAGGTGCACGCCATCATGGGCGCCCGCACCAAGGACCTCCTGCTCATGGAGGACCAGTTCCGCGAGCTCCTCGACGAGGACCACATCCACATCACTACCGACGACGGTTCCTACGGCGAGCAGGGCGTTGTAACCGCTCCGCTGGAGCGCCTGCTGCAGGACAAGGCCGTGAGCCAGGTCTTCTGCGTCGGCCCCGTTCCGATGATGAAGTTCTCGACCCTCACCGCCCAGAAGTACGACACCCCCATCACCGCGTCGCTCAACCCCATCATGGTTGACGGCACCGGTATGTGCGGCTGCTGCCGCGTCGAGGTGGGCGGCGTGACCAAGTTCGCTTGCGTCGACGGCCCCGACTTCGATGCCACCCTGGTCGACTGGGATGACCTTCGTGCCCGCCAGGCCGCTTACCGTTCCGAAGAGGGCGAGTCCCTCAAGGCCTATGAGGAAAAGAGCTGCGCATGCCACTAGTTAACGGTCGTTTCGTTGCCGATATGAAGTCGCCCCGCACCCCCGATAACGAGGAGCCGGCTGCCGAGCGCGCCTGCGACTTCCGCCCCGTCGACAAGGGCTTCACCGAGGAGATGGCGCTGGCCGAGGCCGAGCGCTGCCTCAACTGCAAGAAGCCGTTCTGTGTTGAGGGCTGCCCCGTCAACATCAACATCCCCCGCTTTATCGAGCAGATCCGCGCGAAGGACTTCGGCGGCGCTCTCGATACCATCCGCGAGGACTCCATGCTTCCCGCCATCTGCGGTCGCGTCTGCCCGCAGGAGAACCAGTGCGAGGGTAAGTGCATCCGTGGTAAGAAGTCCGAGCCCGTGGCCATCGGCCAGCTCGAGCGCTTCCTGGGTGACCGCCCCGAGCTCGCTTCCACGCCCAAGATGGCTCCCAAGAACGGCAAGAAGGTCGCCGTCGTCGGTTCCGGCCCGTCCGGCATCACCTGCGCCGGCGAGCTCGCCCGCAACGGCTTTGACGTCACCGTCTTCGAGGCCTTCTTTACCGGCGGCGGCGTGCTGGTCTACGGCATCCCCGAGTTCCGTCTGCCCAAGGCGGTCGTCAAGCGCGAGATTGACGGCCTGGAGGACATGGGCGTCAAGTTTGAGTACAACTCCGTCGTGGGCAACATGGCCACGGCCGAGGAGCTGTTCGAGCAGGGCTTCGACGCCATCTACGTGGCGACTGGCGCCGGCCTGCCCAAGTTCCTCAACGTCCCCGGCGAGAACCTGCCCAACGTCTTCTTCGCGAACGAGTACCTCACCCGCGTGAACCTGATGAAGGCCAACAAGTTCCCCGAGTACGACACCCCCACCAAGCACGGCAAGAACGTCGTCGTCTTTGGTGGCGGCAACGTGGCTATGGACGCCGTCCGTACCGCCAAGCGCCTGGGCGCCGAGCACGCCATCATCGCCTATCGTCGTACCGAGGATGAGATGCCCTGCCGTCGCGCTGAGCTGCACCATGCCAAGGCCGAGGGCGTCGAGGTTCTACCGCTCGTCTCCCCGCTCGAGTTTGTCGCTGGCGAGGACGGCTCCGTGTGCGCCGTCAAGGTCCAGAAGATGGAGCTCGGCGAGCCCGACGAGTCCGGCCGCCGTCGCCCGGTGCCCATCGAGGGCGCCATCGAGGAGATCCCCTGCGACGTCGCGATCTCGGCTATCGGCACCAACGCCAACCCCTTCGCTGCCAAGATCGGCGGCAAGATGGAGCTCAACAAGTGGGGCTACATCGTCGCCGACGAGGAGACCGGCCAGACCACCGATCCCCGCATCTGGGCCGGCGGCGACATCGTCACCGGTGCCGCTACGGTCATTCTGGCGATGGGCGCCGGCAAGAAGGCCGCCGCTTCGATCACCAAGAGCCTGCTGGGCGAGTAATCACCTGCAGCGCTAGCCACCAAACGGCAAAGTCCCCGTCGAACACACGCGCCCGGCGGGGACTTTTTCTATACCGGCCGCCAGACCACCACGATGGGGACAGGCACCTTTGTGGTAGTTTGGGGCCTGGTCGATCGTTTTGTCTCGATCTGTAACAGTTAGGACCTGTTGAGCCTCGTAGTTGTTACAGATCAAGATATTGTGCGAACATCCGCCTGTTCATCTCAATCTGTAACAGTTAGAGACCAAATTCCCCGCTACGTGTTACAGATCAAGACGTTAGGTTAGCGGCCATTCGGTTCATCTAAATCTGTAACATCTAGGGCCGTTTTGGGCAGCCAGGTGTTACAGATTGAGATCTTGATAAAGCCGAGGACGGGCGCTGCCACCAAAACCTAGCGCTTGCGGCGCTTGGTTGCGGCGATGTCGGCCGCGGCAACGGTTGCGCCGGCGATGCCTAGGGCGGTGGCCGTCATCGCGGTGGTGTCGCCTGTGGCGACTAGAGCGGTATCGGACTTCTTGGCCGGCGTGGCTTTCTCAACCGTCTTGGTCGCGGTCGGCTTGGTCGCGGGTTTGGCCTCGGGCTTAGTCTCAGGCTGCGGCGTTGGGTTGGGATCCGGCGTGGGCTGCGGATCGGGAGTAGGCGTAGTCTCAGGCGTAAACGTCAGATTGGTGTTCAGCCACAGGGTGTAAATCAAACCGCTCTCGGGATCAACCTCACTTGCCTCGCCCACCTGATAGCCACACTCAACCCCATTGATCTTCAGCTTGGTATTGGGCGTAAAGTAGAAGCCACGCGCCGGCTTAAAGTACAGGCCGTAACGATAGGTCACACCGGGCTTAAACGCGTCAATATGGTTGGTGATGTGCTGGTCCCAAAACTCGATGGAATTCACCTCACTGCCGTCACTCCCCGTCCAGAACTCACACTGAAGGACAGAGCTCGAATCCACCGGAGTACCCGCCGTAAAGACCGGCCTGTCGCCCGCCTTGAAGGTGGTCGTGGCGCCGTTGATCTCAATAACGTCGATGGCACGCCATTCGTCGATTGGTTGCTCACACAGCATATTGTCAGCATTGGGCGCAAAGACGCCGTTGACGGTCTTAATGTGGTGTACCCAATGACCGTTGACGTTCATATTGCAGTCATCAGCCACGGTATTGTCGCCCTTGAGCCTCAGCTCAACGGAGTACATGTAGAACTTGCCCTCTTCGAAGTGTTCGATCCTCCTCGCGCCCGTCGGATACTTGGCAGGGTCGGAATACCAGAAGGCAACGGGCGTGAGCTCCGCAGGGTCGCTGCCATCCATTTCCTCCCAGCACTCGTAGGCGATCTCGTACTTGTCGGCATCGGCGGCGGGGATCGTCGCGGTCGCGCGCGGCGCCTCGCCGGGCGCGTAGTCGGTCTTCACGTCGTTGACGTTCAGGTTATGGAGGGCTTCGTTTTCCGATGCAACAAGCGTAATTTCGCTATTGATGACGTAGCGGAGGTAATAGTCGTCCCTGGTTTCGTTGACGGTAATCGAGCTGCCCGCGTAGCCGTTGTCACCTTCATAGTCGGTGCTGGTATACGTCAGTGCCGCGCCAATATAAAGATCCTCATTGCGCGTGAGTCGATACGAGCCGCCTGCCGCGCCACCCGTAAAGGTCAGCGTCAGCCTCATGTGATCGCCAACAGGCTCAAAGTGAGCCGTCACATCGGACATAGATGTGTCCTGGACTTCAGCCAGGGTGCCCGAAGCAGCATCGGCCCGGTAGTACTTGGTTTCGACAAGTTCGCAGAGCGGCTCATCCGGCATGCCGCCCTCAACATCGGGAAAATCATAGGTATACGGCTGGCCCTTTTCGAGCGTGATGTTGTCCGAAAGCTTGCAGTCCGTATCGTGGCGGACCACGGTCGTGTTGACCTTAACACCGCTCCCGCCTGTCACATCGGTCACGCCACAGGGCATGATAGCGTCGTTTGCCGACGAGCTGTCGGCGCCGCCAAGAGAGCCGTCTTGGTCAGCAGCGCCCGCATCGTTTGCCGTTGCCGCCGGTGCGTCCTGCTGATCTTGCTGAGCTTCTGCCGTGGACGGTGCCGCCGGAGCCGCGTCAGTCATCGGCGCAGCCGGAGCCACCGGTACCGGCGCCGGAGCCGCCGTATCCTCCGCAACCGTCGGCGTCACCGGAGCCGCGGCAACCTCATCCGTCCCAGCGGCGGGATCGGCGCATTCCGTCGCCAGCGCCACGCTCGGCAGCAGCAACTGCCCGACCATAAGCGCACACGTGCCGGCGCAAGCTATTTTGGCACCCACACAACGCCAGGTACCGTGAACCAGCGAGCAGGTGGACTCACGCTGAGCTTGCTTGTCAAAGTGGCTTACGTTCATAACGGCCTCCTTGGTCGTAGGGACATGCCACCACAAAGGTGCCTGCCCCCTTTGTGGTGGTCCTGTACCACCAAGATGTGCCAAATGACTCCATATGCCTAGGTTCGTAGATGTGAACCTAGGCCTCTACCTGCGGTTTAATTCAATATGATTTCGGCATCGCCACACTCGTCCCGGGAACGCTACAATCGAGGACACGATTATTCGTCCACCCAAAGGACCGTCCTTGAACCTGAGCAGGTCTAAAATCAACGCGCTTCTGGCACTCGCGCTCTTCACCTTCGCCTTCCTTGCCGCCGAGTTTCGCTTCGACGTTAACGTCGGGCTGCTCGCCGGTGCCGAACGCGTTGTGATCGCACAGGGCTTTATTCTGGGTGCGAGCGTGCTCGGCTTTATCGGGTACGCGCCGCTGCTCGGGCTCGCACAGCGCAAAGGCCACTCATTGGCAGCCGCCAACGCCGTCGCCGTCCCTATCGTCATCGTGGGCCTGACCCAAATTCAGTTCCCTACGGCCCCGCTTGTCCTCGAAATTCTGGGCTGCGTGGCATTCCTTGGACTCGGCCTGCTGGGCGCCGCCACTCACCACGCCTTTTCGTTGACATTCCAGGATGACCCCAAGCTTGCCACCGGTGCGGGGGCAGCCTATGCCGCGGGCATCCTGATGCAGTTCGCCATCAACCTGCTCAATTGCGGCGGTATCGCAGAGCTCATCGTCCTTGGCGCAGCGACTATCGCCATCTCCGCCCTCAGAGCCACTACCCAAGCGGCAAACGAGGGCCCCAGTCCCACCATCAATCCCTTTGCCGAGCCCTCGCACGCCCTCGCCAAGCAGGCGTGCTGGAGTATCGCGCTCGTCATGATTCTCGCCTGCCTGTTCTCGACGCTCGATAACGTCGTCACGTTCTCCAACGCCCACGGCACCATCGCCGTACAGACCTGGCCGCGCCTCTTTTTGGCGGCGAGCGGTCTCGTCGCCGGTATCGTCTTTGATCTTGCCGAGCGTCGCTACATGGGTCTCATCATGCTCGGCGTCACGGTACTTTCCACCATCTCGATCTTGGCCGTGGAAGCCGGCGCCGATCCCAACCTGGGCCTTGTCGTCTTTTACCTGAGCTCGGGCTTTTTTGTCACGTTCTTTACTGCCACCTTTACACAGCTGGCACCGCGCATGCATGCGCCCGCACTGTGGGCTGGCATGGGCCGCGCAGCCAACAACGTATGCGCGTTCACTACGTCGGGCATCTCGCTGGCACTTGTGACCTCGGGCAATGTCGCCATCATCATGATCGGCGCGCTCATGCTGCTTGTGGCGGCAAGTGTGGCGTTTGTAGCCGCGGGCCTGTTCCGCCTACCCCAAACCGAGCAGAAGCGCGAGCGCGAGCAGCTGGCAGAAGAAGTGCTCGCCGCGCCCACCGTCGAGGAGCAGCGCCAGGCCTTCATCGCCAACCACGCTCTCACCCCGCGTGAAGTCGACGTGCTCATAGCCGTGACCCAGGATGAACGCCCGCTCAAGCAGATCGCCGAGGAGCTCGGCATCTCGATGCGCATGGTCCAGCGCCACCTGAGCTCCATCTACCAAAAGACCGACACGCAAACGCGCGCTGGTCTCACCAAGGCCTTCCCCTCGGCCTAAAACAAAAACCACCACAAAGGTGCTGTCCCCTTTGTGGTGGTTTTGGTCGGTTAGTCTTCGAGCTGCGCCGCTTTGTAGCGGTAGGCAGCGGCGATGACGTCCTTGCAGCCTTCGCGGCCCAGCTTGGCGCGGTTGACGACGATGTCTTTACCGCTCGTCATCTTCCACTTTCCGGCACTGTAGCGCTTATAGAACGCCTCGCGCGCCTTCTGCTGCTGCTTGACCAGCTTGGCGCCCTTCTTTTTGTTAAGACCGCGCTTCTTGCGCACGATCTCGACGCGGTCCTCAAAGGGAGCGGTCACCAATACGGCAATGTGGTTGGGGTTGTTACGCAGCAGGTAATCGGACAGGCGGCCTTCGATAATGCAGCTCTCGGTCTCACCCAGATCCAAAATCACCTGGCTCATCTTTTGGAACAACTTGTCCGAGTACGAGCGCGCATCGTAGCGGTCGGGCAGAAAAGCCATGTTCTCCACGGCCAGGCGCTCGTCGTAAGCGGCCATCTTGTCGAGCGACTCGCCCGCGCGCAGCGACGCACGCACCAGCAGCTCGTTATCGTACAGCGGAATCCCCAACTCGTCGGCAAGCATGCGACCAATCTCGTGGCCCTCGGCGCCAAAGTCGCGCGCGATGGTAATGACCACAGGACTCTTCTTGTTCTCCAGATCGCTCATCGCGATTCCTTTCTCTATGTGACAAAGGGACAATCCCTTTGTCACATTCTACGCTGCCACGATACGGCGTTGATATGCTCGGACCAGCAGCGAGATACCAAAGTTGAGCACAAAGTACATCGCAAACACCAAGCCGTAGAGCATAAGCACCTGCGACAGGTCGATCGCGTGGGCCATCACGACGTTGGCCGTGTACATGAGCTCGGCCACGTTAATACCCGAAAGATACGAGCTGTCCTTAATGACGGTCGTGCACTGGCTAAACAGCGCCGGAATGATCGTCTTAAACGTCTGCGGCAGAATGATATAGCGCATGGTGGCAAAGAAGCCAAAGCCCTGGCTCTGCGCCGCCTCAAACTGGCCGCGCGGAATCGAGTTGAGGCCGCCGCGCACAATCTCGGCCATAACGGCGCTAGTAAACAGCGTAAAGGCGATGGTCGAAATCACAATGTCCAAACCCTGCACCGTAAAGTAGATAAACAGAATCCACAACAGGTTTGGCGTGCAGCGGAACAGTTCAATATAGGCGCTCACCAAAATACGGAACGGGCGGGGCGCATAGCTCTTAACGAGCGCCAGCACCGTGCCAAAGATGAGCGAGAAAAAGATCGACAGCGCCGAGACCTCGATCGTCTTAACAAAGCCGCCCCAAATGTAGAGCAGGTTGGTCGCGTTGAAGATTTCCATGCGCTAGGCCTCCTCTACGTTGTCGAGCCCCAGCTCGGCCAGGCTCACGCCGCGCGGACGCTCCTTGGAGCGGCGCTCGAGCCACTGCACCAGCATGGCGAGCGGAAAGCAGATGATGAAATACATAAGGCAGCAGACGATGTATCCCTGCAGGTAACCGTACAGACTCACAAAGTTGTCGGAACGGTACATAAGGTCGCCGCCGGCCACAAGCGCCAGCACCGACGTGTTCTTGACCAGGTTGAGCGCCTGGTTACACAGCGGTGGCAGAATGATCTTGAATGTCTGGGGCAGCACGATGTACCAGTACGCCTGCGCACGGGTGAAGCCCTGGCTCTGGGCCGCCTCCATCTGACCGCGCGGAACTGCCTCGATACCAGTGCGGATGACCTCCGAAATGTAGGCCGCGTGATACAGGCCCACGCCCAAGAAGCCCAGCACGAACGGCGCGATGCGCACCGGCTGGTCGGCACCGGTTATGGCCTGCAAAAACTGCGGACCGGCCATGTACATAAAGAGCACCTGCACGGGCAACGGGGTGTTCTGGTAAAACTCCACGTACACGCGGCTTATGGCGCGCAGCACGCGCGAGCGAGTGGTAGAGAACACGCCCAGCAGCGTGCCCAGCACCAGCGACAGCAGCAGGCCGGCAACGACCACCTGCAGCGTCACGCCAAAGCCCTCCCAGAAGGGCCCCATGTTTTGAAATGTCGTCGACCAACGGTCGGCGTCAAATAATCCTTCGAGCATTTGATTCCTTCCTTGGACGATGCGCCTATATAAGACCCCAGGTCTTGACCTCTTGGTCGAGCCAGCCGTCGGCCAGGCGATCGCAAATCACCTGATCGACCACGGCCGAAAGGTCGCAGCCCTTCTTGGTCGCCACGCCGTAGCCCTGCTCGCCAAACTTGACCTCGGGCTGCAGCAGCTCAACGGTCTCGTTCATGTAACCGGCCAGCGTGGAGCGGTCCATGGCAAAGACGTCGATATTGCCGGCATCGAGCGAACTCTTGATGATGGGATAGCCGCTAAAGGCCCTAAACTCGGGCTTGCAGCTAAAGCCATTGTCCTTAATCATCTGCTCGATCAGGCCCTGCGTGGTAGCACCCTGGCTCACGCCAATGACCTTGCCGTCCAGGTCCTCAATCGAGGTAAAGCCCGAACGCTTCTTGACCATGAGTCCCACGTAGTCGGTGCGGTACGGCGTCGAGAAATCCCAGCTCTTCTTGCGCTCGTCGGTGATGGTGTAGGTCGCCGCGACCACGTCAAGCTGGCCGTTATCGATCAGCGGGCCGCGCGTCTTGGGCGTTACGTCGGTAAACTCGACAAGCTCCTGGGCACGGGCCTCCTTGTAGCTCACGCCAAAGACGGCAGCGGCGATTTGGTAGCACAAATCGACTTCCATGCCCTCAAAGCGGTCCTTGGCGGTGTCGTAATAACCGTAGCCGGGAACGTCCTTCTTAACGCCGGCATTCAGATGGCCGCGCGACTTGATGGCCGCAAGCTTGGACCCCTTGTCGGAGTCCTCGCCGCTGGTGGAGTTGCCGCAACCGGTAAGCGCGGTCCCCGTCAGCGCGAGCATGCCGGCGCCAGCCAGCTGCAAAAAGTGACGGCGCGACACGGCCGCCCTCGTCATATCCGTCATGTCCATCACCGCGCCTAGTGCAGAATCTTGGACAGGAACTCGCGGCAGCGCGGGTTCTCGGGATTATCGAAGAAGTGCTCGGGCGTGCCCTCCTCCAGAATGCGGCCGTCCTCCATAAAGATGACGCGGTCGGCCACCTGGCGCGCAAAGCCCATCTCGTGCGTCACGCAGATCATGGTGATGTCCTCCTGCGCGAGCTCAATCATAACGTCCAGAACCTCCTGGACCATCTCGGGGTCGAGCGCCGAGGTCGGCTCGTCAAACAGGATGATGGGCTGCTTGGTACACAGGGCACGGGCGATGGCGATGCGCTGCTGCTGACCGCCCGAGAGATTCTGCGGATACTCGCCGGCCTTATGCGCCATGCCGACGCGCTTGAGCGCGGCGATGGCGATCTCGGTCGCCTCCTCCTTGCTCTTCTTTTGCAGCTTGATGGGCGCGAGCGTCAGATTACCCAGCACCGTCATGTTGGGATACAGGTTGAACTGCTGAAACACCATGGAGCTATACTTGCGAGCCATCTCCAGGTGGTTCTTTTTGGTGAGCGGCGTACCGTCGATGACGACCTCGCCCGACGTGGGCTCCTCCAGATAATCGACGCAACGGATGAGCGTCGACTTACCCGAGCCGGAAGGCCCGATCATTACGAGCTTCTCGCCGCGTTTGACGGTGAGATTGATATCTTTGAGCACATGCAGGTCGCCAAAGTACTTGTTGAGATGCTTGATCTCGATCATGTCTGCCATGAATGTCCCTTCCCTGCGTTTACACGAGTTGAACTATTGTACGGAAAGAACCACGTTTCCGTAGCCCACACTACATTCCCGTAAAGAACCCGCAACCTTTAACCCACTCATTGGGGACAGGCTTACACCCACTCATTGGGGACAGGCTTAAATGAGTACCCAATGAGTACCTACTCATTTAAGTCTGTCCCCAATGAGCGCCCAAAAGGGGCGCGACCGCAATGGCCACGCCCCTCAAGACCCGAAAATAATACAGCCGCCCTTGTTGGGCATAAGTCAGCGAAAACCCGTACACGCGAACAAGGTGACGTGAAATGAAAGGGCGCAGACCTTATGGTCGCACCCTTGAAATTGAACGTCAGATTGCCGCGTGTACGGGTTTGCAGTGTCGAGCCGTTACGCGGTTTGGTAAAACCGCGTAACAAATTACGCGAGTTTGGCCCCGACGATCTTTGCTGCTGCCGGCTTATCGAAGTTGCCGCCGGTGGCCTTGCCCAGAGCGCCCATAACCTGGCCCATCTGCTTCTTAGAGGTCGCGCCCAGCTCGGCGATGACCTGCTCGATCAGAGCCTCGAGCTCCTCGCCCGAAACCTGCGCGGGCAGCAGGCTCTCCAGAATCTTGACCTGCTCGGTCAGGTTGTCGGTACGCTCCTGGTCGGTACCGGCCTTAATGGACATCTCCAGCGTCTCGCTCGTCTGCTTAATCAGACGCTTGATCATGCTGTTGACGTCTTCCTCGGTCACATC
>OLOA01000551.1_pt1 | contig 40544 bp, 31 predicted proteins | sample 1672201 | NCBI WGS metagenome assembly OLOA01 (sample SAMEA3136658, study PRJEB25190) | human gut metagenome
GGCGGCCAGACTCCCTCAGCCCGCGTTCACAACGTCACGGGGAAGTACAGCTAGCCCTCGTCGTCCTCCATCTCCTGGGCAAGCTCCTCGTGGGCCAGTCGACGCAGCGCGAGCAACACCGGTTCCATCACCACGGTGCCGACCACGGCGAAGGAGACCGACTCCCGGGAGTTCGTGCGGGGAATCACCTCGAAGTCGGCCCGGGCGATCTGCCGGGTGGCGTCCAGGTAGGCGCCGAGGAGCTCCGGGGTCACGCTGACGCCTGATTCGGCCGCCCAGCGCAGGGCATTGCCGAGCTGGCCGGCCAACTGCGGATCGATGATGTGGGTGAAACCCAGGGCGCGCACCATGGCGACGTCATCGTCGGGGGTGCTGGTCTGCGACGCCGGTGCCGTGAGCGGCAGGTTCTTCGTCGCCTCGCCCATCGCCTGGTAGGGATCGCGCTGGGGGCCGTCGAGCACGTCGAGCACATGGCGCACCTGGGCAATGGTCAGGCCCAGCCCGGTGACCAGGACGCGCACCACGCGCAGCCGGGACAGGTGCTCCTCGCCGTACTGCGACTCGCGGGCGTTGACCGCCCGTCCGGGGGGAAGCAGCCCCTCGCGTTGGTAGTACTTCACGGTTGGCAGCGGCACCTTCGCCGCATGCGCCAGCTCCGAGATGCGCATCGATGCACCCTTCCCTGAGGTCCCTGTCGTCCTTCGCCCTGTTCTCCGTTGCCCCGTTGTTCACTGCACTGTTGTTCATTGCACTGTTCCCATTGCGTTGGGGCCCAGCGCCCGGGGTTCGGCGTCCCGGTGTCGAACGCATCGTCGGCGCCTGCCATGGGACGATCTTGCACCCGCCACTGGATAGACATACTATCTAGTTCTGTTAGATAGAAACACTATCTAGTGGAACGGAGTCAACATGACGACAATCCTGAGGCAGTCCCCGGGCGCCCCCGAGGCACCCGAGTCCGATGCGCGCCGACCAAGCGGGCGCGCCGGCCACGGCCTGGCGATGGTGATCATCGCCGCCGCCCTCCCCACCCTGATGACCGCCCTGGACGACCTGGTGATGACCTTCGCGTTGCCGGTGATCCAGAAGGCGATGAACGCCTCGGTGACGCAGTTGCAGTGGTTCGTGAACGCCTACACGATCGTTTTCGCGGCGCTCTTGTTGCCCGCGGCCGCGTTGGGTGACCGCTTCGGACGCCGTCGCGTCTTCCTCATCGGGATCACCGTGTTCACCGGCGCCTCCGCCTGGGCCGCGGTGAGTGGTTCATCGGCCATGCTCATCGCGGCGCGTGCCGTGGAGGGGGCCGGCGCGGCGGCGATCGTCACCCTGTCGCTGGCCCTGTTGGCCGACATGGTGCCGCCGGCGAAGCGTCCGATGGCGATCGGCATCTGGGGCGGGGTCAATGGCATCGGCACTGCCGCGGGTCCGATCGTCGGTGGCGCGGTGATCCAGGGCCTGCACTGGAGCGCGATCTTCTGGATCAACGTGCCCGTCGGCGTGGTGGCCATCGTGCTCGCCCTGGTGAGCCTGCGGGGTGCCGCCGCCGCGCGTGGGTCGCAGGAGCGTCGGGGCATCGACCTGCTTGGCATGGCCCTGGGTATCGCGTCGATCTTCATGCTCGTGTGGACGATCGTGGAGGCCCCCGACCACGGCTGGACCAGCGCCCGCACACTGCTCGGACTGGCCGTGGCCCTGGTGTGCATCGTCTGCTTCCTGATGCGTGAGCGTCGCGCGCGCTCGGCCTTCCTGCCGGTTGCCATGTTCCGCGACCGGGTGTTCAGCGCCGCCAATGCCGCCACCTTCCTGTTCGCTGGCGGGGTGTTCGGCGCGATCTTCCTGCTGATCCAGTTCCTGGAGGTGTCGATGGGCTACTCGGCGCTGGGTGCCGGCTGGCGCGCCGCGCCCTGGACGCTGATGCCGATGGTGATGGCGCCGATCGTCGGATTGATCGTGCAGCGCATCGGCGTGCGCCTGGTGCTCATGATCGGACTCGGCCTGGAGGCGGTGGCGCTGCTGTGGATGGCCCTCGTGCTGTCGCCGGGCGTCACCTACGGCGCCGTGATCGCCCCGATGTTCGTCGGTGGCGTCGGCATGGGCCTGAGCTTCGCACCGCTGTCCACGGCGGCGCTGCAGGGTCGCCAGGGCCCCGAGTACGCAGTGGCGTCGGGCGTGAACTCCACCCTGCGCCAGGTGGGCGTGACGCTGGGGGTCGCCGTCTGCACGGCCATCTTCACCAGCGCCGGCAGCTATCGTCCCGGTCAGCCGTTCGTCGACGGGCTGCTGCCCGCGCTGTGGATGTGCGTGGGGGTGCTCGTGGTGGGGGTCGGCGTCTGCGGCCTCATCTCACCTGCGACTAGCGGCGCGCGGAATTCTGCTTGATGCGGTTGGTGAGCTCGGTCACCTGGTTGTAGACGCTGCGGCGCTCACTCATCAGCTTGCGGATCTTGCGATCGGCGTGCATCACCGTGGTGTGGTCCTTGCCCCCGAATTCCTGGCCGATCTTCGGCAACGACAGGTCGGTGAGCTCGCGGCACAGGTACATGGCGATCTGGCGGGCCATCACCAGGGTCTGGTTGCGGCTCGGGCCGATGAGGTCGTCGACGCTCACGCCGAAGTAGTTGGCGGTCTCGTGGATGATCGTCGGGGCGGTCACATCGGCCTCGGCGCCATCGGGAATCAGGTCGCGCAGCACCTGCTCGGCCACGGCCAGCGACACCTCCTCGCGATTGAGCGAGGCAAAGGCGGTCACGCGGATGAGCGCGCCCTCCAGTTCACGGATGTTGGTCTGGATCTTCGAGGCAATGAACTCCAGCACGCCCGGGGGAACCGAAAGGTTGTCCGCGGCGGCCTTGCGCTGCAGGATCGCGATGCGCGTCTCGGGGTCGGGCGGCTGGATATCGGTGATCAGCCCCCATTCGAAGCGGCTGCGCAGGCGTGATTCGAGCTGTTCCAGCGCCTTGGGCGGACGGTCGGAGGTGAGCACGATCTGGCGCTGGGCATTGTGCAGCGCATTGAACGTGTAGAAGAACTCCTCCTGGGTCTGGGTCTTGCCCTCCAGGAACTGGATGTCGTCGATCAGCAACACATCGACGTCGTCGCGGTACTTGCGGCGGAACTCGGCCGTGCGGTTCTCGCCCACCGCGTTGATGAACTCATTGGTCATCTCCTCGGTGCTCACGTACTTCACGCGCACATTGGAGTAGTAGTTGCGCACATAGTGACCCAGCGCATGCAGCAGGTGCGTCTTGCCCAGCCCTGATTCGCCATAGATCATCAGCGGGTTGTACGCCTTGCCGGGTGCCTCGGCCACGGCCACCGCGGCAGCATGGGCGAAGCGGTTCGACGAGCCGATCACGAAGTTGTCGAAGGTGTAGCGCGGATTGAGGCGTCCATCGGCGATCGCGGTGTCATCGGCGGATTCCGCGCTGGCCGGTTGCGGGGTCTCCACCGCACGCAGGCTCGGCGCCGGGGCGTCCTGGCGCGGGATGAACTGCACCGGCTCCACCTCGCGCTCGGCCTCCTCGTCGCGTTCGGGGGGACGCAGGTCGAGCTCCAGGCTCGGCTCGACGGTGATGGCCAGGCGCATCTCGCGGTGGTACACATCGGACAGGCGCGACTCGATGGTGTCGCGCAGCTTCGATTCGATGTTCTCGCGCGTGTAGTCATTGGGCACCGCGATCATCACGGTGGACTCATGCACGGTGAGGGCCTTGGCACCCCTGAGGTAGGCCTTGTCGCGGCCACCGAAGTCAGAGAGCACGTGCTTCCACGCATCAGGGAGGTCGGGGGCCCCTTGAGCACTGTCTGTAGCCCGAGTCACACCGTCCATCCTTCGCTCTCGTCGGCGGATTGTGCCGACCCTACTCGGATCACACGCCGCGGTCGTGTCTGCTTTTGTCACTGACCACCCGGGAGGGGACGCCGAACGGGCGCTTCCGGGGGAAGCGGGACCATCGTGCATCGGATCGGGGGGTCGGCTGAGTACGCTACTTTCCCAGCCGAGTACTTGCAAAGCCATGACCGGCGAACACACCCGATTACGGCGTGTCGACTGGCCAAAGCCCTTCTGGCGAGTCTAGTCAGCTCCCGAGCCTGTTGCACAGACGTGGCATTGCGGGCCGTTGCGACGCCCGGCGGTGGGGCCCGGCGGACCGGACCGTCTGCGCCCGGGGACGGGGACGGTCCACACCCACGCCAGCGGGCGGTCCGCGCCAGAACGCAGGGCGGTCCGCGCCAAAACAGTGGGCCGTTTTGGGAACGGAGCGCTGTTCAGCGTAAACTTGCCCGAGTCGCTGACGTCAGCGGCCGCTTTCGCGTCCTCGCACCGTGCCGGCCTGTCCCATTTTCGGGTTGGTCCACGATTGTGGGTTCTCGGGGCGATGCGAACCGCCACTCTCAGATATTCAGGAGCTCTTCTCGTGAGCAAGCGCACCTACCAGCCCAGTAACCGTCGTAGGGCACGTACCCACGGCTTCCGCGCTCGTATGAGCAGCCGCGCCGGGCGGGCCATTCTGGCCGCTCGCCGTCGCAAGGGCCGCTCAGAGCTGTCTGCCTGAGCGTCGTGCTGCCGACCGCGGCACGCCTGCGTAACTCAGCTGAGTTCCGCAGCATCGTGCGTCATGGTGTGCGGGTCGGCCGGCCAACCCTTGTCGTGCACGCCGACCTTGCCGAGCACGCCCCGCGGGGCAACACCCCGGAGCCCACATCGACCAAGGTCGGCTTTGTCGTGTCCAAGAAGGTCGGCAACGCCGTCACCCGCAACCGGGTGAAGCGTCGGCTGCGCCACATGGCACGCGCCCGCGTGGTGGCCTCCACCGCGGACGTCCCCCTGCCCGGGGCGCTGCGGGTGGTCGTGCGGGCGCTGCCCGCCGCGGCCACCGAACCGAAGCGCCTGGCCGGCGACTTCGATTCCGCCTGGGATCGCGCGTTGGCCCGGCTCACGCCCGCGCCGTCGGCAGCCGGCACCTCCCCCTCGGGCGGTGCGCGATGAAGTTCCTGCTGATCGGATTCGTGAAGGCCTGGCGCAAGTTCATCTCGCCGCTGTACGGCGACGTCTGCAAGTACTACCCCAGCTGCTCCGCCTACGGTCTCGAGGCACTGCAGCTGCACGGGGCCGTGAGGGGCAGTTGGCTGATCATGCGCCGCCTGGCCCGATGCCACCCCTGGTCGATGGGCGGGGTCGATCCCGTTCCCGGTTCGCCACTGGAGGCCCGCATTGCCGCGGGTGAGCAGGTCGGCGGCCACGACCACAACCTGAAGAACCATGACCACGAGGGCAGCCGCCCTCAGCGTTCCGCGGCCGGCACCAGCGCCGTCACCGGGAACGCCGCTTTGTGAGGTGAATCACTTGAACGCCGGTTTGTTGACGTTGATGGGTATTGGCGACTCCCTGGGGAAGATCGGGTCTGCCATCATGCAGCCGCTCTATTGGGCGGTCAGCGGACTCATCGTGCTCTTCCACAAGCTGTTCTCGTTCTTCATGAACCCGGACTCCGGCCTCACCTGGACCCTGGCCATCGTGTTGCTCACCTGTTTCATCCGGCTGCTCATGATGCCGCTGTATGCCAAGCAGCTGAACTCCTCGCGCGCCATGCAGTCCATCCAGCCGAAGGTCGAGGAGCTGCAGAAGAAGTACGGCTCCGACCGTGAGCGGCTGGGCCAGGAGACGATGAAGCTCTACAACGAGGAGGGCGTCAACCCCGCCTCGTCGTGCCTTCCGTTGCTGATCCAGCTGCCGATCTTCTGGGCACTGTTCCGGGTGCTCAGCTCCGCGGCGTCCGACCGCAATGTGCACGGCTACTGGCTGCAGCGCAGCCCCGAGATCACCGCCTCACTGAGCCACGCCGACCTGTTCGGCGCCAAGCTGTCGGGCACCTTCTGGCCCCTGACCGGTGGTTTCGGCGCCACCCAGGGCTTCGCCCTCGCACTGGCGATCCTGATGACCGGCCTCATGTTCGTGCAGCAGCTGCACATGCTCAAGCGCAATATGCCCCCGGCCGCGCAGACCGGCCCGATGGCCCAGCAGCAGAAGATGATGCTGTATATGTTCCCGCTGATGTACCTGTTCGGCGGCATGGCAATGCCCATCGGCGTGCTGCTCTACTGGCTTGCCACCAACATCTGGACGATGGCCCAGCAGTATGTGATCATCCGCAACTACCCGACGCCGGGCACCCCTGCCTACATCGAGTGGGAAGAGCGGATGAAGGAGCAGGGCAAGGACCCGCGCGAGATCGAGCGTGCCCGTCAGAACCGTGGACGCAAGCACCCGCGCGCCAGCAACAAGACCGCCCAGGCGAAGACCGATGAGAATGGTCGCACCGTGGTGAGCCGCCAGTCGACCCAGCGCACCACCGTGCGTCGCGACGACAGCGACCGGCAGACCGTGGTGCGTCGCCAGCCCAGCCGTCAGACGCGGGCCACCCGCAAGAAGAAATAGCGCCCTGGCGCTCCCCATTGAGCTTTCAGATGTTTCGACTAGGAGACTTTCATGAGTGAAGAGCAGGGCATCAAGCGCGACGACGAGCTGACGGCCACGGAGCAGGAGGCGGCTGCCGATCAGACGGCGACCGAGGACTACTCCCTTGCGCCCGACGAGCAGGTGGACGCCAGCGAGGAGGCCATCGAGGACGCGGTTGCCGACGAGGAGTCCGAGGGCGGCCCCGTTCAGCCCGACGAGTCGCCGGTGGCCCAGCAGGTCGACTCCGAGGTTGCGGCCGATCAGGCTGCCGCCGCCGATGAGGTGGCCGAGGGTGGACCGGTGCAGCCCGATGACTCGCCGGTGGCGCGCAAGGTCACCGCGCTCGAGGACGAGGACGAGGAGGCCGTCGAGGACGAGATCTCCGAGGGTGGTCCGGTGTCGGCCGACGAAGACGCCGATGACGATGCCGAGGATGACAGCGACGACGAGGACGAGGACGACACCGAGGGCGAGGATGACGACTCCGACGAGGAGAAGCCCGCCGGCCCCGTGGCACGCGAGCGTTCGTCGTCTAGCGCCGAGGATTCCCTGATCGAGGAGGCCGACGCCGCCGCCGACTACCTCGAGGAACTGCTCGACATCGCCGACCTGGACGGCGATATCGACACCTACAGCGAGGGCGACCGCGCCCATGTCTCGGTGGTCACCGACTCCGAGGTGCTGGTCGGCCGCGACGGCGAGGTGCTCGAGGCCCTGCAGGAACTGAGCCGGCTGGCCGTGCTCACCACCACCGGACACCGCAGCCGCCTCATGCTCGATGTGGCCGGTCACCGCGAGAAGCGCCGCAAGGAGCTGCAGCTGCTGGCCCAGGACGCGATCAACGACGTGAACGAGACCGGCGAGCCCGTGCGGCTTGCCCCGATGAACCCCTTCGAGCGCAAGATCGTGCACGACGCCGTGAAGGCGGCAGGGCTGTTCAGCGAGTCGGAGGGCGAGGAGCCCCGACGTCGCGTGATCGTGCAGCCCGCCAAGTGAGCCGACGGTGAGCGACACGCCGATGGACGACCCGATGGATGACGCCCGGCACGGTGCTGCTCGACGCGATGATGGTCGCGTGGAGCGCACGGGCGGGCCCTCGGACGATGCGCCGCACGGCGTGCACGCTTCCCGGGAACGCCGCGTGGCGCAGGCGCGTGACGACGACGCGGGCCGCGAACAGCAGGCTGCGCAGGGTGCCCGGGCGTTGTTCGGTGACCAGTTCGAGTCGATGAGTGGATATGTCGACATATTGGTTGGACAAGGCGTTGAATGGGGGCTGTTGGGGCCCCGGGAGCCCGAGCGCATCTGGTCGCGGCACATCATGAACTGCGCCGCGCTGCTCGAGGTGATCGGCGAGGGCGTTGACGTGCTCGACGTGGGTAGTGGTGCCGGCCTGCCCGGCCTGGTGATCGCCATCGCACGTCCCGACCTGAATGTGACGCTGCTGGAGCCCTTGCTGCGGCGGTTCAACTTCCTCAAGGAGGCCGTTGACGAGCTGGGCCTCGATGGCCAGGTGCTCGTGGAGCGTGGACGCGCTGAGGACCTCAAGCAGCACTTCGACGTGGTCACCTGCCGGGCCGTTGCCCGCTTGCCGAAGCTGTTGGGCTGGACGATGCCGTTGTTCCTGCCCGATGGCGAGCTGCTGGCACTCAAGGGTGAGTCGATTGACGAGGAACTCGCCGACAGCGCCGACATCATTGCCCGCAACGGGCTCAGCGCCCAGGTGATGCAGGTGCGGGCGACCCCCGAGGTGGACGTCGCGCACATCCTGCGCGTGCAGGCCGGCTGAGGCTGCCGTACCCGGGGGTGGACGCATGGTCCACCTGTGTGCCGCGGCGGGATCCTTCCTATGATCGTGCGGCGTGGCGCGGGCGCCCCGAGGGTTCAGTAGTCCCGACCTAGACGCTCCGATGAGTGCGCCGAAGACGTGCGGTGGGGTCTGTTCGCACGGTCAGCGGAGTTGGAGCCGCCCGGGCGATTGGCGGGGGACGTCAAGGGACCACCTGGGGCCGGGCAGTTCGAGCGAGTGGTTCACAGCGGTACTGCCGGGGCTCGCTTCGCTGCACTCGTGCAGCGAAGCGAGAGCATGCGGGGGTGGGGCGATGCTCACGTGAGTGGTCCTCTGGGGAGCTGCTGGGGGGTCGGGGCCGCTCACTTGAGCGGCTGCAAGGGAGCAGCCGGGTCCGGGGACGGTTCGCGAGAGCGCGCCTCGGAGCCTCCACGGCCAGGACGGTTCATTCGGTCAGCAGAGCAGGTGCCCTCGGGGTTTCGGAGGCGTGTTGGGGTGTCTCCTCGGGGAGCATCCACGCTTCGACCCGCTCGCACTGCGGGTGGCGCTGGCTGGGGGTCTGGCACCTTTACTGGCGGGTCGGTATGGCGCCAGGACTCCACGAGCAGAAGGTCGATCTCCATTGGGTCCGCTTCGCCGTGGATCCCCAGCGAGAGTTGGCACCGGCGATGGCGCTGTCCCCCAGAGTGTCCGGGGGAAGCGCTCGCTCGCGCGTGGAGGGCTGGGCCAGCGTGGGAGCGCAGTGATCGCTGAGGCCACGCCTGCCACCCCAGAGCATTTCGCAGGCGGTGCCCTTTGTGGGGTACCTCCCCCGGCCTTTCCGAAGTCGTGCGCGCGAGCCGATTTCGTCCTTCACCGGTGGCGCAGAGGGCTTCTCAGGGAAAGATTTCCTAGCGGACCGATTGTTGTGAGACGGGTCCGTTGTCGTGTGGATCTGTTGTGCAGCGGTTCAGTCGCCGCGGGCCAGTAGAGTGAGCTGTCGGAGTCGTCAGTATGGATGGAGATGATCGCGATGAGCGAACCACTGGGTTATCCGGTGAAGGATCACAGGAAGACGACGCGTCCGCTGGGATACCCCTCGGAACTGGAGATCACTGCGGAGGAGCACCGCGAGGTGCCCCGCCACACCATTGATGGGCGTGACATCGAGACCCTCGAAGTGGGTGCGACGCGCCCCGTCGGTGACGACCATGACGATGCTTCGGGCGAAGACGACGCCGGTGATGGCGACCCTGACTCACACCGGCCCGGCTCCATGGGAGAGCCAAATGTTTCACGTGAAACATCCGCGGATGAGCAGGCTGGCATGAGCGGGAAAGACAGTGGCCAGACGCCGGCGGACTCCTCCCCGTCGATCCAGCCGGCGGCGCCTATCGGTGTGGTGCCAGGGAATGACGTCCCACTTGTTTCACGTGAAACATTGAGCGCCGTGGGTGATGGCCAGAGCAGTGCGGGCGCCCATCACTCAGACATCGAGCCAAGGGGCTCGCGAGATGCAGTGGGGAGTGGAATGGCGTCCGACGAGGAGAAGCACGATGTTTCACGTGAAACATCGATGGCCGATGACTCGGACTCGAGCGCTGGAAGTTCCCCGCGGCCTGATGGCTCGCGAGCTGCGAGCGGCCGGGTCGAGCAGAACGATTCCGCGGTTGGACTCACCAACGACGTGGATCCAGCGGTGGATGTTTCACGTGAAACGTCCGAGGAGGGTGAGGCCTTGACTGGTAGCGATGACCCCGCCGCTCCGCGACCGCTACGCAATCCGGCCGCCCGGCATCCTGCGCCGCGTCCCCCCGAAGAACCCAGGCACCGTCCGGAGCGGGCGCTCTATGAGGAGCCGCTCTCGTTGGAGACGATGAATGTTTCACGTGAAACACGAGTGAAGACCGTTCCACTGCCGCACCTCGATGCACCGCGGCGCATTGTTATTGCCAATCAGAAGGGCGGGGTCGGAAAGACCACGACGTCGGTGAACCTGGCGGTTGCACTCGCCCAGGGCGGGCTCAATGTGCTCGTCGTGGATGTCGACCCGCAGGGAAATGCGTCCACTGCGCTCGGCATTCCCCACCAGGAGGGCGTCAGGGGAAGCTACGAGCTGTTGCTCGACGAGGTTCCCGTCGCGGACCTGGTGGTCGACTCTCCCGAGGCGAAGGGCCTCAAGGTTGTTCCGGCAACGATTGACCTGGCAGGCGCGGAGCTGGAGCTCGTCTCGAAGGTGGCTCGCGAGCAGCGCCTTTCGCGTGCGATCAGGGACTACGAGGCCGACCACGACGTCGACTTCGTCATCTTCGACTGCCCGCCGTCGCTGGGACTGCTGACCGTGAATGCACTCGTCGCGGCAAGTGACATCCTCATTCCGATTCAGTCGGAGTACTACGCGTTGGAAGGCGTGCAGCAGTTGATGCGCACGATTTCGCTGGTGAAGCGCCAGTTGAACAGCGACCTGGAGCTGTGGGCGGTGTTGGTGACCATGTATGACGCCAGGACGCGCCTCTCGGCGCAGGTGGCGGAGGAAGTGATGGCACATTTCCCGAAGGAGACGCTGCACACGATGATCCCCCGCTCGGTGCGGATCAGCGAGGCACCCAGCTACGGGCAGAGCGTGTTGAACTACGACCCCAACTCGGTGGGCTCCAACGCCTACCGCAAGGTGGCCCAGGAATTGTCGCAACGAGCAATGAAGGAGCAGGAATGAGCGCACGTCCGGGTGGTCTCGGCCGCGGACTGGGTGAACTGTTTCAGCGCACCGACATCCAGGCCGCAGAGGAACCTCGCGAGCCCGCATCTGACCAGATGGCTGACGGTTCCTATTACGCGGAACTGCCGGTGGCGCAGATCACCCCGAATCCGAAGCAGCCGCGTCAGGTGTTCGATGAGGACGACCTGCAGGAGCTCACGGAGTCGATCAAGGAAGTCGGCCTGCTGCAACCCATCGTCGTGCGGAAGCTGGACGCCACGCACTACGAACTCATCATGGGCGAGCGGCGATTGCGGGCGCACCAGGAGGCCGGCATCGCGCAGATTCCGGCGATCGTCCGCGCCACCGATGACGAGTCGATGCTCACCGATGCGTTGCTCGAGAACCTGCACCGCGTCCAGCTGAATCCCCTGGAAGAGGCGGCCGCCTACGAGCAGTTGATGGGTGACTTCGGCATCACACAGGACGAGCTTGCGAGACGCCTCAAGCGGTCGCGTCCGCACATCTCCAATACGATCCGGTTGCTCAAGCTGCCGGTCACCGTGCAGCGCCGTGTTGCCGCCGCAGTGTTGTCTGCCGGCCATGCCCGGGCATTGCTCGCTCTGGATGATCCGCTGGCCCAGGAACGCCTGGCGCAGCGCATCGTGGCTGAGGGCCTCTCCGTGCGGGCCACCGAGGAGATCGTTGCCCTGGGGGGAGACGAGAAGCCCAAGCAGCGGATGGCGCGTCCGAAGGAACACGACCCGCGCGCCGAGCAACTCGCCACGTCCCTGTCCGACCGGTTCGACACCCGGGTGAAGGTGAACATGGGACGCAAGAAGGGTCGCATCACCATCGACTTCGCCGGCGAGGATGACCTGCAGCGGATCGTCGAGATGTTGAAGGGCGTTTCGGCCGATTCTGGGGCCGCCCCACGCCCCTCAAATCAGGCAGATCCCTGGGATTTCTTGATTCCCCCACATGGACACACAAAATAGTCGAGAAGTGATCATTGCTCCCCACTGGTGCACCACGTAAGGGCGTTGGGGAGGACGAACTCCCATCTTGCGCCCAACGGATTCTGAGCGGAGTAACACCCGTGTGATCCGGCCGGAATTCGGGCTCCGCAAGGCCTGATTCGAACGTTCGGGGCGGCGCGGGGGCGCTCGATGTGCGGCGGGTGCCAGGAGGCTTCAACACAGTGAGGGGCCCGACTGGATTTCTCCGATCGGGCCCCTCACCCTGTGGTTACTGTGTTGGTCGTCGTGGGTTGGTTGTTGTGGTTGGTCGCCTCACGCGACAACCTCGCCATCAACAGCACTGTGCAGTTCGGTGGGCAGCATCACGGTGCGTCCCACGGTGCAGTCCTTGTCGTGGCTCAGCTTCACCAGCCGGGCCACCAGGCTCTGCGCGGTGCGTCCCTCGTCGGTGTCGGGGAAGCTCAGCGAGAAGTTGAGGTCAACGTCCTTGACCCGGTTCCCCTCGGGACCCTTCTCCACGTCGCCGGCGATGCTCACATCGAACTTCTCCGGGTCGGCACGTCGCGTGGTGACCACGTCGACGTCGATCGACGAGCAGGCACCGACGGCTGCCAACAGCAGCTCGACGGGGCTGAACACGTCATCGCCATGTCCCACGCTGATGGTGGATCCCCTGCCATTGGTGACCTCGTAGTGCACGGGGCTCACGCGCTTCAGGTTCACACCCACCCGGGAGGTCTTCGTCTGCTCGCCGGACATCACACGAACTCCTGCAGCATCTTGACGATCACGCTCTTGGGCTTGCCGCCCTGGAACTGCTTGACCACTTCGCCGTTCTGGTAGATCTGCACGGTCGGCAGGCCCAGGATCCCCTGGTCGGTGGCGACCTTGGTGTTCGCGTCGGCGTCGACCTTCACGAAGTTGATCTTGTCGCCGTACTCCTCGGCGAGTTGGTCGAGAATCGGGCTGAGCTGCTTGCAGGGCCCGCACCAATCCGCCCAGTAGTCAACGACGGTGGGCTTGTCGGCCTTGAGCACCTCGTCGGAAAATGTGGCGTCAGTGACGTCCTTGGGCTGTGCCATGGTTACCCCTTGTTGTTGTCTGGTGGCCCGGTTGGGAGCCGTTGTCTGTGGCCCCTCGGGGCCGTCGCACGGGTCCCGCGGATCCACCCCGTGTACGGAGTGGACCGCAGGGCCGTTATGGCTTGTGGAGCGGATACTCCGGCCGTCCGGGGCCGGGTTGGTCCGCAGGGAGGTCAGGCGTTGGCAAGTGCCTCCGTCGCCTGATCGCTGTTCTCGTCCATCAGGGCGCTCAGGTAGTGCTCGGCGTCCAGTGCGGCGCGGCAACCGGTGCCGGCAGCCGTGATGGCCTGCTGGTACACATGGTCGACCAGGTCGCCACAGGCGAAGACGCCGGGTGCGTCGGTGAGCGTCGAGTCGCCGGCAACCTTCACATAGCCGTCGGGATTGAGCTCCACCTGACCCTTGACGAGCTCGGAGCGCGGCACATTGCCGATGGCCTCGAACAGGCCGGCCACCGCCAGCTCACGCTCCTCGCCGGTCTGCGTGTCGCGCAGGCGCAGTGCGTTGAGCGTGCCGTCGCCACTCATGCCCACCACCTCGGAGTTCCAGGCGATCTCGATCTTCGGGTTGTCCAGGGCGCGCTTGGCCATGATGTTGCTGGCGCGGAATGCGTCGCGACGATGGATCAGCGTCACCTTGTCCGCGAAGCGGGTCAGGAAGGTTGCCTCCTCGATGGCGGAATCGCCACCACCGACCACGGCAATCTCCTTGCCGCGGAAGAAGAACCCGTCACAGGTGGCGCACCAGCTGACGCCGCGTCCGGAGAACTCCTCCTCCTCGGGCAGGTTGAGATGACGATAGGCCGAGCCCATGGCCAGGATGACCGCGCGGGCGCGGTACACATTGCCCTCGGAGTCGGTGACCTTCTTGATGTCGCCGCCCAGTTCGATCTTGGTGGCGTCATCGGCGATCAACTCGGCGTCGAACTTCTCGGCCTGGGCGCGCATATCGCTCATCAGCACGGGACCCAGCACGCCGTCAGGGAATCCGGGGTAGTTCTCCACCTCGGTGGTGGTCATCAACGCACCGCCTGCGGTGACCGAACCCTCGAGCACAATCGGTCGCATGCCGGCGCGTCCGGTGTAGATCGCGGCCGTGTAGCCGGCCGGGCCTGAACCCACGATGATGACATCGCGAATCTCGTCGTTCATGCTTCCCCTTCTCCTTGAGCAAAACCACAAGCTCTAGTTGAATGAAACGTGGCGCACCACAATCTGTAGGGTACGGCATCGCGCCCGGGTGCACACCCGGCGGTCATGCCCCGCACCCCCACGTGGAGGGACCACACCTTCCTCAACTCTATTGCGGGCGCCACAATTCCCGACCCTGCCCCGCCGCGCTGGACCGCCCCGCAGAGCGGTAGCGATGCACCGGCATGCCGCGCCGTCGCTGTGGGCCTGCGCCGTCCGCCACCCGGTGCGCCATCGACACGGACGCCAGCGGGGAGCGCCGATGCCGCGGGCCGGATAAAGTCGTGACGCGGGCCGGCGTCGCCATGGCATCGGCCTGCCGAGGCCACGCGTGGGACACCCGCGAACCGGCCACTGATCATCGAATGAGGGGGGCGTCGTGCGCCTACAGCGACGGGGACTGCTGGCCTGGGCCGGTGCGGCCGCCGCTGCGGCAACGCTGAGCGCCTGTGGCGGGAAGAGCAGTTCCAGCTCGACCCTGTCGTCGGCCTGTACGCCGTCGCCGACGCCCACCTGGCAGGACGCCAAGAGCCACGGCAGCGGACGGCTCAACATGCTGTCGGCGCTCTACCAGGACCAGGCGAGCCAGGACTCCTACGCCAACAACATGCTCACCGGCTTCTTCGCCGGCACCGGCTATTCGCTTGCGGCCACCTATACGAGCCTGGACAAGCTGCCCGACAAGGTGATCACCTCACTGGCTGCCGGCAAGCTGGCCGATGTGCTCATGCCCGGCCAGGGCTGGGTGCCCGTGCTGGAACGGCAGAATGCGCTGGCCGAGATGCCTGCCGACATCACCGACGGCCTCAACCTGGACCAACGCCTGATGACCGGGTGCTATTGGGGCGACAAGCTGTTCGCGCTGCCCTATGCACTCGACCTGACCGTGATCGGCTACCGCACCGATGTGCTGGCCGACGCCGGCATCAGCGCCCCTCCGCGCACGCTCGACGAGCTGCGCGAGATGGCCAAGCAGCTCAATGCCCCCGACCATGGTGGCTTCGACGTCTTCGGGGCGGGCGTGGTGCACCTGTGGGCGATGCTGGTGGGCAGCTACGGCGGCTCGCTGTTCACGCCCAAGGGCGGCCTGGCGTTCAACGACGGCACCGGGGTGAAGGCGCTCGACTACATCATCGGCCTGGTCAAGGACGGCACGGCCGACCCGGCGAAGATCCCCACCGATGGCGCCCAGCCCCTGTTCATCCAGCAGAAGACGGCCATGTCGCCGATGTCGTCGACCCTGTGGCCGGCGCTGCGGCGCTCACACCTGGACGACGAGGGCCACCTGGGCTTCTTCCCGCTGCCCCCCGACCAGGCGTCCAAGGACCCCGTGGTGCTGCAGACCGGCACCCAGCTGGCCGTCAGCCGCCAGTCGCAGTTCAAGGAAGTGGCCTTCCAGTTCTGCCAGTACGCCCTGCAGTCCCAGCCGCTGTTGTCGGCGGTGAGCATGCTGCCGGCGGTGCCCCCGCGCTCCGACGTGATCGCCGGGTCGCAGCTGGCCGGCAACCGCGTGATGAGCGCCGGGCTGGCGAATGTGAGGTACGCCACCGCCTCGCTGGGCGGCTGCCCGGCCTGGCTCGATCTGGAGCCGGTGATCGAGGGCCAGCTGATGGCGGCGATCCGTGGGCAGCAGTCGTCGGACATGACCGTGGGCAACCTGGCGAAGGTGGTCTCGGACTCGCTGAGCCGTGGCGCCTGAGGCCTGCGGCCCCAACCCCCGATGGGCGTGGCCCGCGGGAATCAGGAACTCGTGTAGGGAAGCCGGGGTCCCCGATACCTATCCCGAGACTCATGGAGTGTCGCGGGCCTTGCGGGCATCATCCCTTGTCAGCGGCTCACTTGCTCGTCCGGAAGGTGGTCGAAGCGGCCGACCCACCAGATCATCGCGGTGCCGCCACCCTCATAGGGGCCGGGCAACGGAAGGCCGGTCTGGATGAAGGTGCTCGAGGTGTTCGGCAGTGAGAACCACGGATCGGGCTCGCCCTCGGGATCGGACAGGCCGAGCGCGGCACGCAGCACGTAGTTGGTGATCCACTCGTGGCAGACCAGCGCGACCACGCCGTCCTGGTTGCCGTAGCGCTCCAGAATCGAACGGTACAGGCGCTTGCCGCGTCCCTGCCCCTCGGCCGGGGTCTCCACATGCGATCCGAGGCGATACCAACCCTCGTCGTGGATGTCCTCGTTGAAGATCAGCCGGTCACTGATGTCAGCCAGCTCCGCGCGCGACGCCCCCTGGAAGCTACCGGGCTCGCCCTGCACGCTCTGGAAGATGCCACCCACCTCGTGGGCCTGCGTCTCCAACTCGATCGGCATGTCGAGCTCGTCGGCAAGCGGCGCGGCCGTCTGCACGGCGCGGGTCATCGGGGAGCTGAGCAACACGCTGGGACGTGGCAGCAGCCCGTCGGTGAAGGCATGCGCCAGCGTCTCGGCCTGCTGACGGCCCAAGTCGGTCAACGTGGGATCGGGATATTGGCTGCTCACCGGGTGGTTTGCTCCGCTGAGTGCGTTGTTTGCGGACTGGCCATGACGAATGAGAAGCAGCTTCATCGGGCCATTGTCTCAGGGGCGCACCACGAACGGCCAACTGTGGGGTGACGGGGCGCCAACGCTGCGGTGACGGGCTCAGGAATTCACCGAGATCTCGGCAATCGCGCCCTGGTAGCGCCCATTGGTGAGCTGCGGCAGCGAGGTGAGGTAGACCACCAGGTGGCGGATGCTGGTGGCCTTGTCGGGCGTCAACGTGACGCTCTGGCCGGCGGCATCGGCACGGCTGGCCACGGTCCAGTCCTTCACCGTGGACATTGAGGGATTCGCGTCGTCGTGGGGCACGAGCAGTTGGACGCCGGTGGGCGCTCCGATCAACGTCAGGGTCACCGACGACAGCTCGTGGGCCCGGCCGAGGTCGAGCAGCAGGCCGCTGCCGGGCTTGACTCCGCCGAACGCCGCGCTGCCGCCGTATTCCTGGGTGTGCCAGGCAGTGGATGGGTCGCCGTCGGTGGCCAAGGCCACCTCGCCGGGCGACTCGGCGGCCTCGCCACCATCGGCGGTGGGATCGAACTCGACCACCGAGGCCGGGGCAACCACCTTCGCCTGGGCGGCCTTCGCGGCACTGGTGGCCTGACAGGAGCGCACCATGCCGGTGAGCGCGATCACCAGCATCAGCACCACGCCCAGCGGAATCAGCCAGCGCGCCAGTCGATAGGCGCGCGCATGAGTGGCAAGACGGCGGGGTTCGGCGTCGCGGTCGGGCAGTGGGCCCACCAGCTTGCCGCTGACGTCGATGGTGAGGTCGTCATCGGGATCGTCGTCATCGTCGAAGGCGTCGGCGTCGGATTGCCGCAGGCGCCGCAACCGCGGATCGGTGCGGTCGGGATCGAAATCCCGGAGGTCTGAATGCCTGTGGTCGAGATCCCCGCGGTCAGAATCTCGGCGGTCGGGGTGGGGGGCACCGCCGTCTTCGGGCTCGGGCAAGGCGGTGATGAAGGTCTGGACCGTCCCCACCGGCGCCGGCGGCCGCGGCGCTGCTGAGCCCGCTGCCGCGGCCTGGGCTCCGGTCAGGGGGGTGCGCGTGCCGGTATCGGTCGTGCCCAGTGGAGAGCTGTCGTCGGCCCCGAAGGGCCAGTTGGGGTCGTCGCCGCCGGGCCAGTTCGGATCGTCGTGGCCCGTGACGGGGGCCATGCGTTGGGTGGCCGGTCCGTCGTCGTCGGGAGTCGCGGCGCGCTGCGGGAGCTCGTCGATGCCGGGGGCATGCAGGCCGATGTGGGCGTTCTCGCCGGCCTCGTCGGCGGGCAGGGCGCGGATGCGTCGTCCCAGCACCTCGTCGGCCTCCGCGGTGCCGAGCACGCGGCCCAGCGCGATGACGATCTCGTCGGCGGTGCGCAGTGGCACCGAATCGGGGCGGGGGTCGAAGGACTGGATGCAGATGGCGTTGACCGTGGGCGGAACGCGTGGGTCGACGCTGGACGGCGGTGCCCAGTGCGGTCCGTCGGGGCCGGGTTCGCTCATCGGGGCGGCAGGCAATCCCCACTGGCTGGTCTGGGCCAGGGACGGGTCGATCGGCCAGCGCGCCACCAGGCAGGCATACAGGATCTTGCCGAGCGCCCGGACGTCCTCGGCTTCCTGGCGCGCCCAGTTGTCGGACGATGAGATCGTGGCGCCGGCCAGGGCCGCCTCGAGCAGGAAGCCCATGATCTTCACATTGCCGGTGCGGGTGACCACCACGGTGTCGGGATTGAGGCGACGATGGAACAGGCCCTCGGCGTGCATGGGGGCCAGGGCGTCGGCAAGCTCGCGCACGATATGGGCCGATTCGAGGGCCGTCACTGGGCCATGGGCGAGCAGCGAGCGCAACGTGATGCCGGTGGCGAATTCGGTGACGATGAAGGGCTGGTCGCCGTCCATGGCGTCGAGGACGCGCACGAACCGGGAGTCCACCGCCACGGCCGCGCGTCGGGCGGCCTCCAGGGCGCGGGCCGTCTCGGGCGAGTGGGGGTTGAACAGGTGCACCACCACGCGGCGCGACAGGGTGCGGTCGATCGCCCGCCAGGTGACGCCTGCGTCCCACTGGTTGAGCTGGGTCTCCAGCTGGTAGCGATTGGCCACAAGGTCGCCCGCGATGAGATTGCGCGGATAGGGACGTGCGCCGGGCAGCTCCGGCTGGCTCTCGGCGCTCATCATCCCCCTCGCTGGCCTCCGCTCCGACGACTGGTTGTCCCCTGCGTGGGCGTATCGGCTCTAGTCTGCCCTCGCCCGCGGGCGCGGGGCACGTGGGCGTGCCGATGCTGCGGGGAATCGCCCATCTTGGGGTGGGGGGTTGGGGCGTCTCCGGGTCGGTGCGCACTGGGGTCGACGCTCCCCCTGAGTGGGCAGTTGTGCGGCAATGACGCGGCACAGGTGACCACCCAACGAGATTTCCGTGCCAGGCGACGTCGGGCCACTCAGTGGATGGTTGTGATGACTAGACGCATCGAAACCCTCCACCTAAGGACCGATCGAGTTGACGCCGCCCTGATTCCACCGCTGCCGGGTCACAACTGTCCACTTAGTGGCCGATGGGGTGGCCAGGCGCCATCCGGTGAAGGGCAGCACCGCGGTGATCAGTCATCGAGGGGGCTCGGGTCGAAGGGCACGTCGGGGTCGTCGTCGGCAGGCGTGTGCTGCTGGGCGCGCTCGTGGCGCACCTGGCGCACCCGCAGCGCGGTGGCCCCCAGCAACACCACGCCCGAGGCAATGATGATGATCCACCCGATGTTGCCCACATTGTTGGCCTGCACGGTGAAGCGCACCGAATCGCCCAGCTGGTGGGCCTGGTCGCCGGCGGTCATCACCATGGCGTCCATCTGCACGGTGCCCGACCCGCTGGCATGCGGGGTGATGCGCACCGTCGCGGATTCACCCGGGTCGAGCCGGATCACATCGGTGTCGTCGATGTCGATGCGCGAGGAGTTGTCGGAGTCGAAGTGCACCCGCACCCGCACGGGGATCGACATCGAATTGGTCAGGCTGATCGGCAACGACGTGGACTTCGAGGGCACGATGAGCTTCTCGCTCATGTGCACCTCCACGCCCCCGGACTGCAGGGCGGCGCTGACGGTGGCCATCGCCGTGTTCAGGTAGGCCTCGGCGGCGTCCGCGTCGGCAAAGCTGCCGCTCCACACCCGCGTGATCAACAACTCCGTGTCGATGCCGGCGTCCTCACCGGTCAGGGCCTTGTAGAAGCCCAACTGCGTCTGGGCCGTCGACTCGGCCCCGGTGAGGCTGCCCGGGGCGCTGATCTCGTCGGTGTTGCCGGTCTGCAGCGCCACCGGCGTGGTCTGCTTCTTCAGCAGTTCCTGCAGCGGCACGCGCACCCGCCCGATGGCGGCGGCAAGTTCGGCGCGTGCAGCGTCGCCACCGGTCACCAGGTGCACCGACGTGCCGTAGGCACCGGCCCGCACCAGCTGCTCGCTCTGCAGGCGTCCCACCCGGTGCACCAGGTCCTGATCGGGGGCCGGCGCGGGGCCGCCGTCACCCAGCGTGGTCTGCACCGACACCACCGTGAGCTGGGTGGGTGCACCCTGCCGCACCGTTGCCTGGCGCACCGGCGACGCCGGGTCGATGCCCTGCGCCAACACGAGCGTCGGCTTGGCGCTGGCCAGGTATTCAAGGTCATTGCTGGTGAGCGCATTGCCGGTGGCGGTGATTGCCAGCGGCAGCGCCTTGAGGGTCTGGTTGCCCGCCGACTGCTGCGCTGCCGACACCAGCAGGTCATGGCGGGACGCCGACGCTGCCGCGCTGACGCCCAACATCCCGTACAGGCCGCGGTAGCTGCGTCCGTTCGCCGCGACGCCCTGGATGCGCCGCAGGAAGGAGGTGGCGGCGTCCTGTCCCCGGCCGGGAACCCGTGTGCCGTCGGTGCTGCGCACCTCGTAGCCCGAGGCCATCGCCGTGAGCTCATCGACGAGCAGGGGGTCGATCACCGAGCTGACGTTGTCGGCCTCGGCGAGTTGCACGAGCTGGCCCAGGCGTCCGTCGGGGGAGATCTCGGCGGCCAGGTGGTCGTCGGTGAACACGGGCTTGCCGTTGTCGGTGCCCACATAGCTGGGCGCGCTGGCCAGCTCGGCCACCGTCGTGGCGTCGTACTTCGAGGTGCCGGGATAGGAGATGAGGGTGCGTGAGCTGCCCACCTGGGTGCCCGCACTGTTGTCGACGCGCACGCCCACCAGGTAGGCGTTGCCCGGGCTCACCAGGGCCAACGGGTCGCCACCGCCCGAGAAGGCGGCGCGCACCGTGAAGTTGGCGCTCGCCCCCGGCGTCAGGCTGGCCACCGTCTGTGCGGCGGCCGAGGTGGTGACCACATCGCCCATCGGCTCGGACGACTGGTTCTTCACCAGGAAGTTGAGCGCGTCGGCGTTGGTCAGTGGCGCCCGATTGCGCCACATGTGCACGGTGGGACGGTTCACCGTGGCCGAGCCCTTGTTGGTGATGGTGCCGGTGAGCGTGAGGTCGCCCTCGTCGGTGACCGCCGACGGCGACATCGAGGTGAAGGTGACGTCCAGTGTCGCGTCGTCGGCGCGCACGGCGGGATGCACGACGCCCAGCGACAGCGTGGTGAGCACGATGCACAACAGCCCGGCCAGCCAGCGCGGCAGCCGGGCCTGCGGGCCGGTGCGCCGGCGGTCACCGGAGGCGTCGTCGGCATGTCGTGGGCTCACCCGCCCATCGTATTGCCTGTGCCTGTCGATGCCCTGCCTGTTGACGACGGGGCCTGTTGATGCCGGGGCCTGTTGACGCCCGACCCTGTTGATGACGTGCCCGGTGACGGACGACACCTGCGCGGCAGGCCCGCAGTCCCGTCGTCCCGCGACGGCCTCAGACCGTCACGGAGTGTGCGGTGGGCGGCGCGCCACGGCCCAGGGTGACGCGGTCGTAGATCGCCAGTCCGATGGCGACGGCGATGATCACGGCGATCACCACATAGGCCCAGGTGAGCGCCACGGCCCAGCCCTTGGTGACCAGGGTGAAGAACACGGCGGTGATCACCGCATTGCCGATGGCGGTGGCCACGCGCTCGGTGGTCGACTTCACGCCGCCGGCGACGCCGCCCTCCTTCGGGGGCACCTCGAGCATCGACAGGGTCTGGTTGCAGCCGGTCATGCAGCCGTTGCCGATGCCGATCAGCGACAGCGGCACGGCAAGCCACCAGAAGTTGACCCCGTGCTCCATGATCAGCTTGGCCATGCCGATGGAACCCAGCACGCCCACCAGGATGCACGACAGGCCGACGATCACCAGGTTGCGTCCGCGGGTGAGGGCCTGGCGTCCACACCACAGGGACGCGATGGCCGACAACACCGCATTCGGCAGGCCGATCATGCCCGCCTGCAGGGCCGAGACATGCATGCCGTCCTGCAGGAACAGCGCCACGAGCACGAAGATCGACGTGCCACCCAGGAACTGCGTGCCCGACACGGCGGTGGCATGGGTGAACGAGCGGTAGCGGAACAGCTTCAGGTCAACCATCGGCTGACCGCCGCGGGCGCCGTAGTGGCGCTCCCAGCGCACCCACACCACCAGCAGCACGGCAGCGACCGGCAGCAGCAGGAAGCCCGGGCCGGTCTTGAGCATGAACGGCATCATGATGCACAGCACGGCGGCGGCCAGCAACACCATCGCCACCGGGTCGAGGTCGAGCTTGGTGTGCACCGCCTCGCCGGCCTCCTTGGCGTGGCGACGCCGGCGCTCCCCGTCGAAGGGGAACCACATGAGGGCCAGTGCGATGCCCAGGAAACCGAGCGGGGCGTTCCACAGGAAGCTGGCGCGCCAGCCGTTCTGGGCGCCCAGCGCACGGATGATCAGGCCGGTGAACAGCGGGCCGGCGGCCACCGATGCGGCGATCACCAGGCCGAAGACGCTGTAGGCGCGCGCCCGGCCCTCACCGCGGAAGTACTGCTGGATCATGCCGATGGTCTGGGGATTGAGCACGCCGGCACCGAAGCCCTGCGCCACGCGGGCGATGTTGAGCAGCCCCGGGGTGCTCGCGAAGCCACAGACCAGCGAGCCGATCGAGAAGATCGACACGCCGGTGATCCACACGGTGCCGCGTCCGATCGCGTCGCCGAGGCGCCCCGAGGGCACCAGCAGCATGCCGAACACCAGGGCGTAGCCCGACAGCATCCATTGCACGGACGTGTCGGAGGCGCCGATGGAGGTTTCGATGGTGGGCAGTGCCACGTTGATCGAGCTGATCGACATCAGTGACATCGCCAGCGGGATCATCAGTACGATCAGTACCTTGAGTCGGTTGAACACCCGATCGGTGCCCGGCACGTGAATAAGGTGCCGCTCGTTCCTGAAATCCACTGAGTTCCTCAACTTCTCTGCTTGTCATTCCCGCAGCACGCATAGTCAAGGCGAAGCGCCACCGATGGTCGGGGGTGGCAGCTTCGCCTGATGCGCGCTTGTTTCGGTCGTGCCTGTTTCGTTCACGCATGTGGTTCGTCCACGCGGGTGTTCATGCGCCGGTTGTGATGCACCAGGACGCCGGGGGCGTTTTCGGCGCGAGATGGCCACTCGAGTGGGTACCCGAAAATCTCTCGTGTCGAGCGTCGTGCCCGAGAATTTGTCGCGTGGTGGTCGGCGTCTCCCACCGATTCCACGGTGAGCGGTGACCAGCTCGTTCAGGCAGCGCAGGCTGTCGGGGGGACCGGGGGTGGACGAAACCAACTCACCTAGTCTAGTCGCCCCTGCCTGTGGGCAAGCGCCGCGCGTGGATTGGCGCGCGATCCGGGCGGTGCCTCAGCCGGCGTCGGGGTGGGGCTGCGCGGCCCACCAGCGCTTCAGTTCGGCGACGGCGGCGTCATGGTCGAGGGGACCCTGGTCCATGCGCACCGACAGCATGTGCTGGTAGGCCCGGCCCACCTGCGGACCCGGCGCGATGCCCAGGATCGTCATGATCTCGTCGCCGTTCAGGTCGGGACGGATCGACTTCAACTCCTCGGTGGCGGCCAGCTCGTCGATGCGGGCCTCGAGCTCGTCGTAGGCGCGGCGCAGGGTGTCGGCCTTGCGGGCATTGCGGGTGGTGCAGTCGCTGCGGGTGAGGATGTGCAGGTGCTCCAGCTGGTCGCCGGCGTCGCGCACATAGCGGCGCACCGCCGAATCGGTCCAGCTCGCCTCGCCATAGCCATGAAAGCGCAGGTGCTGTTCGATGAGCTGGCCCACCGCGTCCACCACGGCCTTGGGATAGTGCAGTGCACGCAGCCGCTTGCGCGCCAGCTTGGCGCCCACGATGTCGTGGTGGTGGAAGGTGACCTTGTCGCCGTCCAGCCCCCGGGTGGCCGGCTTGCCGATGTCGTGCAGCAGCGCCGCCAGGCGGATCACCAGGTCGGGCTGGTGGTGGGGGTTGGGCTTGCCGTCCTTGTAGTCGCGGGCCTTCTCCAGCGCGATCGCCTGATCGAGCACCGTCAGTGAGTGCTCGTAGACGTCCTTGTGGCGGAAGTGCTCGTCGCGTTCCAGGCGCATTGCGGGCAGTTCGGGCAGCACGATGTCGGCCAGTCCGCTGGCCACCAACAGGTTGAGGCCCGGGCGCGGCGCGTCGGCCAGCAGCAGCTTCGACAATTCGTCGCGCACTCGCTCGGGCGAGACGATCTCGATGCGCTCGTGCATGGCCTTCATCGCATTGAAGGTGACCGGGTCAACCTTGAACCCCAGCTGGGCGGCGAACCGGCAGGCCCGCATCATGCGCAGCGGATCGTCGCTGAAGCTGATCTCGGGGGCCGTCGGGGTGCGCAGCACCTTCGCGGCGAGGTCCCGGATGCCGCCGTGGGGGTCGACGAACGCCTTGGAATGCACGTCGATGGCCATCGCGTTCACCGTGAAGTCGCGGCGCACCAGGTCGTCCTGCACGTTGTCGCCGTAGGCCACGATCGGCTTGCGTGAATCGGGCTCGTAGGCGTCGGCGCGGAAGGTGGTGATCTCGATCTGCAGCTCGTGGCCGTTCGACTTCTTGGACGCCCCGATGGTGCCGAACTCCTTGCCGACGGTCCATACCGCGGAGCTGAACCGGTGCAGCAACCGCTCGGTGGTGTCGGGATCGGCCGAGGTGGTGAAGTCGAGGTCGTGGCCCAGGCGGCCCAACAGGGCGTCGCGCACCGAACCGCCCACCAGGTAGAGCTCCTCGCCGGCTTTGTGGAACAGCGCGCCCAGCTCGTCGATCACCGGTGTGATGCGCAACAGCTCATCCACCGCGTGACGCTGGGCAACAGACAGGGCCTGCGAAGAATCGGACACGAGTCACGAGTTTAGTGGCGGTGCCGGCCCGGTGGTGGGGGCGAGGTCGGTCGCTCAGTCGCGCTTGCGGCCGCGACGCCCGAACAGGCGCCGTGTCTGGTCGGCCGGCGGCTCGGACGGGTCGGATCGGTCGCCGGACTGCGGGGCCGGATCGCCGGTGCCCTGCTCCGGGTCGGTGCCGGGCTGGTGCCCGGTGTCGATCGCCCGCAGGCTGCGGGTCTTGCTGGCCTCGTCGTCGCCCTTCGCATCGGAGGAGCCGGCCGCAGTGGACTTGGTGGCGCCGGAGTCGGCGGCACCGGTGCGGGGGTCACTGGGGTCGGCGCCGGGCCTGTCGCCCGTGGGCTTCGCACCGTCGGTGCCCGAGCCCGATGCCGCAGTATCTGATGCGGCAGTGCCTGATGCCGTCGTGCCCGATGCCGCGGTGCTGCGGTGCGTCCGGCCGGTGCCGTCGGCCTGATCGGGCCGACGCAGCACATCATCGGCGCTCATCAGCACCGTCTGGTCGGCGGTCATGTCGTGCACCTCGCTGGCCCCGGGAGTGGCCTGCGCCACCCAGCGCACCGAGCGGTCGGCGCCGTGGTCGAGCCAGGCGCGGGCCTTGCGCAGCTGGCCGGTGTCGGCGGCCTTCACCTTCGGGGCGGGCAGGGTGTCGTCAGCCGGCACCACCTGATCGGATGCCGGACCCGCTGCGGCCTGGGCTGCGTCGGTCGGCCGGCTGTCGGCGGCGGCCTGTCCCGGCTCGGCGGGACGCCGGATCACCTCGCCGGTGGGGGGCGTGCCCTGCTCGGCCGACGGCTCCTGCGTGGCCTCCCCGGCTGGTTCGGTGCCCGTCCGTCCCGTGGCCGACTGGTCGGTGGCGTGCCGTTCGGCCATGCGCTGCTGCGCCAACTGGCCCAGGCGGCGCCTGCGGGAATGGGGCATGGCCATGGTCTCGTCGGCGGTGTGCGGCGGCACCGTGGCCACCCGCGTCACCGGCATCCGCACGCCGGCCTGGCTCAGCGTCGACAACGCGCGGCTGCGGATCTCGCGCTCGACGTCCCACTGCGAATTGGCCGGGCACTTGATCGAGATCTGGTAGCTGGCGGTGGTGGCGTCCAGGGCGGACAGGCCCAGCATGCTGGGCTCCTCCAGCATCTTGTTGTGCCAATCGGGCTCGGAGTCCATCTTCTTCAACATGCGCGCCAGCAGCCGGATCACCAGCTTGGGGCTCTCGTCGACGCTCACCGGAATGGTCACCAGGCTCGACGTGAAGCCCTGGCTCACATTGCCCACCGTGCTGATCTCGCCGTTGCGCACGTACCAGACCTCGCCATTGAAGTCCTGCAACTCGGTGACGCGGAAGCCCACCGATCGCACGGTGCCCTTGAGCTTGTTCACCTCGATGATGTCGCCGACGCCGTACTGGTCCTCGGCAAGCATGAATACGCCACTGAACAGGTCCTTGAACAGGCTTTGCGCCCCGAAGCCGACCGCGACGCCGACGATGCCGGCGCTTGCCAGGGCGGGTCCGATGTTGATGTTCAGTGAGTTCAGCACCATGAGCACCACGACGATGATCAACACCACGTCGGTCATCGACTTCAGCACCGAACCCAGCGTCTTGGCCCGCTGCATGGAGCGGTTGGTGTTCACCCCGCCGGTGGTGGCGACCACGCTCGAGGAACGTCCCATCGCCAGCAGGCCGTGCTCGCCCTGGCGTTGGGTGGCGCGCGCCACCGTGCGATCGATCACCTTGCGCAGCGCAAAGCGGCAGACCAGCGCCAGCACGAGGGTGACGACGATCTCGATGACGGTCTCAGGGAACTTGACGCTGACCTCCAGCGGAATCATGGGCATCCTTCCGGGCCCACCGGCGGCCGTGGACCTGATACCAGTGTGCCCCAGTCGGGAACCCGTGCGGAGCGTCAAGACTGTGTGTTGGCTGAGGATCACCGGTGCGGTGGCGCCCTGGTCGTGGGCCGGTCGGCGAAAAGGGGTCCCGGGTGGCAGGCAGAGGGGTCCGGGATCGCACCCGACCGCGTCCGGAGCCCTAGACTGTCTGCCCGTTGGGTCGCATCACAGATGTGTGGGAATCCGGTGGGAAACCGGGACTGTCGCGCAGCGGTGAGGCCGACGCAGCAGGCATCAGGTCACTGGGGCAGATCCCCGGGAAGGCGCCTGCCGCGGATGACGCCGAGTCCGAAGACCAAGCCCAACGCTCTTGTCACGGTTGGCCCCGCGAAGGGCCCCTCAGGAAGGTTTCGCAATGTCCGCGTATTCACGTCCCAATTCCCCGCGCCCGAACGTCGCCCGCCGCGTGCCGGCCCGCTCCCGCCTGGTGGCCCTGGGCCTCGGCCTGGCCATCGCCGCCACCGGATGCGCCGGCGCGCCCGGCTCGGGAAGCTCGTCGGCAAGCGCCACCGGTGGTGCCTTCCCGGTGTCGGTGAACAACTGCGGGCGCACCGTCACCGTGAAGCAGCAGCCGACGCGCGCGGTGGCACTCAACCAGGGCGCCATCGAGGAGGCGCTCGCGCTGGGCGTGCAGAAGCAGATGGCAGGCACCGCCTACCTCGACGACAAGGTGGCCGACAAGTACAAGGACGCCTACGCGTCGATCCCGGTGCTGGCCGACAAGTACCCCACCAAGGAGGTCTTCGCCCAGGCCAAGCCCGACTTCGCCCTGGCGTCGTATGCCAGCGCCTTCAGCGACAAGGCGGTGGGCACCCGCGACGAACTCGAGCAGCAGGGCATCCCCACCTACCTAGACCCCTTCGCCTGTGACAACAAGGCCGACCGCGCCCAGGTGAGCTTCGACAATGTGTGGTCGTCGCTGGGCGACATCGCCAAGCTGTTCGGCCAGCCCGGCAATGCCACCACGGTGATCGACGCGCAGAAGACCGAGCTGGACGCCGTCAAGCAGGCGAAGGCCGGCGACGGCCAGAAGGTGTTCTGGTGGGATTCGCAGACCGACACCCCGTTCACCGGCGGCAATGCCGGCGGTCCGGCGCTGGTGATGCAGGCGGTCGGTGCCACCAACGCGTTCGCCGACGTGGACGGGGCCTGGGCCAATGTGCCCTGGGAGAAGGTCGTGGCCGCCGATCCCGATGTGATCGTGCTGGCCGACGCGTCATGGTCCACCGCCCAGTCGAAGATCGACTACATCTCCAACGATCCGGCGCTGAAGAACCTCAAGGCCGTGCAGAACAAGCGCTTCATCACCGTGCCGTTCTCGCAGACCACGCCGGGCGCCACGCTGGTGGACGGCGCCAAGTCCGTCTCGGACCAGCTCGCCGCACTGCCCAGGTGATGCGTCCATGACGCGGACCGCGGCGCACGCCCGGGCTGATGCCGGCGGCAGCGCCGATGCCGGAAGCCGGGACCACGCTGGGCGCGCCCGGACCGCGCACTGGCTGTGGCTGGGCGTCCTGGTGGTCGCGCTGGCGGTGAGTGTCGTGATGGCGCTGGGCATCGGATCGGTGCCGCTGTCGCCCGGCGAGGTGGTGGGCGTGATCGCGCGACGCCTGCGGCTGATCACCGGCGCCGACGTCACGCCGCTGGCTGACCAGATCGTCTGGCAGCTGCGCCTGCCGCGCGTGCTGGCGTCCATCGCCTCCGGTGCCGTGCTGGCCGTGTGCGGGGCGATCCTGCAGACGCTCACCGGCAATGCGCTGGCCGACCCCTATCTGCTGGGCATCTCGAGCGGCGCCAGCGTCGGGGCGGTCTTCGTGCTGGTGATCGGCCTGTCGGTGGGCCTGTCGCAGTCGGTGCTCATGATGGGCGCTGCCTTCGTGGGTGCCGTGCTGGCGATGCTGTTGGTGCTCGTGCTGGCGACCGGACGCGGCGGTGAGCTGCCGCCGGCCCGCACCGTGCTGGCCGGCGTGGCGGTGGCGCAGGTGTGCGCCGCCATCACCTCCCTGTTGATCATGGTGTTCGGGGGCACCACCGCGGCCCGCACGGCGATGGAGTGGATGCTCGGCTCGTTCGCCGGTGCGCGGTGGTTGGCTGCGGGCGTGCTGGCGGGCGTCGCGCTGGTCACGCTGGTGGGGGCGATGGGCTATTCGCGCACCCTGGACGCCTTCAGCTTCGGCGACACCTCGGCGGCCTCATTGGGCATCAACGTCACCCGGGTGCGCTGGGGGTTGATGATCTTCACCGCCCTGACCACCGCCATGACGGTGGCCTTCGTGGGCCCGATCGGCTTCGTGGGGCTCACCGTGCCCCACATCATGCGCCTGCTGGTGGGCCCCAGGCACGCCGGGCTGTTGCCGCTCACCGCCCTGGGTGGGGCCCTGCTGCTCTTGTGGTCCGACACCGCGGCACGGTCGATCACGGGCAACACCGAGATTCCGGTGGGCGTGATCACCGCGCTGCTGGGAACTCCCGTGTTGGCCGTGCTGTTGCGCAGGCAGGCGTCGCAATGACGCGCCTGGCATGCCGTGGCCTGGGCTGGCAGGTGGACGACCGGTGGATCGTCCGCGACATCACCACCGAGGTGGCCGAGGGCTGCTGCACCGCGCTGGTGGGCATGAACGGCTCCGGAAAGACCACCCTGCTGCAACTGCTGTGTGGGCTGCGCAAGCCCAGTCGGGGTCAGGTGCTGGTGGACGATCGTCGCCTCACCGACATGTCGCGCCGCGAGATCGCCCGCACGATGGCGCTCATGGAACAGCTGCCGCAGGCCCGCGTGGCGCTCACCGTGCGCGACGTGGTGGCGCTGGGCCGCATCCCCCACGAGGGGCGCTGGCAGCTGAACGGCCATGGTGCCCGCGTGGACGAGGCGATGGCGCGCACGGGTGTGGCCGGGCTGGCCGACAGGTCGTGGAACACCTTGTCAGGTGGGGAACGCCAGCGGGTGCAGCTGGCACGCGCCCTGGCCCAGGAGCCGCAGGTGCTGATGCTTGACGAGCCGACGAACCACCTCGACCTGCACCATCAGATCGCCCTGTTGCGCATCGTCACCTCGCTGCGGCTGACCACGCTGGTGGTGCTGCACGACCTCGACCTGGCGGCAGCCTTCGCCGACCGCCTCATCGTGCTCGACGACGGCCACCTGGTGGCGCAGGGTCCTACCGACGAGGTGCTGACCGCCCAGCTGGTGGCCGAGCGCTTCGCGGTGCGTGGACAGGTGAGCCGCACCGATCGACTCAGGTTCTCATGGCAGGGGTTGGTCAGCGATGGCGGCTGAGGAGCGGGGTTGGCAGGTGGTGCTGGTGTCGATGAACGCCACGAGCAACGCGGCGGTGCAGGCCTGGGCCGCGGAGCTGCCGGGCTTGGCGTCGGCCAGCCTGGAGGGTGATGGCACGCCGCTGGTCGAGGTGCTCGATGAATTGGCGGGCGTGGACGCGTCCCCGGGGGCCGGGCCCGAGGGGCGGGCCTCGACGAGTGGGCGCGCGCCGCTCGGTTCGTCCGGGGTGGGCATCCGCCTGATCGGTTGCCAGCCCGGCGGTGGTGCCACGTCGGTGTCGTGGCTGCGTCGGGTAGCCGGACACTGGCTGCGCACCCGCCGCGATGGCGCGCCCGCCGTGGTGCTGCAGGTGCGCCATGAGCGTCACGATGGCGTTGAGCCGCCAGATGCCGGTCCGCTGCGCGGGCCAGTGGCTGTGGCGTCCGCGCCCGGGGAATCCCCCCGGGATGGCTCCGCGTCCGGTACCCGCTGGGACCCGATCAGTGGCGACGAGGCCCCGCTGCACAGCCCGGCGTGGCAGGCTCCCCCGCCGTTCCGGCGTCACCTGCTGGTGTGCTGCGGCGTGCGCTGCAACGCGCAGGGCAGCCGCGAGGTGGTGGAGTCGATGGTGCGCACCGCCAAGGAGCTGGGCGTGGTGCACGACGAGGTGTTGATCACCCGCACCCTGTGCCTGTTCCCGTGCAACCAAGCCCCGGTGGTGGTCAGCTATCCCGACAACCAGTGGCGCGGCGGGGTGACGCCGGCGCAGGCCGCCGAGATCGTCCGCAGGGCGGTGGAGTGAGCATCGCCCGCCGGGCATGACTGCCGGGTGGCGGTGCGCTCAGTCCTCGCGCGTCGCCTCCAGCGCCCACGCCACGAGCAGGGGCTGGAAGTACAGGCGTACCAGGCGTCGCTGGTCACTGTTGAGGAATGATGCGTCGAGGTGCTTCACATATTGGTGCACATTGCCCGGGAACACGGCCGCGAAGAAGGCGGCCGTGGCGCGTCCCACCTGCTTGCGCTGGACGCCGGAGGCAAGCGCGGCGGCAAGCGCCAGCTCGACCACGCCCGAGGCGAGCACCGTGGCGTCCTTGCTGCCCGGCATCCAATCGGGCACCGCGACGGCGAAGCCCTCGCGGGCAAAGCTCAGGTGGCCCACACCGGTGAATGCCAGCGCTCCGGCCAGGCCATCGGGCGGCGGTGCGCACCGGGTGCCTGCGGGTGCGCGATGACGCGTCGTGTGTGGCGTGTGCCTGGCGATGATGGGACATGTCTGACTCCTGGGGTGGGGTGTTGCGGCGCGGGGGTCGCAATGTGGGGGTGAAGCGGTGCGGGAAGGGGTGCTGCTCAGTAGAACGAGGGCTTGTCGCCATCGGTGCCCGGCTTGTCGACGCCCACCGAATGGCCGATCCCACGGTCGGGCTGGTTGATCAGGTGCACCACGACGTCGGCCACCGAAGCACGCGACACCTCGGTGCCCTTGAAGGGCTCGCCCTTCTGGGTGGTCTCGTAGTCGACGGTGGGTTCGTCCTGCAACCAGGCGGGACGAATGATCGTGTAGTCGAGTCCGGACGCCTCGATGGTGGCGGCGGCGCGCGCATAGGGCTGCAGGTATCCGCCGTCGAGCATCTTGTGGTTCCATGCGCCGAAGGCGCCGGGAACCTCGTCGTAGATGCCCAAGGTGGAGATCCAGATGAGGCGCTTGACGCCGGCTGCCCGCATGGCTGCCACGACGGCGTCGGCCTCGGCCTCGATCTTCCCGGCGAGGTTGGCGTAGACGATGTCTGCGCCCCGCACCGCCTTCGCCAGGTCGTCGGTGCTGGTGGCGTCGCCGTCCACCACGGTCTCGCGGGCGGCGTCGACGCTGCCCAGGCGCGCGGCGTCGCGCAGGAACAGGGTGAGGTGGTCGTCGGTTTCGGCCAGCAGCCGTTCGATGACGATGCGGGCGATCTGCCCGTGGGCGCCCAGGACGGTGACGTTCTTGGTGGTTGTCTTCTTCTCCATGGTTGTTCTCCTTCGGAGAGATGACCCCGGTTGTCTACTTGGCTGTATCCACAGTAGCTAGCCCGGGATCGATGATTTCCCGGTTGTTCGGCGCAGCCCCAGCGCGAGGTATCCGGAGTCGCCGCCCGAGGGGGCCGCAGGATTGGGCCCGGACCCGTCGTTGGAGGACGACGCAGCATCCGACGGACGTCCGGCCACGCCGGCGACCGGCACGAGCATGTCCCAGATCCAGGTGGCGGCGGTGTGTACCGGTGGCATCGGGTCGCGCCCGAGCCAGGCGGTGATGATGCCCACTGCCAGGCCGGCGACCCCGGCTGCGGCGATGTCGCGCGGCAGGTTGGGGAAGGGATCGGCGTCCGAGTCGTTCAGGGCGCGCTCGACGATGTCGTGCACGTGGCTGCGCAGCCGGTTGGCCACCACGCCCGACCCGCCGTCGTTGAGCACCCGGCCGTACAGCGAGGCATATTCCGCCACGTGGTTGAGGTAGTCCGTCAGCCCCGGCGGCATGTGCTCGGGTGAGTCGGTGCGCAGGTCCTCGTCGTCGGCCGACCTGTCAATCTGCATCTCCAGTGCGTCGGCCAGCAGCGTGTCCTTGTCGGTGTAGTGCAGGTAGAAGCTCGAGCGGTTCACGTGGGCGCGCTTGGTGATGTCGCCCACCGTGATGTCGTCGAGCGGCCTGTCGCGCGCCAATTCCAGCAGGGCGCCCTGCAGCGCGTGCCGCGTCCTGACGATGCGTGCGTCCATGGTGCCCTCCCCCGATGACCGCCCACCGACGGGCGATCTGCGACGACCTTCACAGGATATGCGACAGATGTTGTTTATGCAACACTCGTTGTGTATCGTGGCTCACGGCCCGACGATGTGCCAACCACGAACGACCAGGTGGCTCCAGTTCGCCGCGTCCCTGCGGGGGCGTGCGGGTGGGGCCGCCACATGTGAGAAACGGAAGGACATCCGATGGCGAAGTTGTTGTACCGGTTGGGCCGAGGGGCCGCACACCGGGCCTGGGCGGTGATCATCTGCTGGCTAATCGTGCTGGCCGCAGCCGGTGGCGCCTATGCCGCGTTCCACGGCACCCTGAGCACCTCATTCTCCATTCCCAACACCGAGACCCAGCAGGTTGCCGACTCGATGAAGCAGGCGCTGCCACAGGCGTCGGGCGGCAGCGAGCGGATCGTCTTCACCTCCGACTCGGGAAGCTTCTCCGACGCCCAGAAGACGCAGATCGCAGAGTTACTCGGTCGGGTGGACAAGGCCGAGGGGGTTACCGGCACGGTCAACCCGTTCCAGACCGCCGACCAGCGTGCGGCGCAGGCTCAGCAACTTGCCGCCGCTGAGACTCAGCTGCAAACTGCCCAGCAGCAGCTGGACGCTGGACGCACCCAGTTCGATGCGGCTCAGCAGAAATTGACCGCCGCCGAGGACCAAGCCAAGGCGGCCGGTGTCTATGACGCGATGGCGGCCCAGTTCCAGGCGCAGCAGGCTCAGTTGGACGCCCAGAAGTCCAAACTGGACGACAGCGCCAATCAGCTGTCGACGCAGCAGGAAAAGGCCACTGCCGCCAAGTCCCTGATCGAGATGTCACAGAATCTGCGCACCGTCTCGCAGGACGGCAGCAGCGCCTTCGCCACCGTCTCGCTGGAGAAGGAAGCAGTGGAGATGGATTCGAGCCAGAAACAGGCCATCCGCGACGTGATCGACGACACCTCGATCCCCGGTGTGCAGACCACCTATTCCAACGGCCTGGCCTTTGACATCGGCGGCCTGGGCGGCATGGAGGTGGTCGGCGTTGCGGTCGCACTCGTGGTGCTGGTGTTCATGATGCGGGCGATCCTGCCTGCCATTACGCCGCTGATCAGCTCGCTGGTGGGCGTGGGTGTAGCCGTGACCGGCGCGCTGGCCCTGTCGGGCAAGGTCACCATGATGAACGTCACCCCGATGCTGGGCCTGATGATCGGCCTGGCGGTGGGCATCGACTATTCGCTGTTCATCCTCAACCGGCATCGCAAGCAGCTGCTGGCCGGCATGGACAAGCGCGAGTCGATCGGTCTGGCGGTGGGCACCGCCGGCAACGCCGTTGTCTTCGCCGGTTCCACCGTGTTCATCGCCTTGCTGGCGCTCAACATCACCGGCATCCCCTTCCTGCGCGTGATGGGCGATGTCGCCGCGGTCGCTGTGCTGGTTGCCGTGCTGGTGGCCATCACCTTCACCCCGGCGTTGCTGAGCCTGATGGGTAACCATGCGCTCAACAAGAAGTCACGCAAGAGCATCGGCACCCCCGAACAGGCAGCCCCCGTGATCCGGCCGATGCGCACCCGTAATGCGGTGCTTCGTGCGGTGATCGCCACCGCCGTACTCGTGGTGATTGCGCTGCCCGCGACGTCCATGCAGCTGGGCATGCCAACCGGCGCCCAGGAACCGACCGATTCGGTGCAATACAAGAACTACAAGACGACCGATGAGAAGTTCGGCGCCGGTGTCAACGGCCCGCTCATGGTGGTGGCCACCTTGCCACAGGCCATGTCGACCGACGAAGAGCAGATCGTGGAGGCAAAGATCGGACAGCAGCTGGCTGCCCAGAACGATGTTGCTGCGGTGGTGCCGGCGGCGGTTTCGGACTCGCGCACGGTGATCGCCTTCCAGGTGATCCCCAACAGCGGGCCGACCGACAAGTCCACCGAGCAACTGGTGCACGATCTGCGCGATCTGTCACCTACGTCAGACGGAACCACTCTGGGTGTGGCGGGTCAGACGTCGATGAGTATCGACGTCTCTCAGAAACTGGCCGATGCGCTACCTTCCTATCTCATCGTGGTGGTCGGCCTGTCGCTGGTCATTCTCATGGTGGTCTTCCGCTCGATCCTGGTGCCTATCGTGGCCACCGGCGGGTTCGTGTTGTCCCTGTTCGCCGCGTTGGGGGCCACCACGGCCGTCTATCAATGGGGTTGGTTGGGCTCGGTGTTCGGCGTGCATGATCCAAGCCCGCTGCTGAGCTTCGCACCCACGATTATCATCGGTGTGCTGTTCGGCCTGGCCATGGACTATCAGCTGTTCCTGGTGAGCGGTATGCGCGAGGCCTATGAGCACGGAGTCGAGGCGCGGGTGGCCGTGAAGAGCGGTTTGCGCATGGCCGCCCCGGTTGTGCGTGCCGCCGCGATCATCATGATCTCGGTGTTCGCAGGCTTCATCTTCTCGCCAATGAATGTGATTCGTCCGCTCGGCTTCGGCCTGGCCTTCGGCGTGCTCTTCGACGCCTTCGGCGTGCGGCTGTTCATCATGCCGGCGCTGATGCACCTCATGGGCAAGACGGCCTGGTGGCTGCCGAAGTGGCTTGACCGCATCCTGCCCAATGTCGACGTCGAGGGAACCTCGTTGGAGCGCACGCACAATGTGCTCGTGTCCGACTCGGCCCACGATCCGGCTGCTTCGCATGGCAAGGGCGTGAATCCGGCGACGCAGTAGCGCCGAACCCGGTATTGCAGAAGATGCAGGGGGCGTCCGTGGAGTCGATCCACGGACGCCCCCTCTTTGTCCACAGAAAGGTCATTGAGGATTCATTGCGTCGTGACGGGTTACACAAGGCCGATTCATAGTTCGACCTGCCGAAACCCTTTGGCGGATTGGCGAGATTCGGATCCTTCTCAGTGGTGATGAGAATGGCGTCCATATCGGCGATTCGCATGTTAACATCACGAAAAGCCGTTGACTCAGGCATCGGCAGTCACGCCGGAATTCGAATCTTGTCGTGGGATGTCGGGAAGTTGCGGGGCTGTGCCAGCGCCGGCACAGGGATAGTGTTCACCCAGACCTCGGGGATCGTCGTCTACTGCGCCGCACAATAGAAGGGGGGAGACATGACCAAGAATCGGCTGCTCCTGGCGTTTACTGCTATTGGTCTCGTGGTGTTCGTTCTTCACCTACTTGGAATCATCGGAAGACTGCCATTCAACATCATCATGGTCGTATATTTCGTGGCCGTTTTCGCTGTCAGCGGGTACTCAATGCTGGCTGACGTGAAGTCTGGCCGTGGTTCCTTCGGTCCGGGGCAAAAACCTTGAGCGGGCGCCGGAGGCTGTGGCATACGCTCAGCCGCCGGCGGCCACCTGCACGAACATGTTGATCATCGAGGCGACCACCACGGTGCCGAACAAATAGGAGATCAACGCATGGTGCAGCGCAATGCGTCGCAGTTCCTTGGTGCCCAGGTTGGTGTCCGACACCTGGTAGGTCATGCCGATGGTGAAGGCCAGGTAGGCGAAGTCGATGTAGCAGGGGCGGTCGTCACCGTTGAAGTTGATGCCGGTGCCGCCATCGCGGAAGTAGACGTAGGCGTAGCGCAGCGTGAACAGCGTGTGGATGGCAGACCATGACGCCAGGATGCCCAGCACCCCGATGATGGAGTCGGGGACCAGCTGCCCCTTGCTCTTGGCCCCGAACATCAGCAGGGCGAGCCCCACGATGCTGGCCATGCAGGCACTCATCAGCAGGGTGTCGGAGACGCCCGCGCTGGGATTGTTCTCCTGGGCATGGTCGCGGGTGTCATCGTCGCTCATGCGGAACACCAAGTACCAGGTGGACACGGTGAACAGGGTGGCGGCGACCACCCAGCCGAGCATCAACGAGCCGGGGCTGTGCCCCATCCACAGGGTGCCGACGCCCACTGCCACGCCCACGGCAATGCTGATCCACAAGCGCATATGCAGTGAATCGCCCAGCTTGCGCCGCACCGGACCCTGCGCCTTGCGCGGTGTGGGACGCCGCCGGCGCCGGGCGGCAGCCGTTCGTGCACGTGCCTTGCGGGCGGTCATCGGGCGGCGCTTCGGTTCGGGTGACAGGGTCCTGCGGCCGGGAGCCTCATGGCCAAGGAACTCAGTCGCTCCACAGCTCGTGGCCGGGACGCGCGCCGTGTGCGTCGATGGCGGCAAGCTCCTCGGCGGTGAAGTACAGGTTCTTGAGCGCGCCCAGGCTGTTGGTGAGCTGCTTGACGCTGGACGCCCCGATCACCACCGACGAGACGCGCTCGTCGCGCAGCAGCCATGCCAGTGCCATCTGGGCCAGGCTCTGGCCGCGCGCGGCGGCGATGTCGTTGAGCGCCCGCACCTGGGCGAGCGTGTCCTCGTCGAGCCAGCTCTGGCGGAAGTCGGAGCTGTGGCGGGCGCGTGAATCGTCGGGCACGCCCTGGAGGTAGCGCGAGGTGAGCAGACCCTGCTGCAGCGGGCTGAAGGCCATCACGCCCATGCCCTCCGCCTCGGCCCGGTCGAGCAGCGATTCACGGGCGGCGCCATCGCCGCCGCCCTCGACCCACCGGTTGAAGATGGAATAGCGGGCCTGGTGGATCAGCAGCGGAGTGCCGAGTTCGCGGGCGATCTGGGCTGCCTGCGCGGTTTCGGCGGCCGGATAGTTCGAGATGGCCGCATACAGGGCCTTGCCGCTGCGCACGGCCCTATCGAGCGCCATCATCGTCTCCTCGAGGGGGGTCTCGGGGTCGAAGCGGTGCGAATAGAAGATGTCGACGTAGTCGAGCCCCAGGCGGGCCAGCGACTGGTCGAGCGAGGCGCGAATGTACTTGCGGCTTCCGCCGCCCTGGCCGTAGGGGCCGGGCCACATGTCGTAGCCGGCCTTGGTGCTGATCACCAGCTCATCGCGGTAGGGCGCCAGGTCGGTGCGCAGCAGCGTGCCGAAGTTGATCTCGGCCTGCCCATAGGGCGGGCCGTAGTTGTTGGCGAGGTCGAAGTGCGTCACACCGGCATCGAAGGCAGCCCGCACCACGGCCCGTTGGGTCTCGAAGGGCTGGGCGTCACCGAAGTTCTTCCACAGTCCCAGCGAGATTGCGGGAAGTTGTAGGCCCCAATGCCCCACCCGGCGGTAGATCATCCGGCCGTCGTAGCGCTTCGGATCAGGCTGATAACTCACACCATCGGTCAACATGTTTCCAGTCTGCCATCGCCCTGCGCGGCTCGCGCGACGGGTGTCCGGGGCGGTGATCCGGGGCCGTGGGCCAGCACAAGCTGAAGGGACGCCGCCCGGTGGGGTGGCGTCCCTTCTCAGGTGCGAGATGGACGATCTAGCGATCGTGCAGTTCTACGGTGTGGACGATCTAGCGATCGTGCATTTTTCTCAGGACCGGACGATCTACCGATCGTGCGACTCTTTCGGGACCGGACGATCTACCGATCGTCCATGGGCACATAGTCGCGCTCGGGTACCCCGGTGTACACCTGACGCGGACGCCCGATCCTTGAGTTCGGGTCGGCACGCTGCTCGCGCCACTGGGCGATCCAGCCGGGCAGGCGCCCGATCGCGAACAACACCGTGAACATCTCCTTGGGAAAGCCCATCGCCTCATAGATGAGGCCCGAATAGAAGTCGACGTTCGGATAGAGCTTGCGCTCGGTGAAGTAGTCGTCAGCCAGCGCCGCCTGCTCCAGTTCCTGGGCGATGTCGAGTAGGTCGCGGCGCCCCGATTTGAGGGCGAGCACCCGATCGGCGTGCTGCTTGATGATGGCCGCGCGCGGGTCGTAGTTCTTGTAGATGCGGTGGCCGAAGCCCATCAGCTTGATGCCGGCGTTGCGATCCTTCACCTGCTGCACGTATTCCTTGACGCTGATGCCTGATGCCTTGATGGCCTCGAGCATCTCGAGCACTGCCTGGTTGGCGCCGCCGTGCAGGGGTCCCGACAGTGCGTTGATTCCGGCCGAGATCGACGCATAGATGTTGGCCCCCGAGCTGCCCACCAGGCGCACGGTGGAGCTGGAACAGTTCTGCTCATGATCGGCGTGCAGGATCAGCAGGACGTCGAGCGCGCGGGTGATCTCGGGCTCGAAATGGTAGGGCTCGGTGGGATAGCCGAAGCTCATCCGCTCAAAGTTCTGTACGTAGCTGAGGGCATTGTCGGGATACAAGAAGGGCTCGCCTCGTGAATTCTTGTAGCCGTAGGCGGCCAGCGTCGGCATTTTGGCGATCAGTCGTTCGGTCGCCTTCTCGATTGACTGGGGATCGTCACCGATGCTGGTGGTGCTGAAGGTGCCCAGCGCCTGAACGCCGGCGGCCAGCACCGGCATGGGGTGGGAGCCGCGGGGGAAGGTCTCGAAGAACTTGCGCATGCCTTCGTCGATGATGGTCTTGCGCTTGATGCGCTCCTCGAAGTCGGCCAGCTCCGCCGGGCGGGGCAGCTCACCATAGATCACCAGATAGGCGGTTTCCAGGAATGTCGACTTGTCGGCCAGCTGCTCGATCGGGTAGCCGCGGTAGCGCAGGACGCCCTTCTCACCGTCGATGTAGGTGATGGCCGATTGGCAGCTCGCGGTATTCGCGAAGCCCATGTCGTAGGTGACATTGCCGGTGGTGCGGAGCAGGTTCCGGATGTCATAACCGTCTGAGCCGACGCTTGATTCGACGATGGGCAGCTCGGCCTTGGCGCCTTCGCCCGATAACACAGCTGTGTGTTCCATGATCCAACCCTAGACGGCGGCGGCGGGTGCCATCGGCCGGGTTCGTTCAGGGCGAATGATTTCCGCGTGATCGGCGCTGGTTGCCCGGGCGGGTCGCTGGACGGTTCGCCGCAGCGCTCCAGGGGGTTCGGCGGCAGGCCCTTCCGAGCGTGCCGGACGACTCCGGCGAGGGACTCGGCACGGGACGTCCGGCGGGAATCGTCGCGGGATCTGGTCCCGGTGGATCTCACGGTCCGGGAATATCACCCGCCGGGATGTGGTTGGCTATGATATAGTTGAAAACTCAACAGTCTTGGAGTGTGCGGCCAGTCGCCACTCCGCCCGGTCGGCACCCAGCAGTCAACGGGCACAGTCAATCCAGCAACCCCTAGGAGTACATATGAGCACCGATCTCACGTCCCTGTCCGGCGACTACACCATCGACGCATCGCACACCACGCTCGGCTTCGTGGCTCGTCACGCCATGATCACCAAGGTGCGTGGCAGTTTCACCGATTTCAGCGGCGAGGCCCACCTCGACGGCGCCAACCCGTCGGCGAGCAGCGTTGAGGTGACCATCAACGTCGACAGCGTCGACACCCGCAGCAAGCAGCGCGACGAGCACCTGCGCACCGCCGACTTCTTCGAGATCGAGAAGTACCCGACGATCACCTTCAAGTCGACGGCCGTGAAGCTCATCGATAACTCGCATGTGGAGATCACCGGCGACCTGACCATCAAGGACGTCACCAAGCCGGTCACCATTGTGTTCGAGTTCACCGGTGCCGCCACCGATCCTTTCGGCAACCATCGCATCGGCTTCGAGGGCAGCCTCGATGTCAACCGCAAGGACTGGGGCCTCACCTGGAATGCCGCCCTGGAAGCCGGCGGCGTGCTGGTGAGCGAGAAGGTCAAGCTTGAGTTCGAGATTTCGGCCATCAAGAAGGCCTGATCCTGCTGAGCAACGCCGTGCCGCGCGGTCGAGGTGACCAGCGCGCATGACTGAAGCGACTCCCCCCCCC
>OLOA01000555.1_pt1 | contig 40466 bp, 28 predicted proteins | sample 1672201 | NCBI WGS metagenome assembly OLOA01 (sample SAMEA3136658, study PRJEB25190) | human gut metagenome
AGCCCCGATCTCGGCGGCTATGCCGCCGTAGCTGACAGCCCCCTTTACACAAGGGAGCCTTTACCTGTGCAAACGGTAATATTTATTGCATTGGCTATTCCACAGAAAGGACGAATCTACATGCGTAAAAAACAATTCAAAGCCGAATCCAAGCGTTTGCTGGATCTGATGATCAACTCCATCTATACTCACAAGGAGATCTTCCTCCGTGAGATCATCTCCAACGCCTCCGACGCCATCGACAAGCTGTGCTACCTCAGTCTGACCGACGACAAGGTGGGCCTGAACCGGCAGGACTTCCGCATCCTCCTGGCCGCCGATCCCGACAGCCGCACCCTGACCGTCAGCGACAACGGCATCGGCATGGACGAGGACGATCTGGAGCACAATCTGGGCGTCATCGCCAACAGCGGCAGCTTCCAGTTCAAGGGCGAGCTGGAGGGCAAGGAGACTCCCGACACCGATATTATCGGTCAGTTCGGCGTGGGCTTCTACTCCGCCTTCATGGTGGCCGACCAGATCACCGTCATCACCAAAAAGTACGGCTGTGAGCAGGCGTACCGCTGGCAGTCCGCCGGTGTGGACGGCTACACCATCGAGCCCTGCGAAAAGGACGCCGTGGGCACCGATATCATCATGCACCTGAAGCCCGACAGCGAGGAGGAGAAGGACGAGTACAGCCAGTATTTGCAGGAGTATACCCTCAAGCGGCTGGTGAAGAAGTACAGCGACTATATCCGCTTCCCCATCCGCATGCTGACCACCCACTCCCGCCGGAAGGACGGCAGCCCCGACGACAAGCCAGAGTACGAGGACGTGACCGAGTGGGAGACCCTCAACTCCATGGTGCCCCTGTGGCAGCGGAAAAAGAGCGAGGTCACCAAGGAGGAGTACGACAAGTTCTATCAGGAGCGCTTCGGTGAGTTTGCCCCGCCCCAGTCGGTCGTCACCGTGTCGGTGGAGGGCGCCGTCACCTATAAGGCGCTGCTGTTCATCCCCTCCCGCATGCCCAACCAGTATTTTACCGAGGATTTCAAGCCCGGTCTGCAGCTCTACAGCTCCGGCGTCATGATCATGGATCACTGCGCCGACCTGCTGCCGGAGTACTTTAACTTCGTCCGGGGCGTGGTGGATTCCCCCGACCTGAGCCTGAATATCTCCCGTGAGCTTTTGCAGCACGACCGGCAGCTGAAGGTCATCGCCGCCAATCTGGAGAAGAAGATCAAGGCGGAGCTGCTGCGGATGCTGAAGGACGAGCGGGACAGCTACGAGACCATCTACCGCAGCTTCGGCCGCCAGCTGAAGCTGTGCGCCCTGAACAACTACGGTGCCAACAAGGAGAAGGTGCAGGATCTGCTGCTGTTCTACTCCTCCAGGGAGAAGAAGCTGGTAACGCTGGACGAGTACGTGGCGCGTATGCCGGAGAGCCAGAAGTTCATCTACTACGCCACCGGCGAGACGGTGGATGCCATTGACCATCTGCCCCAGACGGAGCTGGTGAAGGAGCACGACTATGAGATGCTGTACTTTACCGACAACACCGACGCCTTCATCCCCGACCTGTTCGTCCAGTACAAGGACAAGCCCTTCCGCAGCGTGGTGGACGGTGAGCTGGAGCTGGACGATGAAAAGAAGCCTGACGAGACGGAACGCTACAAGGACGATTTCGCCTTCATGAAGGAGGTGCTGGGCGACAAGGTGACGGAGATCAAGGCCAGCACCAAGCTCAAGACCCACCCCGTGTGCCTGTCCAGCGGACAGGGCCTCACCTTCGAGATGGAGAAGTACTTCGCCGCCGTGCAGCCTGACCTGAACATGAAGGCTCAGCGTATTCTGGAGATCAATGTGGATCACCCCGCCTTTATCACCTTTGAAACGGCCCGCATCACCGAGCCGGAGAAGGCGAAGAAGTACGCGGAAATCCTCTATAATCAGGCCTGCCTCATCGCCGGTCTGCCTATCGATGATCCCAGCGCCTACACCGACCTGCTGTGCAGCCTGTGGCAGTAAGAATAAAAAACATTCCCCGGCGATGGCCGGGGAATGTTTTTTATTCGCTGATCCCGCAGACCGACTCATACAGCAGCTGCAAATCGTACACGTCGATAGCGCCGTCACCGTTGATATCGGCGGCTTTCCGGAAGTCTGCGGCGGACAGGCCGCCTGACGCCTTGCCGGTCACCAGATAGTCGTACAAAAGCTGTACATCCGTGCTGTCAATGCCGCCGCTGCCGTTCAGCTCCCCGATCTTTACGGTGAAATCGGTGGGAGAGAGAAAGTGCTGTCCCATCACGGCGGCGCTCTCCCCGTCCGGCTGGTGATTACTGAGACTGGCTTTCAGGTAGTGGCGATGCACCTGCGCTCCCGCGTCCCATGCGGCGTCGGCCTGATACCACCGTACCCCCAGCTTGACCAGATCCCAGCCGTGGGATTCGGCGTTGACGCTGCCCGACACCACGCGGACGTCCACCCCCGCCGCCAGCGCCAGCCGGTACAGCAGCAGGGCATAGCCCTGCGATACCGCACGCTTGTTCACAAGTGCCGCGTAGGCGGAATACTTCAGCAGATTCGTGGTATCGTTCCGGTTTTCGCTGTCATTTTCCACATGGGCGCAGAGCCAGTCATAAATGGCCGCCAGCCGCTCCTCCGGCTCCGCCATCCGCGCCACCCCCAGATAGTCCAGCAGCGACGCAGCGGTCTGCTCCAGCTCCGTTTCCTGCCGGGCGGTGGTGAAATAGGTAAACGCGATGGTCACACCAAAGTAATTGCCGTCCCACGACGCGGAGTAGGTGACGCTGCCATACTGATAGCGCATGTAGTCGCCGCCGGTGGGATCCTGCGGATCGTGGCGGAACACCTCCGGCAGCAGTTGCTGCCGCACCAGCGTGGTCAGATACTTGGCGAAGCGCCGCCGCAGCAGGATACCGGCATGGGACACGCCGTCCGCCGCCAGATGCTTCTCGCTTTTGCTGTAAGCCGCCGCGGCCTCCTCCGCCGTCAGCTCCGAAAACGGCCCGTCCGCCGGATAGCCGGTGTAGAAAAACAGTATCTGCTCCCGTGCCTTGAACTGCTGGTGCACATAGGCGGCTACGTCCGTCAGGCTGTCGTAGCGACCGCCGTCGCCCATGGCGTTCGTCTCCGCCAGCATTGCCGTGCCCGGCGCGTCATAGGTGACGCTTTCCACTACGCCCAGCTCCGGATACAGGGGATTGCTGCAGACCACCGTGGCGGACAGCGGCGCATCCTCCGCGCTGTACATCTCCGCCCAGACCTGACCGGGCAGCAGCGTGACGGCCATCAGTACCGCGCACAGCAGCGCCGCCAGACGCTTTCCTTTCCTGTCCACCTGCTCCGCCTCCTTTTGCTTAGATTCCCAATAATTGTCATTTTACCAGTCTGACCGCCGCTTGGCAAGCGGAAAAACCTGGAAACGGGCAAAAGAAAAGCGGCTTTCGCCGCTTTTCCGTTTTATCAACCGTTACAAACCGTCTCGTACAGCAATTGCAGGTCGTACACGTCGATGATAGTATCCCGGTTCACATCTGCGTTATCCAGAAACTGTGCTTCCGTCATCACGCTGGTGATCGTGGGCCGGCCTGTTGTCAGGTATTGATACAGCAACTCCACGTCCAGAATGTCAAGCCCGCTGGAACCGTTCAGCTCTCCGGGAGTCTTGGACAGAAACTCACCGGCAAACCACAGCACGATCTCTCGGCCAGAGTAGCTGTAGCCATATTCATAACCGCCGTCCACTTGCATAGCACGGGCGATGGAGACGATATTCTCATAATACCACTCCCGTGCAGCCATAACGGGATTGCTGTCCGTCACATACAGGTGGGCTATGCCGCTGTTGCGCTGCAGCAGGTCGGCGACCTTGCTGACAAGGTCTGTGTCGCTGGTGGAAACGGCGGTATGATTGACATTGTGATAGAAGGCGTCAGTGGCGGTGCAATCCTCCAGCGGTACGTTGTACGGCTGCCCGGAAAGGGTGTGATCCTCCGCCATCATTTCGGCGGAGAGGTTGAAGTATGTGTGGAAAGGCGAATAAGCGGAATCGCTGCCGCTGCCTGTCAGGGGATCGTCCCACGTGGCGTCTACATAGTACCACTCTCCGTCGATTTTTGCCAGATTCCATGCATGGTTTTCTCCTGCGTAGCCTACCACATAGTAGCTCTGGATACCTGCGCGCATCAACAGATATTGCAGCGCAAAAGCATACCCCGCGCAAACGCCCTTGCCCTCCACCAGTGTGGTATAGCCGTTCTGCTCCTCCAGCTTACTGTAGGTATACGTGACTTTCTTGATCAGCGCGTCGTGCAGGTACAGCTCTTTCTCATAGTCGCTGCCGGTGGGCATACCCGCCAGGATCGTTTCAGCAGTCTCCAGAAACAGCGGCAGTTCGGTATTCAGATTGTAAATATGACTGTTGTAATTCAGTTGAATTTCACTGCAAAGCATGGTGTTTTTGTTGTACCAGAACGACGGCCGGGCCCAGAACAGCTCCGGATAGTCAGAGTAAAACGCAGCAGTAACAAGCCAAGCTTCATCATGGGTAATTTTCTGGTTTGTAGGAAGCGAAACCTTGTCTACGGTAAAATTCTCTGCCATTTCCAGCAGCCGATCATAAATTTTCAGGTAGACCGTACTGCGGGACATTTTTGCCAGCTTAGCACGGCCATACCGTGTCACGGATATGATATCGAAATAGGAGCTCCCGCTTTTATTACTGGTCAGAGCATTATTCAACTCAGCAGACGTAATCTCCGCATCCGCAGCTTCCTCTGCTGAAAACTGCTCAACCTCCAATTCGTGGCTGATAGGATCCAGTGTCGCCCTGCATAGCACATCGGAATCATCGATATTGTCAGTGTCCTGATTGTCCACTTCCTGCTCCGGCTCCTGAGGGTCGGCGCTTTCACTCTCCTCTGGAACTTCCGCGTCCGGCGTTTCATCGTCGGTGGGAGCGGGCGTCTGGTCGTCGGCAGGCTGTCCGTCTGTGGCGGTTTCCTCACTCATGGCAGGCTTGTCGCTCACGATCGGTTCTTCCAGCGCAGCGGCGCTGCCGCCGTCCGTCCCATCCGTCGCCCACACCTGCGTCGGCAGCAGCGTGACGGCCATCAACACCGCACACAGCAGTGCGGCCCATCGCTTCATCTTTCTCATAGTTTTCTCTCCCCTTTGTCGAAGATTCGATAGTACTATTTTACCAGCATACCCGGCATTTGGCAAGTGATTTGTCGGGCATTTTTAGTTTTTTCGGTGCGCCGCTTTGCAAACGGCGGCAAATACGGTATAATAGCGGCAAAGACTATCACACGTAAGGAGGACGCGCCTATGCTGTCCATCTGGATCGGCCGCGCCGGCAGCGGAAAGTCGGCGCGGGTGCTGGAGACCATCCAGCGTGAGCGGGAGAACCGTTCCCAGCTGCTGCTGGTGCCGGAGCACACCTCCCACGAGGCGGAGCTGGATCTGTGCCGCTTCTGCGGCCCCACCGCCTGCCGCAGCGCCGAGGTGCTGACCTTTCAGAGCCTTGCCACCCGCGTACTGGGCGAGACCGGCGGCCTTGCCGACGTGACGCTGGACAACGGCGGCAAGCTGCTGACCATGCGCCGGTGCTTACAGGAGCTGCACACCCAGCTGAAGGTGTTCGGCCGCCCGTCCCAGCGCTCGGCGTTCCTGCACCAGCTGACCACGCTGGCCGATGAATTCTACGCCTATCAGATCGCGCCGGAGACGCTGTACCGCCATGTGGAGGACATGGAGGGCGCCATGGGCGATAAGCTGCGGGACGTGGCGCTGATCTTCGCCGCCTACGACGCCAGGCTGCGCCACGGCGGCACCGACACCCGTTCCCGCGTGCAGAAGCTCCACGACAGCCTGCCCCAGTCCCACTATCTGGACGGGAAGGACCTGTATCTGGACGGCTTTTCCTTCTTCAACAAACAGGAGGAGAGCGTGCTGGCGCTGGCGCTGCGGCGGTGCGCCAGCGTAACGGTGACGCTGCTGGGCGACAAGACCGGCCAGCAGTTCCAGAACGCCGCCGCCCAGAAGGAACGCCTTGTCCGCATGGCCCGTGAAGCGGGCGTCGAGTGCCGGTTGACCTACCTGACCCGGCAGGACGACAGCCCGCTGGGCCACCTGGAGCGTTGCTTCTTCGGCCATGACGCGGCCTGGGAGGGCGAGACCGACGCGGTGGCGCTCTATCAGGCGGCCACCGCCTACACGGAGGTGGAGTACGTCTCCGCCCAGATTCGACGCCTTGCCCAGCAGGGCTATCGCTACCGGGACATGGCCGTGGCCGCCCGGACGCTGGACGCCTACGGCCCGCTGCTGGAGTCCATCTTCCTGCGGGACGGCATCCCCGCCTACGTCAGCCGCCGCAGTGATATTCTGGAAAAGCCGGTGATGACGTTGCTGCTGTCCGCCGTGGACGCGGTGACAGGCGGCTTTGAGTACGAGGATATGTTCCGCTACCTGAAAACCGGCATGACCGGCGTGACGGAGGCGGAGTGCGACCTACTGGAGAACTACGTGATCCGCTGGGAAATTCGGGGCAATATGTGGCTGCGTGACGTGCCGTGGACGCTGAACCCCGACGGCTACGGCCGGGACATGACGGAGGAGCGGGCCGCCCGCCTGCAGGAAATCAACCGCATCCGGGAAAAGGTGCGTCTGCCGCTACTGGCGCTGGCTACCGGCCTGAAGGAGCGGCCCACCGCCCGTGACAAGGCCCGGACGCTGTACGAATTCGCGGCGGCTGCCGGTGTGCCGGAGGCGCTGCGGGACAAGGCCGACGCACTGCTGGCGGCGGGACAGGTACAGCTGGCGGAGGAATACGCCCAGCTGTGGCAGATCTTCTGCGGCGTGCTGGATCAATTCGTGGAAATTCTGGCGGACACGGAGCTGGACGGCGAGGAATTCGCCCGTCTGCTGCGGCTGGTGCTGACCCAGTACAGCGTGGGCACCATCCCCGCCACGCTGGATCAGGTGAAGGTCAGCGAGATCACCCGCAACGACCGCCACCGCGTCCGCGTCCTGTTCCTGCTGGGCGCCAACGACCACCTGCTGCCCCAGATCGACAAGGACGGCGGCGTGCTGGACAGCGACGACCGGCAGGCGCTGGCTCAGCGGGATATCCCCCTGTCCGACGCCACCTTCGACGCGCTGGATAACGAGCTGCAAAACATCTACGCCTGTCTTGCCCAGCCCACGGAGCACTTACATATCAGCTGGCCCGTCACCGACGTGACCGGCGCGGAGCTGCGGCCCTCCTTCGTGGTGGAGCGTGTGGCCCGCCTGTTTCCCCGGACGAAGATACGCCGGGAGGACGGGGCCTATCGCCTGACGCTGCCTGCCGCGGCCCTGTGCGCCGCCGGGGATGACCCCCAACTGTGGCAGTACTTTGCCCAAAGTCCCCGCTACGCCGCCGCCCTGTCCGCCATGGAGCGGGCGCGGCACATGGAGCGGGGCAGTCTGTCGCCGGAGGCGGTGCGGTCGCTGTACGGCCACTCCATCGCCATGTCCGCCAGCCGCATCGACCGGGTGAAGTCCTGCCATTTCGGCTACTTCATGGAGTACGGTCTGCGGGCAAAGGAGCGGAAAAAGGCGGGCTTCGAGGCCCCGGAGATCGGCACCTTCCTCCACTATCTGCTGGAAAACGTCAACCGTGACGTGAAAGCGCAGGGCGGCTACGGACAGGTGGCCGACGAGGAGCTGCGCCGCATGGTGCGGAACTATGTAAAGCGCTACGCCGACGAATGCATCGACGACTATCCCCATAAATCCGCCCGCTTCCGGTATCTGTTCAGCCGTCTGCGGGAGACGGCCTACAGCATCATCCTCAGCATCGCGGAGGAAATGCGGCAGTCGGACTTCGCCCCGGTGTCCTTCGAGCTGAGCTTCGGCGGACGGGACGGCGACCTGCCCGCCATCACCGTCCGGGAGGGCGGCGCGTCCCTGTCCGTCTCCGGCAAGGTAGACCGGGTGGACGGCTGGCTCCACGACGAGAAGCTCTATCTCCGGGTGGTGGACTACAAGACCGGCCAGAAGAGCTTCGACCTGACGGATATCCGCTATGGTCTTGGCATTCAGATGCTGCTGTATCTCTTTACGCTGGAGCGGGAGGGCGCGTCCTATTTCGGCCATCCCATCGTGCCCTGCGGCGTGCTGTACCAGCCCGCCCGCAGCGTGATACTGCGGCAGGATCGCGGCATCAGTGACGAAAAGCTGAAGGCCGCTCTGCAAAAGGAGCTGCGCCGCACCGGACTGGTGCTGGGCGAGCCTCAGATCCTGCAGGCCATGGAGCACAGCGCGCTGGAGTCCCCTTGCTATCTCCCCATCGGGGTGAAGAAGGACGGCGGCGTCACCGGCAGCGTGGCCACGGCGGCGCAGCTGGGCCATCTGGGCCGGTATGTGGACAAGCTGCTGCACCAGATCGCCGGGGAGATCGCGGGCGGCAACATCGACGCCGACCCCTATGCCCGCGGCCCACAGGACAGCGCCTGCACCTACTGCGCCTTTGCCTCGGCCTGCTATTTTGACGACAGCCGGGACAAGCGCCGTCCCCTTTACAAGACCGACAGCGACGAATTCTGGGCCCTGATGGAACGGGAAAACGGAGAGGAGGGACACCATGGCCGTTGAACTGACACTTGACCAGCGCACAGCGGTGGAAAACCGGGGCGGCAGCCTGCTGGTGTCCGCCGCCGCCGGCTCCGGAAAGACCAAGGTGCTGGTGGAGCGCCTGTTCCGCTATATCATGGAGGAGCAGTGCGCCGTAGACGATTTTCTGATCATTACCTATACCAAGGCGGCGGCGGCGGAGCTGCGGGGCAAGATTGCGGCGGAGCTGTCCAAGCGGGTGGCGGAGCATCCGGACAACGCCCATCTGCGCCGCCAGCTGTTCCGGGTGTATCAGGCGGATATCAAAACGGTGGACGCCTTCTGCGCCGCGCTGCTGCGGGAAAACGTGTACCGTCTGCCGCCGGTGGCGGGTCATACCCTGACGCCGGACTTCCGGGTGCTGGACGAGCAGGAGGCCGCCATGGTGAAGGAGCGTGTGCTGGAGCGGACGCTGGAGGATTTCTACGCCGGCATGGACGACCAGCGCCGCCAGCTGGCGGAAACGCTGGGCGCGGGCCGGGACGACCGGGCGCTGGAGCAGCTGGTGCTGGAGCTGTACCGCAAGCTGCAAAGCCATCCCTACCCGCTGGAATGGCTGGAAAAGGTGCGCCGCGGCTGGGAGACGCTGCCGGAGGACTTGAGCCAGACCCCCTACGGTCGGATTATCATGGAGGACGCCGCCGCCAAGGCGGATTTCTGGGCGGCGCTGCTGGAAAAAACGGCGGACGGCATCACCGACGAGGTGGTGGCCGCCGCCTACAGCGACCGTCTGGTGGAGGCGGCAGCGGGGGTTCGGGGCTTTTCCGCCGCCTGCGGCGACTGGAACGCCATGGCCGCCGCGCTGCCCGGCTTCCACCGCCGCATGGGCGCTGTCCGGGGCGAGAACCCGGAAAAGGAGCACGTGCAGGCCATCGTCAAGCAGTGCAAGGACGACCTGAAGAAGCTGGCCGCGCCCTTTACCGTCACCCAGGCGGAGCATCTTTCCGACCTGTCGGCCATGGCGCCCGCCATGCTGGCGCTGACGGCACTGACCGCTGACTTCTCCCACCGCTATCAGGCGGAGAAGGCCCGCCGCAACGCGCTGGATTTCTCCGATCAGGAGCACTATGCCATCGACCTGCTGTGCCAGCCCGACGGCCAGCCTACGGAGTTGGCTCAGCAGGTGGCCCAGCGTTACCGGGAGATCATGGTGGACGAGTATCAGGACGCCAACGACGTGCAGAACTGCATCTTCTCCGCCGTCTCCCGGCAGGAGCAGAACCTGTTCACCGTGGGCGACGTGAAGCAGAGCATCTATCGCTTCCGTCTGGCCGACCCCACCATCTTCCTGCGGAAGTACAACGCCTACGTCCCCGCCGGCCAGGCGGAGGACGGCCAGCCCCGCAAGGTGCTGCTCAGCAAAAACTTCCGCTCCCGCCAAAGCGTGCTGGACGGCTGCAACGCTATCTTCCGCAGCATCATGTCCCGCCGGATGGGCGAGATGGACTACGGCGCGGAGGAGCAACTCTATTTCGGCGCGGCGTACTACCCGCCCCACCCGGACACGGCGGCGGAATACCACTTCATCGACGTGGCCGACACCGAGGAGGAGCGCTTCGACCGTGCGGCGGTGGAGGCCCGGTTCGTGGCGGAGCGCATCCGCCGTATGCTGGACGAGGGCTACGCCGTCTCCGGCGGCGACGGCCTGCGGCGCTGTACGCCGGAGGATTTCGTGATCCTGATGCGCTCGCCCCGCAGCCGCCTGAAGGCCTTCACGGCGGCGCTGGCGGCCCGGAACATCCCCTGCGCCGCCGACGAGAGCAGCGACTTCTTCGCCACCGTAGAGATCGCCGTGGTGTGGTCGCTGCTGCAAATCATTGACAATCCCCGGCAGGACGTGCCGCTGATCTCGGTGCTGCGCTCACCCCTGTTTGGCTTCACGCCGGATCGTCTGGCGGCCATCCGCGCCTTGCAGAAGGACGGCGACTACTATGATGCTCTGCTGCTGGACGACAGCGCCGACACGCAGGACTTCCTCCGCACACTGGAGAGCCTTCGCGCCGCCGCCCGGGACGAGACGGTGGACGTGCTGCTGTGGCGCATCTACAACACCTGCCGCTGCGCGGCGGTGTTCGGCGCCATGCCGGGCGGTCAGGCCCGGAAGGACAACCTGACGGCCTTCTACACCTACGCCCGGCAGATGGCCGGCGCGGGGAAAAAGAGCCTGTTCGACTTCACCGCCCACCTGCGGACGCTGCTGGAAAACGGCGACGCGCCGGATCTCTCCACCCGCCAGAGCGCCGGCGGCGTGCGCATCATGTCCATCCACAAGTCCAAGGGCCTGGAGTTCCCCATCGTGTTCCTCTGCGACCTCAGCAAGCGGTTCGACCCCCGCGACGTGCAGGAGCCGGTGCTGGTGCACCCCCAGCTGGGGCTGGGTGTGGAGTGCGTGGACAGAGCGCGCAGCATCCGCTACGATACCGTCAGCAAAACGGCGGTGGCGCTGCAATTGCAGCGGGAGAGCAAGTCCGAGGAAATGCGCATCCTCTACGTGGCCATGACCCGCGCACAGGAGAAAATGATCGCCGTGGACTGCCGGAAGAAGGGCCGCAAGCGCGTGGCCGATCTGGCAGGTCTGGCAGGCGTTCCCACACCGCCGGAGGCAGTGGCGGCGGGCAAGTGTCTGGGCGACTGGGTGCTGCTGCCGCTGCTGTGTACCGCTCCGGGCGCCAAGCTGTGCCAGTGGGCGGACGTGCCTACGCCGGAGCAGACCACGGAGGACGGCGGCTGGCAGGTGTATCTGTGGGATTCTCCCGCCGCCATGACCGCCGCCGTGCCGCAGGAGGACGCGGCAGCCCCGCTGCCGGAGGAGCAGCCCTTTGACCCCGCACCGCTGGAGTGGGTCTACGGGCACGGCGCGGCCACCGTCACCCCCGGCAAGGTGACGGCCACCCAGTTGAAGGGCCGCGCCATCGACGAGGAGATCGCGGAGGGCGCGCCTACCCGCCGCCGTGCGGTGCTGTTTGAAAAGCCCCTGTTCCTGCGGGAGACCACCGGCCTGACGGCGGCGGAAAAGGGCACCGCCGTCCACGCCGTCATGCAGTACATCGACTTCCGCACCCCCGCCACCCCCTCGGCGGTGGCGGCAGAGGTGGAAAAGCTGGCCCAACGTCGATTGCTGACGGCCCAGCAGGCCGCGGCGGTGGACTGCACCATGGTGGCGCGGTTTCTGGCGTCTCCGCTGGCGGAGCGTATCCGCGGCGCGGACAAGGTGTGGCGGGAGTACCGCTTCTCGCTGCTGACCGACGCCGCCCTCTACGATCCGCAGGCGGCGGGAGAGAAACTGCTGCTCCAGGGCGTGGTGGACTGCGCCTTTGAAACGCCGTCGGGTCTGGTGGTGGTGGACTTCAAAACCGACCGCGTCACCCCCCAGCAGCAATCCCAGCGGGCCGAGGGCTACCGTCCCCAGCTGGAGGCCTACGCGCTGGCGCTGGGCAAGGTGCTGGAAAAAGACGTGTCGGAGAAGCTCCTGTACTTCTTCCACACGAATTCTACCGTAAAATTATAAAAAAGTGCTTGCAATTTGCCGCAAGTTGTGGTATTATCACAGTTGCGTTTATGGGTGAAAGCCCAGACGACAAGTGTACCGGAAAGGGGTGAACCAGAGCAATGAAGGAAGGAATCCATCCCAATTATCAGCAGACTACTATCAAATGCGCCTGCGGTAATGTGATTGAGACAGGTTCTACGAAGAAGGATATTCGCGTGGAAGTCTGCTCTAAGTGTCACCCGTTCTTCACCGGCAAGCAGAAGCTTGTCGATACCGGCGGACGCGTTGCCAAGTTCAACAAGCGTTTCGGCCTGGAGGGCTAAAAAGACACATGAAAATGCCTGTTCCCAATGGGAACAGGCATTTTTTTGCTGACAGCGAAAGAACCCCGTGTCCGCATGGTTCATGCGGACACGGGGTTTGTGGTGTTACAGTTCCGTTCCCTGCGCCACTGCCTCATACAGCAGCTGCAGGTCGTAAACGTCCAGCGTGCCGTCCCGGTTCACGTCGGCGACCGCCAGCTCCACGGAGGACAACGTAATCTGCCCGGTCAGATGGCGGTAGACCTGGTCAACGTCCAGAATGTCCACCGTGCCGTCGCCGTTCACATCGCCCTTGATGGCAGGGATCTCTTCCGTTCTGGTGGCATGGCAGGCGGTGCAGGTGAATGTCAGCGTCCCGGTTTTGTGTCCTGTGGCGGGGATGCTGACCACACCGTCATCCCAGATATGACCCTTGGCGGGAACAACTTCCTGCGCCACCAGCACGGTATCGCACACGGAGCAATGCTTGCCCCCGGTCAAACCGGTCTCGGTACAGGTAGCGGCCTTGGCGGCGTCCACGACCTCGGTGTGACCGGTGGCGGGAACTTCTTCCTGCGCTACCAGCACGGTATCGCACACGGAGCAATGCTTGCCCTCGGTCAAACCGGTCTCGGTACAGGTAGGAGCCTTAGCGGCGTCCACGACCTCAGTGTGACCCGTGGCGAGGATCACTGTACCCTTTGAAACCAGCACCCCGCAAGTGGCGCACACGGTGTCATTCATACTGCCGGAAGTTGTGCAGGTAGCAGGAATGGGATCGACAGTTTTTGTTGAATAGCCGGGACAGCACCGAGAATTAAGATGAAGAATTGTTCTTGACGGCACTTTATTATCTTCTCCAGACATAAGACTTTCCCATTGTGCCTGGGTGCCGCGATAGAAAATATCTGTGAGCTTGGAGCAGTTATTAAAAGCAAACTGGCCAATGGTAGCTACATTCTTTCTAATAATGACACTGTTGATGGAGGTGTTCTCGAAAGCGCCATGTTCAATGCACTTCAAAGAATCGGGAAAAGTAATGTCACCGGAAAGTCCGCTGCTATGAAAAGAATATTTGCCAACGCTTTCCAACTGCTCCATCTCAGAGAAGGGGAAAGTGCTGAGCGCTGTACAAAGCTCAAACGCGGATTCACCGATTGTTTTTACGCTAAAGGCAACGTGGGTGACCATATCTTCACCGAGACTCCGGAATTCCTTTAGATTTTTAAGATTATAAAAAGCGTAGTTGCCAATGCGGGTAATGTTTCTTTCGATAACGACCTCTTTGATCTGAGTGTTGTAATCATACCAGGGAGCCGTACCCAAATTGAAATCAGGGATATCTCCGAAACCAGTAATGCGTAGGCAATAGTCACACTCTACCTCCCAGGTGATTTGGGAGTTATTGAAAGTTCCTTCATCCCATGCCGGTGCGTATGTGTTCCTGCTGGTGGGTTCAAAATTATTGTAAGAACCGAATTCGATTTTTTCCCACTGAGTTTTGGATCCTTTATAGGTAACGTAATTGATATTTCCAATTTCCGTTCCGATGTATACCACACTGGTGGGAATCGTCAACGTTGTGATACCGGTTGTCAAAAAAGCGTTTTTATTGATACGAGTTACACCAGAAGGAATATTGATCGCAGTTATCTTTTTACAGCCAGAGCAAAAACCCTGCGGTATCACGGTGACTTTAGAAGGTATGGTCAGCGATATAAGTTGGGAGCATTCAGCAAAGCAATAGGAACCGAAAGCTCCAATAGACTCAGGCAGTGAGACTTCAACAAGAGAAGTGCATTTGTAGAACGCAAAACTACCTAGCCTGGTCACACCATCCTTAACAACAAGTTTGGCAACAGATGAAGGCCAGGGGTAGGTGGGGTTATAATATGTTTCATCGTCTCGATCATAAGTCGCGTCATAATCTTCCATATCCCCACTGCCGGAAATCGTAAGGGTACAGCTATTGGCATCATAACTCCACGTTACATTGTCCCCGCACGACCCGCTGGTGGCGCTGTTATACAGAGCGATGCCGTCCTCCGGCTCCGCGTCCGCTTCTGGCTCCGCGTCCGCTTCCGCTTCTGCGGATTGCTCCGGTTCCGTGGGCTGTTCAGGCTCCACGGGCGTCTCCGAGGTTTCCGGTGCCGCAGGCTCCTGCTCCGCCCCGCCGTCATCCATGACGGCAGCCGCCGTCTGCTCCGGGGCTTCGCCCTCGGCCCACACGGCGGTGGGCAGCAGGCTGGTCAGCATCAGAAGAGCCATCAACAGGCTTATGATGCGTTTCTTCATAAACTCTCCTCCTGTCGCAATGTTTTTGTGCATATTACAACAATTACACTATACCACTGTTGAGAAAAGAATACAATATGCCAAGAGCATAGTATGCCAATTTTTCCGCTGCCCGCCGTAATACGGTTTTGCCCGTTTACAACCGGCGGAAAACCGTATATAATAGGGAAAAATTCATTTTGACCGAGGGTAATATGGAACGCAAAACTTTGGAAAATAGCAAGGAAGCCCGTGACCACGCCGTGCTGGTGGGTCTGCGCTCGCCGGTATTGGGCGATGACAGCGCCGACGAGGAGAGCCTGATGGAGCTGTCGGAGCTGGTGGACACGGCGGGCGGCGACACGGCGGGCATCATCCTGCAAAGCCGGGAGAAGCCTGACCCCCACAGCTTCATCGGCGAGGGCAAGGTGGAGGAGGTCAAGCGCATGGTGGACAACGAGCAGGCCACCATGGTGATCTTCGATAACGACCTGTCGCCGTCGCAGATCCGCGTCCTGACCGAGCTGCTGGGCGTGCAGGTCATCGACCGCAGCGGCCTGATCCTGGACATCTTCGCCCAGCGGGCCAGAACCAAGGAGGGCTGCCTGCAAGTGGAGCTGGCCCAGTACCAGTACCTGCTGCCCCGCCTGATCGGCATGTGGAGCCATCTGGAGCGACAGGGCGGCACCGGCGGCTCGCCCATCGGCACCAAGGGCCCCGGCGAGACCCAGCTGGAGACCGACCGCCGCCACATCCGCCGCAAGATCGACAAGCTGAAGGCGGAGCTGGAGGAGGTGCGCCGTGTCCGCGCCACCCAGCGCCAGCGCCGCAGCAAGAACGAGATCCCCGTGGTGGCCATCGTGGGCTACACCAACGCGGGAAAATCCACGCTGCTGAACGCCATCACCGGCGCGGATATCCCCGCCAACAACCGCCTGTTCGACACGCTGGACACCACCACCCGTCTCCTGACCGTCAGCGATACGCTGGACGTGGTGATCTCCGACACGGTGGGCTTCATCCGCAAGCTGCCCCACCAGCTGGTGGAGGCCTTCAAGGCCACGCTGGAGGAGCTGGAGTACGCCGACCTGCTGCTCCACGTCATCGACTCCTCCAACCTCCAGTGGCGGCAGCAGGCCGACACCGTGGATCGCCTGATCCGCGAGCTGGGCGCCGACACCATTCCCTGCATCCGGGTCTATAACAAGTCCGACCTCAGCTTCCCCGGCGACCGTGCAAAAGAGGAGGACGCCGTAGCCATCTCCGCCAAAACAGGGGAGGGTATCCCCGACCTGCTGGCGCTGATCGATAAAAAGCTGGACAAGGGCACCAAACGGGTGACGCTGCACCTGCCCTACGACAAGGCGGGCGCGCTGGACAGCCTGTACCGTGAGGCCAAGGTGGAGAGCGTGGAGTACGCCGCCACGGTGGACGTGGTGGCCGTGTGCAATCCCCGGCTGCTGGGACAGCTGAAGGACTATATCGAGGGCTGGCAGCCGCCAAAGGAGGAGTGGGAATGAGCGAGTTCAGAGTTCCCTTTCAGGCGGCGGACAGCGAGTTCGTGGAGAAGCGCTCCCGCTTCATCAGCCACATCTGGCCGGTGGAGACGGAGGAGCAGGCCCAGCAGTACATCAAGGACATGAAGGCCAGGTACTACGACGCCCGCCACAACTGCTGGTGCTACCGCGTCGGCCCCACCACCGCCCGGTACAGCGACGACGGCGAGCCGCAAGGCACCGCCGGTCAGCCCATGCTGAAGGTGCTGGAGCGGGAGGAGGTCACCAACGTCTGCTGCGTGGTGACCCGCTATTTCGGCGGTATCCTGCTGGGAGCGGGCGGTCTGACCCGCGCCTACTCCAAGGGGGCCAAGGACGCGCTGATCGCCTCCGGCGTGGCGGTGATGGGCGCGTGGGCCAGAGTGGAGGTACCCTGTACCTATCCCCTTTTCGAGCGGGTGAAGCTGGAGATCGAGGGCCAGTCCGGCGTCATCGACGATGTAGCCTACGGCGCGGACGTGGTGCTGTCCATCTCCCTGCCCGCAGAAAAGGCAGAAGCTCTGCAGGCGCGGCTCACGGAGCTTTCTGCCGGGAGCATCACCATCCGGGTGCTCTCCGAGGAGTACCGCCCGGGGCCAAGAGTGGAAGTGAAATAGCAAAAAAAGATTCCCTGACCCAAGTCAGGGAATCTTTTTTTCACTTTTCCACGCCCAGATGCGCGTGCTTTTTGATGGCCTGGAACGATTCGTCGCTGATCACATGCTCCAGCTTGCAGGCATCCTCGGCGGCCACCTCCGGCGATACGCCCAGCCGGGTCAGATACTGCGTCAGCAGTGTGTGACGCTCATAGATCATTTCGGCCACCTCGCGGCCCGGCTCCAGCAGCGTGATGAAGCCATTCTCGTCCACCTTGATATAGCCGCCGCTTTTCAAAAGTCCCATGGCGCGGCTGACGCTGGGCTTGGAATAGCCCATGTACTCGCCCACGTCGATGGCGCGGACGTGGGGCGACTGGCTGGTCAGCACCAGAATGGTTTCCAGATACATCTCGCCGGATTCCTGCAAATGCATATGATCACTCCTTGCATATATTGCCAATCAGTATACCACAAAGCGGCGGGAAATGCAAGTTACTTTTGACTAACTGGAAAAATAAGGGGGAAATTACTTGCCCAGCGCGGCCTTCAGAGCCTCTACGCGGTTGGTCTTTTCCCATGCCACGCCCAGATCCTCGCGGCCCATGTGGCCGTAAGCGGCCAGCTGGCGGTAGATGGGCTTGCGCAGGTCGAGATCGCGGATGATAGCGGTGGGACGCAGGTCAAAGACCTTCTCCACAGCGGCTTCCAGCACATCGTCGGCCACCACGCCGGTGCCGAAGGTCTGCACCAGAACGCTGACGGGACGGGCCACGCCGATGGCGTAGGCCAGCTGCACCTGGCAGCGGCTGGCAAGACCGGCAGCCACCACGTTCTTGGCTACCCAGCGGGCAGCGTAGGCGGCGGAGCGGTCCACCTTGGTGGGATCCTTGCCGGAGAAAGCGCCGCCGCCGTGGGGCGCGCTGCCGCCGTAGGTATCCACGATGATCTTACGGCCGGTCAGGCCGCTGTCACCCTGAGGGCCGCCGATGACGAACCGGCCGGTGGGGTTCACATAGAACTTGGTGTTCTCGTCCAGCAGCTCCGCGGGAACGGTGGGCTTGATGACCAGCTCGATGATATCCTTGCGGATCTGCTCCAGAGAGACATCGGCGGCGTGCTGGGTGGAGACAACCACCGTGTCCACGCGGGAGGGCTTGCCGCCTTCGTCATACTCCACGGTGATCTGGGTCTTGCCGTCGGGGCGCAGATAGGTCAGCAGACCCTGCTTGCGCACGTCGGTCAGGCGCTTGGCCATCTTGTGGGCCAGAGAGATGGCCAAGGGCATCAGCTCAGGCGTCTCGTCGCAGGCGTAGCCGAACATCATGCCCTGATCGCCGGCGCCGTTGTCCAGCTCGTCGTGGCCGGCCTCCTTGGATTCCAGAGACTTGTCCACGCCCAGCGCGATATCGCCGGACTGCTCGTCGATGTTGGTGATAACGGCGCAGGTGTTGCAGTCAAAGCCATAGGTGGCGTTGTCGTAGCCGATATCGCGGATCACCTCGCGGGCAATCTTGGGAATGTCCACATAGCAGGAGGTGGTGATCTCGCCCATAATGTGGATAAGGCCCGTGGAAGCGGTGGTCTCGCAGGCCACGCGGCCATTGGGATCCTGCTCGAAGATGGCGTCCAGAACGGCGTCGCTGATCTGGTCGCAGATCTTATCGGGATGTCCCTCGGTAACAGATTCGGAAGTAAACAGATGCTTTGCCATGATTTTGTTCTCCTTTCATTTCCGGAAATACGCAACAAAAAAGCGCCCTGCCTGAACCGACAGAGTGCTGAACTTTCTTGCCCTTTCCTCATCTTTCGATTCACGTCGGATTTGGCACCTTGAAAAACAGGTTGCCGTGGCTTCATTGGGCCGTTCCCTCCGCCACTCTTGATAAGGTATGAAGTTGTCTGGGATATTCGCTAGACTATATTCTACCATCTTTGTCAGAATTGTCAATAGGCAAGTGTGAATTTTTTGTAAAATCACGAAAATATAAGTGCGAGGGCACAAAGAAAAGCCTCCCCTGTGTAAGGGGAGGTGGCAACGCGAAGCGTTGACGGAGGGGTTGACACGTTAAGAAAATATGCCGGTGGCATATTTTTAGTGTCAATCTCGGCGGCTATATCCTGTTGCGGTGCCCAAAATTTCGCAGCGGCATTTGAGCCGGCGAAATTTTGACCGCTGCCACTCGTTCGCCGTGCTTCATCTGCCACCGGCAGCGCACGGCTCTCTCCCCGCCGTAGTATCCATCTGGATTTCCACAGCACTATCTTAAACGACAATCCCCCAGTCAGCTTTGCTGACAGCCCCCTTTACACAAGGGAGCCTTGAATTCTGCAAAATCATGCCATTCCGGCCGCCCGCTGGTTTATTCCTCCCACGTGACGGAGAACATCTCATTCTCCGCCGCGCAATCCGCCAGCACCCGCTGCAGCGCCGCCGCGTAGCCGCCCAGCGCCGTCTCCAGCGCCGCGCCGCCGCGGATCACCAGCTCGGTGGGCTCCGTGATATCCGTCAGGCAGTCGTGCAGCGCGTCCAGATTGCCGCCGTACCAGTCCGGAAGCCGCAGCCCCGCCGCCAGGGTCCGGTGCAGCGCCTCGCGGCTTCCCACGCTGCTGCCGTCCAATACAAACCGCATGCTCATTCCTCCCCGTACAGCAGCTCAAAGCTCTCGTAGTGGTCGCCGGTGTAGTAGATCAGTCCGTCGTTAGAGAACACGATCCGCTTGGCGCCCCGGCTGCCGGCGCCCAGCGTGTCGATATCGCACTCGGTGTAGGAGCGACCCTCCGCCTCCGGCAAAAGCCCCTCATAGTTGCCGAAATGGCTGCCGCCGATGCACTTCCCCGGCGCGTAGGGCTCCAGTGAGCCGCCGCTCCAGCCCAGCACCTGGGCCTCCTTTTTGGTGATAAAATTCCCCGGCAGATGGCCGTAGGTGTGGATGTACAGCGCCACGTCCTCCTTGCTGGTGTAGCTGCCGTCCTCGTCGATGGCGGCGTCCGCGCCGTCATTGTCCGGCACGTCGGGCGTTTCGTCGCCCTCGTCCGGCAGAACGTCCTGCTGCTCCTGCTGCTGCGGCGTCTGATCGCCGCCGGTGGTCACACCGATGACGGTGACGTCATCTCCGCAGCCCACCAGCGTCAGCGCCATGACAAGCGCCAGCAGCCACGCGGTCAATCTCTTTCTCATGGGTCTGCCTCCTAAGCTTTCTTGCCATCATCCTACCATAGAAAGCAGAAAAAATCCACCCCTAGGTTTGTATTTCGCACCGCAAGGCTTGCCGTTAAGCTTTCGTAGGGGCGGGGTTCTACCCCGCCCGCTGTTTATCAATGGTATTCCCGTATATCGTTGGGGAGGGGCAGAGTCCCGCCCCTACGCAGCGGCTGCCGATGCTACTCCGTAGGGCGGGGCCCAAGTGCCCCGCCCTTGGCTCTCCCTTTGGGAGAGCTGTCACCGAAGGCGACTGAGAGGGAATCCAAGATAGTGCGGTGTAAGTCCGGATAGATGCTACGGCAGCATAGCTGCCGAGATCGACACTAAAAATATGCCACTGGCATATTTTCTTAACGTGTCGACACCGGCATGTTTTCTTAACGTCCCCTCCCTCTCCGTCCTCGCTGCGCTCGGCCACCTCTCCCAAAGGGAGAGGCAAGGAATATTCGCGCGGTAAGAAGTGTGACGTTCAATTTGCTTGAAAAAGCAGATAAAACAAGAACAGGCACAGCGGATTACCCTACTGAGCCTGTTCCCTGTCTCAAGCAGCCCGCCCAACGGGCGGCACTCCTTTTTTATGAAAGGTTTACAGCGCGGCCATGGCCTCGTTGATGCTTGCCTCGCAGCTGCGCATGGCCAGGATGGTCTTTTCCATCAGCTCCTCCAGCGTCCAGCCCAGACGCTCCGCGCCGGTGGTGATCACGTCGCGGGAGCAGCCGGCGGCGAACTTCTTGTCCTTGAACTTCTTCTTCAGGCTGCTGACTTCCATGTCCATCACGCTCTTGCTGGGGCGCATCCGGGCGGCGGCGCCGATCAGACCCGTCAGCTCGTCGGCGGCGAACAGCACCTTTTCCATCTCATGTACCGGCTCCACGTCGCACACCAGACCGTAGCCGTGGCTGCACACCGCGTGAATCAGGTCGGCATCGCAGCCCGCCTTTTCCAGCAGCTCCGGAGCCTTCAGGCAGTGCTGCTCCGGCCACATCTCAAAGTCGATGTCGTGCAGCAGTCCGGCGGTGGCCCAGAAATCCGCGTCCTCGCCGAAGCCCAGCTCGTTGGCGTACCAGCGCATCACGCCCTCCACGGTCAGTGCGTGCTGGATATGGAACGGCTCGTGGTTGTACTCCTTCAATGCCGCCAGAGCGGCGTCCCGACTGATAACTTCCTTCATTGCGGCAATCTCCTTTTTGTGTATTTTCGGCGCGAAAGAGCCTGAAATGATGCCCTATTGTATCACGGGCCGCCGCATTATGCAAGAGCGTTTTCCAGCACCCGCAGGACTTCCTGCATGTGCCGCAGCTCCTCCCGCAGCAGTGTTTGATACACCGGCGGGGCAGGCGCGGCGGGTGTGACCCGTGCGGGAGCGGCGGCGCTACCGCGGACCTCCGGGTAGGGGTTCTCCTGCGGGTTGACCCGCTTCCAGACCTGATCGTATTTGCGGTAGTCGTAAAGCTCGTTGTCCATAGTGACCTCCTTTCCGGGGAAGTGTTTCGCAGCCAAAGCCTCCCCTGTGTAAGGGGAGGTGGCAACGCGAAGCGTTGACGGAGGGGTTGTCGATCAAGGGGTTATCCCCTCAGTCAGCCTTACGGCTGACAGCTCCCCTTGCAACAAGGGGAGCCTTAAATTGCAGCGTCCTCGATAGGCCGCCATGTATGCCCATTCCCTCCCCGTGACATACTATGCCATGAGCGCCGCTGCCGCCACCCGTTGACACGCTGGACAAAACCCCCTATAATGGTGAAAAAAGCGGAAAGGACAGGGCGTATCGGTATGATGATCTCAACGAAGGGGCGCTATGCGCTGCGGGTGATGGTGGACTTGGCGGAGCACCGGGAGGAGGGCTATATTCCCCTGCGGACGGTGGCCCAGCGGCAGGGCATCAGCCAGAAGTATCTGGAGAGCATCATGACCACCCTTTCCAAGGCGGGGTTCGTGGACGGTACCCACGGCCGGGGCGGCGGCTATCGCCTTGTCCGTTCACCGGAGGAGTACCACGTTGGGCCGCTGCTGCGGGCCATCGAGGGGCCGCTGGCCCCGGTGCAGTGCGTGGAGGACGCGGCGCAGCCCTGCGAAATGGCGGACGGGTGCCGTACCCGCGCATTGTGGCAAGGGCTGGATCAGGTGATCCGTGACTATCTGGACAACGCCACGCTGGCCCAGCTGATGGTGGAGGAAAAAGACGAAATCGATTGATTTTCCTTATATTATCTGGTATAATATTTCAAGTTTGTCAAAATAGCTCTTTTCCTGACAGAAAATGCCGGTTCTGCCGGTTTAATTTGAGGAGGAAGATTCCATGCTGGAATTGAAACATATTTCCTATCGCGTGTCCACGCCGGAGGGTGACATGGATATCATCAAGGATATCTCCATCACCATTCCCGACCATCGCCTGATGGTGTTCACCGGCCCCAACGGCGGCGGCAAGACCACGCTGGCCAAGATCATCATGGGTCTGGTGCAGCCCACCAGCGGCCAGATCTTCTATAACGGCGAGGATATCACGGGCCTGTCCATCACCGAACGGGCCAAAAAGGGCATCAGCTACGGCTTCCAGCAGCCGCCCCGCTTCAAGGGCATCACCGTCCATGATCTGCTGCTGCTGGCGGCGGGCGAGGAAAAGCTCAGCAAGGATCGCTGCTGCGCGTATCTGACCAAGGTGGGCCTGTGCGCCAACGATTACCTTGACCGGGAGGTGGACGTGTCCCTGTCCGGCGGCGAGGTGAAGCGTATCGAGATCGCCACCATTCTGGCCCGCCACAGCGACCTGATGATCTTCGACGAGCCGGAGGCCGGTATCGACCTGTGGAGCTTCGCCCGCCTTACCGAGACCTTCGAGCAGATCCATCAGGAGGGCAAGGCCACCATGATCATCATCTCCCATCAGGAGCGGATCATCCGCCTGGCGGACGAGATCGTGGTCATCGCGGGCGGCCAGATCGCCCACCGGGGCAACACGGACGAGGTGTTCCCCCTGATCCTGGCGGACACGCTGGGCGGCTGCCCGGTGATTGAGAGAAAGGAGGCGTCCCTGTGATTACCGAGATCGACGCGAAGCTGTTGGAAAAGATCGCCGACCTGACCGGCAAGCCGGTGGGCGCTTTCAATATCCGCAAGGACTCCGGGTGCGAGGCACGCCAGTCCACCGAGCATATCGAAATATCGCCCCGCGAGGACGGCAAGGCCGGTATCGACGTGAAGTTCAAGCCCGGCACCAAAGGCGAGAAATGCTATATCCCCGTCATCATCAGCAAGACCGGCGTCAGCGAGCTGGTGTTCAACGATTTCTATGTGCCCGACGACTGCGACGTGGACATCGTGGCAGGCTGCGGCATCCACAACTCCGGATGCAACGAGAGCCGCCATGACGGCATCCACACCTTCCACATCGGCAAAAACAGCCGCGTGCACTACATCGAGAAGCACTACGGCGAGAAGGACGCCGGACAGACCGGTGGCAACATCATGAACCCCAAGACCGTGGTGTATCTGGGCGAGAATTCCACCATGCAGATGGACACCATTCAGATCCGGGGCATCGACTCCACCAAGCGGGAGACCGATTTCTTCTGCGAGGCCGGCAGCGAGGTGGTGGTCACCGAGCGTCTGCTGACCCACGGTGACCAGATGGCCGAGAGTGATATGACCATCCAGCTCAACGGCGACGACGCCAAGGGCCGGGTCATCTCCCGCTCTGTTGCGCAGGATCGTTCCCATCAGGTGTTCCACCCGGTGATGGTGGGCAACGCCAAGTGCTTCGGCCATGTCCAGTGCGACTCCATCATCATGGGCGAAGCGAAGATCGAGTCCATCCCCGCCATTACCGCCAACTCCACCGAGGCGCAGCTGATCCACGAGGCGGCCATCGGCAAGATCGCCGGCGACCAGCTGCTGAAGCTGGAGACGCTGGGTCTGACGGAGGAGGAAGCCGAGGACACCATCCTGAAGGGCTTCTTGGCCTGACGCACACCCCGTAAATAGAGTGAGAAAGAGAAGAGAGCGTCCCGGCGGGACGCTCTCATTTTTATGCCATATTCTTCTTTGCCGCGGACAGCATCAGCTTGATGCGGTTCAGCTGGTTCACCTCGCTGGCGCCGGGGTCGTAGTCCACGGCGGCAATGTTGGCCTGGGGATAGGCGGCCTTCAGCGCCTTGATGACGCCCTTACCCACCACGTGGTTGGGGAGACACGCGAAGGGCTGAATGCACACGATGTTGGGCACCCCCTCCGTCAGCAGCTCCGCCATCTCGCCGCACAGGAACCAGCCCTCGCCGTACTGGTTGCCCAGCGACAGGAAGGGCTTGGCAAGGTCGGCAATATGCGCCATAGGCGTGGGCGGGTCGAAGCGGCGGCTGGCCTTCAACGCCTCTACCGCGGGCTTGCGGACGGCTTCGATGCCGTCGGTGCCCACCTTGGCCAACAGGCTGGACGTCCAGCCGGTGCCCAAGTAGTCATGCTTGTAGCTCTGCTGATAGATGCACTCGATGAGGAAGTCGGTGAGATCGGGCACCACCGCCTCGGCGCCCTCCTGCTCCAGTAGGTCGACTAAGTAGTTGTTGGCAAGGGGCATGTACTTCACCAGAATCTCCCCCACGATGCCCACACGGGGCTTGCGGAGACTCTCGTTCAGGGGCAGGGCGTCGAAATCCGCCACGATGCCCCGGCAGATGCCGCCGTAGGTATAGCCGGTCTTTTCTCCCATGGCGTAGGCAATGGCGATATCCCGCCACTTGGTGTGGAGGGCGTTGGCGGAGCCGGGGACGGCCTCATAGGGCCGGGTGCGGTACAGGCACCGCATGAGAAGATCGCCGAAGGTCAGCTGCCGCAGAGCGGCCAGCAGCATGGCGGGAGAGACACGGAAGCCCTCGTTCTTTTCCATGCCGTTGGCGTTCAGGGAGATGACGGGAATGTGGCTCAGTCCCGCCTTGCCCAGGGCACGGCGGATAAAGGCCACGTAGTTGCTGGCCCGGCAGCAGCCGCCCGTCTGGGTCATGATGAGAGCCAGCTTGTCGGTGTCGTACCGGCCTGACAGCACCGCCTCCATCAGCTGTCCCACCGACAGGATAGAGGGATAGCAGGCGTCGTTGTTGACGTACTGCAAGCCCACGTCCACTGCCTTCCGGGTGGCGTTGTTCAGAATCTCCACATGGTAGCCGTGGCGGCGGAACACCGGCTCGATGACGTCAAAATGGATGGGGGACATCTGGGGCGCCAGAATGGTATAGCCCTGCTCGAACATCTCTTTTGTGAACTCCGTGCGGTGGTAATCCAGCGGCACGGGTCGGGCGCAGATATTTTGTTCACGCCGCATGTTCATGGCGGCCAGCAGACTGCGGACACGGATACGGGCTGCGCCCAGATTGTTCACCTCGTCGATCTTCAGCACGGTATAGAGCTTGCTGCACTTCTCCAGGATCTCACATACCTGATCGGTGGTGACGGCGTCCAGTCCGCAGCCGAAGGAGAACAGCTGCACCAGCTCCAGATCGTCCCGTCTGCCCACGAACTCCGCCGCCGCGTACAGCCGGGAGTGGAACACCCACTGATCCACCACCCGCAGAGGACGCTGGGGCGGCGTGTCCAGCGGCAGGCTGTCCTCGGTGAATACGTACAGGCCGTAGGAGGCGATCAGCTCCGGAATGCCGTGGTTGATCTCCGGGTCGATGTGGTAGGGCCGTCCCGCCAGCACCACGCCCCGCTTGCCGCTTTGCTCCATTTCCGCAAGACGGCGGCGGCCCTCGGCGCGAATGTCATCCTTGGCCCGGCGCTGCTCGGCCCACGCGGCACGGGCGGCAGCGCGGACTTCGGCGGCGGGGATGCTCCACACGTCCCGGCACAGCTTCACCAGCCGGTCCTCCGCCGTTTTCTCGCTGGTAAAGGCGATGAAGGGCCGGATGTACCGCACCTGTCCAGTGGTGATGGCCTCTACGTTGTTTTTCAGGTTCTCGGGATAGGACACCACCATGGGGCAGTTGTAGTGGTTCTGGGCGTCCTTCGTCTCCTGATACTCATAGAACACGCAAGGGTGGAAAATCGTGGTGATTCCGTGCTGCACCAGCCACTCCACGTGGCCGTGGGCCAGCTTGGCGGGGTAGCACTCCGATTCGGAGGGGATGGACTCCATGCCCATCTCGTAGATGGCGCGGGTGGAGAAGGGCGATACCATCACCCGGAAGCCCAGCTGCCGGAAGAAGGTGGCCCAATAGGGATAGTTTTCGTACAGGTTCAGCACCCGGGGAATACCGATGACGCCGCGCCTGGCTTCCGCCTCCGAAAGCGCCGGATAGTCGAACAGCCGCTGCCGCTTATAGGCCATCAGATTGGCGCCGGGCTGGGCGGCGTTGGGGTTCTTCACCCGTTTTTCGCAGCGGTTGCCGGAGATGTACCGGCCGCCGTCGGAGAAGGTATTCACCGTCAGCAGGCAGTTATTTTCACATCCGCCGCAGCGGGCAGTCTTGGCGGTGTAGGTCAATGCGGCGATGTGGGCAAAGTCCAGCGTCTCGGTGGGCTGGCCGTGATAGCGGTCACGGGCGATCAGCGCCGCGCCGAAGGCACCCATCAGGCCGGAGATATCGGGACACACCGCCTCAGCCCCGGCGATACGCTCGAAGGCCCGCAGCACGGCCTTGTTGTAGAAGGTGCCGCCCTGCACCACGATGTGATGGCCCAGCTCCCGGGCGTCGGCCAGCTTGATGACCTTGAACAGCGCGTTCTTGATGACGGAGTAGGCAAGGCCGGCGGAAATGTCCGACACCGCAGCGCCCTCCTTCTGGGCCTGCTTCACGTTGGAGTTCATGAACACGGTGCAGCGGGTGCCCAGATCCACCGGATGCCGGGCGAACAAGGCCTCATCGGCGAACTGCGCCGCCGTGAAGCCCAAGGAATTGGCAAAGTTTTCCAGAAATGAGCCGCAGCCGGAGGAGCAGGCCTCGTTCAGCATGACGCTGTCCACCGTGCCGTTTTTCAGACGGATGCACTTCATGTCCTGCCCGCCGATGTCCAGCACGCAGTCCACCTGCGGATCGAAAAACGCCGCTGCCGTGGTGTGGGCGATGGTCTCCACCTCGCCCTCGTCCAGATGGAAGGCGGCCTTCAGCAGCGCTTCACCGTAGCCGGTGGAGCAGGAGCGGGCGATGCGGGCCGTGGGCGGCAGCAGCGTTGCCAGCTGCGCCATGGCGGCCATGGCGGTCTTGATGGGGCTGCCGCTGTTGTTGGCGTAGTACGACCACAGCAATTGGCCGTCAGCGCCGGTCAGCGCCAGCTTGGTGGTGGTGGAGCCGGCGTCGATGCCCAAAAAGCAGTCGCCCCGGTAGTCGGCAATGTCGCCCTTTTCCACCACCGCGTGGGCGTGGCGGGCGCAGAACGCGTCATACTCCACTCTGTCGGCGAACAGCGGCGGCAAACGCTTGATCTCGAACGCCATGGTGACGCCCTGCGCCAGCCGGTCAATCAGCTCGCCGATGGGCTGCGCCGCCGCGTTCGCTTTCGTCTCCAGCGCCGCACCCATGGCGGCGAACAGGTGGGAGTCGTCGGGATCCACGATGTTTTCGGTTGTCAGCTTCAACGTGCGGATAAAGGCCTTTTTCAGCTCCGGCAGGAAGTGCAGCGGCCCACCCAGAAAGGCCACGCAGCCCCGGATGGGCTTGCCGCAGGCAAGGCCGGAGATGGTCTGGTTCACCACCGCCTGAAAGATAGAGGCGGCCAGATCGGCGGTGGTAGCGCCCTCGTTGATAAGGGGCTGAATGTCGGTTTTGGCAAACACGCCGCACCGGGCGGCGATGGTGTACAGCTCCTTGTAGTCCGCCGCCGCGTCGTTAAGCCCCTTGGCGTCGGTTTGCAGCAGGGCGGCCATCTGGTCGATGAAGGAGCCGGTGCCGCCGGCGCACACACCGTTCATCCGCTCCTCCAGACCGCCGGTGAAGTAGATGATCTTGGCGTCCTCGCCGCCCAGCTCGATGGCTACGTCCGTCTGGGGATAGCGCTTCTCCAGCGCCGAAGCCACCGCCACCACCTCCTGCACAAAGGGAATGTCCAGCGCCCGGCCCAGATTGATGGAGCCGGAGCCGGTGATGGCGGGCGTCAGGGCGCAGTCACCCAGCGCTTCGCGAGCCTCACGCAGCAGCGCCGCCAGCGTCTGCTGGGTGTGAGCCTGATGGCGGCGATAGTCGCCGTAGATGATGTTGTCGTTTTCGTCCAGAACCACCAGCTTCACGGTGGTGGAGCCAATGTCGATACCGGCGCGATAGGTTTTCATAGGTACGAGATCCCTCCATCGGGTGATGTAAGAAAATTTTTATTGAAACATACCATACCACATTTTTCGACAATTTTGCGTTAAGAATTTGTTAAGAAAAACGGAATGGCGTTTCAGACAAGCCTATGCACCGGAGCGGAGAAAATATGCCCACGGAGGGAAAAATGCGGAAAAACGCTTGAGCCCCGGCGGGGTATCTGGTATAATAATATGTTAGAATATCACGCACTTGAATAAGGAGATGTACATATATGAAATTAGGTATCGTCGGTCTGCCCAACGTGGGCAAGAGCACATTGTTCAACGCCATCACCAACGCCGGGGCGGAGAGCGCCAACTATCCCTTCTGCACCATCGAGCCCAACGTGGGCGTGGTGGCCGTACCCGATCCGCGGCTGGACAAGCTGGCCGAGATGTACGAGCCGGACAAAAAGACCCCCGCCGTCATCGAATTCGTGGACATTGCAGGTCTGGTGAAGGGCGCGTCTCAGGGCGCTGGTCTGGGCAATAAGTTTCTGGAGAACATCCGCCGCACAGACGCCATCGTTCACGTGGTGCGCTGCTTTGACGACGAGAACATCATGCATGTGGTGGCCGACGCCAGCCAGAACGTGCCGGTAGACCCGCTGGGCGATATCGAGACCATCGATCTGGAGCTCATCATGGCCGACCTGGAAATGGTGAACCGCCGCGTGGAGAAGGCCACCAAGGCCGCCAAGGGCGACAAGAAGTTCCTCCATGAGGCGGAGGTATTCAAGGCGCTGGCCGAGCACCTCAACGCCGGAAAGTCCGCCCGCACCTTTGACTGCGGCGACGACCGGGCCATCGTGGAGACAGCCGACCTGCTGAGCCTGAAGCCCATTATCTACGCCGCCAACATGGACGAGGAGGGCTTCGCCCACTATGAGGACAACAAATATTTCGGCCTTGTCCGGGATCTGGCCGCCAAGGAGGGCGCGCAGGTGCTGCCCATCTGCGCCAAGCTGGAGCAGGATATCGCCGAGCTGGACGATCCCGAGGAGCGGGCCATGTTCCTGGAGGATCTGGGCATCGAGAAATCCGGCCTTGACCGGCTGATCCAGTGCAGCTATGACCTGCTGGGCCTGATCTCCTTCCTGACCTACGGCAAGGACGAGTGCCGTGCCTGGACCATCCGCAAGGGCACCAAGGCTCCCCAGGCTGCCGGTAAGATCCACAGCGATATCGAGCGGGGCTTCATCCGGGCGGAGACCATCAACTTTGACGAGATGATGGCCTGCGGCGGCAGCGTGGCCGCCGCCAAGGAAAAGGGCCTGCTGCGCTCCGAGGGTAAGGAGTACGTGGTCAAGGACGGCGACATGATCTACTTCCGCTTCAATGTGTAAGAAACAGGGCGGTACGCTGCCCTACGCCCTGCTGATCCTGCTGCAGAGCGTGCTGTACGGCTTCGGCAACCCTCTGTCCAAGATCGGGTTCGAGAGCATCACGGTGCTGTGGTGTCTGGGCATCCGGTTTTCCGGCGCGGCGGCGCTGATCTTCGACGATGTGGCGGTGCTGCCGCAGGGGACCGTCACCGGCTGGCTGGTGGTGGCGTATCTGGCGCTGCTGTGTACGTGCCTGTCCTACGTGCTGCAAAATACGGCCCTGACCCGGCTGTCCTCCTACACCGTGTCGCTGCTGCAATGCACCCAGCCCATCCTGACAGCGGCATGCTCCTACCTGCTGCTGGGGGGAGAAGCTGTCGGCGATAGGACTGGCGGGAGCGGCGCTTATCGTGGCCTGCGTGGTGCTGGAAAACTGGCAGAGCGGCCGAAAACAAACCGCATAAGGATAAGAGGACGTTCCTTTTTGAACGTCCTCTTATCCTCTTATAAAGAAACTTTTACAGTCGAAATTGGTAGATTTTTAACAATCGTAATGTGCGACGCGGGATAATTCTATCCATACGAAAAATATTCCGAATTTTGGATATGTGGAAACTACACAAAATCATTCGGTGAATTTCTCTCTCTCCCGCGAAAATAGTGCTTGCAACCGCCCAAAAGTCATAGTATACTCACATATGTGGATCGTTAAAAGAATGACAAACTGTCCGCGATTTAGGAAAGTGAGAAAGGAAATTACTATGGAAAAACGGTATACTTTGCCTGTCGCCATTGCAATGGTAGTGGGCACCGTCATCGGCTCCGGCATTTTCTTCAAGGCGGAGAACGTGCTGAAGGGTACTGGCGGCAATATTGGCATCGGTATTCTTGCCTTTATCATTATGGGCGTCGTCATGATTATCAGCGCCTGCACTTTCGGCATCGTGGCCCAGAGCCACGAGGGCGTTGACGGTCTGGTAGGCTTCGCGAAAGCCTCCTGCGGCAAGACCTACAGCTACTATGTGGGCTGGTTCATGGCCGTCGTTTATTATCCCTCTCTGGTTGGTGTGCTGTGCTGGCTGCCTGCCCGCTACTTCGGTGTGCTGATCGGTTGGGAAGACCCTACCAGCGGCCCTGTTATGACGCTGGCTGTGTTCTTCATGGTCGTAACATACCTGATGAATGCGCTGGCCCCCAAAATTGCCGGTAAGTTCCAGATCAGCACGACCATTATTAAGCTGATCCCCCTGCTGCTGATGGCCGTTGTGGGCACCATCGTCGGTCTGGCTGACGGACAGATCAGCTATAACTTCGCAAATGTGGTGGATCCCAGTGTAGCGCCCCTGACCGGTCTGTTCGGCGGCGTTGTATCCCTGTCTTTCGCATTTGAGGGCTGGATCTGCGCTACCTCCATCGGCTCCGAGCTGAAAGATTCCAAGAAGAATCTGCCCCGCGCCCTGCTGATCGGTACGGTTATCGTTGCGGTCGTTTATGTGGTTTACTATATCGGCCTTTCCGGCGCGATCGACAGCGCCACCATGATGGAAGGCGGTCAGGCTGGCGCCAAACTGGCGTTTATCAATATCTTCGGCCAGGTGGGCGGCGTTCTGATCTTCGCCTTTGTCTCTGTTTCCTGCTGGGGCACCTGCAACGGCCTGATGATGGCTGTTACCCGCGGCATGTATGATCTGGCGGCAGATGGCGAAAACACCAAGCTGGCGATGTTCAAGAACATCGATCCCTCCACCAATATGCCCACCAACTCCACCGTGTTCGGTATTTTCGTTTCTGGTATGTGGCTGGTATATTTTTACGGCGCAAACCTGACTTCCGGATGGTTTGGCCCCTTCTGCTTTGACTCTTCCGAGCTGCCTATTATCACGCTGTACGTGTTGTACATCCCGATTTATATTTCCCTGATGAAGCGCAATGACCTGTCTGGTTTCCGCGGCAAGGTGATGCCCGTTCTGGCTATCCTGTGCTCCCTGTTTATGGTGTTTGCGACTTTCTACGCCTATGGCACCACGGTTCTGTTTTACCTGATCGTGTTTGCTGTTTTGATGGTCATCGGTTCCTTCTTCAAAGGCGGCAAGAAAGTGCGGTAAGCGCTTCCTGACCCCATAGAATAAAACCGGCCCGTGTCAGCACGGGCCGGTTTTTTGCACTTGCAATCCGCCGCCGCTTGTGATATCATCGGGCGAAAGCTGATTCGGGAGGAGACGACCTATGACATATAAGACCTATCTGTTTGATATGGACGGCACGCTGCTGGACACGCTGGACGACCTGACCGCCGCCGTCAACCATACGCTGGAGCAGTACGGCTATCCCCGGCGCACCCGCGAGGAGGTGCGGCGAGGACTGGGCAACGGCGCGGTGAAGCTGATGGCGTCCGCGCTGCCTCAGGGGGAGGACACGCCGGAGTTTGCCGCCATTATGCGGGACTATAAGGTGTGGTATCAGGCCCATACCTGCGTGCTGACCCGGCCCTATCCCGGCGTGCCGGAGCTGCTGGAGCGGCTGCGGCAGGCGGGGTGTAAGGTGGCCATCGTGTCCAACAAGCCCCACGGCGCGGCCTGTGAGCTGGCGGAGCAATTCTTCCCCGGCGTGCCCACCTTCGGCGAAAGCCCGGCCACGCCCCGCAAGCCCGCCCCGGACATGGTGCTTCACGCACTGGCGGCGCTGGGCGCGGATAAGGATACCGCCGTCTACGTGGGCGACAGCGAGGTGGACGTGCAGACCGCCCGCAATGCCGGACTGCCCCTGATCGCCGTCAGCTGGGGCTTCCGGGGCCGCCGGGCGCTGGCAGAGACCGGCGCGGCGGTGATTGTGGATACGGCGGAGGAAATTGTGTAAAAACCCTGCGTTTCCCCGTTGACAAGGGCAAAAAACGGCGCTATAATACGGTAATCAAAAGCGATGACGGAGAAGAAGCTGTCCACCAACGGCCAAAGAGAGGGATGCCCCAGCTGAAAGCATCCTGCCCACGGCACAGCCTGTACCACTCCCGAGCCGCCTGCGAGGAGCAGGACGGGCGCTTCCCGTTAAAGGAGCCGAAAGCGACGGCTGCAAAGCCGTAAGCAGGGTGGAACCGTGGAGTAATGACTGTATTACCTCACCCCTGAACACATCAGGGGTGGGGATTTTTTTATCCCGCCCCAATCACAAGGAGGATATCACCATGAGCGAAGAAAACATCTACACCTTTGAAAATGAAGCCTACCGCAAGACCTATTGGCACACCTGCTCCCACATTCTGGCTCAGGCCGTGAAGCGCCTGCACCCCGAGGTGAAGCTGGCCATCGGCCCCAGCATTGACAACGGCTTTTACTACGATCTGGACGCACCCTTTGCCTTCACCCCCGGCGATCTGGAGGAGATCGAGGCCGAAATGCGGAAGATCTGCAAGGAAAAGCTGAAGCTGGAGCGCTTCGAGCTGCCCCGTGAGGAAGCCCTGAAGTTCATGGAGGAGAAGGAAGAGCCCTACAAGGTGGAGCTCATCAACGACCTGCCCGCCGACGCCCATATCTCCTTCTACCGTCAGGGCGAGTTCGTCGACCTGTGCGCCGGTCCCCACGTGGATTCCACCGGCCGCATCAAGGGCAACGGCATCAAGCTGACCGCCTGCAACGCCGCCTACTGGCGGGGCGACTCCAACCGCAAGCAGTTACAGCGTATCTACGGCGTGGCCTTCCCCAAGAAGGACGAACTGGACGAGTACCTGAAGCAGCGCGAGGAAGCCGTGAAGCGCGACCACAACAAGCTGGGCCGCGAGCTGGAGTATTTCACCACCGTGGACTGCATCGGTCAGGGCCTGCCCATCATGCTGCCCAAGGGTGCCCGGGTCATCCAGCTGCTGCAGCGCTGGGTGGAGGACGTGGAGCAGCAGCGGGGCTATCTGCTGACCAAGACTCCCCTGATGGCCAAGCGGGAGCTCTATAAAATCTCCGGCCACTGGGATCACTATCTGGACGGCATGTTCGTTCTGGGCGACCCCGATGACGAAACCAAGGAGTGCTTTGCCCTGCGGCCTATGACCTGCCCCTTCCAGTATCAGGTGTATCTGAACCGGCAGCGGTCCTACCGCGACCTGCCCATGCGCCTGGGCGAGACGTCCACCCTGTTCCGCAACGAGGACTCCGGTGAGATGCACGGCCTGATCCGTGTCCGCCAGTTTACCATCTCCGAGGGTCACCTGGTGCTGCGCCCGGACCAGCTGGAGGAGGAGTTCAAGGGCTGCCTGGCCCTGGCCAAGTATTGCCTGGGCACCGTGGGGCTGCTGGATAAGTGCACGTTCCGGTTCTCCCAGTGGGATCCCAGCAACCCCCACAACAAGTATGAGGGCACGGCGGAGCAGTGGGAGCACGCCCAGAGCACCATGGCCAAGATCCTGGACGACCTGGACGTCCACTATTCCATCGGCATCGACGAGGCCGCCTTCTACGGACCCAAGCTGGACATCCAGTATAAGAACGTGTTCGGCAAGGAGGACACCCTGGTCACCATCCAGATCGATATGCTGCTGGCCCAGCGCTTCGGCATGTACTATATCGACGAAAACGGCAACAAGGCCCTGCCGTATATCATCCACCGCACGTCCCTGGGCTGCTATGAGCGGACGCTGGCGTATCTGATCGAGGAGTACGCCGGGGCGCTGCCCACCTGGATGATGCCCGAACAGGTCCGCTTCCTGCCCATTACCGACCGGGCCGCCGACTACTGTGCCCAACAGGCGGACCAGCTGCGGCAGCAGGGCTTCCGGGTGGAGGTGGACGGCCGCAACGAGAAGATCGGCAAGAAGATCCGGGAGGCTACCCTGGAGAAGATCCCCTTCATGCTGGTGGTGGGCGACCGGGATATGGAGGCGGGCACCGTCTCCGTCCGTACCCGCACCGGCGAGGACCTGGGCGCCATGACCCTGGCGGACTTCTCCGCCAAGCTCCGCCAGATCGTGGACACCAAGGCCAAGCAGTGACGCAAAGCATATAACCCCGACCGGCCCCCGTTTTCAAAGCGGGGGCCGGTTGAGTTTGTCAAAAAAGGGCGGCGCCCTTTTTTGACAAAAGAGTTTTCGCTCCGACCCGCGCGTTTTCACGCATAAAATGCGCGAAAACACACTCTCTCCGCGCAAAGTATTTTTCGCGACGTACACGCCGCCGCGAAAAATGGATGGAACACTATTCGCAGCCTGCGGGCTGCGAACTCTGCGAGGCTTTTTTGGCAGTGAAAACCGGCCCCCGTTTTCAAAGCGGGGGCCGGTTTTCAACATTTTATTCCCATTGTTCATTGACTTTCCGCAGGGCAGTATGGTATATTGGCGGCGTGGACGGAAACGTTCTTACAGTTAAATCAGGAGAAAAATCACAGAAAACACAGGAGGAATGGACATGTTATTCCAAATCTACGGCGAAACCGCCATGTATCAGCTTCTGGGCTTTGTGCTGGTGTTTACCGGGCTGGTGCTGGCCAACGAATTCGCCCGCCGCACCAAAACCGGCGGCATCATCTGCTTTCTGGTGCTGCCCGCTGCGCTGACGGTGTATTTCATCGCCATCGCCATCGGCGCACGGGCCGGCGCGGAATGGGCCCTGAACAACCAGACCTACACCAATATGAACAGCTGGTTCCACTATGCCAAGCTCTATGCCGCCACCGCCGGGTGCATCGGCTTCATGATGCTCAAGTACAAGTGGAGCATCGGCAAGACCGAATGGTTCAAGGTGTTCCCCTTTGCCATCGTGGCCATCAACATTCTCATCGCCGTGGCCAGCGACTTTGAGTCCGCCATCCACGGCGCCGCGGCTTTGAAGGAGTTCGGCGACCGCTGGTGGCTGTCCTCCGAAAACGTGTGGCTGTACGGCGGCTGGTGGAACTGGGTCAACGGCATTGCCGGTATCGTCAACATCTTCTGCATGACCGCCTGGTGGGGCATTTACTCCTCCAAGGATCAGAAGGACATGCTGTGGCCCGACATGACCTGGTGCTATATCCTGGCCTATGACCTGTGGAACTTCGAGTATACCTACAACTGCCTGCCCACCCACTCCTGGTACTGCGGCCTGGCCCTGCTGCTGGCTCCCACCTTTGCCAACCACTTCTGGAACAAGGGCGGCTGGATCCAGAACCGGGCCAACACCCTGGCCCTGTGGTGCATGTTTGCCCAGGTGTTCCCCCTGTTCCAGGACAACAGCGTGTTCTCCACCATCACCTCCGTCTATGCCGACGGCTTTATGAACCCCGCCGTCCGGCCCACCGCCGCCAATCCCACCGCCCAGGGCGTGGTCTCCATTGTGGCACTGGTGGTGAACGTGGTGATCCTGGCCACCATCATCAAGCGGGCCAAGGCCCAGAAGAAGAATCCTTACAAGCAGGAGATCTTCACCGATCAGAGAGACTTCCGGGAGGCCATGGAGAGAGTCTGAGCATCCTTTTCCGGACTGCGGGACAGTATCAGGGAGGAGGCGCGGCGAGGGCCGCGCCTCCTCTTTGCCCCCCTCTATCAGTGAGAATGCCCGTGCCGCAAGGATTTTTGCGGTTTTTATGGTTTTTCCACTTGACAATCCCGGAAAATTTGCTATAATAGTCAATGCTGTTGTCACAGCAAGAATATGCAGTGGTATCGAAGTGGTCATAACGAGCACGACTGGAAATCGTGTTGTCGTCAAAAGCGGCACGAGGGTTCAAATCCCTCCCACTGCGCCAGAGAAAATCCCCGTAACCGCAATGGTTACGGGGATTTGTTTATGGGTGAAAAAATTTGCTTGACAAATACCCCATAGGGGTATAGGATGAATATACCCCTGTGGGGTATATTGCATACGAAGTGAGGCGGGAATACTATGGAACAACATGACTGCTGCCACTGCTCCCAACGGAAAAAGGAGCGCTCGCCGGAGGAATATAAGCGCCTGATCCACCGGCTCAACCGCATCGAGGGCCAGATCCGGGGTATCCGGGGCATGGTGGAGGCCGGGGCGTACTGTCCCGACATTCTGGTTCAGGCGGCGGCGGTGAACGCGGCCATCAACGCCTTCAACAAGGAACTGCTGGCCAGCCATATCCGCACCTGTGTGGCCCAGGACATCCGGGACGGCAAGGACCAGGTCATCGACGAGCTGGTGGCCACCCTGCAAAAGCTGATGAAATAGGAGTGATCCCCATGAGGCAATATAATGTTACGGGCATGAGCTGCGCCGCCTGCTCGGCCCGGGTGGAAAAGGCGGTGGGGAAGGTCCCCGGCGTCACGGCATGCTCTGTGAGCCTTTTGACCAATTCCATGGGCGTAGAGGGCACGGCGGAGCCCTCCGCCATCGTTGCCGCCGTAGAGGCGGCGGGCTACGGCGCGTCGGAAAAGGGTGCGGCCCCGTCGTCTCCCAGCGCCGCCGAGCAGCAGCTGGAGGACCGCGAGACACCCCGTATCCGGCGGCGGCTTATCTGGTCCGTGGGCTTTCTGCTGGTGCTGATGTACTTTTCCATGGGCCACATGATGTGGGGCTGGCCCCTGCCGCCGTTTTACGACAACAACCATGTGGCCATGGGGCTGACCCAGCTGCTGCTGACGGTGATCATCATGGTCATCAACCAGAAGTTCTTCATCAGCGGCTATAAGTCCCTGTGGCACCGGGCTCCCAATATGGACACCCTGGTGGCCCTGGGGGCCACGGCAGCCTTCGGCTACAGCACCTATGCCCTGTTTGCCATGACTGCCGCCCAGGTCCGGGGGGATGAGGCCGCCGTCATGAGCTGCATGATGGACTTCTACTTTGAGTCCGCCGCCATGATCCTGACTCTGATCACCGTGGGCAAGATGCTGGAGGCCCGGTCCAAGGGCAAGACCACCGACGCCCTGAAAAGCCTGATGCGGCTGGCCCCCAAGACTGCCACCGTTATCCGGGACGGCAAGGAAGCAGAGGTGCCGGTGGAGCAGGTGCAGCAGGGGGACGAGTTCGCCGTCCGGCCGGGGGAGAGCATCCCGGTGGACGGCGTGGTGCTGGAGGGAAACAGCGCCGTTAATGAGTCCGCCCTCACCGGCGAGAGCATCCCGGTGGACAAGGCTCCCGGCGACGGAGTGTCCGCCGCCACGGTGAACCAGTCCGGCTATCTCCGCTGCCGGGCCACCCGGGTGGGCCAGGATACCACCCTGTCCCAGATCATCCGCATGGTCAGCGACGCCGCCGCCACCAAGGCCCCCATTGCCAAGATCGCCGATAAGGTATCCGGCGTGTTCGTTCCGGCGGTGATCTCCATCGCCGCGGTGACCACGGCGGTGTGGCTGCTGCTGGGTCACCCGGTAGGCTACGCCCTGGCCCGGGGAATCTCCGTTCTGGTCATCAGCTGCCCCTGCGCCCTGGGCCTGGCCACTCCTGTGGCCATTATGGTGGGCAGCGGCCTGGGCGCCAAAAACGGCATCCTGTTCAAGACTGCCGCTTCCCTGGAGGAAATGGGCCGGGTGCAGATCGTGGCTCTGGACAAAACCGGCACCATCACCAGCGGTCAGCCCCGGGTGACGGATATCCTTCCGGCGGAGGGCATCACGGAGCAGGAGCTGCTGACAAATGCCCTGGCCCTGGAGCAGAAGAGCGAGCATCCCCTGGCCCGGGCTGTACTGGATCGGGCGGAGGGCCTGACGGCCCCGGAGGTATCGGATTTTCAGGCTCTGCCCGGCAACGGGCTGACAGCCAGGCTGGCGGGCCGGACCCTGTGGGGCGGCAGCGCCGCCTATACGGCGGAAAAGGCCGCCGTTTCCCCGGAGCTGCAGGCCCGGACGGAGGAGCTGGCCCGGCAGGGGAAAACGCCCCTGTTCTTCGGGCTGGATGACCGGCTGCTGGGCATCATCGCCGTGGCGGATGTCATCAAGGAGGACAGCCCACAGGCAGTCCGGGAGCTGCGGAATATGGGCATCCATGTGGTGATGCTCACCGGCGACAACGAGCACACCGCCCGGGCCATCGGGGCCCAGGCCGGGGTGGATCAGGTCATCGCCGGGGTGCTGCCGGAGGGCAAGGAGGCCGCCATCCGCTGCCTGATGCAGCGGGGCAAGGTGGCCATGGTGGGCGACGGCATCAACGATGCACCGGCCCTGACCCGGGCCGACACCGGCATCGCCATCGGCGCGGGAGCCGACGTGGCCATCGACGCGGCGGACGTGGTGCTGATGAACAGCAGCCTGCCGGACGTGCCCGCCGCCATCCGGCTCAGCCGGGCCACCCTGCGGAACATCCACGAGAACCTGTTCTGGGCATTTTTCTACAATGCCATCGGCATACCCCTGGCCGCCGGGGTGTTCATCCCCCTGGGGCTGACGCTGAATCCTATGTTCGGCGCGGCAGCCATGAGCCTTTCCAGCTTCTGCGTGGTGTCCAACGCCCTGCGGCTGAATCTGTTCAAGCTCCGGGATAACCGGCACGATCATAAGAGAACCAATCATCTGAACAACGAGATCAAGGAGGAACAAGCTATGGAAAAGACACTGGAGATCAAGGGCATGATGTGCCCCCACTGCGAGGCCACCGTTCGCACCGCCCTGGAGGCTCTGCCCCAGGTTCAGGAGGCTCAGGTGAGCCACCAGACCGGCACCGCTGTGGTGACCCTCACCGGCCCGGTGGAGGACGACATCCTGCGCCGCACCGTGGAGGACAAGGGCTACACTGTCACCGCCATCCGGTAAACGGACAAAATAAATGCACGGCCGCGGCCGTGCATTTATTTTTTTCTTTTGCCAGTCAGCACTGGATCAGACGGATCACCGCTTGTCGCGGTCGTAGGACACCACCACACGGCGGTTGGGCTCCGAGCCAATAGAGTAGGTATTGACACCGGGGACATCCTGCAGGGCGGCGTGGATCACATGGCGCTCATAGGCATTCATGGGCTCCAGAGTGACGCTGCGGCGATACCTGGTGACCTTGGCAGCCACCTTGCGGGCCAGAGACTCCAGGCTCTGTTCCCGCTTGGCCCGGTAATTCTCGGCATCCACATGGACGCGGATGCGCTTTTCCCGGCCGGAATTGACGGCGTAGTTGGTCAGCTGCTGGATAGCGTCCAGGGTCTCGCCCCGGCGGCCAATCAGCTGGCCCAGCTTCTGTCCCTCCAGCACCACACTGTAGCGGCCCTTTTCCGTCTCCGTGACCTGCACCTGGGCAGGGCTGTCCATATGCTCCAGCAGGCCCGTCAGGAACTCGGTAATGCGCCGGGCGTTGTCGTCCGGGACAGACTGCTCCGGGGCGGCAGCGGGGGCCTGGGCAGCCTTGGGAGGCTCAGGAGCCTTGACGGGAGCCTTGGGAGGCTCCGGCTTCCTGGTCTTGGGCTGGGGTCTGGGCTGGGGTCTGGGCTCCGTCTTCTTTTCCGGCTGGACCGGCGCGGCGGGAGCCTCCGGCTCCTCCTGGCCATAGGTCACGCGGACCCGGGCAGGGCTGCTGCCAATGCCCAGAAAGCCGCTTTTGGCCCGCTCCAGAATCTCAACGGACACGTCGTCGCGGTCCATATGCAGCTGTTCCAGCGCTTTGCGGATGGCCTCCTCCTCGGTCTTGCCCGTTACGTCGATATAACTCATAGACAAAACTCCTTAGTCATCATTGTAATGGCTTTCGTTGTAGGCCCGGCCCCGTGCATAGGGACGCTGGCCCACGCGGCCACTTTCGTTGGTGCCGGGATTCTTTTTCTTCTCGCCAGAGGACTGCTTTTTCTTGCCCTGCTGGTTATTCTGCTTCTTGCCGCCGTTGTAGGAAGCCTGCTGCTGTGCCATCAGCTCCTTCTGCTTCTGGTACTTGGCATAGCGCTTTTCACGGGCGGCCTTTTCCTTCT
>OLOA01000568.1_pt1 | contig 40155 bp, 42 predicted proteins | sample 1672201 | NCBI WGS metagenome assembly OLOA01 (sample SAMEA3136658, study PRJEB25190) | human gut metagenome
GGTATATCATATTTTTGAGCTAAAGAAAGCTGCATTTCAAATAATTTAATTTGTTCATCTTTATTTTCTTTTGTATAGTGATAATCCAAACCAATTTCACCAATAGCAACAATTTTTTTATTAGAAATATTATTCTCAATAAATTTTATATCATCTAAAGAATAACCATCTACATCTTCTGGATGAATACCAATTGCACCATACATACACGGATATTTTTCTACAAGTTCAAGTACCTCTTTATTAGATTCATCATTACTACCATTATTAATAACATATTTTATATGATTATTACTTGCATTTTCTAAAACTTCATCTATATTTTCATAATCAGATTTAAATACATGGCAATGTGTATCAACAAAATAATTATTCATTTACTTCAATCCTATTAAACAATATTTCAGGTTTATTTAATGTAATTCCACATTCTAAATTACCAAATTCACTTATACTTTCAATGCTTCTTTCATTTGTATTAAGTTCATTTAATATTTTTTCACTTGTTACATTAATAAATGGTTCAAGAAGTATAGCACATACTCTGATACTTTCTAAAATGTTGTATAAAACTGTTTTTAATCTATCATGTTTAGCCTCATCTTTAGCAAGTATCCATGGTGTAGTTTCATCAATATATTTATTACATCTTTTTAAAACTTCAAATATTTCTTCTAAAGCTTCATTTACTTTTAAACCATCCATTTTTTCATCAACTTTTACCTTTAAACTTGTAACAGAATTAATTAATTCATTATCAATTTCTTTTATTTCATCACTAACATTTGCTTTCATACTGATAAAATAACCATTTATTTTAACTATTGGCAAGCATAGTTCTAAAAGTATATTTAAATTTGCAACTGCTCTAGCAGTTACTACATCAAATGTTTCTATATTCTCATGCGCAAATAATTCACATCGATTATGAACTAACGTAACATTTTCTAAATTCAATTCTTTAATAACTTCGTTTAAAAAAGTTATTTTTTTATTATTAGAGTCAATAATAGTTAATTTTAGATGAGGAAAAAATATTTTTAATACAAGTCCTGGAAATCCCGCACCACTTCCTACATCTAAAATAGTATTAATATCGTTTAAATTGATTACTTTAGTAATTGTCAATGAATCATAGAAGTGCTTTAAATAAACTTGTTCTTCTTCTACAATAGCAGTTAGATTAAACTTTTTATTCCATGTTATTAATAAATTATAATACTTGTCTAATTGTTCTTCTTTTTCCAATGTTAAATCTAAATTTAATTTTTTTAATTCATTTTTAAATTGTTCTTTATTCATTTTTATTATATTCTTTCTTTAAATATACAGTTAATACTGCTATGTCAGATGGATTAACTCCACTTATTCTTGTAGCCTGAGCAATTGTTCTAGGTCTAACTTTAGATAATTTTTGTAGAGCTTCACTTGCTAAATTAGAAACTTTTGTATAATCAATATCATCTGGAATAATTTTATTTTCTAAATTCAATAATTTTTCTACTTCTTTATTAGCTTTAGCAATATATCCTTCATATTTTATCATGATTTCTACTTGCTCTAATATTTCTTTATTATCGGGAAGAGTAATAAAGTTGTTTAAAAAATCTATTTTTATTTCTGGACGTTTAAGTAGATGTGCTAAGGAAATAGATGATAGTGGAATATCTAAGTTATTATTAATAAATGTTGCTTTTGTTGTTTGATTTAATTTTAAATTTGTATTGTTTAATTTAGAAATAGTATCATTTATTGTTTGCTTTTTAGCTATTAGTTTATTATAAGATTCTTTACTTATCATGCCTGCTTCATAACCATATTCTCTTAACCTTAAATCAGCATTATCATGTCTTAGTAGAAGTCTATACTCTGCACGAGAAGTTAATAAACGATATGGTTCTTTTGTACCTTTAGTTACTAAATCATCAATTAATACACCGATATATGATTCATTTCTTTTTAGAATTAATGGCTCTTTTCCACTAACTTTTAAAGCAGCATTTATACCGGCTAATAAGCCTTGTCCAGCGGCTTCTTCATATCCACTTGTTCCGTTAATTTGGCCGGCTGTGAATAAGTTGTTAATTATTTTTGTTTCAAAATTTAATTTTAATTGTTGAGGATTAATAGCATCATATTCTATAGCATAAGCGTATTTATTTATTTTAGCATGTTTAAATCCTTTTAAAGAATGAACCATTAGTTCTTGTACATCATGAGGCATACTAGTAGAAAAACCTTGTAAATACCATTCATCATTTTCTTTTGTTTCTGGTTCTAAAAATAATTGATGTCTTTCTTTATCTTTAAATCTAACTATTTTATCTTCTATTGATGGACAATATCTAGGTCCAATACCTTCAGCATAACCGCCATACATAGCAGATTTATCTAAGTTTTCATTAATTATTTTATGAGTATTTTCATTAGTATAAACTAAATAACATTTTTCTTGTTGATCAACATCATAAAAAATTTCATTATCAAAACTAAATGTTAAATATTCTTTATCTCCATATTCTTCACTCAATTTTTTTAAGTCAACAGTATTTTTATCTATTCTTGGAGGAGTTCCTGTTTTTAATCTTTGGATTTCAAATCCTAATTTTCTTAAATTATCAGATAAATTTTTAGATTCTTTTTCACCATGAGGACCTGAAGATGTTTTTTGATCTCCAACAAGTATTTTTGATTTTAAATATGTACCAGTTGTTAATATTAAAGCTTTTGTTGGTATTTCTTCTTTATTATCTAAGATAACTGCTTTGATTGTATTATTTTCAACTATTAAATCTTCTACCATACCTTCTTTTATGGTTAAATTTGGTGTATTTCTTAATTCTTCTAACATTACTTTTGGGTATAGTTTTTTATCTGCCTGAGCTCTTAAAGATCTTACAGCAGGGCCTTTTTTAGAATTCAACATTTTTATTTGAAAGTGAGTTCTATCTGCAACTTTTCCCATTAAGCCACCTAAAGCATCTATCTCACGCACTACAATTCCTTTTGCTGTTCCTCCAATTGAGGGATTACAAGGCATGTCCGCTATATTTTTTATATTGCTTGTAATTAGTAATGTTTTTTGTCCCATTACTGCTGATGCATGAGCTGCTTCACAACCGGCATGTCCGCCACCTACAACTATAATATCGTACATTTTTTCCTCCTTATTTACCTAAACAGAAATTTTCAAATAATTTATCTAGTAATTCATCTTGATAAGTTTCTCCGGTTATTTCACCTAGTAAATCATAAGATTTTTTAATATCAATTTCTAACATATCTATTGGTATTAGTTCATTTAGACTATCATTTACTTTTTCTAATGTATTTTTAGCTTGCTTTACTAAAGATATTTGTCTAGCATTAGAAAGGTAAGTTATATCATTACTGTTTATTTTATCTAAATTAAAATTTTCTATTAATTTGTTTTTTAATTCATCTATTCCGTTAGCATCTATGGTGTTTCCATAAATTATATTTTTTTTATCTACATCTATTTTTAATTGCTGATCATTTTTATTTACAAAGATTATCGATTTATCATTATCTAATGCATTTAAAATTTCTTGATCATCTTTTGTTAATTGTTCTGCTCCGTTTAAAACACAGATAATATAATCACTTGATTTTAAATATTGTTTTGATTTATTAACACCAATTTTTTCTACCTTATCTTTAGTATCTCTAATTCCAGCTGTATCTGTAAAATTAAATCTAATACCATTTAAAGATATACTTCCTTCAACAATGTCCCTTGTAGTACCTGCTATATCAGTAACTATTGCTTTATCTTCTTGTAATAATTTGTTTAATAAACTGCTTTTACCTACATTTGGTCTTCCAACAATGGAAACATTAATTCCATTTTTTATTATTTGACCAGAAGAGGCTGTGTTTAACAAGTTATTTAATTGATTTATAATGTTTGGAATTTTAGATTGTAATATTTCAATAGTTACTTCTTCAGCATCTTCATATTCCGGATAGTCTATATTTACTGCAATATTTGCTAATAAATCGAGTATTGTATTTCTTATATTTTTAATTTTTAATGATAGATCACCTTTTACTTGGTTAAGTGATAATGATCTTGCTTGATCACTTGTGGAAGATAATAAGTCACTAACTGCTTCTGCTTGAATCAAGTCAATTCGTCCATTTAAAAATGCTCTTTTAGTAAATTCGCCACCTTCTGCTAGACGACAGCCATTTGTTAATAGTAATTCTAATACCTTATTTGTTGTTGAAATTCCGCCATGACAATTTATTTCAACAATATCTTCACAAGTATAAGTTTTAGGTGCTTTAAAAACAGAAACTAAAACTTCATCTATTTTTTGTGTTCCATTTACTATATAACCATAATGAATTGTATGCGACTTTGCAGTTTCTAAATTTTTAGTAGAAAAAAGTTTATTTACAATTTTTATAGCATTTGTTCCACTAACTCTTACGATAGAAATAGCTCCGCCTAAAGATGTTGATATTGCACATATTGTATCTTCCATTAGCAATCACTTCCTGTTTGGTATTATAATACAACAATAAAAAATTCACAATAACTTGTATTATGAATTTTTACTTTCATGTATCTTTTTAATTATTATATGACGATTTGGTTCTTCTCCCTCACTTACTGTTGTAATTCCTGGGACAGAAGATAATCTATTATGGACAATTCTTCTTTCATATGAATTCATGTTTTCTAAACGAGCATCTATACCTGTTTGACTAACTTCCTTAGCAATTTTTAAAGCAACATTTTCTAATCTATCTATTTGACTATCTTTATAATTTTCTACATCTAATAAAATATATGGTAACATGCCTATTTCTTTTATAATTACTTGCCTAATAATAGTTTGCAAAGCATTTAATGTTTGACCATTCTTTCCAATAAGTATTGCATTATTATTAGAAGACATTTTTAAATATATTTGATTATTAGAAATACTACTTTCAAAATTAACTTGTAAAGACATTTTTTCAAATAACTGAGTTAAATAATTTTTGATAAACTCTAAAATATCATCTAATTTAGCAACATTAATTTGATAGTTTGTTGTTTTAAATAGACCAGTTTTTGTTTCTTCAATTTTAAATATTATATCTTTTTCAGATAAATTATTTTCTTTTAATATTTCTTCTAATAAAGATTTTTGATCTTTTCCACTCTTAGTATATATGTCCATAATAAACCTCTTTTATTTTTTTGATTTTTTCATTATCATACTTTGAATAACCATAATTCCATTGGTTACGATCCAATATAGTGCAATTGCAACTGGTAAGGTAATTGAAATTACAGAAATCATTATTATCATGAATTTAGACATCATTTGCATTTGTTTTTCTGCTTCTCCTCCAACAGAAGAATTACCAGACATATTATTTTTAAATGATAGGTAAGTTGTTAATAATATTAATGCTATGATAACAATATATAATATTTTAACAGCCCATGTACCTTGAGTTATACCTATTAATGAATTAGTTCCTAGATTCAATCCTAAGAAACTTCCTTCAAATATAGCTGGAACACGATTTATTGCTTCCAAAAATGCAAAGAATAATGGTAGTTGAATAAATGATAATAAACAGCCCATCATTGGATTAATATTATACTTTTTGTATAACATCATTGTTTCTTGAGATTTTGCCATCATAGATTCATTATCGGTTTTATTTTGATATTTCTTTTCTATCTTAGCTAACTCTGGTTGTGCTTTCTTCATATTTTCAGATGTCATCATACTTTTTTTAGATAATGGCAACATAATAAGTCTTATAATTGCTCCAATTAACATTACAGCAACACCAAAGTTTTTTACTAAATATCCAGTTTTTAAAATTACCCAAGCAAGTGGTTTTACAAATATGCTTTCCCATAGGCTATGATATTTTACACTAGATAATTTAAAACTATTACATTCTGGTAATTTATCAAGTTTATTACGCATTTGTTTTTCATTTTTTTTATATATTTTTAATAGTTCTTTATCAGTTGGACGACATAAAATATCATTTCTTAATGTTTGACCTGTTTCAGTATTTTTAACCATTTGTTTATTACTATCAGTTATATATTTTGAATTCCCACATCCTGTACATGTAAGTAAAACAATAACTGCTAATAATATTGAAATTTTTTTACGCATGTTTTTCTCCTTTTTTAACTAAATCAATTAGTTCTGTTAATAGTTTATCATAAGTTAAAGAATTAGAACATCTTTTTGGCATAATAATATATTTTTTATTACTTGAAAATAAAGCTAAATTTTTTCGTACTATATCTCTTAGTTGTCGTTTTAATTTATTTCTAGCAACTGCATTGCCAATTTTTTTGCCAACTGCAAATCCAAATTTAGGATTATTTTCTTCAGCTTTCATTATATATATAATAAAGAACTTATTTTTTAATATTTTGCCATTATGGATAATTTCATTAAATTCATTTTTATCTTTAATAATATATTTTTTATTCATAATTTTATTCCTTTTAGAAGAAAAAACCATAAAAATTATGGTTTATTTTGATAATACTTTACGTCCTTTTTTTCTTCTTGATTTTAAAATATTAGTTTCTTTGCGAGCAAAGAATCCATGTTTTTTAGCTCTTTTTCTTTTATTTGGTTGAAAAGTTCTTTTCATATAGCACCTCCAAATCTCTTTTTTATAAAGTCAACTTATTATATTATATCTTTGTTAACAAAGTCAAGTTATTTATTAGAAGTCTAAATGAATATTTTCTTTTTGTTCACTATCAATTTGAAATAATTCTGCTTGTTTAAAAGCAAATATTGATGCAATTATATTGCTTGGAACAGTTTCTATTTTAGTATTATATGTTGTAACTACATCATTATATATATGACGAGCTCGTCCTAATTGATCTTCTATTTCTTTTAATTGCTTTTGTAAATCTAAATATTGTTCATTGGCTTTTAGTTCAGGATAACTTTCAACAACTGCTAAATATTTATTCAATTGATTATTCATTATTCCAGCATCTTTTAAACTCATATTTTTTTGTTCTTTATAAACACTTCTTAAAGAAGTTATTTCTTCTAATGTATTACTTTCATGATTAGAATATCCTTTAACACATTCTACTAAATTTGGAATTAAATCAAATCTCTTTTTTAAATATATTTCAATATTAGCTTTTGATTTTTTAACTCTATTTTGTAAATTTACTAATGAATTATACTGAGTTAGTATAACTATAATTAAGATAAATAAAACACCTAGAATTATATAAACTAAATTCATAATATCACTTCTTTCTATCTTATTGTTATTTGATTAATATAGCCAGCTTCATCATAATCTAAAATTACTTCATATCTATCAAAAGTACCAAATTTACTTTTCATATTTCTAATTTCATTTTCATCAGTTGTATTAGATGAATTGTATACAACATTTATTTGATGATCAGGATTTTTCTTATTACTGTTAATAACATTATCTAGCAAAACACTAACACTTTGACCAAAGCTAGTGCCACTATACATTTCTAAGACACCATTAAACTCTGCTGTTGTAAGTGAACTTGTGGTATTGATTGCATTAGTCATTGTATCTTCTAAAAGATTGTTAACATCATTTTCAGTACTATTATTACTTGAATCATCTGTTATTAATTCTAAAGTAGCTTTTGTAATATAACCATTGTTGTAATCAAAAGAAACTTCTACTTGGTCATCTTCTTTAAAAGACCTTTTAATTTTTTTAATTTCTGATTCTTTGGTTGTTTTAATATCATTATAAACAACTGTTACCTGATGATCAGGATTTTTTTTGTTAATAGTAACTATTTCATCTAATAAATTAGAAACAAACATTAAAGGTTGAGTTCCATTATACATTTCTAATGAGTTATTAAAACTTTCTTTGCTAATATCTTTAAATAGATTGTCCTTTTTAAATACATTAAATATTCCCCAAGAGTCACCATTTGACTTTTTATTTTGGAAATGAGTAACTATTTTATTAAGAAACATTACAGCAATAATAATTTCTACAATTATTAAAACTATTAACAACCATTTTCTTGGTTTTAAATCACTGGTTGTTGATGTTACTTTGTTTTCTTTTTTAGAAACTTCTGTATTATCATCTATTATTTCTTTAATATCCACATCTAATATTTTACAAATTTCTAATAATTTATCTGTATCAGGTTTTGACAAACCTAATTCCCATTTAGAAACAGTTTGTCTTGTAACATTCAATCTAGATCCTAATTCTTCTTGTGATAAACCTTTTTCTTTTCTTAGTTGAGCCAATTTATCATTGAATTTCATTTTTTCCTACATCCCTTCTCAAATTCATTTCCACTATATCACATAAAAATCTACACTTCTACCAATTTAAAGTGGAATGTTAGCAACTTTACAGTGCTTTAAACGCACTTTTGATGTTATAAACATAGTTATCAACCGAAATATAGTTTTATAAAGTTCTATTTTGTCGAATTATGTCTAATTATCCACAAAAATCTGTTAATATGTTGATAAGAGTTATCTACTGTTTATAAAAAAATTGTATAAAATTTGTGGATAATGTTGATAAGTGTCAAATTTTAAGGTATTATAAGGGAAATTTCTGTTGATAACTTTGTGAATAATTTGTTAACAATGGATTTATGCTTTTCAATTAAAAAAAGATGAGCTAAAATGAATTTAGTGCAAAAGTATTGTGGGGTGATTGATTTGGGTAATGAAAAATTATGGGATAGTTTCCTTGATATAATTTATAAAAAGACTAATCCTGTATCTTTTAATACTTGGTTTAATAACATCAGTCTCCTAAACATTACAAATAACAAAATTAGTATTAAAGTCCCTATGGATATTCACAAAAAAATATTAAGTAATAACTATTATTCATTAATAGAAGATACATTTATGAGTTTAACTGGGATTAATTATGATATTGAATTTATTTTAGAGGATGAAATAAAGAATGAAAATGTTGATAACTTAACAGTTATCGACAATAAAGAAGAAGAAAAATGGGAATCTAATTTAATAGAGAGTTATACGTTTGATAATTTTATTGTTGGTGATACTAATAGATTTGCTAAAACTGCAGCGATAGCTGTTACAGAACAACCAGGAAAAATATATAATCCACTATTTATATATGGTAAAAGTGGTTTAGGTAAAACTCATTTAATGCATGCTATTGGTAATCAAATTATGAAAACTTCTAATAAAAAAGTTTTATACACAACTAGTGACATGTTTATGAATGATTTTACTGGGATTGCTAAGAGTGATGATAAAAATAATTTAGAATATGCTTATATGTTTAAGGAAAAATATCGAAATGTTGATGTCTTAATTATTGATGATATTCAATATTTAGTTGGAGCAGATAAAACTCAGCAAGAGTTCTTTAATACGTTTAATGCTCTTCATCAAGCAAATAAGCAAATAATTATAAGTTCAGACAGATCACCAGATGATTTAAAGAAATTAGAAGAAAGATTAAGATCAAGATTTACTTGGGGATTACCTGTTGATATCTATCCTCCAGATTTTGATTTAAGATGTAGAATTTTAAAAAATAAAATTAAAAATTTAGACATTGCTAACTTAATTGATGAAGATGTTATTGAGTATATTGCTAATTCTTGTGATAATGATGTAAGATATTTGGAAGGAGCCATTACTCGGCTTTGTGCTTATGCAGCTATGACTATACCTAAAAGAATTGATATGGAATTTGCTAATGAAGCTTTAAAAGACTATATAACTAAGAATATTTATAGTACTGGTGATATTCCAAGTATTCAAAAAGCTGTATGTGAATATTACAATATTTCAGTTGATGAAATAAAATCAAAAAAACGAAGTAATAAAATAGCCTATCCACGAATGGTAGCTATGTATTTATCCAGAATGCTAACCGATGAATCATTCCCTAGAATAGGGCTAGAATTTGGTGGTAGAGATCATTCAACAGTTATCCATGCTTGTGATAAGATTGAAACTGATTTAAAAACATCTTCTGAATTAAAGGAAGCTGTTAATAAAATAAAAAATAATATAAGTTGTTGATAAAATAGTAGTAATTAACAAGTTATTAACATTAGAAAATGTCGATTTTTACCTAATATTGTGGGTAATTAGCAAGTTATTAACATTATTAACGCTATTATTAATATTAAATTTAGAAAGAAGGAAAATAAATGAAATTTGCAATTCAAAAAAATATATTATTAGAAAATTTAACATATGTTACGAAAGCTATATCTATTAAAAATATAATACCAATATTAAATGGTATTAAGTTTGAGTTAACAGAAGAAGGACTATCATTAACTGCTAGTGATTCTGATTTAACTATAAAAACTTTTATTGAAGCAAAAGAAATAACTAATATTGATAAAACTGGAGTTATAATTATTCAAAGTAAATTTATTACAGAAATTATAAGAAAAATGCCTACTGATATTATTAACTTTGAAGTTATTGATGGTTTAAAAATTAAAATATTTACAGAAAATAATCAATACAATTTAAATTGTTTAGATCCAAAAGAATATCCAACATTAAAATTAGAGGAAAGTAAAACCCCTTTAAAATTAAGAAGTGATGTATTTAAGAATATTATTAATCAAACAGTATTTGCGATATCTAATCAAGAGTTAAGACCTATTTTAACTGGTATTAATTTAAAAATTGTAGGTAACTTATTAGAATGTGTGGCTACAGATTCTTATAGATTATCTAAAAAGAATATAACTTTAGATGAAAGTGTAAAAGATGAAGTTAATATTGTAATTCCAGGTAAGAATTTAATTGAATTTGATAAAATTATTAGTGATGATGAAGATTTAGAATTACATATTTTCAATAATAAGATTCTATTTAAATATAAAAATATATTATTCCAAAGTAATCTGTTAAATGGAAATTATCCTAATACTTCTAATTTAATTCCTACAGAATTTGAAATAATAGCTAAAACTAATTTGTCTGATTACTTTGCTGCTATTGATAGAGCTTCTTTATTAACACAAGGAAAAGATAAAAATATTGTTAAAATGAAAATAGAAGATGGAAAAATGGTAATTAATTCTTATGCTTCAGAAATAGGAAAAGTAGAAGAAAAAGTAGATGTAGAAATCGATACTGCTTCTAAAATTGATATTTCTTTTAGTGCTAAGTACATGTTAGAAGCTTTGAAAACTATTAAAGATGAAGAAATACTTATATTATTAAATAGTGATGTAAAACCTATAGTTATTAAATCAGTAAATGATGAATCTCTTATTCATTTAATATTACCTATAAAAACTTATTAATAGCAGAAATGCTATTTTTTTTATAGTTCGACATTTTTTTCTTTATTGTGGTGATATAAGAAAGAAAATTTTTTAAGGAGGATTTTGGATGAAAGAAAGTTATGAAATAAATAACTCAACTTTAGCTTTAATAGCTTTAGATAATAAAACAAAGGTAATTGAGGAGGAACGAGAGTTTTTTATAGATAAAACACCTTCAAATATTTTAGAAGAGAGTTGTGAATATTTTGGAAGTTCTTATTTAGGAAGGAAAATTGGAACAAAGAATTTAATTGGTATTACACATAAATCGCCAATTATTATTGAAGAAAGTAGAGAAATAATATTTTTTCCCACTTCATCTCCGCGTTTAAATAATTGTTCATGGATATCGTTAAATAATATAAAAAATTTTATTAAAAATAATGAAAAAACTAAGATTATTTTTGATAATCAAAAGGAGATTATTGTTGATGTTTCATTTGGAATAATGGAAAATCAAATATTAAGAGCATCTTTATTAGAAAGTACGCTTAGAAAGCGCAAGAAAATCAATAATATTGTTTAAAATAGGGCTAATTTGTGATATAATTTAAATAGGTATAGGAGTATGAGAATACCTATTATTTTATTATATAAACGCAAGAGAGGCTTAAAATGCAAATCAGGGATTTAAAATTAGTTAATTTTAGAAACTATAGTCAAATTTATTTAAAGTTTAATAGCCATTTAAATATTATTATAGGTAATAATGGAATGGGTAAAACAAATTTAGTAGAGGCAATATATGTACTTGCTTTAACTAAATCCTTTAGAACTAATGTTGATAATTTGTTGATAAAGCAAGATTCAAATAATACTTTGATTAAAGCTTCTATAGAGAATATTGTGACTGATACCTATTTATTATCCATATCAAATGATGGTAAGAAGGTTAAGATAAATGATAGCAAAATAAAGCGACTTAGCGATTATATATCTAAAATAAATGTAATATTATTTAGTCCAAATGATTTAAGAATTATTAAAGATACTCCAAGTATAAGAAGAAAAATGTTAAATATTGAAATATCTCAGCTAAATAATTTATATTTAAAGTATTTACAGGAATATAATCAAATTATTAAACAAAGAAATTCTTATTTAAAGGTAATGGCTATCAATGGTAATGCATCAAAAGACTATTTAGATATTTTGACTAATAATCTAATTGATATTGGGTTAAAAATAAATAATCAAAGAAAAGCTTTTATTGATATGATTAATTCTAATATAACTAGTTTTTATTTAAAAATTACCGGATTAGATCATTTAAAAATTGAATATATTTCTGATTTTAATGATTTAAATAGAGAAAGCTTAAAAAAGTTATATGATAAATCTTTAGAAAGAGATATTAATTTTGGCAAAACCCATCTTGGAATACATCATGATGATATTAATTTTTTGCTAAAAGAAAATAATTTAAAAGATTATGGATCAGAAGGACAGCAAAAAAATGCTATTATTGCTCTTAAATTAGCAGAAATAGATATATTTTATCAAAATAAGAAAACTTATCCTATTTTGATATTAGATGATCTATTTAGCGAGTTAGATCAAGAAAAAATTAATAATTTAATAATGTTGTTAAATAATAAAATTCAAACTTTTATTACTACTACGGAATTAACAAAGGTTGATCAAACATTATTAGAAAATTGTAAGGTATTTCATATCCTAGAAGATAAAATTGAGGAGGTAAATTATGAATAATGAGTATTCTGATGATAATATTCAGGTCTTAGAAGGCTTAGAAGCTGTTAGAAAAAGACCTGGTATGTATATTGGAACAACTAGTGTTGTTGGATTACATCATTTAGTATGGGAAATTGTTGATAATTCGGTAGATGAGTCCTTAGCCGGATATTGTGATGATATTGAAGTAGTAATTGGTAAGGGTAATACTATAACAGTTAAAGATGATGGTAGAGGTATGCCTACTGGTATAAACCATAAAACTGGGCTTTCAACAATCGAAACTATTTTTACAGTATTACATGCTGGTGGTAAATTTGGTGGCGGTGGCTACAAAGTTAGTGGAGGATTACATGGTGTAGGTGCTAGTGTAGTTAATGCATTATCTGAGTGGCTAGAAGTTTATGTTTATAGAGATGGAGAAGTACATTATCAAAGATTTGAAAATGGTGGACATCCTGTTGAACCACTAAAAGTAACTGATAAGTGTGCTGCAGAGAGAACAGGAACAACTGTTACATTTAAGCCAGATCCAAAAATATTTCAAGAAACTACTATATTTAATTTTGATACTTTAGCTAATCGTTTGCAACAAATAGCTTTCTTAAATAAGGGATTACAAATTAAATTAATAGATGAACGTGAGGAAGAAAAGCAAAAAACATTCTTATATAATGGTGGTATTATTGAATATGTAAAAATGTTAAATAAAAACAAACAACCAATTCATGAAGATATTGTTTACGTTGAAGGAAAAGAAGATGATATTGTTATTGAAGTTGCTATGCAATACAATGATTCTTATAATTCATCAATATTTTCTTTTGTTAATAATATCAATACAGGTGATGGTGGAACTCATGAAGATGGTGTTAAAAGAGCTTTAACTAGAATTATTAACAATTATGCAAGAAATAATAAAATATTGAAAGATAATGATGATTCTTTAACTGGTGATGATGTTAGAGAAGGTTTAACAATGATAGTTTCTTGTAAACATCCAGATCCACAGTTTGAAGGTCAAACTAAAGGTAAATTAGGAAGCGCAGAAGTTAGAAAAATTGCTGATGATGTATTCAGTAATGGATTTGAACGCTTTTTACTTGAAAATCCTGAAGAAGCTAAGATTATTATTGAAAAAGCAACTGTAGCTTCACGTGCAAGACAAGCAGCAAAGAAAGCTAGAGAGTTAACAAGAAGAAAAACCGCTTTAGATACGTTTAATACTATAGGAAAATTATCTGATTGTACAAGTAAAGACGCTACTGAGTCAGAAATATTCTTAGTCGAAGGTGATAGTGCCGGTGGTTCAGCAAAAGACGCTAGAATGCCTAAAACTCAAGCTATTTTACCTTTGCGAGGAAAAATTTTAAATGTAGAAAAGGCTCGTTTAGATCGTGCTTTATCAAATGAAGAGATTAGAACTATAATTACTGCATTTGGTACAGGAATTGGACAAGAATTTGATATTGAAAAGCTAAGATATCATAAAATTATTATTATGACCGATGCCGATGTTGATGGTGATCATATTAGAATATTACTTTTAACTTTATTTTATCGCTTTTTCAAACCTATTGTTGAGGGCGGTTATGTTTATGCTGCTCAACCTCCTTTATATAAAGTGGTTTATGGAAAAAATATTAAATATGTTTTAACTGATGAAGAATTAGAGGAGTATCGTAACTCATTGCCTGCTAACGCTAAAGTTACAGTTAATAGATTCAAAGGTTTAGGAGAAATGGATGCTATAGATCTAAGAGAAACTACTATGCATATTGAAAACCGTGTATTGAAAAGAATTACTGTTGAAGATGCGATGGCAGCAGATCAGGTATTTACTGATTTAATGGGAGATAATGTTCTTCCACGTAAGACATATATTGAAGAAAATGCTCAATTTGTAGAAGGGTTAGATATTTAGGAGGTTTATTATGGATAGAATTATTGAAAATAATATTGTTGAAGAAGTAAAAGATTCATTTTTAAGATATTCTATGAGTGTTATAACTGCTCGTGCTTTACCTGACCTTAGAGATGGTTTAAAGCCAGTTCATAGAAGAATTATCTATTCAATGTATGAAGCTGGCTATACACCTGATAAACCTCATAGAAAGAGTGCAAGAATCGTTGGAGACGTTATGGGAAAATATCATCCACATGGAGATTCATCTATATATGAAGCAATGGTTCGTATGGCTCAACCTTTTAGTTTCAGACATGTTTTAGTTGATGGACATGGTAACTTTGGTAATATGGATGGTGATGGTGCAGCTGCATATCGTTATACCGAAGCAAGATTAGAAAAACTAGCTCTAGAAATGACTAGAGATATAAATAAAAATACTGTTGATTTCATTGATAACTTTGATGAAACTGAAAAAGAACCTGAAATATTACCTAGTAGATTTCCTAATATTCTAGTTAATGGAACAATGGGAATAGCTGTAGGTATGGCAACAAATATTCCACCACATAATTTAGGAGAAGTTATTGATGGTTGTGTTGCATATATTGATAATAAAGATATAGATACAGATGGATTGATGCAGTTTATTAAAGGTCCTGATTTTCCAACAGGAGCGTCAATATTAGGAAATAGTGGAATAAAGAAAGCTTATGAAACTGGTAAAGGTTCTATAACTATTAGAGGTAAAGTAGAAATCGAAGAAACTCATGGAAGATCTAGAATTATTGTTACTGAGCTTCCTTATCAAGTTAATAAGGCTGAATTTCAGTCTAGAATAGGACAACTTGTTAGAGATAAAATTATTGATGGAATTAGTGATATTCATGAAGAATCTAACTTAGAAAATCCTGTTAGAGTTGTAATTTATTTAAAAAAGGATGCTAATGCTAATGTTGTATTAAATAATTTATACAAACATACTCAGTTACAAACAACATATGGTATAAATTTGTTAATGTTAGATCAAAAACGCCCAGTGGTTTTACCTTTGAAAGATATCATATCTAAATATATTGATTATCAAATGGAAGTTATTATTAGAAGAACTAAGTTTGATTTAGAAAAAGCACAAGCTAGAGTACATATTTTAAATGGTTTAAAAATAGCTTTAGATAATTTAGATGAAGTTATTAAGATTATTAGAGCTTCTAAGACTGATGCAATTGCAAAAGAACAGTTAATGAGCAAGTTTGGCTTAGATAATTTACAGTCAGATGCTATTTTAGAAATGAAATTACGTCGATTAACTGGTTTAGAAAGAGAAAAGATTGAGAAAGAATTAGATGATTTATTAAAGGCTATTGAAGAATATCAAGCAATTCTTGCAAGTGATGAAAGAGTATTAAATATTATTAAAGAAGAATTGTTAGAAATTAAAAACAAATATGCTGATGAGAGACGTACAAATATTGATATGACTGCTATTGAGTTTATTGAGGACGAATCTTTAATACCTCAGGAAAACATTATAATAACGCTTACTAATAAAGGTTATATTAAGAGATGTACTTCTGATACTTACAAAACTCAAAATAGAGGTGGTGTAGGTGTAAAGGGAATGTCAACTAACGAAGAAGATTTCGTTGAACATTTAATTAACTTATCCACACATGATTATGTATTATTCTTTACTAACAAGGGTAAAGTATATAGATTAAAGGGATATGAAGTTCCTGAATTTAGCAGACAGTCAAAAGGACTTCCTATTATTAATTTATTGCAAATTGAAAAAGATGAAATGATCAATTCTATTATTACTATTAATTCTGATGAAGAAGTTAAATACTTATTCTTCGCGACTAAGAACGGTCTTGTAAAGAAAACTTTATTAGATGAATTTAGTAGAATAAGAAATACTGGAAAAATTTGTATTAATTTAAAAGATACTGATGAATTAATATCTGTTAAAAAAACAACTGGTAATGATTCGATTTTAATTGGTTCTAGCAATGGCAGAATGGTTAAATTCGACGAGAATGAAGTTCGTGTTATGGGAAGAACCGCTAGTGGAGTTAAGGGTATTACTCTTGATGGTTCTAATTGTATTGGAGCTGAATTAGCTGATGATAATAAAGAAATCTTAATTGTTACTGAAAAAGGATACGGTAAGAAAACTATTATTTCAGAATATAGAGCTACTAAACGTGGAAGTAAAGGTGTTAAAGCACTTAATATCACAGACAAAAATGGCGGTATTGCATCATTTAAATTAGTTGAGCCCAATAAAGACTTAATGATTATTACTAATAGTGGAATTATAATGAGAATGCCTTTAAATCAAATTTCTACTATGGGTCGTGTTACTCAAGGCGTTAGATTAATAAATTTAAAAGATAATCAAACTGTTGCAACAATAAGCTTAGTAGATAAAGAAGAAAGTACAGAAGAATCAATTGAAGATTAGGTTTCACGTGAAACCTTTTCTTTTTTGTTTCACGTGAAACATTAGATTTTAAATTAATTGATTATATTTAAAATATAGATTATTATTTATTTAATGATGTTTCACGTGGAACATCAACTTACTGATTTAATATTTTAAATATATATATATTATTAAATTTACTAAAATTGATTATTTATTATTTAATGTATTAGGTAAATATTGCATTTAAGTAGAATAAAAAATTAAAAAACTTATGATTTTTCACAAATAAAAGACATACCTGCCATGAAATTTTAAATTTTTTTAAAAGGTTTCTTTCAACTCACGTCTTTTAGATTTATTAAAAGTTTCACGTGAAACATTTGATGTATTTAAGGATGATTTAATAAAAAAATTCTAAAAAAATAACTAAATAAGCAAAAATTCAATGTTTCACATGAAACGTTGGAAAAATAATTGAATAATTCAGATTATTTTGTTACAATCTTAGCGTGCAACAAATATATTGTAACTTGGTCAGGATCGGAAGATAGCAGCCACATCAATCCCTATTTGTGTGCACTTTTTTTATGAGGTGAAAACATGAAATATATAGATAAATTGTTAAAAATTGCAGAAAAAAGTTCTAAAAGGTCTGAAGTGCCGGTAGCAGCAATGATATTGAAAAATGAAAAAGTCCTTTGCTATGCTACTAATACTAAAGAAAAAACACATGATATAACAGCTCATGCAGAAATAAAATGCTTGAAAAGAGCAGCAAAAAAATTAAAAAGATGGAATCTGAATGATTGCATTATGATTGTAACTTTAAAACCTTGTAAAATGTGCGAAACAGTAATTAAAGAAGCTCACTTATCAACAGTCTATTATTTATTAGATAAACTTGATTATAAACATGGTTATTCTAAAACTAATTTTATAAAATTAAACAATATGCAAACTGCAGAAGAAAAATATAAAAAATTATTAACAGATTTTTTTAAAAATAAAAGAAAAAAGTAAAATATATGATATAATATTTACTGGAAAGTCCGGGTGATAGCTAGATGAATTATAAAGTTTTATATCGTAGATATAGGCCAGCTACTTTTGAAGAAGTTAGTGGCCAGAAATATGTATGTGAAACTCTAAAAAATGCAGTTATTAACAACAAAATATCGCATGCTTATATTTTTACTGGACCTAGAGGAACAGGCAAAACTACAATGGCAAAAATATTTGCTAGAAGCATAAATTGCCAACATCCTATTAATGGAAACCCATGTATGGAGTGCGAATCTTGCAAAAATTTCAAGGATAATCCTGATATTATTGAAATTGATGCTGCTTCTAATAATGGCGTAGATGAAATTAGAGAACTAATTAATAATATTAAATTAGCACCTAGTAATTCTAAGTTTAAAGTATATATTATTGATGAAGTTCACATGTTATCAACAAGTGCTTTTAATGCTTTACTTTTGACTTTAGAAGAACCACCTTCACATGTGGTATTCATATTAGCTACTACTGATATTCAGAATGTTCCAATTACAATTTTATCTAGAACTCAAAGGTTTGATTTCACTAGGATTTCAATGAGTGATTTATGTTCTAGGTTGAAATATGTATGTGAGAATGAAAATATTAGTATTACCGAAGATGCTATTAAAGAAATTGCTCAACTTAGTGATGGCGGTTTAAGGGACGCTTTAAGCATTTTAGATCAATTATCAGCTCAAAGAAATAATATAGATTTAGACAGTGTCCAAAAAACTTTTGGCGATATTCCCACAGTAAAGATTCAGAAACTTATTAATTTATTAGAAGAAAATGATATAAATGGCTTAAATCAAACGCTTGATGAATTTAAAAACTCTAGTATTGATTGTAAAGTACTAATAAATAAATTGATTATTCATCTAAAAAATCGAGCAATTGATATTAAATTGGGAAATATTAATGAAAACAGATTATCGTTTGATGATGTTAAAAATTTGATTTTAGATTTAGTAAATAATGTTTTTATAAATGTTAGTATTGACCCATATATAATTGTTCAGATGATTTTATTAGAATATATGGGGAACAAGGCACAAAAACATTATTTCCCGGGAAATAAAGAAGAGAAAGTTATTTCCCAGGAAATAAAAACAGAAAAAAATGAATCTGTTAATATTCAAAATGCAGATAATGAAATACAAAAAGTAAAAAAAATACGCATTAACAATTGTTTTGTGGGTGCAAACAAAAATGATTTGGCTAAAGTAAAATCATTTTATCAACATTTTATCAACAGCTGTAATATTAGTGACAAAAATTTGTATATGTTATTATGCGATACTTCAGTTGTTGCTGCATCTGATAAATACTTTATTATTCAGGCTTTATCTATTAGTACAGCAGGACTGATAAATAATCAATTGAGTAAAATAGAAAAATTGATTTTACAAGAAGAAAATGTAAATTACAAGTTTATTGCGTTAAGTAAAGAAGAATGGCAATTTGCTAAAAATGAATATATTCATAATAAAAATAATAATATTAATTATGAATATAAAGATGAAATAGTATTAGAAGAAAAACAAGAAGAAAATATTGATAGTATCGTAAACAATGTTTTTAATAATATTAAAGTAGAAATGGAATAGGTGATAAAAATGAATATGCAAGCATTAATGCAACAAGCTCAAAGAATGCAAAAAGATTTAATGAAGAAGAAAGATGAAATAGGTAAAAAAGAATTTGTTGGAAAATCTGAATTAGTAGAAGTTGTTTTTAATGGAAATAAGGAATTAATATCTATTAATATAAAAAAAGATCATTCATTAGAAGTTGAAGATATAGAAATACTAGAAGATATGATAAAAATAGCTGTTAAAGATGCATTAAATAAAGCTGATAAGGAAATAAATGAAAAAATGGGCGCAGCGGCAGGACCATTGAGTGGTTTGATCTAATGATTTATCCTAAAGAATTAAATTTAGCTATTGAAAGTTTTAAGAAAATTCCAGGTATTGGCGAAAAAAGTGCTGAAAGACAAGTATTATCAATTTTACGTATGTCTAGTGATGATGTGGAGCAATTTGCTAATAGTCTCATAGATGCTAAAACTAAATTACATCCATGTGAAATCTGTGGGCATTTAACAAGTAATGATGTTTGTGAAATTTGTGGAGATGAATCTAGAAATAAAAATGTTATTTGTGTACTAGAAGATTTTAAAAGTGTTTTTGCTTTTGAAAAATCTGGTAATTATGATGGAACCTATCATGTTTTAAATGGGTTAATATCACCTATAGATGGTGTAGGGCCTGAAGATATTAATATTTCTAGCTTAATAAAAAGAATAGAAAATCTAGAAAATTGTGAATTAATATTAGCTTTAAAATCTAGTGTCGAAGGTGAAGCTACAACAATGTTTATTTCTAAAATATTTCAAGATAAAAATGTCTCAATTTCACGTTTACCATATGGCATACCAATGGGAGCAGAAATTGATTATTTAGATCCAATTTCACTTGATAAGGCAATGAGTGATAGAAAAATCATCTCAAGAAATTAAGTTAATATTTCCCGGGAAATAAAATGTAATAAATATATATAAATTTCATATAGTTTATTGAGGAGACAAAATGATAAAGAAACTTGTAATTGTTATTAGAAAAGTTTGTACTTCAATATTTATCTTATATGGATTAAACTTTATATTAAATTCTATTAATATTGTTATACCAATTAATGTGATATCGATATTAGTAGTTACATTGTTAGGATTTCCTGGATTATTTTCATTGATATTAATGTTTTTAATAATAAAGTAAGAGGTATTTAATATGATAGTAAATCCTAAAATTAACAATTTAGTTAATAGTTATCATGAGAATAAATTTTCCCATGCTTTTTTGTTTGTAACAAATGATATTGATAGATGTAGAAATGATGTTTTAGAATTGATAAAAGTTATTAGTTGTCCTAGTTCTTATAGTGATGACTGTAAAACTTGCAATTTATGTTATCAAATTGATAAAGGTTCCTTACCTAATTTAATTCAAATTTATCCTGATGGGATGAATATAAAGAAAGAACAAATACTAAATATTGAAGAACATTTTTCAGCTAAGCCTATTTATTTAAAAAACAATATATATATTATCAACAATGCTGATAAATTAAATAAAGCAGCAGCAAATACTATGTTAAAATTTTTAGAAGAACCAGAAGATAATATATTAGGATTTTTTATAACCAATAATAAAGAACAAATGTTAGATACGATTAAAAGCAGATGTCAGATTGTTTTAGTTAATTATGGTGCTGGTGAATTATTAACTTCAGATGAAAACTTTTCCAATATAAAAGAATTGAGTCAAATATATCTTAAGTCTTTGTTAATAGAAAAAAAAGACGGTATTATTTTAAACAAAATGGTTTTTACTGAGTCTGTTTTAGATAGAAATGAATTACATAATTGTTTAAAGTTTTGGATGATATTGTTTACTGATGCTATAAAGCAAAAAGATTTGAATGAATTTGATTTTTTATATAATATAGATATTTATAAATTAATTAATATTAATAAAATAGTATTTAATACTTTAAAAAATGTTACTACTAATGTTAATATGGAATTGTTAATGGATGGGTTTGTTTTAGAAGTGGAGAAAATATTGTAATGAAAGCATATGGAATAAAATTTAATTCTAGTGGAAAAATGTATATTTATATTAGCAAATTAAATATAGATGATGGCAAAGTAGTAATAGTGCCTACTGATAAAGGCGAAAACTCTGGCATAGTTGTAAAAAAAATTAATAATGTACAAAAAGATGAAAATAATTATAAACAAATAATTAGAATCGCAACAAAAAAAGATTTAAATGTTATAAGAGAAAATGAAAAGAATGCTCAGCAAGCTATAATTCAAGCTCAGAAATTAGCAATAAAACAAAAACTTTCAATGCGCATACTTTCTGCAAGTTATACATTTGATAAAAAACAGTTACAATTTAATTTTTTAGCCGATGAAAGAGTAGATTTTAGAGATTTAGCTAAAAACTTAGCTGGCATCTATAAAACAAGAATTGAGTTAAGACAAATAGGCGTTAGAGATAAAGCAAAAGAAGTTGGTGGAATTGGTCAATGTGGTCGCTGTTTATGTTGCAATAGTTTTTTAAATCATGTAGGTTCAATATCAATTAATATTGTAAAGAATCAAAATATTGCTATAAACCCTTCAAAAATTAATGGACAGTGTGGAAGATTATTATGTTGTCTAGCATATGAAGATGATCAGTATACTGAATGTCAAAAAAATATGCCTAAAGTAGGTGATAATGTCAAAACTGATTTTGGCCTTGGTAAAGTACTAAGTGTCGATATTTTGAATAGAATGTATACAGTTGACATTGATGGTAATAAGAAAGAGATAAAATTAGATTGTGGAAAATATTGTAATAAATGATGTTTTAGATTATGGAATAAAAATATATCAAGATAATACTTGTTTTAAGTTTTCCTTAGATTCTGTTTTACTTGCTGAATTTATAGAAGTTAAAAGTAGTAAATTAAATATACTTGATTTATGCACAGGAAATTGTGTAATACCTTTAATATTAGCAAATAAATATTCAAATAATATAGTAGCTGTAGAATTGCAACAAAAAATATTTAATTTAGCTAAAAATTCTGTTGATCTAAATAAAATGTCTAAGCAAATTAAAATAATAAATGATAATGCAATAAATATTGATAAATATTATAAAGCAGAATATTTCGATATAGTTTCTTGTAATCCACCATATTTTAAAATGCATCAAAAATCAATAATAAATTTGAATGATTATAAGTCAATTGCAAGACACGAATTAAAAATTAATTTAGAAGAAATAATATCTATTGCTTCACGAATGTTAAAAAATAAAGGATATTTTTATTTAGTTCATAGAACTGAGCGATTAGAAGAAATTATTCATACTTTGAACAAATATAATCTTCGTATTAAAAATATTCAATTTGTTTATACTAAAGATAATGATAATTCTTCTTTAGTTTTAATAAAAGCTTTAAAAAATGGTAATTTTGGTTTAAAAGTAAACCCACCTATTTTTATAAATAGATATAATAGTTATAAAAATATATTTAAGGAGGATTAAAATGAAATTAATTGTTGGTTTGGGAAATCCAGGAAAAGAATATGAATATACTAGGCATAATATTGGGTTTATGGTTTTAGATACATATTTAGGTAATGTTAAATGGAAAACTAAAAATAATGCCTTATATTATGAGAAAAGTATAAATAATGAAAAATATATTTTTATTAAACCATTAACTTTTATGAATTTGTCTGGAGAAGCAGTTATAAAATATGTTAACTATTATAATGTAGATATTAAAGATGTTTTAGTAATTCATGATGATTTAGATTTACCTATAGGTAGTTTTAGATTAAAAGAAAATAGTAGTTCTGGTGGACATAATGGAATTAAATCAATAATAAATTGTTTACATTCTAATAGTTTTAGACGTTTAAAGATAGGTGTATCTAATAATAAAAATATTGATACTAAAGATTATGTTTTAGGAAAATTTTCTAAATCTGATATAGAAAGTTTAAATTCTATAATTAATCAGTGTGCTAATATAATTGAAGAATTTAGTGAAAAATCATTTTTAGATTTAATGAGTCAATATAATAAGAGAGTGCATAATGAATGATTTAATAAAAAATATTAATTTAGAAAATAATATTTGTATTACTGGTTTAACTTTTGAGTTAAATATTTTTTACGTTTTAGAAAAATTTAGATTGAGTACTGAAAATGTTTTAGTAGTTACTAATTCATTATATGAAGCTAATCAAATTTATAATAATTTGTTAACTTATACATCTGATGTTCTTTTATTTCCGATGGATGATTTTTTAACTAGTGTAGCACTAGCTATTTCACCAGATTTAAAAATGAAACGTCTAGAAACTATTCAATCATTAAATAGTAACAGTAAAAAAATAGTAATAACTAATTTAATGGGCTATTTAAAATATTTACCAAAAAAAGAAGAAGCAAATAATTATATTAATAAAATTATAGTTAATGATAAAATTAAAAGAGAAGATATAATTGAAACTTTAGAAAAATTAGGTTATAAAAGAGAATCGTTAGTAACTTCTACAGGTGAATATGCTGTAAGAGGATATATTATAGATGTATTTATTATAGATGCAGAACACCCATATCGAATTGAAATGTTTGGAGATGAAATTGATAACATTAGAATATTTAATGAGAACACTCAAATTTCAATTACTAAGATAAATGAAATTAGTTTATATCCATTTTCAGAGTTGGAAACTGAAGATAAGGTTTCTTTATATGAGTATATGAATAATCCATTAGTAATATATTACAATTTTGATCAAATAAAAGCCGGCTATAAAAAGCTGACACAAGAAATATTTGATTACAATATCTCTATGAATCAAGATTCTAATAAAAAATATATGTTTAATATGGATCAAATAACTGTTAAAAATTCAAACTATATTGGTGATTTTAATTCTTCATGTAATTTGCCAAACTTTTCTTATAAAAGCAATGAATTAGAAAATTTTAATAGTAATTTTGAATTGTTGAAAACTTATGTTTTAAAAGAGATAAGTAAGAAACAAATTGTTATTTTTTGCTTATCAAGAAAAGAACAAATAAAAAAAATAAATGAATTATTGAATAATGTTAAAAGTATAAATAAAATAGAAAATTTAACATCTGGAATATATATTTTAAATAATCAAATTAATAAAGGTTTTTGCTTTTTAAATTATACGATAATTAGTGAGTATGATATCGAGAATATTGCTCATGCTAAAATAAAGTATAAAAATAATTATAAGCTGGGTAAAAAAATATCAAGTTTTAATGATATTACTCAAGGCGATTATGTTGTTCATAGCGCACATGGTATTGGTGTTTATAATGGAGTAGTTACTTTGATCCAAATGGGCTTACAAAAAGATTATATTCAAATAAATTATGCCGGTAATGATAAAGTATATATACCTGTTGAAAAAATTAGTTCTATATATAAATATGCTAATAAAAATGACGCTAATCCTAAAATAAATAAATTGAATTCAACTACATGGGAAAAAACAAAACGCAATTTAAGGAAACGAATTAATGACATCTCACAACAATTAATTTTATTATACGCTCAAAGAAAACAAACTAAAAATACTAAGTATAAAGATTATGAAGAAGAGATTATATTTGCTAATAATTTTAATTATAATGAAACATCAGATCAATTGAAAGCAATAAATAATATTAATGATGATTTAAGATCGGATAATCCTATGGATAGATTATTATGTGGAGATGTTGGTTATGGTAAAACTGAGGTAGCATTTAGAGGAATGTTTAAAACTGTAATGAACGGTTATCAAGTTTTATATTTATGCCCAACTACAATCTTATCAAATCAGCAATATAAAAATGCATTAGAGAGATTTAAAAATTTTGGAGTGAATATTGGATTATTGAATCGATTTACTTCTAAAAAAGAGGAAAAAAGAATTATTTCAGCTTTAAAAGAAGGTCGAATTGATATTGTTTTTGGTACTCACCGTTTACTTAGTAGTGATGTAATTTGTAAAAATTTAGGATTATTGGTAATTGATGAAGAACAAAGATTTGGTGTTACTCATAAGGAAAAAATTAAAGACATGAAAAAAGATGTTAATGTTTTAACTTTGTCAGCAACACCAATCCCAAGAACTTTAAAATTATCATTATCTGGTTTAAGAGATTTATCAATTATAGATACTCCGCCGGTTAATAGATATCCAATTCAAACTTATGTTGTTGCAGAAAATGATGTTTTGATACAGGATGCTATATACAAAGAGCTTTCTAGACATGGCCAAGTTTTCATTTTATATAATAAAGTTGCTAGTATCGAAAATGAAATGAACAAATTAAAAAGATTGGTACCAGAAGCTAGAATTACATTTGCTCATGGACAAATGAAAAAAGAAGAATTAGAAAATATAATGGAATCATTTATTAATTATGAATTTGATATTTTGTTATGTACGACAATTATTGAAACAGGAATTGATATCCCAAATGCTAATACTTTAATTATTATTGATGCAGATCACTTTGGGTTATCACAGTTATATCAAATACGTGGTCGAGTAGGTAGAAGTGATAAAATAGCATATGCATATTTTATGTACAATAAATCTAAAGTTTTAAATGATATGGCAGTAAAGCGTTTACAAGCAATAAAAGAGTTTACTGAACTTGGTAGTGGATATAAAATAGCAATGCGAGATTTAGCTATTCGTGGTGCTGGAGATATCTTAGGTAGTGAACAAGCTGGTTTTGTTGATACTGTAGGTATTGACTTATTTATGAAAATGATTGAAGAAGAAATTGATAAAATAAATGGCAAAGAAGTAAAAGAAGATGAAGATAAAACTGCTTTGATTAATGTTGATACTCATATTGATGATGCTTATGTTAGCGACGAAAATATTAAGATTGAAATTCATAAAATGATAAATGAAATTGATAGTTTAGAAAAACTTAAAAAAGTAAAATTTGAACTTGAAGATAGATTTGGAAAAATTAATGAAAAAATTGAAATATATATGTATGAAGAATGGTTTGAAAAATTAGCGATAAAACTTAATATTACTACAGTAAGACAAAATAGTAGAGAAGTTGAGATTGAGATACCAGAAAAAATATCTAATCAACTTAATGGAGATAAATTATTCTTAACAGTATACAATATTAATCCTAGATTTGCATTGAGATATTTTAATAAGAAGATATATATAAAATTGGTTTTAAATAAAAATGACAAACATTTTATTTATTATTTAGTTAATGTTTTAGATTTTATTAATTCTGAAATAGCTTAAATCGCTATTTCTTTTTTATGTATTTTTTGGCAAATTTAGACAAAAATATAAATAGAATGGAGTGAAATACTTTGAAATCTACTGGTGTTGTAAGAAGAATAGATGATTTAGGAAGAATTGTTATTCCTAAAGAGATTAGAAGAAATCTAAAAATTAGAGATGGCGAGTTAATGGAAATTTTTGTGGATATGGACTCAATTATTTTGAAAAAGTATTCTAAATTAGAAGATATGCTTTCTATTACTGAAAAAATTACTGAAAAGTTAGCCAATCTAAGCAATTTAAATATTATAGTTACTGATCGTGATCATATACTTTCTTGTAGCGGTAAAGAAGTATCAAATATTAAAAATGAATTATTATCGAAAGAATTAATAGAATTAATGGATAACAGGCAATCAGTAAACACAAGCGATAGATTAAATATAAATATAACGAATACTAATTTTTTAGAGGGTTATTTTTATATAATGCCAATGATTAGTGAAAATGATAGTATAGGTCTTATCGCGGTTTATTCAAAGCAAAAATTAAATGAAAGTGCGGAAATAATTGCTAAAATAATAGACTTCTTTTTGTGCTCGCAAATTAATATAAATGAATAGCATTTTAAACATCTTATTATTTAGATGTTTTTTTAGAAACTTTATATATTCTTGTAAATAGTTGTGTTTGAGTTATATTAAAATGATGTGTTATTCTATTTTTAGAAATGAGAGTGATTTATATGGAAGAAAAATTAGAAGAATTGAAAACTTTAACTGAAATTCTAAATAAACAAGGTATTACTCTTGAAACACCTCAAATAAAGAAATAGATAATAATATCTTTTTTTTATGTTAAAATATTAAAAGGTGATTTTAATGTTTTGTGATACACATTGTCATATATTTAAAGAAGATTTTGAAAATATCGATGAAATTATTGCTAAAGCGCAAAGTAATAATGTAGGGAAATATATTAATAATGCTACAGATTCTAAATCAATTACTGAAGTGATAGAATTGTGCGATAAATATGAAAACATGTATGCTGCTGTAGGATTTCATCCTGAATTTGCTGATAAAATAACAGAGAATGATTTTGATTATTTAAGAAAATGTTTAACTAATAAAAAAGTTATTGCTATGGGAGAAATTGGATTAGATTATCACTATACTAAGGATAATAAAACCCAACAAATAGAATTATTTGAAAAACAATTAGCAATTGCTCAAGAATATAATTTGCCTGTTATTGTTCATAATAGAGAAGCAACTTTGGATATAATTAATTGTTTGAAAAAATATAATGTTAAAGGAGTAATTCATTGTTTTAATGGGAGTTTAGAAACAGCTAATATTTTTATTAAAATGGGATTTAAATTAGGAATAAATGGTGTGATAACTTTTAAAAACTGCAAATTGAAGGAAGTTATAAAGCAATTGCCATTATCTGAGTTTGTACTAGAAACAGATTGCCCTTATTTAGCTCCAGAACCATTAAGAGGAACTAAGAATGATCCTTCTAATATCATTTTTATAGCTAAATTTGTGGCTGAGATATACAAAATTTCATTATTGCAAGTAGAAAATATTACCAATGCTAATATTAGACAGATTTTTGACATTTAATACTTAGAATGTTATAATTTGTAGGTAAGTGGAGGTTGATGGTATGAGGTATGGCCTGAAGTCTAAACTAAATATAATAATTAAATCAGTTATTATATTTATAGTGGCTATATTTTTAGAAAATCAAACTAATAATGTAGTTTTAAATGCTCAAAATAGTAATTTAAATAAACAATTAAGTTTAAGTTCTTTTGCTGTAGTAGATATTACTAATGATGAATATAATGCTCCTGATTCAGAAAAGGAACAAGTTAAACAAGAAGAAGTTGTTCAAGAAGAACCTAAAAATTTGATAAATGCTAAATTGACTGGATATGTTTTTAATTGTCCAAGTTGTTCTGGAAAGCTTGCTTGTGATTCAAGTATAAATTTATCTAATGGAAATGTTAATTATAATGATAGTACATATGGGAATGTAAGAATTGTTGCTTCTTCTAGTAATTTAGCATGTGGTTCTATTGTTTCAATCAATGCATCTAAATTATCTAGTGAACCTATCATTGCTATTGTGTTAGACAGAGGAGTTAGTGGTTCTAAATTAGATTTACTAACATCATCAGTACATGATGCTAAAACTAATATTGGAAAAACCAATATTTCATATGAAGTTTTAAGAAATGGATATTAAAAATATCTGTTTTTATTTACAAAAATTAAAAAATATTAACCAAAATTGATTGTCGTATATCTATATTAAAGATATAATTAAGTTAGGAGGAATGTTAATGGAACAATGGAATAATTTTAAGGGTGAACAATGGAAAAATAGTATTGATGTTAAGCAGTTTATTATTGATAATTATACTGAGTATTTAGGAGATGAATCATTCTTATCAGCAACTACTGAAAAAACTGATATTATCATGGACGCTTGCAATAATGCTTTAAAAGAAGAATTATCAAAAGGCGTATTAGATATTGAAACTAATATAGCTTCTGGTATCAATAATTTTAAGCCAGGTTATATTTGTGATGAGGATAATATTATTGTAGGCTTACAAACAGATAAATTATTAAAAAGGATTGTTAATCCATTTGGCGGTAAAAGAATGGTTGATAGTGCTTTAAAAGCTTATGGTTATAATTTATCAGAAGAAGTAAAAAATCAATTTAAATATAGAAAAACTCATAATGAAGGTGTTTTTGATGCTTATACAACAGATATTTTAAAAGCTAGACATAGTGGACTATTAACTGGCTTACCTGATGCTTATGGTAGAGGAAGAATCATTGGTGATTATCGTAGAGTTGCTTTATATGGTATTGATTATTTAATTAATGAAAAAAAGAATGATTTATTAGCAAATGAAAAAGAAGAATTAACAGAGTATAATATAAGACTTCGTGAAGAAATAAATATGCAAATTAGAGCCTTAAATGAAATTAGAGAAATGGCTAATACTTATGGCTTTGATATAAGTCAACCAGCTAGTAATGCTAAAGAAGCAATTCAATGGTTATATTTTGCTTATCTTGCTGCTATTAAAGAAAATAATGGGGCAGCTATGAGTTTAGGAAGAACTTCAACGTTTATTGATATCTATATAGAAAGAGATATAGTTAATGGTTTATTAACTGAAATCGAAGCCCAAGAATTAATTGATAATTTTATTATTAAATTGCGTATGGCTCGTCATTTAAGAACTCCTGAATATAATGAGCTTTTTGCTGGAGATCCAACTTGGGTTACTGAAAGTATTGGGGGTATGCTAGATGATAAACATTCACTAGTTACAAAAACTTCTTTTAGATTTTTGCATACTCTAACTAATTTAGATAGTTCTCCAGAACCTAATTTGACAGTTTTATGGAGCAATAATTTACCTGATAATTTTAAAAAATATTGTGCAAAAATTTCTATTGACACAGATTCTATTCAATACGAAAATGATGACTTAATGAGAAAAATACATGGTAGTGATTATGCTATTGCCTGTTGTGTTTCTGCAATGACAGTTGGAAAGCAGATGCAATTTTTTGGTGCTAGATGTAATTTGGCCAAAGCTTTATTATATTCGATGAATGGCGGATATGATGAAATAAAAAAGGAATTAGTAATTGATGGATTTGAAAAAGATAACGATAAATATTTAGATTATGATAAAGTTATTAGTAATTATGATAGAATGTTAGATAAAGTAGCAAAAATATATGTAGATGCTATGAATATTATTCATTATATGCATGATAAATATGCTTATGAATCAAGTCAAATGGCTCTTCATGATACTGATCCTGAAAAATTAATGGCTTTTGGTATAGCTGGCTTATCTGTTGCAGTTGATTCATTATCTGCTATCAAATTTGCTAAAGTAAAACCTATTCGTGATAAAGACGGTATTACAGTTGATTTTGATATAGATGGAGATTATCCAAAGTATGGTAATAATAATAATGAAGTAGATTCAATTGCTGTTAAATTAGTAGAAAAATTCTATGATAAATTAAAAACTCATAAATTATATAAAAACGCTAAACATACTTTATCAATATTAACAATAACATCTAATGTAGTTTATGGTAAAAAGACTGGCTGTACTCCTGATGGAAGAAAACAAGGTGTTCCATTTGCACCTGGAGCAAATCCGATGCATAATAGAGATACTAGTGGTGCTTTAGCTTCATTAAACTCTGTTGCTAAATTACCGTATACTGATGTATGTGAAGATGGTATTTCAAATACATTTTCTATTGTTCCACTAGCATTAGGCCAAACTATAGAAGATCAAAAAAATAATTTGGTAAATATTTTGGATGGATACTTTAAACAGGGTGGTCATCACTTAAATGTAAACGTATTAAATAAAGAAACACTTGAAGATGCTATGGAAAATCCGGATAAATATCCAAATTTAACTATTAGAGTATCTGGATATGCTGTTAAGTTTAATAGATTAAGTAGAGAACAACAGTTAGAAGTAATTAGCAGAACATTTCATGAAAGTATATAGGAGAATTTATGAACAAAAAGATATATTTTGATAATAATGGAACAATTATAGAATGCAATTTAGATGATTTTGAATATTTTTCAAATATGGCATTAAATTATGAAACAATGATCAATATGAATCCTAGTTTAGGTCATATGGCTGCGCTAAATGAATATTTAAATTCAACTAAAGATGATATTACATTAAGAAGATATAAAGAAATCACTATGACTAGTGAATCACGTAACTTTCTTAAAATTTTGATTGATTTAAAGTTGCTAGAAAAAAACTTCAGAAATAATGGTGTCACAAATGAAATAGCAATAAAATATAATTTTTATCAAAATGAGTATCAAGAAATATTAGATAAAAGTAATAAGTTATCTAATGAGCAAGCAAGAAGACTTAGTTAATGAAACAAGGATTTATATCAAGTGTTGAAAATATGGGCTTGGTTGATGGCCCTGGTTTACGTTATGTTGTTTTTATGCAGGGATGTAGTTTAAGGTGTTTATATTGTCATAATCCAGAAACTTGGAAATTAAATATGGGAGATAAAACAACACCACAAGAATTAATTGATGACATATTAAAATACAAAAATTATTATTTAAATGGTGGGGTTACTTTTAGTGGTGGCGAACCCTTAATGCAACCTGAATTTTTAATAGAATGTTTAAAGTTATGTAAAGAAAATAATTTACATACTGCAATTGATACTGCTGGTGTCGGTTTAGGTCTTTATGAAGAAATTTTAAAATATACCGATTTAGTTATTTTAGATATTAAAGCAATTGATGATACTATGTATAAAAAAATTACAGGGCGTAACATGAATAAATTTGATGAATTTGTCTCTTATTTAAATAAAACAAATACTAAAGTTTGGATAAGAAGCGTAATAGTTCCTGGATTAAATGATAATAAAGACTACATTTTAAAATTAGATAATTATCTTAAAAATCTTGCTAATATAGAAAAAGTGGAATTGCTCCCTTATCATTTATATGGGGTAGATAAATATAAAAAATTAAATATAAAATATCCATTAGAAGGTGTTAAACCAATGGATATAAGTTCTTTAAAAAATTTAGAGGATTATTTAAAGTAGAAGAAAATAATTTATAATGTATAATTATTGCTAATTTGATGATATAGAGGATTTTATGAAAGATATAAGACAAGCATTGCAAGAGCGAAAAATATTTAATAATGCATTACAAAAGAAATATGATAGTTTGAAAGAATATAGTGACAAATTGGAATTTATTTTTAATATTTTAAAGATTAGTCAAAATGATTATTTAGAATATACTTATCAAGAAACTTTGTCTGATTCATATTTAGAATTATTAAAAGTAGAATTAAAAAAATATCAAAATATGAATGATACATTATTTATTGATTTTATAGTCGAAAATTTATTTGATAAAAAATATTCTGAACATGTTTTTCTTAAAAGTAATGATTTACTTGAGAAAAAAGAAATTAAACTTTCTACTTCTACTTCCAAAAATGTTAATTTTTCTCTTAAAAATGATATTTTAAATATAATTATCCCAAGTTTTTCAAGACAATATTTAGAAAGTGACAAATTAGTCTTTAAAAATTTAGAAAATCAATTACATATTAATAATATAAAAAGTGTTATTATTGATTTACGAGGAAATAGTGGTGGTACTGATGAATATTTTGAATTATTATCCTGTTTATTTAATAAAGATGTAGTAATTCAAGAAAGTTTTAAAAATTTATTTAGTAAAGAAACAGAAACCTATGACAATGTTTTAATTACTCATGGAACTAATATAGATTATAAGAAGTTTGTTTTAGTAGATAAAAAAGTTTTTTCAACTGCTGAAAGATTATCAGAAGGCTTACAAAAAACTAAAAGTGCAATAGTTTTAGGCGAAAGAACTTTAGGAGAAGGTTATGGATTTACTCCTTTACAATTAGATTTAGTAAATAACTATTGTGGAAAATATAGAAAGAATCGAAAAGCAAGAAATGTATCATTGCAGTTTACTTTAGAAGCTCCAATAAATAAATTGGGTAAAATTGATTATAAAAATAATTACTGTATGATTCCAGATATAGAATGTGAACCAGCATCTGCTTTATCAATTGCAGAAGAACTAGCAATGGATATGCAAGTTAAAAATAAAGAAAAATTGAATTTATTAAAGACTAAACTAGAATTATTAAATCAAAAACAAATTGTTGATAATTACAACGCTTATCAACAAGAGTCAAATAAATTAACATTAAATAGAAAAAAATCTGGTTTTATTGATGCTATTTATTTGTTATTAATACTAGGGTTGATAATAATCATGGGTATAGTTATTGCTAATTTGATGGTTTAAATTCTAATAAAAAAGTAGTTTTAAAAAATAACTACTTTTTTAATTGGACTTTTATACTTGTTAAATTAAATGATTTATTGTTATCTAATTTAATTGTTTCAGTATGTTCATCAACACAGTTACATTTATCTCTTATTACATCTAAATTATTGAATACATTTTCATCAGATTTAAATGTTATATAATCATATTTATTACTTAAATAATTTAGTAAATCATCTATATAATCTTTAAAAAAAGTTGTAATGTTTAGATTAATTAGATTTTCTTCTTCTGGAAAAATAAAAACATCTGAATAGTATTCTTCATTTTTAAATACTAAATAATATTTACAAACGTTATCTCTTAATTCTAGTGAGATTGGCATATTTTTCATTTTAAGTCCATTCCATTTTAAATAATCTTCATAAGTTCCTTCTTTAATTTGATAAGTATTTTCATTTATATAATTTTTTATAGCATTCACTTTTATTTCAAACTCCTTTTCTTTATTTAATAAAATATTTACATTTTTAGTTGCATCTGTCCTTCATATCCGGAACATCTGCAAAGATTTCCTGCTAAATATTCTTTGATTTCTTCTAAAGTTAAATTTATTTCTTTTAATTTTACAATATTTTTTATTTCATCTATTTGATTATTTTCATAATATCTGTATCCAGTAAAATAATCTTGGTATGATGGTTTAAATAAATTTATTTCATCATAATATCTTAATGTTTTTATGGGAACATTGGTTTTCTTAGAAAAATCTCCTATTTTGTACATATATACTCCTTTCATGAATTAAGTATAACATTACAGTTAAGGGTAGAGTCAATAAGTATAAAAATAATATTGACTTATGAATATAGAAGTATTAAAATTAATTTAGCACTTAGATATTAATAGTGCTAAAAGGAGACGATAATTTGAAACAGTTTAAAGCAGAATCAAAAAGATTGATGGAATTAATGATTAATTCTATTTATACAAATAAAGATATATTTTTAAGAGAAATTATATCAAATGCAAGTGATGCGATAGATAAATTACATTATAAATCACTAACTGATAAAAGTATTAAAGTTAATAAAAAAGATTTTAATATTTTTATAGATATTAATAAAGAAAAAAGAACAATTACTATATCAGATAATGGTATAGGTATGAGTAAAGAAGAACTTGAAAATAATTTAGGAACAATTGCTAAAAGTGGTTCTTATGATTTTAAAGAAAATAATGATAAGAAAAAAGATATTGATATTATAGGTCAATTTGGTGTAGGTTTCTACTCTGCATTTATGGTTGCAAAAAAAGTAGAAGTAATTTCAAAAGCATATGGAAGTAATGAAGCTTTTAGATGGGTATCTGAAGGAATTGATGGGTATTCTGTAAAAGAATGTAGTAAAGATAATTATGGTACAGATATAATTTTAACTATAATTGATGAAGATGAGTATAATAAATATTTAGAAGAAAATACTATTAAATCTTTAATAAAGAAATATTCTGATTACATTACATATCCTATTAAAATGGAAGTTACAAAGAGTAGATTAAAAAAAGATTCTAAAGATGAATATGAAGATTATACTGAAATTGAAACTATTAATAGTTTGATACCACTTTGGAAAAGAAACAAAAAGAATATAAAAGAAGAAGAATATGATACTTTCTATTCTGATAAATTTTTTGATTATGAAAAACCTTTAGCACATATTCATACTGCTGCAGAAGGTACTATAGAATATAATTCTTTATTATACATTCCTTCACATGCGGCATATGATTACTATAGTAAAGATTATGAAAAAGGGTTACAACTATATTCTAATGGCGTACTAATTATGGAAAAATGTGCTGATTTAATTCCTGATTATTTTAGTTTTGTAAAAGGTGTAGTTGATTCTCCTGATCTTTCTTTAAATATTTCAAGAGAAATTTTACAACAAAATAGAGTATTAAAAACAATTGCTAAAGCTATTGAAAATAAGATAAAAAAAGAATTATTAGACATGCAAGAAAATCGTAAAGAAGATTATCTAAAGTTTATTAAAGAATTTGGAATGCAATTGAAAGTTGGAATCTATAATGATTTTGGTATAAATAAAGAACAGCTACAAGATTTAATAATGTTTTATAGTTCAAAAAAAGAAGAATTTGTTAGTTTAAAAGATTATTGTGAAAGAAATAAGGATTATAAAGACATTTATTATGCTTGTGGAAATTCAGTTGATCAAATTAAAATGTTACCTCAAGTAGAAGCTGTATTAGAAAAAGGAAAAGAAATATTATACTGCACTGATTATGTGGATGAGTTTGTTTTTAAAACTTTAAATAAATATAGTGATAAAGAATTTAAAAATGTTTGTTCTGATAAATTAGATTTAGAAACTGAAGAAGAAAAAGAACAATTGAATAAATTAAATGAAGAATCAAAAGATATGTTTGATTTAATGAAAAAAGCTATTGATGTTAAAGAAATAAGATTTACCAATAAACTTAAAACACATCCAGTTTGTTTATCATCTATTGGAGAAATATCTGTAGAAATGGAAAAAGTTATGAATGCAATGCCTAATAGTGAAGGATTAAATGTGGATAAGGCTTTAGAAATAAATGAAAATCATCCAATAGCAAAAAAACTTGAAGAATTATATAAAAATGATAAGGAAAAATTAAAAGAATATACTGAAGTTTTGTATGCACAAGCTAGATTAATTGAAGGATTACCTATAGATAATCCAACTGAAATAACTAATTTAATATGTAATATTATTGCCAAAGAAGATTAATTCTTCTTTTTTAATTAGGAAAATAAGTATATAATTTAAATAGGTGAATTTTATGGATAAATTTAAACATAAAAAAAGTTTAGGACAAAATTTTTTAAAAGATGATAACGTATTAAATAAAATTGTTAATACTATTAGTTTACAACCTGAAGATTTAGTAATAGAAATAGGTCCAGGACAAGGGGCATTAACTAAAAAATTAGTTCAAAAAAATGTGAATTTAGTATGTTATGAAGTAGATGAGCGTACTAAACCATACTTGGATAAACTTTGTAATTCAAAGACTAAAATAATTTTTAATGATTTTATGAAAGCAGATATAAAAGAAGATATTGGCAATATTAAATATAATAATCTTTATATTATTGCTAATTTACCATATTATATTACAACTCCTATAATTAAAAAAATTATACTTGATAAACTTCCTGTTAAATCGATGATTCTTATGATGCAAAAAGAAGTAGCAGAAAGATTTTCTTCTAATATAAATAGTAAAGAATATGGAAGTATAACTTTATATTTAAATTATTATTTTAAAATAAATAAATTATTTGATGTATCTAGAAATTCTTTTGATCCGATTCCTAATGTAGATAGTTCAGTAGTAGAATTTGATGTTAAAACTAATAAAGTATTAGTTGAAAATGAAGAGTTATTTTTTAATATTATTAATGATGCATTTAGACAGAAAAGAAAAAATTTGAAGAATAATTTAAAAAATTATGATTTAGAGAAAATAGCTACTGTGTTAAAAAATTATGGTTTAAACTTACAAAATAGAGCTGAGAATCTATCTATAAATGTATTTGCTGATATAGCAAATAGTTTAAATGAGTAATTTATAACAAGTTTTAAAATTTCATCATAAAATATTATGGTGATTTTTTATGAAAATTAAAAAGGGAGATTATGTTACTAGAAAAAGTTATGATAATGATACAGTTTTTATTGTTTTAAATATTTCTAGTGATACTTATTTTCTAAAAGGGGTAGATGTTCGTTTATATGCTGATAGTAATAAAGAAGACTTAGTAAAAGTTAATAAACCTAAAGAAAATGATGATTTTGTTAAAAAATTTAAAGAAGATTTTTTGATGGATCGTTCTGACTTTTTTTATCTTCCTCCTAAAATATTACATATTGATGGTGATGAAATGTATTTGAAGAGATGTTTGAATTTTTATAAAGAAGCAGGCATTTTAGCTATTGGCAAATATTTAAAAGAAGAAGATATGGCAAAAAATATTAGATCATTATTAATTGAATATAATCCTGATATAGTTATAATTAGTGGACATGATGCATATTATAGAAAAAAAGGGGATATTACTGACATTCATAATTATAAAAACACGATAAATTTTATTAATGCAGTTAATGAAGCACGTAGATATGAAAAAAGTCATGAAAAGTTAGTTATTATAGCAGGAGCTTGTCAAAGTAATTATGAAGAATTAATAAAAGCTGGAGCAAATTACGCATCTAGTCCTAAACGAATTAATATTCATGCACTAGATCCAGCAATTATTGCAGTATCGCTTGCTTTAACTGAAAGAAATGAAGAAGTAGATTTAGTATCTTTATTGGAAAAAACTAAATATGGCAAAGACGGTATGGGTGGTATTAAATGTAATGGTTTAATGTATGTTGGTTATCCCAGATAGGGGGATATTTTGACTGTAGAAATTGTAAAAAAAGAAATATCAGAAAATTTAAATCAAGCTGTATGTATTACTGAGTATGGAATGAGAAATAAAGTAAATAAATATATTGGTTATATTTCAGGGGTATATCCAAATGTATTCACTGTAAATGTTGAAGGAGATAATAAAAGTTTTTCGTATGTTGATATTATTATAAAAGACATAACAGTAGAATATATTTAATTGACAAATTTTAACAATTTTCTATTGATTTTGTTATCTTCTTGCTATAAACTTATATTAAGTAAAGTATTACTTTAGAAGGAGAGTTGTTATGCAAATTACATCAGTTAGCGTACACAAAATTGAAAAAGAAAATTCTCGTATGAAAGGTATAGCATCAGTAATTATAGATGATGCATTTAAAATACGTGATATTAGAATTATTCAAGGAGAAGAAAAATTATTTATAGCTATGCCTAGTAGAAAAGCAGCTACTGGTGAATATATAGATATTGCTCATCCACTAAATCAAGATGTACGTACAATGTTTGAAAAAGCTATTTTTGATGAATATAAAAAAGTAGAAAATGAAGAAAATTAATTTCCATATTGGAAATTTTTTTTGTATATAATAGTAAGTTTTTTCATATGATTTGTTAGGAGGAAAGAATATGGAAAAAATGTTAGAAAGTATTTCAACAATATCTCATCAATTAACAGTTAGTGATAGAAAACAAATAATGTTGACAGGTATTAAAAAAATTAATAGTTTTGATAATGAAGAATTTTTAATGGAAAGTAATATGGGGATGATTTTATTAAAGGGGAGTGAACTAGAAATAATAAAACTGGATACACATGATGGTAATGTTTCGATAAAGGGACATATTGATAGTTTTTCATATCTTGATGATTCTAAAAAAAAGGAAGATAGCTTTTTATCTAAATTGTTTAAATGATGAATTATAAACTTCAGTTATGGTCTCTTTTAGCTTCGTTTCTTTATGGCATTTTCTTTTTTATTACTAGTAAATTTAATTTTAAAATTATTATTATCAAAAGTATTTAAATCATGAGATATTTGAATAAGTTTAGCAAAAAGATTAATATTAGCAAGCAATTCTTTAAAATCAATTTCCCCATTTGCCATTCTAAATTAAATAGTGTTCTTATCAGGATTATTTATATTTTGTAAGTTAAGTCCACAATATCTAGTTTTTGTAATTTTCTTTAATGTATTAATGTATTCTGCACATGACTCTGCATTATCTAGTGTACCATTTGCAATTGACATAATAAACTGATTTTTTATTTTACTTGCATACTTTAAAATACTCAATCTTTTTTGAGAACAAGCTCTATCTGTAATTTTGTAAATAATATCTTCACAATTAGCAAATAAATATAAAAATATAGCATAATCTTCTTTAGTTTTTAAATAATTTGCTCCGATATGAATATGTCCACCACAAGTATCATCAGTTGTAAATCCAACACTTTGTAAAACATT
>OLOA01000575.1_pt1 | contig 39944 bp, 31 predicted proteins | sample 1672201 | NCBI WGS metagenome assembly OLOA01 (sample SAMEA3136658, study PRJEB25190) | human gut metagenome
CTTGCATGTGTTAAGCACGCCGCCAGCGTTCGTCCTGAGCCAGGATCAAACTCTCCGTTGAAAAAATATCGGCACAACCACAACCCCACCCCAAAAGGACAGGACCACAGCAGAAACCGTCAACAAAAAGTAGAACCTGACCAAGCCCAAAAACTGGACTCAATCAAATAATACAAACTACAAAGGAATCCAAAACCATCAACAATCCCACCAAAGCAGGACCATCAACGATCACGGAAACAAAATAAAATCATTGACTATAAAAAGACACGCTGTTGAGTTCTCAAGAAACGGACACACACGAACCAACACCCAAAAACTTCCTTCAGGCACCAACTCGAGGTGACTTAACTATCGTAGAGCATTCACACCAACAAATCAAATCCGGTGAACCGTCTTTGTCGGGCTCAATTCTCAGGCTTTATGCACTTGGCACTCAGCCCTTGATTCAGGCCCTTTGTTGAGTTGTGAACCACCCTGCGGCAGCTCGGACAACATTACGTGCTCCTGCAGCAGATGTCAAATGAGAGGTCCCACCCCCTCCGAACGGCCCTGGGACGATCGCTCGCGGGGGCTCCCTTCCCGCGTCCACCCCCCCTACTGGCCGCTACCTGCTGTCTGCCCCTGCCTCTGCCCCCGCATGCGGTCTGCGGGAACAGAGCCACACCAGGGTGGCCCGGGGCGCGCGGCGACCCACAAGGGCGAGCGCGCTTCTGCCCGTCCCTGCTGGCATGGGGAGTGCGCGGCCCCTACCGGCTGTGGCGTCCCCTCCCTGGGGGAAGGTGCGCTGACTCCCTGCCCGGCACGTCCCCGCGCCGGTGGAGACCAACACGGGTGTCCCAGCGTGTTCTCTCCGGACACGTTGTGGCGTTGAGTGAGGGGCGAGCCCTGAGATGGTCGTAGCTGTCGCGCCGCGCGGTGGATCCGGCGGAGCACCGACTCAGGCGGTGATGCCGTCCACGACGCGGTGGTCAGTAACGCAGGGCCTCCTATAGGAGCAGGTGCAGGTGGAAGACGGTCGCCGAGGCACGACAGCCCCCGGACGGGACGCTCCCACGGACAAGACAGGGTCCCCGGGCACAGCCGGCCCCGGACACCTCCTCGCGGGATCCCCCACAACTAGCGGACCCCGAAGGCTAGGTCCTCTGACAAGACCGGCCCACGACAAAGCGGTGGGGCCGACTCCGAAGAGCCGACCCCACCGCTTGTCGTGCACCAACCACGCGTGCACTCGTCGTTCAGGTGATGCGATGTAGCCCGCATGTCGGGGGCGAGGGCGTTGTCACCATCTGGTGGGTATCCACCATCCGTGCAACCGACCTGTCACCTGTCCATGCAGCTACCTGCACATACCGTCTATCAGTACATGCCGCCCATCTCGTCACCAGCGCCGGCCGGAGCAGCAGGCTTCGGCTCGGGCTTGATGGCGATGACTGCCTCAGTGGTGAGGAACAGTCCGGCGATCGACGAGGCATTCACCAGCGCGGAGCGGGTGACCTTGGCCGGATCGATGACGCCGGCCTTCACCAGGTCCTCGTACTCGCCGGTAGCCGCGTTCAGGCCCTCGCCGGGCTTGAGGCCCTTCACCTTCTCTGCCACGACGCCGCCCTCGAGGCCGGCATTGGTGGCAATCTGCTTCAGCGGAGCCTCGGCAGAGGTGAAGACGATCTCGGCACCGATCTGCTCGTCAGCCGTGAGGCCCTCGAGCGTGGCGGCCTTGGCCGCCTGGATCAGGGCCACGCCGCCGCCGGGAAGGATGCCCTCTTCGACGGCAGCCTTGGCGTTGCGCACGGCATCCTCGATGCGGTGCTTCAGCTCGGAGGCCTCGACCTCGGTGGCTGCGCCGACCTTGATGACGGCCACGCCGCCGGCCAGCTTCGCCAGGCGCTCCTGCAGCTTCTCGCGGTCGTAATCGGAATCAGAGTTCTCGATTTCGTTGCGGATCTGCTTGATGCGGCCCTGGATCTGGTCCTTGTCGCCAGCGCCATCGACGATGGTGGTGGCGTCCTTGCTCACGGTGATGCTGCGGGCACGCCCGAGCATTTCCACGGGCAGGGTGTCGAGCGACAGGCCCACGGTCTCGGAAACGACCTGGCCACCGGTGAGGGTGGCGATGTCGCCGAGCATGGCCTTGCGACGGTCACCGAAGGCGGGGGCCTTGACGGCGACGCTCTTGAAGGTGCCACGGATCTTGTTGACGATCAGGCCGGCCAGGGCCTCACCATCGACGTCCTCGGCGATCACCAGGAGCGCCTTGCCCGTCTGCTGCACCTTCTCAAGGATGGGCAGCAGGTCCTTCAACGAGCTGACCTTGCCGTCGACGATCAGGATGTAGGGATCGTCGAGCACGGCTTCCATGCGCTCGGTGTCGGTGACGAAGTAGGGGCTGATGTAGCCCTTGTCGAAGTTCATGCCCTCGGTGAGCTCGAGCTCCAGGCCGAAGGTGTTCGAATCCTCGACGGTGATGACGCCTTCCTTGCCGACCTTGTCCATGGCCTCGGCGATCTGCTCGCCGACGGACTCATCGCCAGCGGAGATCGACGCGGTCTGGGCGATCTGCTCGCGCGTCTCGACGTCAATGGCCATCGCGCTCAGCTGCTTGCTGATGGCCTCGGTGGCCTTCTCAATGCCACGCTTCAGCTCGATGGGGTTGGCACCGGCCGTGACATTGCGCAGGCCCTCGCGGACCATTGCCTGTGCCAGGACCGTTGCGGTGGTGGTGCCGTCGCCGGCGACGTCGTCAGTCTTCTTGGCGACCTCCTTGACCAGCTCAGCGCCGATCTTGTGGTAGGGGTCAGCAAGCTCGATCTCCTTGGCGATCGAGACGCCGTCGTTGGTGATGGTGGGGGCGCCCCACGACTTCTCCAACACGACATTGCGACCCTTGGGGCCGAGCGTCACCTTGACCGCGTCTGCGAGGGTGTTCATGCCCTCTTCAAGGCCGCGGCGGGCCTCGCTGTCGAATTCAATAAGCTTTGCCATTGTTGGTGGGAATCCTCCCGCGCCGCAGACTGCCGGCGCTTCGTATGTTGGCGAGGGCCAACGGCCCCCGGGTACTTGTCGGAGGGGAATGATGGTGCCCGCGACGGACGACCGGTTTCCGGCCTCACCCTCGATTCCCTGCGTGGCACTCAGCCACGCCGAGTGCTAACACCATTTTTAGCACTCGACCGAAGCGAGTGCAAAGGTCTGACGTGGACTTGAGCCGCCCCGACTCAACCATGGATGGCCCCGCAGGCACTTCGGGGGACGCCCGAACGTCGGGACGAGGGCCCGTTGCACCGCCGTTGCGGCGTCGACAAGGGCAATCACTGCCCCGGGGGCGCTAGGCCTTGTGCAGCCGGTGCGCCGACCGCTCCCGTTGGCGCTGCTCACGCAGGCGACGCAGTCGCTTCACCAACAGCGGATCGTGGGCCAGGGCCTCGGGACGGTCGATCAGCGAGTTCAGGATCAGGTAATAGCGCGGGGTCGACAGGTCGAAGCGTTCCCGGATCTCCTGCTCCTTGGAGACGCGTGACTTCCACCAGGTCTTCTCGAAGTCGAGGATCGCGATGTCGCGCGGCGACAACTCGGGGCCGCTCTGCGCGTCGTGTGCTACCTGGGGCATACCCGCAGTCTAACGACTCACCGCCCATGGTCTGAAAGCCTGTGGAACCGGCGACACGGCCCGCGGCGGCGGCTGGGGATATTGCCCGGCCGGGGCCTCCAACTGACATGATGGACAGCGCCGGACCGGTGAGGGGTGCGGCCATCGCGGAGCACGACATCGCCACAGAAGGCCCGAAAGCAGGACCTGGAAACGCAGGACCTGAGAGAAGGAAGAGCATGCGATCTCTGACAGGCATCGTGAAGAACTACGCCTGGGGATCACCCACAGCCATTCCAGCCATCCTCGGCACCGTGCCCGATGAGACGCCGCAGGCCGAGTACTGGCTGGGCGCGCACGACTCCGCACCTGCCAAGGTGGACGGCACCACCCTGGACCGGCTACTGGCCGATGAACCGCAGTTGTTGGGCGGCCCGGTGAATGAGCGCTTCGGCGGCAAGCTGCCCTTCCTGATGAAGATCCTCGCCGCCACCCAGCCACTGAGCCTGCAGGCACATCCCTCCGCGGAACAGGCCGAGGCCGGATTCGCCGCCGAGGAAGCACGCGGGGTGCCGGTGGACGACCCGAAGCGCACCTTCAAGGACACCTGGCCCAAGCCGGAGGTGCTGGTGGCGCTGAGCCCCTTCGAGGCGCTGGCCGGCTTCCGTGATCCCAAGCGCACCGTGGCCCTGTTCGACGAGCTGCAGCCGCGCGAACCCCTGGAATCGTTGATCGGCCCGCTGCGCCACCGCGGCGCCGAGGCGGGCCTGGCCGAGGTGTTCCTCGAATGCCTGTGTCCCGACGACGAGCACAAGGCCATGGTGAACGGGGTGCTCGCCGCGGCGCTGCCCCATGAGCACGACAAGTCGCCGCTCGGCGACTTCGCCCGCCTGGCACTGCGCCTCGACGAGTTCTACCCCAGCGACCCGGGCATCCTCGCGGCCCTGCTGCTGAACCACTTCACGCTGAAGCCGGGGCAGGGACTGCGGGTGCAGGCCGATGTGCTGCACGCCTACGTGCAGGGCACCGGAATCGAGATCATGGCAAGCTCCGACAACGTGGTGCGGGGCGGGCTGACCCACAAGCACATTGACGTGAAGGCCCTGGTGGACCTGCTGGACTTCAGCCCGAGCACGCCGCAGATCATCACCCCGACCCCCGTCGGTGGTGGCCTGGCCCGCTACCAGACGCCCGACGAGCAGTTCGCCCTGTGGCGCGCCGAATTGTCGCCCGACCGCACGGTGACCCTGCCCGCCCAGCAGATGTCGCGCATCCTGCTGGTGATCGAGGGCCATGTTGACGTGATGGACGCCCGGGGCCAGCACAAGGCCGAACTCGTGCAGGGCCAGTCGGCCTTCTTCGACGCCGGCGAGGACGTCACCCTCAAGGGAAGTTGCCTGGCATTCCTGGCGGCCCCCGGCCTCCACGAGGCGATCTAGTCCCCCGTCGCCGGTTCGCGCCGGACGCGGCTGGCGGGCAGAATGGCCCGGCAGGCACAATGGTGCCCGCAGCCTGGGCCCTGGCACGTTGGGCCCTTGCAGATCGGGTCAACGCAGGTTGACCAACCGGCACGCCTCCGTAGCTCAGCGGCCAGAGCATTCGCCTTGTAAGCGAAGGGTCGAGGGTTCGACTCCCTCCGGGGGCTCCATGTGGACCGGCTCGTCCCGGACAGGGGAATGGGGCGCCGGATCACCCACCAGACCCGACGCCCCAAGTTTTGGACTCCCGGCTTGTCCTTGCCGTCCATCCGGCCTTCCCCGGGAGCAGTTCCCATTGTGCGCAGCGTGATTGTGGTCACCGTCAGGCGTCGCTGTGGGTTGGCTGTCATTTCGACCCCCACCGGGGCTCCTTCCGCAGGCCGATGGGCGGCCCCTCGGGGCCGGAGCCATCACGAAACCCGGTGTTATCCTGAGCGGACCGTCCGGCTATGGCAGCCGCGCATTGGGAGACTCAGTTGTTCACTCGCATCGGCAGGGCCGTGTCCCGCCACCCACTGGCCTTCGTCCTCATCTGGGCGGTGGTGCTGGGCATCACAGGAAGCCTGGCGCTCACCGGATGGGGTGGCCAGAACCTGTTCTCCCGGCTGACCAGCAGCGAGACCAATGTGCCCGACACCGACTCACAGCACGTCGCCGACACCGTGGCCGAGGCCCGGGGATCGTCGACCACGGTGACGATCGTGGTGACCGGCGTCGACGTGCGGACGCACCGGGCGCAGGCTGGCGAGTTGGTCGCCACGCTGCGCGACAAGCTCGACGTCGAGCACGTGGCCTCCGTCACCGACGCCTTCTCGGTGCTGGCCCGGGTTCCCGGGACGGATCCGGCGCTGGCACAGGCCGATCCGGCCGCAGCACGTGCCGCGGCCGAGGCGACCGCCAGGGCACAGGCCTCGGCGCAGGCGATGCTGGCCGCCGACGGGAACGGGTTCACCGAGGTGATCACGCTGGATGCGGGGCTTGACGCCAAGCAGCAATCGGCAGCCCACGAGGCACTCGATGCCGCCCTGCCCGGCTATCTCGACGGGCTGCACGAGCAATTCCCCGGGGCCGAGGCCTATCAGGTGTCGACCCGCGCCATCGGCGACTCGATCATCGACCTGGTGCAGAAGGACCTGATCCGCGGGGAGAGCGTCGGGCTACCGGTGGCCCTGGTGCTGCTGGTGATCGTCTTCGGCGGACTGCTCGCCGCAGGGCTTCCGCTGGTCGGAGCGCTCACCTCCATCGGCGTCGGCATGGGTGGCCTGTGGCTCCTCACCCATGTGATGGGCATCGATTCGTTCATCCTCAATGTGATCTCGATCATCGGCCTGGCGCTGTCGATCGACTACGGGCTATTGGTGGTGAGCCGCTACCGCGAGGAACTCGCCGAACGCCTCGACGCCGACGCGGCAGTGGCCGCCGACCGACACCGGACGCACCAGCTGGTGCGCCAGTGCGTGGCCCGGTCGATCGAGACCGCCGGACGCACGGTGTCGTTCTCGGCGCTGACCATCGCCTTCTCGATCGGCGGGCTGCTGGTGATGCGTTCGTCCATCCTCAAGACGATCGCCCTGGGCGGCATCATCGTGACGGTGATCGCCGTGCTCAGCGCGGTGACGCTCATCCCGGCGATCATCACCCTGTTGGGCTCGCACATGGTGCGGCCCTCGGTGCTGGCACGGGTGCCCGGACTGCGCGGGTTGGTGCGGGCGGTGGGCGATGCGTCGAGTGACACCGGTGCCTTCCACAAGCTCGCCCACCGGGTGATCGCGCACCCGTGGATCATCATGGTGGTGGTGAGCGCCATCCTGGCGCTGATGGCCTCCCCGATCGGCACGCTGCGGCTGCGCACCGCGTTCACCGACTACATGCCGGCCAACTCGATGATCCGAACCGGCTACGACACCCTGCAGTCGCAGTATCCGGCGATGGCGACGCCGTCGATCACCCTGATTGCCGAGGCGCCACCGGAACGAACCGGCGCCCTGGTGTCACAGATCGAGGACCTTGCCCACGTCACCCGGGTGAGCCCCGGCGCGCTGGCGGACAAGCCCGGGCTGACGCGCATCGACGTGCGGGTCGACGCGTCCGACCAGGTGGGCCCCGAGGTGAGCGACATGGTGCGCACCCTGCGGGGCGAGGACCCCGGATACCGGATCTGGGTGGGCGGCGCGGCGGCCTCGCAGATCGACTTCAACCACTCACTGGCCCAGGGCGCACCGTGGTCAGCGTTGATCATCGTGGTCTCGGTGCTGGTGCTGCTGTTCCTCATGACCGGGTCATTGATCGTGCCCCTCAAGGCGCTGCTCATCAACAGCCTGTCGCTGGTGGCCTCCTTGGGAGTGACGGCCTGGCTGTTCGAGGGCGGCCACCTGGGACTGCCACAGGTGAACGGGCTGGAGACCTTCATCGTGGCGTGCATGCTGGCCTTCGGATTCGGGCTGGCGATGGACTACGAGGTGTTCCTGCTGGCGCGCATCAAGGAGTACTGGGAAGCCGGCCACGACAACAACGAGGCCGTGGCCCGTGGACTCCAACGGTCGGGACGCATCATCACCTCGGCGGCGGCGATCATCATCGCGGTGTTCCTCGGGTTCGTCTCGGGCGAGATGCTGGCCATCAAGGAGCTCGGCGTCGCACTGGCAATCATGGTGGCCACCGACGCCACCCTGGTGCGGCTGCTCCTGGTGCCCAGCACGATGACGGTGCTCGGCCACTGGAACTGGTGGGCGCCGCGGCCCCTGCGGAAGGTCTACGAGCGCTTCCAGCTGCACCACTGAGCCACTGGGACCCGACCCCGCCGGACTGCCGGGCCGCCCGGGCCTCGGACGGGCGCGCGGTCCGGGCCCAGGTCCCTGCGCAGGTCCGGGCCCAGATCCGTACGCAGATCCGTGCGCAGGTCAGTGGTGCTCGGACGCGGACGGCTCGGGACCGGTGCCCTTGTCGTCCCCGGTGGACGCCGTGCCATGCCCGGCGTCGGCCTCCGGCTGCCGTGCCGGATCATCCTTCGGGGGCGCGCCTGGAGTGTCCTGCGCGGGTGCGGCCGGGACACCGTTACCGGCGCTTGTCGGCCCGTCGCCACAGGGAACCGGTATCCCCTGCCCGGATCGCCCGCCCACGGCGTTGACGCGCCCGTCGGACCCGGACTGCGCTCCCCGGGCATCACGGCCCGGCCTGCCACCGGGCTTGCCCGACAGCGCCTTGGCAGCCTTCGCCTTGGCGGCCTTGGCGCGGGCCACGCGTTGCTTCGCCGCCAGGGCGCGGGCACCCTCCTGGGGAGGCACCGCATCATGGTCGTGCAGCTCCTCGGACTGGCGGCGTTGGCCGGTGATCCAGCGCCACACCACCCCGCCATTGCCCTCCTGCCCGGTCTGCACATAGCCCAGCGCATTCGCGTTCTGCAGCACCAGGGACACATTGCCGTGGCCCTGCGTCGAACCGGCGAACAGGATGCGGTCGTCGGGACGCAATTCCATCGTGAGTTCGGGACGTTCCATCGACTTGTTGCCGCGACGCACCATCAGCGCCGCCGCCTCGCTGCGCTGGGTGCGCTTGTCGGGATCGGTGAGCACATCGGCCAGGGTGACCCGGTGGCCGGAGGCCAGACGCTGCGACACGGCCGTGGCCTGTCCACGCCGGATGACGACGTCCCACAACTCCGGGATGCGCCCCCGGCCGAAGCGCGTGAGCCGATCAGACAGGACGGCGCATTCCTTCTCGCTGTACTGGTCGATGCGCTTGAGGTACTGCCCCAACAACGGGGTGGTGATGCGGGCCAGGAACTCCTGGGCGACGATATGGCTCGGGACCATGGACAGGTCGTCGAGGAAGGCGTCGAACAGGGGTGTGTTGGCGGTCTGGTTCTGCCGGGTGACGATGAAGATGCCGGGATTCAGCTCGCGGGCCGTCACCGCGATGGCCAGGTTCTTCGTGTCCGACGCATTGCCGGCCACGATGCCGTCGGCCGTCTTCACCCCCGCGGCGATGAGGCTCTCGGAATCGGTGCCGGTGCCGCGCACGTCGACGCCGCCCTGGTCGAAGTGGGCCTCGTCGATCACCGTCACCTCGATGCCGGTGGAGCGCAGCTCCTCGACCATGGCGTGGCCGAAACGCCCATAGCCGCACATGATCCAGTGCCCGCGGGGCGGTTGGCGCTGGTCGGGAACGGGCTCGCCGACCAGTCCGGTGAGGATCTCTCGCAGCCGGTAGCGCTCAGGGGCGATGATCGACGACGCCAGCTGCCGCGCAAAGCGCTCGAAGGGATTGATCACCAGGTCGCCACCGAAGACCCCCACATGCGTCTCGGTCTCCACATTGCGGATGCGGGCCAGCACCACCACCCGCGGGGCCAACAGGCGCGTGGTGACCGCGATCGCCTGGTTGGTGGAGTCGTCCTCGGTGAGCGCCAGCACCCCGCGACAATGCGGGGACACCAGGCCGGCATCGCGCATCACCGAGGGCTGGCTGGCGTCGGCCACGATGAGCGGCGGATCGGAGCGGAACTCCTCCAGGCGCATGCGCGCGAGGCGCTCCTCGTTGCGCTCCACCACCACGAAGCGCAGCCCGAGCCGATCGAGGCCATGGCACACCAGGGCCCCCGTCTCGCCGGCGCCCGCCACGATGTAGAAGGGCTCACGCAGCCCGTAGATGCGTCGGGTGAAGCGTGCCTGGCGCAGCGCATTCTGGAACGCCCGCTCCTGCACCAGGGCGAGGATGTTGACCAGCGAATATGACCAACCCACCACGGTCATGTAGATGGTCATGGTCATCCACATGCGTTGCGCCGCCGAATAGGGCTGCGGGATCTCGCCGAAGCCGATGGTGGCGCCGGTGTAGCTCACCACGTAGAAGGCGTTGAACAGGCCCATCGCCGGGGTGGGATTCCCTGCGTCGTCGACGCCGGGGATCAACCCCAGGCCGACCGTACAGATGGTGTAGATCACGATGAGCAGGATGAGCGGGAAGCGCATCCTGCGCATGATCAGGTAGAAGACGTCGGTGAGGCCACCGGGACGCTTCAACCGTGTGCTGCTGGCGGGCATGGGCGGCTAGCGACGAATCTGCACGATCTCGCTGATCATCAGGATCACCGAGACGAGGTTGGCCAGCAGGGCTCCACCCGACATCGACACGATCAGCGAGATGTGACCCGGCGTCATGGTGGTGGCCACGATCTGCGTGGCCCAGACCCAGATGACGGCGGCCACCACGAGCTGCAGGTCGGCCACCAGGCTGGTCGCCAGGTGCACGGCACCGAGCTGGGTGCGGTCGCCGAACTTCAGCACCGTGGTGATGAAGCTGACCACCAGCGCAGCCGCGAGCTCATAGCCGTTGTGCAGCGCTGGATCGTCGATGCGGCCATAGAAGAAACCCAGGTTCAGGGCAGCGGCAAGGGTGACGAAAAAGCCGAAGACGACCTTCTCCAGATTCATACTGCCTCCGTCGAAATCAATGATGACTCCTGTAGACGCTACCGCCCCGGCACTCGCGGCGCGGATCTGAAGCACACTGGGGGCATGGACATCGAGATCGTGCAGGGCGACATCACCCGGCTGCGGGTGGACGCCATCGTGAACGCCGCCAACTCATCGCTGCTGGGCGGGGGCGGCGTGGACGGGGCGATCCATCGCGCCGGCGGCCCGGCGATCCTGGCGGCCTGCCGCCAGTTGCGGGCGACGTCGCTGCCCGACGGACTGCCGGCGGGTCAGGCCGTGGCCACGACGGCCGGGAAGCTCCCGGCCACCTGGGTGATCCACACGGTGGGGCCGGTCTATTCGCGCACCGAGGACCGCTCGGCGCTGCTGGTGAGCTGCTACCGCCAGTGCCTGCGCGTGGCCGACGAGCTGGGCGTGCATTCGATCGCCTTCCCGACGATCTCCGCCGGCGTCTACGGCTGGCCGATGGACGATGCGACGCGCATCGCCGTGACCACACTGCGCCAGACGCGGACCTCGGTGGAACGGGCCCTGTTGGTGGCCTTCTCCGAGTCGGCCCGAGTTGCCTATGACAAGGCACTGCAGGGCTGAGGGTCGCGGCGCGCGGCCTGCGCCCTAGGCGTGCTCGTGCAGCGCCGTGCGGGCCTTCCGGGCCGAACCGATGATCGACCAGGCCACCACCAGCACCACCAACCCGATGGTCACATAGTTGGCGACCTTCGAATAGACGTTCAGCACGTCGGTGATGGGTGTGCCCACCACATAGCCGAGCACGCCGAACACGACGGTCCAGCAGGAACACACCACGACGTCGAGGACCACGAAGCGTCTCAGGCGCATGCCACTGGCACCTGCCAGCACGAACACGACGGCCATCAGCGGCAGCGGCACGGGCAGGTAGGCCAGCACGAAGGCGAGCCATCCGACCTTCCCGGCCCACTTCTCCAAGCGTTCGTAGCGGCGTCGCGCACGCTCCGACTTGCCGGCCCAGACCTCGATCATGCCGCGGCCCCACAGCTTGCCGGCCCACCAATAGATCCAGTCGAACTTGCAGCTCATGATCACCGCGGCGATCATCGGCCAGACCCATGAGATGGCGATGAGGTGACCGCCCAGGTCCCAGCTCACGGCGTAGTCGCCGGTGCGCACGACGGCACCCAGCATCGCGGTGCCGGTGCGGCTGCCGGTGAGTGCCACCAGCAGCGGGATGCGGTCGGGCGAGCCCATCAGCCAGGCGCGCAGCGGGAGCATGAGCATGCTGAACACGCCTAGGCCACCCAGCCAGGCCAGGCAGGCGATGTCGGAGCGCCCCGGCTTGTGCTTCCAGGGCATGGAATCGTCCTGCCACCATTCCGGCTCGTCCGACGTCGCGGACTGGTCGGCAACATGCGGTTGGCCGGAGCCGTTCGGTTGGTCAGGGCCGTTCGGTTGGTCGGGGGCCATGGCGGTGACGGGCGCACCCTGTGCTTCTGCGGCCTCCGACTGCGGGGCACCGACGCGGGCGGGCAATGGCCCGGTTGCCCCGGCGTTCCCCGCGGGGCCCGATGCCTGCGGGGTATCGGCGGCGCGGTCCCTCTGCTCGTCACTCACCACTGCAGGTTACCCGGCATGCGCTCCCCCACCGTGCCCGTGGACAGCCCGCGCCGACGTCCCGTCCGGGGACTCAGCCCTGATGGCCACCGGCCAGCCAGCGCAATGCATAGCTGGCGTGCAACTCGGCAGCGATGGGCAACGAGGCCTCGTTGATCGCAAAGGCATATGAGTGGTGCGGCTGCTCGAACTGGGGCGCTCCCCCACTGCCGACGCGGGCGTAGACGCCCGGCGCATGGTGCAGGAAGACGGCGAAGTCGTCGCCCATGGCCGCCTTGGGGGTATTAGTCTCGACCCGCTCGACACCCGGGATCTGCTGGGCGACCCGCGCCGCGAAGTGCGTGGCCCCGGGATCGTTGGACAACACATCGGCGAACACCTGCCGGCGCACCTCGGCGGTGGTCTGGTGGGCCGCGGCCACCGACACGGCGATGCGCTCGATGGAGGCGAGCACGTGCTCGCGCACCTGTTCGTCGAACGCCCGCACCGTGCCCTCGAGCCGCGCGGAGCTGGCGATGATGTTGTAGTTCTCCCCGGAGTTGAAGCGCCCGATGCCGACGACCACTTCGTCGAAGGGACTCAGTTCGCGCGCCACGATCTGCTGGATCTCGGTGACGATGCTTGCCCCGGCCACCAGTGCGTCATGGCTGAGCTGCGGGGTGGACACATGCCCACCGACGCCGGTGACGTCGATGGTGAACTGGTCGACGCTGGCCCACTGCGCGCCGGGCGTGGCGCTGACGACGCCGGTGGGCAGGCCCGAGAACAGGTGCAGCCCGAACACCTGGTCAAGGCCCTCCAGGGCGCCGGCCTCCTCGAAGATGCGGCCTCCGGCCCCGATCTCCTCGGCCTGTTGGAAGGCGAACTTGATGGTGCCGTCGAAGTCGGCACTGTGGCCGGCGAGCACGCGCGCCGCAGCCAGCAGGGCGGCGATGTGGCCATCATGTCCGCAGGCGTGGTTCACCTCGCTGGCGTTATTGGCCCACTCGGCTCCGCAGCCGTCACGCAGCGGCAGCGCGTCGATGTCGGCCCGCAACATGATGGTGGGGCCGGGGCCACGCCCCGGCAGGGTGGCGAGCAGGCCGGTCTCGCCCACCGGTTCCGCGGCGATGCCGAGCTCGTCGAGGCGCGCCTTGATGAAGGCCGCGGTGTTGAACTCATGCAGGCTCACCTCGGGGTGGGCGTGCAGGTGTCGCCGGTCGGCCACCATCTGGGGTGCCAGCGCGGAGATCTCGGCATGCAGCGCCTGCTCGTCGAAGGGCGCGGGCGCAGCGCCGGATGGATTGTGTTCGCGTGGATCAGGCGTCGACGCGTCGTCGCGGTGTGTCCCGGCCCGGCCAGAAGTCATGGTGGTCTCCTCGTCCCCAGTGTCCCACGGCCGGGCAGCTGCTCCCCGGCCACGACGGACCATCGCTCGTCCGAACAAGCGCCGGGCACGTCGCGGATGCGGCCATTCCGGCACGCATCTGGTGCGCCCGCCCCTCGGCGTGAACAATGGTCACATGGCAGTGAGCGTATTCGACATGTTCACCGTGGGCATCGGCCCCTCGAGCTCACACACGGTGGGTCCGATGCGGGCCGGGGTCGGCTTCCTCGAGAACCTGCAGGCCGACGGCCTGCTCGACCAGGTGCACCGGGTGCGCATCAAGCTGTTCGGCTCGCTGGGGGCCACCGGCCGTGGCCATGGCACCGACCGCGCCGTGCTCGCCGGACTGGCGGGGGAGCATCCCGACACCGTCGACCCGGAGCTACCGGCCCGGCTGATGGCACGTGCCGCGGCCGATCACACGCTGACGCTCGCGTCGACCAGCGAATCCGCAGCGCGCACCATCGTGTTCAACCCCATCACCGACCTGGTCATGGAGGGACGCCGCCGGCTGCGCTTCCACCCCAATGCCCTGTCGCTGACCGCCTATCGCGACGACGATGCCACCCAGGAACTGCACAACGAGGTCTGGTATTCGATCGGCGGCGGCTTCGTGGTGCGCGATGACGGCACCGGGGAGCCGCCGATGCCCCGCGACGAGACCCGGGTGCCCCATCCCTTCCGCAACGGCGCGGAACTGCTCAATATCTGCGCGGCCAGCGGCATGTCGATTCCGCAGGTGGTGCTGGCCAACGAGATGGCGCACGGCTACTCGAAGGACGAGGTGCGCGAGAAGCTGATGGGCCTGTGGACGGTGATGGACCAGTCGATCACCGACGGCTGTGGGGCCACCGGCGAGCTGCCCGGCGGGCTGGGCGTGCGCCGTAGGGCCCACAAGCTGCATTCCGACCTGATGAACCGCCGCCAGACCGGATATGACCCGCTGGCCGGCCTCGACTGGGTGTCGGCTTGGGCGATCGCGGTGAATGAGCAGAATGCCGTCGGCGGCAGGGTGGTGACCGCACCGACCAATGGTGCTGCCGGCATCGTGCCGGCCGTGCTCAAGCATGTGCTCACCTTCGCCAGCCCCGACGGGCTGCGTGACGACGAGCGGCTCGTCGCGAACTTCCTGCTCACCGCCGGGGCCATCGGCATGGTGTTCCAGCAGACCGCCTCGATCTCGGGGGCGGAGGTGGGCTGCCAGGGCGAGGTGGGGGTGGCCTGTTCGATGGCGGCCGCGAGCCTGGCACAGGTGGCGGGTGGCACTCCGCAGCAGGTGTGCAACGCCGCCGAGATCGGCATGGAGCACCACCTGGGACTGACCTGCGATCCGGTGCGTGGCCTGGTGCAGGTGCCCTGCATCGAACGCAACGCCGTGGGTGCCGTGACCGCCATCACCGCGGCCCGCCTGGCGTTGGCCGGCGACGGACGCCAGCTGGTGAGCCTCGATGAGGTGTGCGCCACGATGATGTCGACCGGTGCCGACATGAAGGACAAGTACAAGGAGACCTCGCGGGGCGGCCTGGCCGTCAACCTGGCGAACTGTTAGGCCCCCGTGCTGCCGGGTCCAACCTGCCGTAGCACTGCCAGGCACCGCATGCCGTGGGGTTGCTGGTCTCACGAGCAGGTTCGCCACCGCGTCGATGACAGAAATCCCGGAGCGTCCCCCAACGATGTGGGAGCTTGTGCCATCCTTGGGGACGGGAATCTTTCCCTGCCTTATCTACCAAGGATCGTCGGGCACGTACCTGCCCGTGGAAAGGAATGGCTGAATCAATGGCCACAGTGAGATACAAGGACGCCACGAGGGTCTACCCGGGCGCCGACCACGCAGCTGTCAATGATTTGAACCTCGAGATCGGGGATGGCGAGTTCATGGTGCTCGTCGGCCCGTCGGGCTGCGGCAAGTCAACCTCCCTGCGCATGCTGGCGGGGTTGGAGGAAGTCAATTCCGGTTCGGTGTGGATCGGTGACCGCGACGTCACCAACCTGCCCCCCAAGGACCGCGATATCGCCATGGTCTTCCAGAACTACGCCCTGTACCCGCACATGACCGTGGCGGAGAACATGGGCTTCGCCCTGAAGATGAAGGGCGTCGGCAAGGAGGAGCGCCAGAAGAGGGTGCTGGAGGCCGCCAAGCTGCTGGGCCTGGAGGAACTGCTCGGGCGCAAGCCCAAGAACCTGTCAGGTGGCCAGCGTCAGCGGGTTGCCATGGGACGCGCCATCGTGCGCGACCCGCAGGTGTTCCTCATGGACGAGCCGCTGTCGAACCTGGATGCGAAGCTGCGCGTGCAGACCCGCACCCAGATCGCCGCACTGCAGACCCGACTGGGCGTCACGACCGTCTATGTGACGCACGACCAGGTGGAAGCCATGACGATGGGCGACCGGGTGGCCGTGATGAATGAGGGCGTCCTGCAGCAGGTGGACCGCCCGCTGGCCCTCTACGACACCCCGAAGAACCTGTTCGTGGCCGGCTTCATCGGCTCCCCGGCGATGAACCTGATGCCGGGCACGATCGTCGCGGACGGTGTGCAGGTGACCGACCACGTGATTCCGGTGCCGCGCGAGGTGCTCGACAAGGCCAGCAGCAAGGACGTGGTGGTGGGTATCCGCCCCGAGTCCTTCGAGGTGTCGCCCTCGGGCGAGGGGATCGGCATGAAGATCAACGTGGTGGAGGAGACGGGCGCCGACTCGTACCTCTACGGAACGCTCCAGGACGATTCCGCCACGGCCAATCCCTCGGACGACCAGGAGGTGGTGGCCCGCGTGACCACCCGCACTCCCCCGGCCCGCGGAGAGATCGTGCGCCTGCATGTCGGACCGTCGAAGGTGCATGTCTTCGACAAGTCGACCACGGAGCGGATCTCCTGATCCGACGCAACCAACCCTGATCCGACGCAACCAACCCAGCGTGGCTGATCCAGCCCAACGCTGACTGACCAGAAGGGTCCACCCCACGTGGGGGCGGACCCTTCTGCCGTGCCGCGGCATGACGCTCCCGACATCCCGCTCGTGGCAGGCGTCTTCCGGCGCCCTGCTTCTGGCACGGGGCAGCCGCCGACGCCCATGCGGCTAGGGTCATTTCATGGGCAGCTGCCCGCAGACCCGATCGGCCAGGAGGAAGCACATGAGCGACCAGTCCGGAAAGGACCCGTCCCCCGAACTCTCAGCACTCACCCGGGCGGTGCGTGCCGGGCTGGACACCGACACCCAGTTCGGATCGGTGGTGCCGGCGCTGTATCCCAGCACCAACTACCGCTTCCCCAGCATCGACGAGCGTCCGCCCTTCGACTACTCGCGCTCGGCCAATCCGACGCGCGCGATGCTGGCCACGACCCTGGCGACCATGGAGCACGGCGTGACCGCCACGGGCACCGGCTCCGGGCTGGGCGCGATCACCGCGACGGTAGAGGCGCTGACCGGCCCGCGGGGCCGCGTCGTGGCGCCCACCGACTGCTACGGCGGCACCTGGCGGCTGCTCGACCACCTGGCCACCAAGCAGCGCATCGACGTCGAGTTCGTCGACATGTGGGACCTCGACGAGGCCGCCCGTGCGCTGGCGACACCGGCCGAGCTGGTGTTCGTGGAGACGCCGTCGAATCCGCTCATGCGCATCACCGACGTGGCAGCCGTGGCCCGGTTGGCGCACGCGGCGGGCGCGATCGTGGTGGCCGACAACACCTTCTGCTCACCGTTGCTGCAGAATCCACTCACCCTGGGCGCCGACGTGGTGGTGCATTCCACGACCAAGTTCATCAACGGCCACTCCGACGTGGTGGGCGGGGCCGTGATCTCCAAGACCGCCGAGACCGGTGAGCTGGTGGCCCACTGGGCCAATGCCCTGGGCCTCACCGGTGGCGCCTGGGATTCCTGGCTGACGCTGCGGGGGCTGCGCACGATCGACGCCCGCATGCGCGTGCACCAGGCCAATGCCGCCGCCGTGGTCGAGTTGCTGAGCAACCACCCGGCCGTGCAGGCCGTGTACTACCCCGGCCTGGCCACGCATCCCGGGCACGACCTGGCCGCACGCCAGCAGTCCGGCTTCGGTTCCCTGCTGAGCTTCGAACTGACCGGCGGCATCGACGCGGTGCGTCGCTTCACCGACGGGCTGCAGATCATCGACCTGGCCGAATCACTGGGCGGCACGGAGTCGCTGCTGGCCCATCCGGCCACCATGACCCATGCCGGCATGTCACCCGAGGCCCGCGCAGCCGCCGGCATCACCGACTCGCTGCTGCGGCTCAGCCTGGGCATTGAGCCGGTGGACGACCTGCTCAACGAGATCCGCTCGGCCCTCGACCGCGCCGTCGCCTGACCACCAGCTCCCTCCCGCGGGGAGGGGGCTGGCCCGCGGGCGTCCGGGTGCCTGAACGCCCACACGGGTGGCAGACTGGACGGGTGCCACGATTCCTGTCCGCCAAGCCTGATGCCAGGCTCATTCCGCTGCCGTGGAATGTGCCGTTGGCGAAGTGGCCCACCGAGCACCTCGTTGCCCTGCCGCGCGGCATCTCGCGCCACGTCGTGCGCTTCATCACGGTGGGCGATGAGGTCTATGCGGCCAAGGAAGTGATCGAGCACCTGGCGATCCACGAGTACCGGCTGCTGCATGACCTCACCCGCCTGGGCACCCCGGCCGTCGAGGCGGTGGCGGTGGTGAGTGGGCGTCAGGACCTCGAGGGCAACCCGCTCGATTCAATACTGGTCACCAAGCACCTTGAGTTCGCCCTGCCCTATCGCTCGCTGTTCACCCCGGGTGTGCGCCACGAGACGGTGATGCGCCTGCTCGATGCGATGGTGGTGTTGCTGGCGCGCCTGCACCTGCAGGGCTTCATGTGGGGTGATGTGTCCCTGTCGAACATCCTGTTCCGACGCGACGCAGGCTCATTTGCCGCGTATCTGGTGGACGCCGAGACCGGCGAACTGCATGACCGGCTCACCGACGGCCAGCGCGCCCATGACCTGGATATCGCCCGCACCAATGTGTTCGGTGACTTCTGTGACCTCCAGGCCGGTGGCATGCTCGACGAGTCCCTCGACCCGATGGTGCTGGTGGACACGATCGAATCCCGCTACCAGGAGCTGTGGAACGAGCTCACCGGGATGGAGGAGTTCTCCGGCTCGGAGCTTTACCGCATTGAGAGTCGCGTGCGCAGGCTGAATGCGCTGGGATTCGACGTGGCCGAACTCGATATCCGCACCAGCGCCGATGGTCAGACCGTGACCCTGCAACCGAAGGTGGTCGACGCCGGGCACCATTCGCGCCGACTGTTGCGGCTCACCGGGCTGGACACCGAGGAGAACCAGGCCCGACGCCTGCTCAACGACCTGGACACCTTCCGGGCACGCACGAACCAACAGGACGTCGACGAGGCGGTGGTGGCCCACCAGTGGCTCACCGAGTTCTTCGAACCCGTGGTCAATGCCGTGCCGCCGGAGCTGCAGGGCAAGCGCGACCCGGCGCAGATCTACCACGAGGTGCTGGACTACCGCTGGTACATGTCGGAGCGCGAGAAGCGCGAGGTGCCGCTGTCGGTGGCCACCCAGGGCTATATCCGCGACATCCTGCGCAACCTGCCCGATGAGGCAATGGTGCGTGATGCCATGGTGCAGGTGCAGGAGGGCGACAACCGCCAGCTGGCCAATCCCTATGATCCCTCGCTGGGCTACGCCGACGATGACGACCTGCCCCCGGTGCACGATCCCTGGGAGGACGCGGCCCAGGACGTCGACGTGTCACAGCTGAACCACTTCGACATCAACGAACTGCGCGCCCGCGGCTGAGGCCCTGCGTCGGACAGCCGCGCACCGGTTGGTGCGGGCCCGTGCCTAGTCGGTGTCGTCGTCCTCATCGCGGTCGACCTCGCGGAAGACCACGGAGATGGCATTGATGTCGTCGGCTCCGAGGCTGATCAGGCCGCCACGATCCGCGGCCCGCAGGGTGTAGCCACCGGCCTGTTCCGAGGCTGCGTCCGGCTTGGGGGCAACCGGCTCCTCGGTGGGAACCTCCACGAAGAAGGGGTCGACCAGCTCATGCTCGGCCACCGCATCGAAGTCGATGCGGGTGCGTCCGCCCGTGCTCGTCGTGGCGTCATCCCCGGACGCCTCGGGAGCCGCGGGGACCTTGTGCGAGCCCGGCACGACCGGACGCGGCACGGCGTCGCCCATCGCAGCCCTCACCTGATCGCCGATCAGATTGGCCTTGGGCCTGTGCTTGCGGATCTCTGCCATCGTGCGCACCTTTCGCTGGGACCGGAACCCAGCCTAGTGGGGACCACCCGTGAGGGAGCTGGGACGACGCTCGGTGGCAGCTGCGAGCACCCCACGGGCCCCGGCCCCGTGGGGGTGAAGGGTGCGCGGAAAAGGAACAAAGAAAGTGCATAGGGAAAGGGTTGGGGGCCACGACACAATGTCGTGGCCCCCAACCCCTGATGATTCAGCTCAGTGAGCCTCAGTCCTCAACAAGCACCACGTAGAGCTTGCGGGGGCCGTGCACGCCGTCCACACGGGACAGCTCGATATCGGACGTTGCCGAACCGCCACTGATGAAGGTGAGCGGGTGACCGGCATGCACCGACGGCTTGAGCGCCTGGATCGACTCGGGGACATCCGAGACGACCTCGCTGGCCCGCACCACGCAGACGTGACGATCAGGCACCAGGCTCAGGGCGCGACGGCCCTGGTCCTCGGTGTGGTCGAGCACGATGGTGCCGGTGTCGGCGATGGCCGAGGCCGAAGCCGTGACCACTGCGTCGGTGCCGTCGAGTTCCTTGTTCGACAGCTGGGGCTCGTCATTGCTCACCGTGTAACCGGCGGCCTTGATGGCCTTCACCCAGGACTCGTCGAGGCCTGCGGGCACCACCACCGATTCCTCGGCGCCGGTGGCCTTCAGTCCTGCGACCACGGCCTCGGGGATTCCGGCTTCGCGGGTGCGCACAACCGTGGCCGAGTAGTCCTCGACCTTCTCCTGGAAGGTGCCCACGACGTCTTCCATCTCGATGCCGCCGCCATAGGTCCAGTTGACGGGCTGGTCCTTGACGGGGTCCTTCTCAGTGATGTCGATCGTGGCCCGACGAATGCGGGCGAGAATCTCTTGCTTCGCGTCCATTGCGATTACCTCTCGTCCTCAACGCGGTTCTGCTTCCACCAGTCGCGGAAGGTCTGGGTCGGAATCGGCTGCACATCGCGGTACTTGAGCCAGCGTTCGGCAACCGGCACCGGGATGGGCCCAAGGGGCTTGTTGCCGAGCACACGACCCGCGGCGCGGGTGGCGTACATGGTGGTCTCCCAATGCTTGTAGTCGCCAAGCACCCACTGGGCGGCCTTCATGATGCCCTGCTCACCGAGCACCTCCACGTCACCGTGACCGTGGTCGATCTTCTCGGCCTGTGCCACCTGGTTGCGCAGGTGGATGATCACGTCGACGAAGGAGATCTTCACCGGGCACACCTCGGAGCACGCATTGCACAGCGAGCATGCGTACGGCATGCCGCGGTCGACCGGATCGTCCAGGCCACGCAGCTGCGGGGTCAGGGAGATACCGATGGGGCCGGGGTAGACCGAGCCGTAGGCGTGGCCGCCGGCGCGCTCGTAGACCGGGCAGACGTTGATGCACGAGGCACAACGGATGCAGCGCAGCACCTGACGGCCGATCGGGTCGGCAAGCACATTGGTGCGACCGTTGTCCATGAAGATGACGTGCTGTTCCTGCGGGCCGTCATGGGGGGTGACGCCGCTCCACACGGAGTTGTACGGATTCATCCGCTCACCGGTGGCCGAACGGGGCAGCAGCTTCAGGAAGATCTCGAGATCGTCATAGGTCGGCAGGATCTTCTCGATGCCCACCAGCGAGATCAGGGTGTCGGGAAGGGTCAGGCACATGCGGCCATTGCCCTCGGACTCCACGATCACCATCGAGCCGGTATCGGCCAGGATGAAGTTGGCACCGGAGACGGCAACCTTGGCGCGCAGGAACTTCTCACGCAGGTGCAGACGCGCGGCGTCGGCCAGGTCGGGAGGATTCGAGCTGACATCCTCGGGAGCCGGACGGCCGTAGTTCTTCATCTCGCGCACGAAGATCTCGCGGACCTCCGCACGGTTGCGGTGGATGGCGGGCACCACGATGTGGCTGGGACGGTCGTGGCCGAGCTGGACGATCAGCTCCGCGAGGTCGGTCTCCCAGGCCGCGATGTTCTGCGACTCGAGGTACTCGTTGAGGTCAGTCTCCTGAGTGGTGATCGACTTGATCTTGACGACCTCATCGACGCCCTTGGACTTGGCGATGTCGCCGACGATCCGGTTGGCCTCGGCGGCGTCACGGGCCCAGTGGACCTGCACGCCATGGGCGGTCAGGTTCTTCTCGGCCTGCTCGAGGTAGTAGTCAAGGTGACGTCCCACGCGGTTCTTGATCTCGTAGGCGGCCTCACGCACGTCCTCCCAGTCCGGCGACTCAGCGACGCGGGTGGCGCGCTTGTTGCGGATGGTGGTCATCGCGTTGCGCATGTTCTTGCGCTGCACGGCAAGCTTCAGCTCACCCTTGACGGCCTTCGAGAACTTCGGCATGCCCAGGAAGGTGCCGGGGTGCTCGGGAGCCGGGGTCAGGCGTGCCACACCGTAGTTGCCCTCGGTGATTCGACGCAGTTCGGTGCTCATGACTCGTCCTCCTCCGTGTTGGCCAGGATCTCGGCAATGTGGATCGCCTTGACACCTGAGTTCTGGCGGGCCAGAACACCACCGATGTTCATGAGGCAGGAGTTGTCGCCCGCCACCACGTACTCGGCCCCGGTCTCACGCACATGACGGGCCTTGTCGTTGGCCATCGTCGCGCTCATGTCGGAGTTCTTGATGCAGAAGGTGCCGCCGAAACCGCAGCACTGCTCCTTGGCCGGCAGGTCGACCATCGTCATGCCGCGCACGTTCTTGAGCAGCTCGTAGGGACGATCACCCAGGTGCAGCAGGCGCAGGCCGTGGCAGCTGGGGTGATAGGTGACCAGGTGCGGGAAATAGGCGCCCACATCAGTGACACCCAGCACGTCGACCAGGAACTCGGTGATGTCGAAGCTGATCTTGCTGGTGTGCTCCGCATCGCGCTCAAGGCCCTTGTCGCCGGCGGCCCTGGCCAGCATCGGATGCTGGTCGCGGACGGCGGCGGTGCAGGAACCCGACGGGGACACGACGTAGTCGTAGTCGCCGAAGGCCTTCACATACGAGCGAACCATGCCCATCGACTCATCGAAGTAGCCGGTGTTGGTGGTGATCTGCGCGCAGCAGGTCTGTTCCTTCGGAAAGTGGACGCGGCAACCGAGCCGCTCCAGCAGCTTGGTGACTGCGACGCCGGTCTGCGGGAACATCACGTCGTTGATACACGTGACGAACACTGCGACGTCGAGTCCCGCGCCCGGGAGCCCCGGTGTCGCGGCCCGTCCGGTTATCCCGGACGAGTTGGTCGTGGTGGTCATTGCAAAACCTCCAAGGGGTTGTTTTCGGGAAGATTCAGATTCACTTGACCGACGCCGGCAGGATCCAACTCAGGATCGGCGTGGACATGAGGCCGGCCAGGATGCACATGAGGATGAGCAGGATGATCGAGTACTTGAACACCTTGCGCAGAATCGTGGACTCGCCACCGACCAGGCCGATTGCCGTGGCGGCGACCGTCAGCGACTGCGGCGAGATCATCTTGCCGACCACGCCACCGGCTGCGCCGGCGCCGACCAGCAGGTCCTTCATGCCATTGACGCCCAGGTGCGAACCGGCGCCCATCTGGTCACCGACACCGGACTGCAGGCCGGAGAACAGGATGTTGGCCGAGGTGTCAGAACCGGTGACATAGGTGCCGATCCAGCCCAGGATCGGGGCCAGGAACGGATAGACGGCACCAGCGCCGGCGATCCACAGGCCCAGGGCAAGCGTCTGGCCGGAGTCACCCATGACATAGGCCAGTGCGACGACCAGGCCGATCGTGGTCAGCGAGAACTTCATCTTCTTGAGGTTGACCCACAGTTCCTTGAACAGGTCGGAGAACTTCACCCGGTAGATGATGCCCACCAGGATCGCGACGATGGCCAGCAGGAAGCCAGGCGTGGACATCCACTGCCAGGTGTAGGACTGGTGCGCCGACGGCGAGGAGCCATTGGCGGCCATCATCTGCGACAGGCCGGGCCAGGCCATCTTGACGTCGCCCTTGAGCAGGAAGCTCTTGATCGGGCCCAGCGCGGCGAAGGCGAAGATCGCGATGACCAGCACGTAGGGAACCAGGGCCATCATGATGCGACCGGCGGTGAGGTCGGCGGAGGCGTCCTCGGTCTTCTCGATGGCGCCATCCTCGAGGGTGGTGTCCATCGGGATGCCGATGCGCTCAGCGGCAGCGGCGCCGCCCTTGGGGCTCCACACCTTCAGGAAGACCATGGCCAGGGCCACGGTGATGACAGCGGCGAAGATCTCGGTCAGGTTGTACAGGGCAGTACCGGCGACGATCCACTTGACGACGCCGAAGACGATGCCGACGAACAGGCCGAAGGGCCAGCACTCCTTGATGCCCTTCTTGCCGTCCATGATCTGGAGCATGAGGAAGGGAACGACCAGGCAGAGGATGGCGCAGATGCGCGCGGTGACGGGAGCAATGTGCATCACGTCGAGGTTGGCCGTCTTGGCGGCCATCAGCACGGGCAGGCCGACGGCACCGAAGGCTACGGGCACCGTATTGGCGACCAGGGCGGTGACGGCTGCGCGGAGCTTGCCGAAGCCGACCGCGATCAGCATGGCGGCGGCGATGGCCACGGGGGCGCCGAAGCCGGCGAGGGCCTCCAGCAGACCACCGAAGCAGAAGGCGATGAGGATGCCGAGCACGCGCGGATCGTCACTGATCATGAAGAACGTGCGGCGCAGGTCATCGAAGCGTCCGGAGATGACGGTGACCTGGTACATCCAGATGGCGGCCAGCAGAATCCAGCCGATGGGGAACAGGCCGTAGAGGAAACCCTGGACACTGGTGGAGAAGGCCATGCCGATCGGCATCTTGAACGCCGCGATGGCCACGACCAGTGCCAGGAACCACGACGCCAGTCCTGCCCAGTACGCCTTCCATCGCAGCGCGCCAAGGGTCACCAGCATGCAGGCAATGGGAATGAGCGCGACCAATGCCGACGCCCACTGATGCCCTAATGGGTTCGTGTTGGGTGTGAAGACTTGTAGCAGGACCACGGAGGACCCCCCGATCTGTGGTGAGAGAACTACTGCACCGAGATCTCGACTGTGAGACATCGGTTCATCTCTCGACACAATAGGTCCGACCAATTCGTCAGGTCAAGGCCGTTTGCCGCTTCTGACACAGAATGGCGACGCCAACGCGCAAACCGGTCTCGACCGCTGGTTGACGCCCCGTTCCGGGCGCGGAATTGGGGGGTGCGAAGTCTACCCTGTGCGACGTCCGGGGCCTGCGGCGGGTGGGGTGATCGCGCTGGCCACGCCCCGACTCGTGCATCGGCCCGTGCCCCACCGCACGCATCGACCCGCTGTGGGCACGTCCCGTGCACGAGTTCGGCGCGTCGTGCGGCGGCGGTGAACATCGGTGCAGCATCGCGATCTCATCGGCCCAACAGTCGCCATCTTTTTTGAACATCGGTAACAATGGCTGCATGCAGGCATCCAGCGCGGGGGGCGTCACCACTCTCGAAGGCACAGAGCGATGCCAGGACTGCGCCATCATGCGCGCCCGCGGCATGTCGGGCTTCGACATCGCCCTGCACCACATCCAGTCCGAGATCCTGTCCGGCCACTATGTGGCGGGCATGCAGCTGCCCACCGAGCGCGAACTGGCCGCCAGCCTGGCCGTGGGACGTGGCGCGGTGCGCGAGGCACTGCGCGTGCTGCAGGCACAGGGCATCGTGGTCTCGGGAACCGGCCCGGGCAATGGCACCCGCATCCGCACCACGCCGGGCGACGCGCTGGGGCAGATGTTGCGCCTGCACCTGGCGCTGGAGAGCACCTCGGTGCCCGACCTGACCCAGACCCGCCTGGTGGTGGAACGCGCCGCCACCGAGATGGCCGCCCACCATGCCTCCGTGGGCGCGCTCAAGCGCGCGCGGGCGATCGTGGAACGCATGGAGCAGTGCCCCACCATCGACGAGTTCAATGACCTCGACACCGCCTTCCACATTGCCATCGTGGACGCGAGCGGCAACCACATGCTCACCATGATGTCGACCGCGATCCGCCAGACACTGGCCATCCCGATCCGCAGCGCGGAGGCGTCCCTGACGAACTGGGACGACTTCCGCGACGGCCTGGTGGCCCAGCACCGCGCGATCCTCGAGGCCGTGACCGACGGCGACGCCGAGCGCGCCGCCGAGCTCGCCGAGGGCCACATCCGCCATGCCTACGCCCAGTTGCTGCCCGACAAGCCGATCGCCGAGGCCACCGACGCGGTGGAATCCGCCGAGGCAGCGGTGGTGGCGCTACGACCCGGGGCCGCCATCCAGGACTCCGCCCACCACGGGCATTCCCATGGCCACTCCCCCGCGGCGCACACCGTGGTTGGCACGGATCCGGCCGATCCGGGTGCCGACGACGGCGCCGCACCGCGTCCGGCCGTGAAGGCACCGGCCAAGAAGGCCCGCGCAAAGGCGGTGGCCGCACGTCGCAGGCCCTCGCGCAGCCGGGGCGCCACCGATGTATCGGCGCAGCTGACCACGCCGAGCGCCGGCTGACGCCAGCCCCCGGGGAGCCGCCGGGGCCGTCCGTGGACCATGGCCCGGGCCGTACCGGGGCCATCCGTGGGCCGAGACGGTGTGCATGCCTCGAAGTGCAGGCACCGGCACGGTTAGACTGATCCCGTGTCATTTCACCTGTACGACGAATCCAGTGGCCAGGTCGTGCCCTTCGTTCCCCTGATCCCGGGGAAGGTCTCGATCTATCACTGTGGATTGACCGTGCAGAGCTCCCCGCATCTGGGGCACATGCGCAAGGAGGTCGTCTTCGACGTCCTGCGGCGCTGGTTCGACGCCAGCGGCTACCGGGTGCGCGTGGTGGCCAACATCACCGACATCAACGAGAAGATCTGGCAGAAGGCGGCCGAGGCCGGACTGGAATGGTTCGAGCTCGCCTACGCCGTGGAGCTCGAACTGCACCGCGCCTACGCGTCGCTGGGCTGCATCCCACCCAGCTACGAGCCCCGCGCCACCGGGCACATCACCGAGATGATCGAGCTGATCAACCGGCTGATCGAACGCGGACATGCCTATGCGGCCGACGATGGCTCGGGTGACGTCTACTTCGACGTGCGCAGCTGGCCCGAGTACGGCGAGCTGTCGCACCAGAAGATCGACGACATGGTGGCTGCCACCGACGCCGACCCGCGCGGCAAGCACGATCCGCGCGACTTCGCCCTGTGGAAGGGCTCCAAGCCCGACGAACCCGCCACCGCATCGTGGCCCAGCCCCTGGGGCAGGGGACGTCCCGGCTGGCACCTTGAGTGCTCGGCCATGAGCCTGAAGTACCTCGGCGAGGCCTTCGACATCCATGGTGGCGGCATCGACCTGCGCTTCCCCCACCACGAGAACGAACAGGCCCAGAGCCGCGCGGCCGGCTACGACTTCGCGCACTACTGGATGCACAACGCCTTCGTGACGATGGCCGGCGAGAAGATGAGCAAGTCATTGGGCAACGGGGCGACCGTTGCCGAGGTGACCAAGCACTATCCGGCCCGCGCGGTGCGCCTCTACCTGGCCCAACCCCACTACCGCTCGACCATCGAGTACTCCGACACCTCCCTGACCGAGGCGACCGCCCAGCTCGACCGCATCGATTCCTTCCTCAACCGGGCCCATGTGTCCGGCCAGGCGGCATTCGACACCGCCGACCTGCCCGATGCCTTCGTCGAGGCCATGGACAATGACCTCGGCACGCCCGCCGCCTTCGCGGTGCTCTACGACACCATCAAGGAAGGCAATCGCGCCTTCGACGCCAACGACCAGGGCGCGGCGACCAACTGCGTGGCGCAGGTGCGCGCCATGCTGCACGTGCTCGGGCTCGACCCCCATGAACCCCAGTGGGCCGATCAGGCCGGGGGCACCGACCTGGCCGTGACCGATGGATTGGTGAAACTGGTGCTCGATGAGCGACAGGCGGCCCGCGAACGCAAGGACTTCGCCGCCGCCGACCATATTCGTGACTCGCTGACCGAGCTGGGCATCCGACTCGAGGACGGCGCGAATGGCACGCGTTGGACGATCGCCTGATGGCCGGGCCGAAGAAGGGCACCGGCGGCAAGGGACGACGCAGGCTGACCGGTCGCGGACCCACGCCGAAGGCGGAGGACCGCACCTACCACAAGGCCTACCGCGCCAAGCAGGACCAGGGCCCGCGCAAGGGCACGCGTCCCTCACACGGGGCGAAGCCCTCGAGCACGGGGCGGGGTGCCGCACCCGACTGGGTGGTCGGCCGCAACCCGGTGCTGGAGGCACTGCAGGCGAACCTGCCGGTGCGACGCGCCTATGTCGCGGAGGGTTCCGAGCACGATGACCGGCTGCGCGAGATCTTCAAGTACGCCGCTGAGCACTCGCTGTCGCTGTTGCAGGTGCCGCGCCAGGAACTGGACAAGCTGACCGACGGCGCCGTGCACCAGGGCGTGGCACTGCAGCTTCCGCCCTATGAATATGCCGACATCGACGAGGTGGCCACCAAGGCCCTGGGTCGCGATGACAACCACGGGCTGTTGGTGGCCTGCGACGGCATCACCGACCCGCACAACCTGGGCGCGATCATCCGTTCGGCCGCGGCCTTCGGGGCCGACGGCGTGATCATCCCCGAGCGGCGCAGTGCGTCGCTGACGGCCAGCGCCTGGAAGGCGTCGGCCGGCGCGGCCGCTCGGCTGCGCGTGGCCAAGGTGACCAACCTCAACCGGGGGCTGGAACGGCTGGCGAAGGCCGGCTTCGTGGTCGCCGGCCTGGCCGGCGAGGCGGACACCGATATCGCCGGGATCCCGGGGGTCAATGGTCCCCTGGTGCTCGTGGTGGGCTCCGAGGGTGCCGGCCTGAGTCGCATGGTGCGGGAGCACTGCGATGTGCTCGTGTCGATTCCGATCACCAGCGAGGTGGAGAGCCTCAATGCCTCGGTGGCCACCGCCATCGCGCTGTACGAGGTGAGTCGGGCGCGCGGCTGAGGCCACGCGATTGCGTCGACGCGACGCCGGGCGATCCCCCGCTTATGCCGTGAGAAGACACCTCGCGGCGACCGTTCCACGATGACAGCAGAATTGCTGGTGGCGGGTGCATACTCGTCGTGGGATCCGCGGCATCCGCTCTGCCTGCCGGAAATCTTGCGGACATCGTCGTCCGTGGGCCCGGGTCCCGGTCATCGACGATGAGCTCAGGTGAGCCCGATTCCACTGCGGTGGCACATGGCCAGAATGATCCTGCACCCACTGATCCCGCACCCACTGATCCCGCACATGGGGGCCATGCACACGTGGACAAGGCCGACGACGGCTACCACAAGGGGCTGAAGACCCGTCACATCCACATGATCGCCCTGGGTGGATCCATCGGCACCGGACTGTTCCTGGGCGCCGGCACCCGGCTGGCCAAGGGCGGCCCCTCCCTGGCGCTGTCCTATGCGATCTGCGGGGTCTTCGCGTTCATCATGGTGCGCGCGCTCGGCGAGCTGTCGGTGCGCCGTCCCTCATCGGGGGCCTTCGTGTCATACGCCCGCGAATTCATCGGCGAGAAGGGCGCCTACGCCACCGGCTGGCTGTTCTTCCTCAACTGGTCCACGGCCGTGATGGCCGACATCACCGCCGTCGCTCTGTACCTCCACTTCTGGGACTTCTTCGACCCGGTGCCGCAGTGGTTGCTGGCGCTCATCGCGCTGGCCCTGGTGTTCACGCTGAACATGTTCAGCGTGAAGTACTTCGGCGAGGCCGAGTTCTGGTTCGCCGCCATCAAGGTGGCGGCCATCGTGATCTTCATGCTGGTGGCCATCTGGGCCATCATCACCGGCCACGCGGTCGGGCCGGGACGGGCGGGCTTCGCGAACCTCACCGACAACGGCGGCTTCTTCCCGATGGGCCTCATGCCGATGATCTCCCTGTCGCTGGGCGTGATCTTCGCCTTCGGCGGCACCGAGATGGTCGGCGTCGCCGCCGGCGAGACGGCCGGCGCCGAGAAGGTGCTGCCCAAGGCCATCCACTCGATGATCCTGCGCATCTTCGTGTTCTACGTCGGCTCGGTGATCCTCATGACGCTGGTGCTGCCGTGGAGTGCCTATTCACAACATGAATCACCCTTCGTCACCTTCTTCGCGGCGATCGGCGTGCCGCACGCCGGCGACATCATGCAGGTGGTGGTGCTCACCGCGGCGCTGTCGTCGGTGAACGCCGGCCTGTATGCCACCGGCCGGGTGCTGCGGTCGATGGCGGTGGCCGGGGAGGCGCCCCGGTTCGCGGCCCGGATGAACAAGCACCATGTGCCCTATGGCGGCATCATGATCATTGCCGGGCTCGGCCTGATCGGCGTGCTCATCAACTATGTGTTCCCCTCGAATGCCTTCGAGATGGTCATGAACATGGCCGGTATCGGCATTGCCGGCACCTGGATCTCGATCCTCGTGTCGCACTGGATCTTCGTCCACAAGGCACGCAAGGGCGAGATGACCCGCCCGGAGTTCCGCCTGCGCGGGGCGCCGGTGCTCAACGCGGTGACGATCATCTTCCTGGTCGGGGTGATCGTGGCCATGTGGTTCGATCCCACCGGAGGGCGTCCGACGCTGATGATCTTCGGGCTGGTGCTGATCGCCATGGTGGTCGGCTGGTTCATGGTGCGCAAGCGCATCAAGGGCGAACTGCTCGACTCGATCCTCGACACCTGAGACCCGATAGCACCCCAATCGCGGCATCGACCATCGGCGTCGCACACGGGGGCGGCCACGCCATCCCGAAGATCTTGCGGGCCACCGCGGGCCGGGGACCCCTGCCTGCGGCGAGCATGGGCCCACACACCAACATTTCGTGTCGCGAGGGCGATCACCATGATTTCTCCTGCGCCAACCCGATGATGCGCGTTAATGTGGGCCGGAGCATACTCATGTATGAGATTTTCGCGGAAGCAGCTTTCGACCCCGTCCCGGTGACCGTCACACGGCCCCGAGCCCGGCCGAACCACAGAATCGGTGACAAGGAGTTCGACGATGAGTTCATCCGAGCCCGTCAAGGCACGACCGGCGGCCCCCATGGTCGACAAGGCCGATGCCGGCTACCAGAAGGGCCTGAAGACCCGGCACATCCGGATGATCGCCATCGGCGGGTCAATCGGCACGGGATTGTTCCTGGGCGCCGGCGGACGACTGGCCAAGGGCGGCCCGGCCCTGGCCATCTCGTATGCCATCTGTGGCATCTTCGCCTTCATCATGGTGCGGGCACTCGGTGAGCTGTCGGTGCACCGGCCCTCATCGGGGGCCTTCGTGTCGTATGCTCGTGAGTTCATGGGCGAGAAGGGTGCCTACACCACCGGTTGGCTGTTCTTCCTGGACTGGTCGACCACCGTGATGGCCGACATCACCGCCGTGGCGCTCTACCTGCACTACTGGCGCTTCTTCGAGCCCATCCCCCAGTGGCTGCTGGCGATGATCGCGCTGGCCGTGGTGTTCACGCTGAACATGTTCAGCGTGAAGTACTTCGGCGAGGCCGAGTTCTGGTTCGCCGCTATCAAGGTGGTTGCCATCGTCGCCTTCATGGCGGTGGCCATCTGGGCCATCATCACCGGCCACGCCGTGGCCAATGAGCACGCCGGATTCGCCAACCTGACCAACCACGGCGGCTTCTTCCCCATGGGCGTGGCCCCGATGCTCACCCTGTCGCTGGGCGTGATCTTTGCCTTCGGCGGCACCGAGATGGTCGGCGTCGCCGCCGGCGAGGCCAAAGATGCGGTGAAGATCCTGCCCAAGGCCGTCAACTCGATGATCGTGCGCATCTTCGTGTTCTACGTCGGCTCGGTCGTGCTGATGACGCTGGTGCTGCCCTGGAGTTCCTACTCGGCCAACGAGTCGCCCTTCGTCACCTTCTTCTCGGGCATCGGCGTGCCGCACGCCGGCGACATCATGCAGATCGTCGTGCTCACCGCCGCCCTGTCGTCGCTGAACGCCGGCCTGTACGCCACCGGACGCACGCTGCGCTCGATGGCGGTGGCCGGCGAGGCGCCGAAGTTCGCGTCGAAGCTCAACAAGAGCCATGTGCCCTATGGCGGCATCATCATCACCGCCGGGCTCGGCCTGATCGGCGTGCTCATCAACTACGTCTACCCGACCAACGCCTTCGAGATCGTGATGAACCTGGCCGGCATCGGCATCGCCGGCACCTGGATCTCGATCCTCGTGTCGCACCTGATCTTCACCCGCCGGGCGGCCAAGGGCCTCATCGTGCGCCCCAGCTACCAGCTGCGCGGCGCCCCCTACACCAACATCGTGGCCATCCTGTTCTTCGTCGCCGTCATCGGATCCATGTGGTTCGATCCCGACGTGGGCCGCAAGACGATCCTGATGTTCGGTGGCGTCGTCGTGCTGATGGTGGCCGGCTGGTTCGCGGTGCGCAAGCGCATCCACGCCGAGCTGATGGATACCATTCTTGACGACGACGGGGCAGCCGCCCCCGGTCTTGACGACGACGGGGCAGAGGCCCCCGGCACGGACGGCAACGCTGCTGGCACCAGCTGAGAGGCACACCATGAGAGTGCACATTCTGTACACCGGCGGGACGCTGGGGATGGTCAGCACCGAGCACGGCCTGGCGCCGGGCGCCGACCTCGAGAGCTGGCTGGATCGGCTGCTCACCGACACCGACCTGGCCGACACCATCACCATGACGAGCTTCGACCACCTCATCGACTCGTCCAATGCCACGCCGGATGACTGGGCGCTGATGGTCTCGCAGCTGTGGGCCGCCCGTGACCGGGCCGACGCCTTCATCGTGCTGCACGGCACCGACACCATGGCCTATGCCGCCTCGGCGCTCAGCTTCGCGCTCACCGGCTTCGGCAAGCCGGTGGTGCTCACCGGCGCCCAGTACCCGCTCGGCGTCGTCGGCTCGGACGCGGCACCCAATGTGACCGGCGCGCTGCGGGCCGCCGTATCGGGGCGCTTCGAGGGAGTGGCACTGTTCTTCGGCCACAAGCTGCTCAGCGGCAACCGCGCCACCAAGACATCGTCGTGGGCCTTCCAGGGCTTCGACTCCCCCAGCGTGCCCGAGCTGGCGCGCACCGGGGCACCCTGGCAATGGATCCCGCAGCTGCCGGCCGGCAGCGGATGGGACGATCCGCAGCCCTATGCCCGCCACGACGTGCCGGTGGTCGACCTGGCCCCCGGCATCACCGCCGCGCGCCTGGCAGCTGCCCTTGACCCCGCACCCGAGGCGGTGATCCTGCGCGCCTTCGGCGTCGGCAACATGCCCAGCGAGGAGCCGGGCCTGGCCCAGGTGCTGGATGCAACCGTGGCCTCCGGGGTGCCGCTGGTGGTCACCTCGCAGTGCTACCAGGCCGATGTGCTGTTGGGGCACTACGACGCCGGCTACGCGCTGTTGCAGGCCGGCGCGGTGGGATCGGGCGATATGACGCTGGAGGCCACCTACGCCAAGCTGATCTTCCTGCTCAGCCAGCAGCTGGCCCCCGCCGAGGTCTCCCGCTTCATGTCCACCAACATCGCCGGGGAACTGACCGAACCACAGGCCTGATCCGGTTCGTGGCCGGCCCGGCGCCACCGGCGCCCGGGGGTCGTCCTCCGGTGGCCGGAACATGGTGATCAGCGCGGACGGCCCGGCACCGGCCGCCGCGCGACTCACGGTAGATTTGGCCCCATCCGGGCGATTTCGCGTGAAAGGGCCCGGAACGCTTCGACCACCGTCACTCGCAGCCAGCCACTGGCGCAACGCCCACCGGCACTAGGAGTCATTCGTGTCCGATATTGATCTCAACGAGCAAGCCACCATCGCCTACCGCGCGATGCTGAATGTCATCGGTGCGACCGAACCCACCGTGGCACAGGCGATTCGCCAGGAGCTCGCAGACCAGCGCACCTCGCTGAAGCTCATTGCGTCGGAGAACTATGCGTCACTGGCCACGCTGCTGTCGATGGGCAACTGGTTCTCGGACAAGTACGCCGAGGGCACCATCGGCCACCGCTTCTATGCCGGCTGCCAGAACGTCGACACCGTGGAGGCCGAGGCCGCCAGGAACGCCGAGGAACTGTTCGGCGCCGACCACGCCTATGTGCAGCCGCACTCGGGCATCGACGCCAACCTGGTGGCCTACTGGACGATCCTGACCCACCGGGTGGAGACCCCCGACCTGGAGGCCAAGGGCGTCCGCTCGGTCAACGACCTGTCGGAGGACGACTGGGAGACGCTGCGCCACCAGTTCGGCGACCAGCGCATGATGGGCATGAGCCTGGACGCCGGCGGACACCTCACCCACGGCTTCCGCCCCAACATCTCCGGACGCATGTTCCACCAGCACAGCTATGGCACCGATCCGACCACGGGACTCATCGACTATGACGTGATGCGTGCCCAGGTGCGCGAGTTCAAGCCACTGATCCTGGTGGGCGGCTACTCCGCCTACCCGCGCCGGGTGAACTTCGCGAAGATGCGCGAGATCGCCGACGAGGTCGGCGCCACCCTCATGGTGGACATGGCGCATTTCGCCGGGCTGGTGGCCGGCAAGCTGTTCACCGGCGACGAGGACCCGGTGGCCCATGCCCAGGTGGTGACCACCACCACCCACAAGTCGCTGCGCGGGCCGCGCGGTGGCATGGTGCTCGTGGAGCATGAGTTCGCCGACGATGTCGACCGTGGCTGCCCGATGGTGCTGGGTGGCCCGCTCGCCAACATGATGGCCGCCAAGGCGGTGGCCCTGGCCGAGGCCAAGCAGCCCTCGTTCCGCGAGTACGCACGCAATGTGGCGGGAAATGCCAAGACCCTGGCAGAAGGCCTCATGAAGCGGGGTGCCACGCTGGTGACCGGTGGCACCGACAACCACATCGTGTTGCTGGACGTCGGCTCGAACTTCGGGCTCACCGGACGCCAGGCCGAGTCGGCGCTCATCGAGGCGGGCATCGTGACCAACCGCAACTCGATCCCGGCCGACCCCAATGGTTCCTGGTACACCTCGGGCATCCGACTGGGCACCCCGGCGCTGACCAGCCGTGGCTTCGGCACCGACGAGTTCGACCGCGTCGCCTCGCTGATCTGCGAGGTGCTGTCGGGCACGAGCGTCGCCACCACCGCGAAGGGCACCCCGTCGAAGGCCAAGTACACGATCACCGACGGCCTGGCCGCCCGCGTGCACGCCGAGACCGAAGAGCTGCTGGACGCCAACCCGCTCTACCCGGGACTCGACCTGTGAGGCGCTGACCCGCGTCAGCCATGGCCATGAGGGCCCGCACACCTGCCACGGCAGGATGTGCGGGCCCTCATGGGTGTCTGGGGACGCGCGTGGTGGTGTTGTGCGGGCGCGACGGAGGCGTCTGGTGCCGGCGTGATGGCCTACGGGCAGGGCCGACCCGGGCGCCCGGGGATGACCGCGCGCGGCAGCCTGCGGGAGCTCAGCCGGCGGCGGTGATCAGGGCAGTCGCCACGGCGGCGACTCCCTCGCCACGGCCGGTGAACCCGAGTCCGTCGGTGGTGGTGGCGCTGACCCCCACCGGGGCACCCAGTGCCTGCGAGAGCACGGCGGCGGCCTCCTCGCGACGCGAGGCCATCCGGGGACGCTGGCCGATCACCTGCACGGCGGCATTGGCCGGCGCCCAGCCGGCCGCGCGCAGGCGCCGGGCGGTCTCGACGATGAAGGCAACACCGCTCGCGCCGGCCCACTGGGGCTCGGCGGTGCCGAAGTTCGAACCCATGTCCCCCAGTCCCGCGGCGGACAACAGGGCGTCGCACAGCGCATGCGCCGCCACGTCACCGTCGGAGTGTCCGCTGAGGCCGGCCGGCTCATCGGGGAAGAACAGGCCTGCACAGTGCATGGGCACGCCGGCCACCAGGGCATGCACATCGGTTCCGATGCCGGTGCGGATCGACGCCGCGCCGGGAGGCATCGGGCTCACGCCAGGCCCGCCTGCAGCAGCGCTTCGGCGAACAGGAAGTCATGGGGACGGGTGATCTTCATCGACAACACCGAACCCTCGACCAGGGCCACCTCGGAGCCCTGCGCCTCGCACACCGAGGCATCATCGGTGAACAGCGTGTCGGCCGGCAGGTGGTCGTAGGCATCGATGAGGGTGGCCCCGTCGAAGCCCTGGGGCGTCTGCACGGCGCGCAGGCCGGAGCGGTCGACCACACGGCTGCCATGGGGTTCCACGGCCCTGACCGAGTCGATCAGCGAGATCACCGGGATGACGGTGGACGAACCACCGCGCACCGCAGCGATCACGCGGGAGACCACCTCGGCGGGCACCAGCGGACGCGCCGCGTCATGCACCAGGACCACCGGCGGCACCCCCTCGAGCACGCGCAGGCCATTGCGCACCGAGTCGGTGCGCGTGGCACCGCCATCGGTGAAGGTGATGGGTAAGTCGATTCCGGCCAGGGTGGCGCGCATCTGCTTGCGGAACTCAGGGCGGGAGACGACCACGACGCGGTCCACTCCCCCGGCGATGAGCCGATCGATGCTGTGGCGCAACAGGGGCACCCCGGACAGCTTGCGCAATGCCTTGGGGCCGTGGCCGCCGGCGCTGGAATTGCCAAGACGAACGCCGGAGCCAGCAGCCACCACGATGGCGACCACCGGCTCCGGCGTGTCATGTTCTGTCACTCGACGGTTCGAGGGCAGGGCCCCACCGTCGGACATACGAGATTCTTCGGACATGTCAATGTTCGTGCGGTCCGGGCGCCGGTCACGAGCCGATCGTGCCGCGCGCACCGGCGCGGATCAGGAAGCGAGCACCTCGTCGAGCATGACCTCGGCGCGCTCTTCCTCGACCTTCTCAGCAAGCGCGAGCTCACTGACCAGGATCTGACGGGCCTTGGCCAGCATGCGCTTCTCGCCGGCCGACAGGCCCCGCTCCTTCTCGCGGCGCCACAGGTCGCGGACGACCTCGGAGACCTTCATGACATCACCGGAGTGAAGCTTCTCAAGATTGGCCTTGTAGCGACGCGACCAGTTCGTCGGCTCTTCCGTATGGGGCGCACGCAGCACGCTGAAGACCTTCTCGAGGCCCTCCTCGTCGACCACGTCACGCACACCGACCAGGTCGAGGTTGCATGCAGGCACCCTCACGACCAGGTCAGTCTGACCGAGGATTCTCAGCACAAGGTAAAGCGTGTCCTCACCCTTGATCTTGCGGGTCTCGGTGTCCTCGATGACGGCCGCGCCATGGTTGGGGTAGACGACGGTCTCGCCGACAGTGAAAGTCATATATGCACCTCTCCTCCTTCTTATTCTACCACAGGCATTGTAAGGAAAGGCCATTGCCCCGGGATTTCGCCCGTCGCGAATCATCCGAAAGGCGTCGGACAATTCATGTTGTCATTTCAGAAAACTGAAGGGGAGTTCAGTTAGCCCATGAATTTGTAACCGAGTCCGCGCACCGTCACCAATGCCGTCGGATGTGACGGATCGAGCTCGATCTTGGCGCGCAGGCGCTTGACGTGCACATCAAGGGTCTTCGTATCCCCCACGTAATCAGATCCCCAGACCCGATCAATCAGTTGCTCCCGCGACATGACACGGCCGGAATTGCGCAACAGCAGCTCGAGCAGCTCGAATTCCTTCAGGGCCAGGCGCACCGGCTCGTCACGCACGGCCACCTCGTGGCGCTCCACGTCCATGCGCACATCGCCACTCTCGAGCACATCGGGCACCAGTTCCTCGGCACGCCCGCGGCGCAGCACGGCGCGGATGCGGGCCACCAGCTCACGCTGGCTGAACGGCTTGGTCACATAGTCGTCGGCGCCCAGCTCGAGGCCCACCACCTTGTCAACCTCGGAATCGCGGGCGGTCACCATGATCACCGGCACATCGCTGCGCTGCCGCAGCGCCTTGCACACCTCAATACCGGGTAACCCCGGCATCATGAGGTCAAGAAGCACCAGGTCGGCCCCATTGCGATCGAATTCGGCCAGGCCCTGCTCGCCGTCCGGCGCCGCCGCGACGGCGAACCCCTCCCGGTCAAGCATGAACGACATGGCGTCCCGATAGGACTCCTCGTCCTCAATGATCAGAATGCGACTCACAGTGCCTATTCTCCTCGCTCGCGACCGGCGGCGGATTGATCCTGGGGAACCGGGTCCGCCACCGGCCCGAGGTCCTCGGGCAGGCGGACGGTGAAAGTGGATCCCTGGCCCGGACGGCTCCACAGGCTGATCGAGCCACCATGGGCCGCCACGACGTGCTTCACAATCGACAGCCCCAGCCCGGTGCCACCATCGGCCCGGCTGCGCGCATAATCCACCCGATAGAAGCGCTCAAAGATCCGCTCCTGTTCCTCGGGGGCAATTCCGATTCCATTGTCGGTGACGGCGATCTCAACCCAGTGGTCGTCGGCCTGGGCGACGCGCCGCACCGTCACCGCGACGCGCGCACCACGATCGGAATAGGAGATCGCATTCGCCACCAGATTGGTGATGGCATTGGTCAGCTGGTCGAGGTCGCCGATCACCGTGAGCCCCTTGTCCCCGGTGACCGAGAACGAGACCTCATGGCCCACCAGCGCATCGTGGGTGCGGGAGGCCGCCTGGGCGACCACCTCATCCACCGACACCACATGGGCGCCCAGCAGCGGATCATCGGACTGCAGGCGCGACAGCTCGATGATCTGGCCCACCAGTTCGCCCAGACGCTTGCTCTCCACGCCCATCCGCCCCGCAAAGTGGCGCACCGCCTCGGGATCGTCGGCGGCCGCCTGCAGGGTCTCGGCCAGCACCTGCATCGCACCCACCGGCGTCTTGAGCTCGTGGCTCACATTGGCCACCAGGTCACGCTTGGATTCATCGGCGCGAAGCACGGCACTGTGGTCCTCGACGATCGCCAGCACGGCGTCGCGTTCCATGGGATGCACCCGGGCGGTGAGGATGCGTGCCGGACCGGCCAGGTCGGAGCCCAGTCGCACGTCATGCACCGACGCCTTGCCGCTCTCACGGGCCCGACGCACCTGGTCGAGCACCTGGTGGATGCCGATGCGCCCCCCACGCACCAGGCCGAGGGTGCGGGCCGGCTCGTTGGCACAGACCACCTCGTCATGGGGCCCCACCACCACCGCGGGGGGACGCAGGGCGTCAACGACGACGGCCACCTCGGGATCGACCACCGGCGGGCGTTCATGCATGCGCCGGCGCGCATTGAGGCCCCAGCTGATGACCGCGGCGAGGCCGGCGCCGAGGAGGGCACCCAGCACAAGGCTGAGCAACACGGCGGGGACAAGGCTCACGGGGCCGATTGTAGGGGAGCTGCCGGCCGTCCCCGACCGCGCGCGGGGTCGCTTCCGCACCGCCCCGCCTGCGCCGGGCGGCGGGGGCCCATGCCGTTCACCAGTTGTTCACATGGGCGTCACGCATCCATGACCACCGCGACGCGCAGGCCCGTTAGCATCCTTGTCGAGGACTGTGCTGATCACCAGCCGCCGCGGTGGGTGACCGGCAGCGGTTCGATCAGTCACGGGACACCAGCGCCCCGGCGGGGCAACGAACCACGGGACGCGGAGCGCCCCAGCAGGGAGAACGAATGCGCGAGTACTACCACTCAGAGCTGGACGAGGTGGTCCACCAACTGGTCACGATGTCGGATTCGGTGCAGATTGCCGTGCGTGACGCCACCACCGCCCTGCTCGACGCGAATGTGTCGGTGGCCGAGCGGGTGATCGCCGGCGACCTGCGCATCGACGCGATGCACGACGAGCTGGAGCAGCGCTGCTTCACGCTGCTGGCGCGCCAGGCGCCGGTGGCGGGCGAACTGCGCACCATCGTGGCCGCCACGCAGGTGGTGGCCGACATCGGACGCACCGGGGACCTGGCCAAGCACATCGCCGAGATCGCCCGCATGCGCTACCCCGACCATGCCGTACCCGAGCCGCTCGTGGACAGCTTCCGCAGGATGTCGGACGTCGCCCAGGAGATGGTGGGCAAGGCCGGACGCACCCTGCTCGACCGCAACCTGGAGGAGGCCCACGAACTCGTCGACGATGACGACGAGATGGACAACCTGCGCAGCTCCCAGTTCCGCCAGATCGTCTCGGAGGAGTGGAGCCACGGCGTCGACAAGGCCGTGGAGAAGGCCGTGGATGCCGCGCTGCTGGGGCGCTACTACGAGCGGATCGCCGACCACGCGGTGGCGATGGGCCGGCGGATCATCTACATCATCACCGGCGAGGCGCCCGAGGGCGACGACTGGCCGACCACCTGAGCCAACCTGCCTGGCGCCGGGACGACACCGTTTGCGACGACGCCTTTTGGGCCGGCGCACGGGAAGAACCACCCGGCTCGACCCACACAGCACGACCCATACAGCAGGAACGAG
>OLOA01000586.1_pt1 | contig 39503 bp, 50 predicted proteins | sample 1672201 | NCBI WGS metagenome assembly OLOA01 (sample SAMEA3136658, study PRJEB25190) | human gut metagenome
CATTTCATATTCCTCCGATATAAATTATAGTCTTTGCCCAAATAATACGCCGGCAGCCTGTCAATCCAGGCAAAACCTAATATTCGGGCCAGCCTTTCTCCGGCTGCAAATCCGTCCAGCACGCTCATATAAATTTTTTGAGCACCGCATTCTTCCGCCTTTTCGGCAATCAGACAGCGCAGCTGCCGAACCAGCTGCAGCATATATTTTCCCGCGCGTCCGGATATCAGGGAACAAACGACATATTCGCCGCTTCCCCATTCAAAATATGCCAAAACGGCAAGGATGTTACCACCTGCCTCCACCGTATACTTAAAATCCACATTCCGGCACAGTTCATATTCATGTTTCTGTTCCGGCTGCGGTTCCAGCCGGTTTATATCCTCCCGCCGAAATTCTCGAACTATCATAACGCCTCCATATACGGACATATTGCCATAATATTCATCGGAAAGACCGAATCATTGGCAATAACGATTCGGGCGCCGCGCTCTTCTATCAATGAAGACCTGTCCGGCCATTCAATAAGCTTGTTTCCGGAAAACAACGGTACCGGCTGCCCGGTTTTGCCATCGGCTTTTCGGTACAATACCGGCACCTTTTCCCCTGATATTCCGCCCACTTGGCCGCCGCCGCTCCGATACAGCATCATCAACAGCTTAGACAGCCGCTGCACATCGCCGAAACCGCTTCCTTCCTCGCTGTTGACAACAATCGGCAGCGGCATGTATACGCTGTCCACCGGCAGCCCGGCCTTAACCCGGCGGATCGTATCCCAGATTTCAATACTGCCGTTTTTCACAATCTGCCTTTCTTCTTCCGCGCCGTCTGCCTGAATGGCAACTTCTCTCCCTTCCAGATGTTCAAGACCGCCAATGCTTATCCTTTTTCTCTCTTTATGAAAATTGCTGATATAAAGGTAAACATCCGCCGTATATAGCAGTTCCTGCCCCGCCACCGCTTCATCAGCATTTTGGCAGTCAAAACGGTAAATTTTCCCGTTTGCCGGAATGGTGTCCCAGGCATTAAGCAGAACCTGTCCGGCAGCGTTAAGTTCCTGTCGGTGTACCTTGCACCCGACCATCGCTTCGGGAAAAGTCAGTTCATAGTGTCCGCCGCGGATATTCTCTAAATGCACGGAGAGTTTGCGATTGTTGTAGTAATGAACGTAAATTGCCGCAGTATTTCCCGAAACATCCAGTTTTTCATATTCGCCCCCGTCTCTGGATACTTCAAGCTTCTTGAGGCTCCCCGCCAGTTTCAGCGAACCGTCCAAAAATACTTCGCGCTCGGCTTCAAGCCCGCCGTCCATAAAAAAAGCCCGTTCCAGGTCAGACCGGGCTTCGCTCTCTTCGTGTTCGTCCAAATCGGTTATGTCATTAACGCCGTCAGGATATTCCCCGACTTCGCCGCTGCCCATCCATTCTACGCTTTCAATGGTTTCTCCGCCGGCGCTGCGGCTTATCTCCATCCACAAATCATCGCCGGAACCAATCGGGGCGGCGCAAACCTCAGCGCTCAGGACTTTCCCGCCGAGAGTGTGCTGGTGCGCGGCATTGACTTCCTGTTCGGCGCTGAACGTAACGCCGATAAGCCGTCCGTCGCCGACCGTCAGCCATAAAATCTTATCGGGATTTTCCTGATAAACCATTCCCGTAATCTTTGAGGTCAGCAAATGCCGGTAATAAATTGAAATATCCGCCGGATCATACGAATCCGTTGCGTACGAATAAACCATATCCCGCAAAGTCGTCCTGTCATTGCTGGCAAAAATGACATGCCCGCCGATTTTTACCGGCGTTATGTCCGGCGAACCGTACGACGATATATTGCTGATGTCTGAATTTTTCGGGCCAAACGCTTCGCTTGTCGTTGCCGGAGCAATATAATATTCTCCGGAACTGGTACCGACAAACAACACGTTTGCACTGGCGCAAAGCCAGCGCCCTTCGTTGTATTCCTGCCCGACCACCATTGTCGTAAAGGCCGATGTCGCCAAGATTTCCCCGTGCTCTTTGTCGGCAAAATTGTTATAATCACCCGAACACGAGTGGCAGACATACGGCAGCCCTTTGTTATTGATTAAAAAATGAAACCGGTTTTTATAAAATTCGCCTGCAACCGGATAATCGCGCCCGGAATGCACCAGCCCCAGCTCCCAATAAGCCGACGAATTTGCAACCAGCTCTTCGGGAAATTCATCCACAACTCTTGCCGAAACAACGGTCGGGCCGGTATATCCGGTAATTTTGGCCACGCCATATCCGGCATGCAGATACCTGAAGGTGATTTTCCCGTCCGACTTGCTCCCTTCGCTGTGCACCGGCTTGACCGTACCGGTCTTGCCTCCCGCCAAAGCCTCATAATATTTGCCGTCAGAGGCCACCACATCGCCTTCGCCAATGTCAGTTTCCGCCTGCCAGGCCTTACAGTCGTCGTTCAGGTTGGTAATGCGCACCAGACGCCCGACATCGGTTGCCGCAAACAAGGCCGTATCGGCGGTAATGGTAATATCCCCGGTAACCGCGCTTATTTTTAATGCGTTTTCTGAAGTGTTGACGCTTTCCCACGGACCGTTTTTCAATTCAAAATCTTCCAGCCGCCAGTCCGTATTGCCATAGCGTCCCAAAGTCTTTATCGGATATTTCGGATGAAACAAATATAAATAGTCCCCGTTTTGTATGGTCTTAATCCGGCTCAAATCCGCCGCCCCGTACGGCGAAGCAATTTCGTAAGGACTTCCCGACGCGTTAAGCAAAACCCCGTGATTGGCAAAAAAACGAATATGCCGGTCGCCGAATTTAATCACAAAACTCAACTCATCCGAAACAGTAAAATTAACCAACATTTTCTATTCTCCCGCAAAGCTTATGGATAAAAATCCCTGTGTCCCCGCCTCATACGAAAAATCTGCATCCGTACCGCGGTAGCCGGTACCCCAGCCGTAACCGTTATATACCGACACGCCGGCCAAATAGCTTCCCCCGTTATTTACGCGCCCGGCCGTGCAGGCATTGCCGTTTCTAGCCCAGTTGAGCTTATGCAGAAAATCATCCGCCAGAACATAGCTGCCGCCCTCTCCGCCATACCACCAGTCGCCGTTGACGATATGCCCGGCACCGCCGCCCCCGGCCTGAACAATAATGTCTCCTCCTTTTTTAAGATATGTTGCCCCTCCCGGCTCCGAAGTCAGGGCAATATTCGGGTCAATGTTAATTCCGAGCTTGCCGCAGCCATAAGCATAACTTCCCGCCGAAACGGAAAGCACCGCGTCAATTCCTGCCCCGCTGCCGCCGGAATAGTACAAATCCGCCACCACCGCCATTTCATAAGCGCCGCCTCCGCCGCCAACGCCGACAATACGGATTTTACAATCCGGCAAATACAGCGTTCCGGAAGCAGGCGCCGTCGTCAATACGATTTCATCAGCCGAAAGGCATACTTCTTCGTTTTTCATAAAGGCAAAATAAGTCCGGTTCTCCGTCAGTATTATGCTGCCGCTGGCAGATGCGCCGCCGTAACTTATAATCCAGGTAACTGTGTCGCCGTTCTTTCCGGTAAATTCTCTTCTTTCCACATCATTCAACCTGACCGCCACATCATCGGCAAAAACAACAATTTTTATCGTTACGTCATTCTCCGACGGTTTTGCCAAAACAATATTGACGTCTTCCTGCCCGGCGGCAACCGCAATCGCTCCTGTTTTTGTAACATAGCCGTTGCAGGAGGCCGTATAGACAACCGTCTCCCCCTCCAGATATGTCATCAAATCTGTTTCCCATACCGCTTCACCCTCTCTTTTCGCAAGTTCCGCCGTTTTGCCGCCGACAGACAAAGCCGGCACATCCCCTTCAGCACCGGTCGCAACCACAAATTTAAATGCTGCCTTAACCACCCCTTTGGCCAGCGCCACAAAATGGCTGCCGCTGCGGCGTTTCAACACGCCTTCAACCAGAGGAATAAAATTGCGGCAAACGCGTGCCGAAGAAGAGTATTTCGCCCAGTCAACACGCCCTTCCAGTTTTGGCGACACTTCCCCGCCGTTAAAATTTATCAATCCCGGCTTCATTACCATTGCTTTAAACCTTTATCCCTGCCCAAACCAATTTCGTCCCCGGCACCGTCTGCCGCGGCTCCCTGACCGCTTCCGGCAAACTGTCAGCTACATCTGCACCGGAGCTGCTCACCACAATTCCCTTACCGCTACCCACGATGCGTCGGGTATCGTTTCCGCATCTTCGCTTATTTCTTCGTTTTCTCTGGCCTTTTCTATCCACCGCAAAAACATCCGGTCAATCCTTTCCAAATCTGCCTGTTTTTTATGCAGCGTCGGCGCATACTCGGCCGCTATCATGCAAATCAGGGCTTCCCTGAAGGTTTTGGGAAATAACGACGCTTTCTCCGCCCGCCGCACATACCGGATAAACAACGGTCCGTCCGTGTCGCATACCAGAAATTCCCCTTCCACGTCATAACGCTTGTCCGAAAGCATAATGCAGTCGCTGAAATTCGGCGCTTTAAAGTGCTCATACACCTGCAGCAAAACCAACAAATCCGCCGGTAGACGATATGCATGGTTAAACCGGCTTCCGGGAATTTCCACCGGAACTTCCGCCAAATACTCCCTTCTCGTAGCAAAACTCCACGGATAAAGCGATATCAAACTCTCAACACAATCGTTGTAAATAATCTCAAGTTTCGGCCCCGCCGGCTGCTGGTTTGTGCTTGAAAGCGGCGGTTCGCCTAATTTTATCAACGCCCGGTTTATAATGTTTATGTCTGCTTCCATGTCATCTCCTTCTTCAAAAAACAGCCGCAGACAACTCTGCGGCTGTTTTCTTCCTGTCCGGCAATTTTTATCAGGCATTCTTCGCCGTTTTGCCGTTTGCCTTCTGACTGCCCGCCGTTTTGCCGTTTGCCTTCTGACTGCCCGCCGTTTTGCCGTTTGCCTGGTCCTCCTGCTGCGGTACGACTTGATTTTCCTGAACCGCTGCCTGATTTTCCGCACTCCCGGCAATCTTGGCGCCTGCCTCTTCCGGCATATCTGCAATTATTTCGGCTGTTTCCAAAGTTCCGAGCTCGTCTGCGTCCGGATTTTTTCCCGCTTCGGCTTCATCGCTTAACGTATCAATGGCAATGCCGGCGTCTGCCGCTGCTGTCAAAATTTCCCCGATAACCTCGGCTTCCGCCCCTGCATCGGCAATTCCGGCTTCATCACCGTTATCTGTCGCCACGGCCTGAGCACTAATACCGCCATCTGCCGCTGCGTCCACCCCAATCAGCGCAAAATACGCCGGATACATCAAATCCAGCCTTTCAGCCGACTTAACCTGATCACCCGCTTTTCTCAAGGTCTTAAAAAACGTTTCCGCCTTAACCTTAAATGTAAAGCCTGCCGTATCTGCCTTTTTCTGCTTTTCCTTTTTTAACGCCATTTCGTAATCCGCAACAATGCCTGCTGCGGCAAGTTCCTCCTCATCCGTCTGCGGTTTGCGGAAAAAAGAGGGATAAACGGCGGCCAGATCAATCCCGGCCGCCACGATTTCACCCTCTTTCCGCAGTTTCATGTCATAAAACGTTTCCGCTTTGACAACATATCCCTGCACTGCCATAGTTTACCTCGCCAGATACCCGAGCGTAACAATCACATTGCCGGAACTGGACGCGTTGCCGGTAACCGTTGCCTTGGCATAGTTTTTCACATCCGGCGGCAACGCAACGGACGCAATAACCTCCTCGTCAACGTATGTCCCGTCCGGAAGCGTAATTGCCGTTACATCTTCAAAACTACCGTCGGGCTCGTCTGCTGCCGAAACCGCCACTTTTACCCCGACTTCAGACGCTTTGGCCGTCTTGGCGTCGCCTTTGGCAATAACATTAACAACCAGCGCGCCCTGTGTTCCGCCGACTTCAACCGGATTTTCCCCGGTAGTCGTTTTGCTCAAATCGGCTTCCGCCAGATGTTCGCCATATACATACAGTTTATGCATCATGTTTCCTCTCTTTCATTTAGGACAAAGTAATTTTGGTTTCCGCGCCCTCCAGGAAATTGTTGGAGGTAACAATCGGGATTTCGTTCCAATACGTCAGCAAGGTGCTGTACCCCTTGTCGTTATTGGTCGTCTGCAGAATTTCCTTCTTGTATTCGTCGCCCAGCCAGGCCAGCAGCCGCGGATGCATAAAGATTTTGGTGTTTTTCGGGTTGGCGCGCGCCGTCAGCAAAGCCTCGCTTATCATCCTGGTTGTCGGCAGCTTGCTTTCGGAAATGTTGACAACCGCCGCAATCCCCTTGTTGTTCAGCACCTGAATCCCCATGTAGTTTTTGATAATCGCGGCATAGCCCGGCACGCCGTCTTCGTTGATAAGGCCGCCGTTGGCTTCGTATTCGGTTTCAAAATACTTGCCGTCGCCATAACCCTTGCGCGAATAAAGACCGGTATTTTCGCCGGAAATTTCCTTGTAGACAATCATTGAATACAATCCGGTATTTCCGCTTCCTGCCGCCGTACCTCCCGCATCTTCCACATTGCCGAACTCAATCGCCCGCGCCAGAAAGTTGTCGTAAATGATACGCTTTTCCACCGTATTGCCGGCATCTTTCAAAAATTTCGGCTTTTCCTTGGCCATATACGCGCCGACGCCGCCCATAATCCGCACCGAATCCGCCGGCATAAACATACGCCCGCCGACAATGCCCAAATCCGTCTGTTTCAGTTCCTGCGACGTTTTCATATTCGGCAGCGGCGAGTTAATCGGCACGAATCCGGCGCCGTTAATCTTGGTCGTTACCGCCGCAACGTTCCATAGCTCGTGCGTTGCCGGTTCAAACCGCATCCCCTCCAAAATCGGAGATTCCTCGGTCAGGCACTCCACCTCGTGCTCCTGCTTTTTAGAAAGGGCTATCGCCAGCTCTTTCATTGTTCCTGCTTTAAATTTATCAGCCATTTTTAATATCCTCCGTTATATGCGCCCTTTTTCTGCGCTTCTCTGAATTCCTGTTCACAGGCGGCCTCATAATCGTCGTCGTCCGCCTCTTTGCCGTTTTTCAATCCCGGAACACCCTTTTCCGAAATCAAGTCACCCAAACGTTTGCCCATCTGCATAAACGCCTTTGATCCTAAAGCCGTTTCAAGGTTTTCAAGCTGCTCTTGCGACAATTCCGCCGCCCGAAAACCCCGCTTCATAATCTCGCTGTTTTTGTCAAAATCGGCTCCCCATTCTTCCCTGACTTCTTCAATTTCCCTGGCTGCCAGCTGGTTAAACTCCTCAACCATCCTGTTTTGGTTCTCCTTATACCAGGCATAAAGCCCTGCGGCCTGCGCCGGCAAAAGGTTGTTTTCCAGGCATGCAGCCTTAAAGTCGTCAATTTTGGGCTTGTCGATGTCGGCGATGTCCTTCAGGTCATAACCTGCGGCATCGTCGGGTCGTCCCAGTTTTTTATAAATTTTTGCCAAAGCTTCCGCATCGCCGTCTTCCGGGATAGAAAACTTACCGCCTGTCTGCTTTTCCAGCTCCATATAGGACTTCACCGCATCCGCGGGATTTTTCAGCCCCTTTTTGCTCAAAAAGCTTTTCTGCTCATCGGAAAGCTCTCCCCACAAAGATTGTGGCTCGTTTCCGGCTTTGGTTTCGGGCGCACCGGAGTTGTCGGGATTATCTGCGCCCAATCCCGGCTCCAAATTCTCTTCACTCATCTTTTTTCCTTAAATGCTTAAATCGTTTTCCAAAAGTTCCTCTTCGTTCTCACGCTTGGCCAACAGCCTGAACACCGCCGTCTCATCAAGCGAAAGATATTTGACAATCAGGTCAAAGACCCGGCGCTTGCCCAGGATAAAACCCGCGGCACCGGGGTCAAACCTCCCCCCGTTGTCATAGTAAAACGGGGCGTTGAGTTCCCCCAGCGCCCCTTTGGCATTGCATTCGTCGCGCAAATATGCCAAAATTTCCTCCGCTTCCGGCTTCAGCCTGCCTCCGGTTTCGTCATAAAACAGCTTTTTGAAGGCTGCCGTCAACCGATACTGACGGCGGTAATGTATAATATTAAACATCGCATCTCCTTAAACTCTTAACCATCCGCAAGACATTTCAGCCTTTTCCCTCAATTTCCAATTGTCCGCGACATATTAAGCGCCTGCACCTCCCAAATTTTTAATTGTCTGCGAAACGACCGGCGCCGCGTCAAGCAGCTGCTGCGTTTCCACCGCCTGAGCCTTTGCCTGCCGGATTTCGGCAACTTTCTCCGGCGTGCGGATGATTTTTGTCGTCGCGTCGCGGTATTGCGCCAATGCCCGCAGCGTTTCGTCCGCATCAATAACATCCACCACATCGGGCGCAAGCGCCGCCAGCGACAAAGCCCCCTCAATCGTCTGGTACATCCCCGCCACTTTGCCGGCGTCCTGCAGATGCACTGCCGGGCTCTCAAATTCAATCGCCATCGCCCCGTCATACGCCAGCTCGTCCGGAACATCGTCCAAAAGCCCGTAAGACGCGATGATATCCAGTTCTCTCCGCACCACCGCATTCAGCCACTCCGACGTAATGCGCTCGCTCATCGGCGCCAGCAGCATGCCGCGCTCCGCCTTGCGTTCCGAAACTTCCGTCGCCGTCATCTGCCGCGTATTGTCCAACAGCGACAAAAACAGCGGCTTCAAAAACGCCGTCTCGATAATCTGGCGGTACCTTTCCTGCATCTCCAGCGTTATGGAAAGATTATTGCCGTACTGCATCGGCACAACCCTCGGCCTGCCGTTGCCGTCAAGACCGCCCTTAACAACGGCGCCCGGCTGTCCGGCTCTGGCCGCACCGTTGTCCATTGAGGTCAAAAGCCCCGGATTAGCCTGCAGCTGCCCGGCGCGCAAAAACGTTTTGCCCATCTCGTTGGCTGTCAGTATGTCATAAAACGCCTGCATTGCCGGGCTGTCGCCGTACGGCGAATTGTCGCGGATCATATACCTCGGTACCGCATACGGCATAACCCGGTATCCGCTCTCGCTTATCAGCATATCTTCGTCGCGGCAGATGGTATAAGAGGCCACCGGCATATTATAACTGTCTTTGTACCGCGGATTAAACTCTTCGCGCGGTTCAACACAGTGCACAAACGTAAACGCCCGTTTGGAAGCCGGGTCGCGCTCATATTCCCTGACAATTTTCGCCGGCGTATCTTTGCCGAATTCCCGCACCGCATCGCGTGCCGTCAGACAAAACTCGCGATACACCACATCAACCAGATTGTGGCGGTTGGTATCAATAAAAGCCTCCCGCACCGGGATTGAACGGTAATAAATTCCCCGTCCCGGATTGTCGTCGGTCAAAAAAACGTCATGGCCAAACACGCCCAGACTGTTAAAAAGCAAATCGCTCTCCGAAGAAAAGCGGCTGTCCGCCTGATAACGGAACTTGAAGCACAAATCGGTTGCATATTCCAAATACCTCGTCGCATTGTCATTGCCCGCCATTGCCGGATTAGAAGCCTTCAGACGATGATACCGCGTATTGCTCGGCGCAATCAGCGATTTCATACTGGCCGCAAACGAGGTCAGCGCGGTGCGCCCGGTCGAATCAAATATATTGCGGATAATCCGCCCGTCGTTCGAAACCGTGTATATTGCCGAATTCAGGGCGCAAAGCTCGGCCGCCTTGTCCCATACCGCCTCAAACGGCGCACGTTTCTCCTTCAGGCTGCCCAGCCTTGCCGCAAGATACTTGTAACGCTCTTCCATCTGCCGCCCCTTTTATCCCAGCGTTTTTTTGCCGGTTGAAACCTGGCTTCCGCCGTCGGCCAAAAACGCCTGTACCGCTCCCATGCGCTTTTTGCGCTTGCTTTCCTGCTCCAGCACCTTTTCGCTGTTGTCAATAACCTCCGGCACAGTCTCCTGCGTTATCGTCGGCGTTTTCGGTTTCGAAAATAATCCGCTCATATTTTTTCTCCCAAATAAAAAATCAACAATAAACCGTATCGTCCACCTGCTCGTCCAAAGCAAAGCGGTCAAGATGCACCTGTTCGGCAAATGTCAGCGCCACCGCATCGCCGACGTCCGTCGAACGCAAAATCCTTTTTTTAATTTCCGCCTTCGGCTCCAGCCCCAGCCGTCCCAGCTGGTCGTACATAATCATCGGCGCGGTCAGGTCTTCGCGGATATCGCAGGCATTGACAACCGAAACCGGCGCCGGGCTTTGCAGCCATTCCTTAACCCGAAACCACATTTCGGCGCGCCGGTTGACGAAACGCTCCGGATTTTCCGCGCGTTCGCCGAAATTTACGCCGCGCACGACGGAGCCGAAACCGCGGTCGCGCAGAATATCCTCAACGCCCGCTCCCAGCCCTCCGGCATCGATAAACACGCGTGCCGGTTTTTCCAGGCGGATGATTGACGCCACAATATTGGCAATCTCCGTAACGCTTTTTTTGGCAAAGCGCTCCAGCCTGAATACCGAACGCCCGCGCCGCCGCGCAATTGCGGTTTTGTCGTCGCCGAACCGCGCCGGGTCTACCCCGATAACCAGCGGCATATCCGGCTTTTCGGCAATCTCACGGTCAAGCGCCGGCGCAATCAGGTCAAAACTTATCAGCTTCAGCTCCTCGTCGTTGACCGCCTCAAACGAACAAAAGAACTCCTGCTGTATCATCGCTTCGCTCATGCCGGCCCGGCGCTCTTCCTCCACGGCTTCCGCCGGTATCGCTTTGGTGTCATCCACCGTCAGCAGCTCGGTAAACCATCCCGCCGCTTTTGCCTGATTATACAGCGCATATCCGTGGTTATGCCCGCGCGGCGTATAGATAAACAGTGCCCAACCGCCGTTTTCCGCCAAAATCGGGCGGATATAATCCCATGCGGTTGCGGCCTTCGGCGTTACCGAATATTCCGAAAACACAACCCCGACCGGGTTTGAACCCACCAGCGCGTCATAGTTGTCCGAACCGACGCACTGCCAGACCGACCCGTTTTTGAAAACGATTTTCATTTCCTGATCGTTGGTCGACTGCCGCAGCTCTTTCGGAAAAGCCTGGTCAATCATCCGCCGCCCGTAACGGTCAACGCCGTCCCAGATAACCTTGCGCGCCTGCGTGTTCAACGGCAGCATGTGCCAGTAAACCCCGACCCGCTCGGTCAACGCCTTGGAAGCTTCCAGATTGAGTGCCAGGCTGTCCTTGCCGCAGCGCCGGTGCCATACGGCCACAGCCCGCCTGCCCCCTTTGGCAAAATAGTCCCACAACCGCCGTTGGTATGGCCGCGGGTTCCATGCGTTCGGAATGCATATCTGCATGGCGCCTCACTCCCGACGTAACCCGCCTGCCGTTTCGTCTTCCGGACTACCGTCATAATTATATTTTTTTGATACAATAGTAATGGAGCTGTCGCCGGTATTGTTCATCCGGTCAGTCCAGCCATGATTGGACTTCAGCGCCATCGTCGCAATCGTAGAGTTATAAAATCCCAGCCCCGCAGCATTCATCAGCCATTCTTCCTGATATTTCAGCGCCGCATTTTTAGCACTGGCAAATTCAGGATATCTGTCCGCCCATTCCTGCAGCGTGTCCGGATTAACTTTTATGCTTTCGGCAAAACGCACCAGCGTCGGACAACGTGCCGGAACCTTCTTTTCGCAAGTACGAAACTCGCCTGCCTTTTTGTCATAATAAGCTTCTTCAACAACTTCAAAATACGGCGCATCGCGAAAATACGCCGTAAGACTTCGGCAAAACTTCTTTTTATATTTGCTCGGCCTTGCCATCATTCTCTCCCCTTCCGGGACACGGAAAACCCCGGTTGTTTTTCAGCTTGAAATTAGCGTTTCAACATATTGTATTAAAACAATTTTATTTTAATTTTTCCGTATGTTTAAAGTTCTTTTTCCCTTTGGTTTCAAAGCACAAAAAAACGCGCCATTTTAACGCTATCTTTTTGTTTTTAATCAAAAATAAGCGTTAATTTGCACGTTTTTGCCCATAAAAAAAGCGCTTTTCATAATCGGAACTTCCGATATAAAAAACGCTTTTAACCTGATAATAAGCTATTCCGCTTTTTTCCCTTTGTCAAGCCTTTTACGACACGTTGCATTAAATTTTTCATAAAACGCCGCCAAAGCGTCCAACCCGCGACACAGCCGCTGCGGAGAGTACCGATGCGACGGCAGCTTTGCCGTTGCATCTTCTCCATAAATGTCCACATCGTTTATGCAAACCAGCCGCACGACCGGCCAGTATTCCCTCGGCACAGCCTGAACCGCCCCCTGATAGCGCCGCAGGTTAAATTCCGGAACGTCCGCGACCTTTGCCGAATTGTCCACCTTGATTTTTTGCGGATCCGCCGCGTTTTCCTGATTTTCCGCCACAATAAAGAAATCCTGCGCCAACGTATAGCCTGCCGAATACCTCATCACAGCCGGATACGAAGCTTTTCCCACGACACCGCCGACACCGCCGACACCGCCGCCCCCGTCGCCAGGCTCCCGTTCTTCGCCACCTTTTTCGCAGGCAGGTTTTCCGCACTTGAACCCGTCCCGATTTCCGCAGTCAAGCACCCCGTCAAGAAAATATTCTTCCAATACCGTCAGATAAACCTTGCGTCTGCCCGCCATAATAAACTTTCTTTCCCGCATATTCCCCCCTTTCAGCCAATCCAATGCCGGAGCAGGTTGCCCAAACCCGCCGCCTGCCCCCTTTGCCGAGCACAGCGCAGCAGTCTTCTGCTGCGCAATGGCGGAAAGCTCTTTTCCGCCTCTCTTTCTCTCACCCTATTCACCCCTCTTTCTCTCACCCTTTTCGCCCCGTTTCTCTTTCCTTTTTCTTCCAGGGTTCTGCGGCAGACGTCGGGTGCGTCGGCAAGGGTCGCTGCCCGGCAGGCAGCCGGTCGCAGCCGGTGCACCCATAACGGCAGCCAGTCCTTTCCTCCTGTTTTTCTGATCTTCTGCTTCTTTTTCTGTTCACATTCTCCTCCCGCTTTCTCCGTTATCCACAATTCCGGCGGCTGCGGCCAGCCGCCGTTTTCCCTGACAATTGGCGCTTTGCGGCAATTATCCTCCAAAGTTATCCACAATCCCGAAATCCTTTCTCCTTAACAATCCTCTATCCTAAAAAACCACCGGTTTTTTATATATTTTCTTTTTTGCTTCTTTTTTCTTTTGATTTTCGGAGCGATGGCTCTAAAAAACGTCATTTTTGGAGCGATGGCTCTAAAAAACGCCATTTTCGGAGCGATGGCTCTAAAAAACGTCATTTTCGGAGCGATCGCTTTAAAAAACGCTATTTTCGGAGCGATCGCTTTAAAAAACGCTATTTTCGGAGCGATGGCCTCAAAAAACACCATTTTCGAAGCAATGGCTCTAAAAAACGCTATTTTCGAAGCGATGGCTTTTTTCCTGAAAAATATAAAATCATATAAAATACCGATTATTTAAATACTTAATGTAAAAAATTATATCTCTGGCAAAACAAAACATTACCTGTTACCGCGGCATTAGTTTATATTTCCCTGTTCAATTTTTTCTACGGCGGATACTCTTCTGCCTCAAAACTTTGATTATACGCCGCCTCCCAGGCCTCGTCCGGAATATAGTCGTAATCATCGTCATATATGTCCGGAGCCATTTTTTCCGGCGCCTTTTCACCTTCAGATGAAGCCGTTTTCCTAAAATGCGGCGTAACGTCTTTTTCTTTTTGGGGTTTAGCAGCCCTTTGTTCAGGCTCTTTTTTACTACCTGGCGATGGCAATGCCTCCGTCTTTTCATTTCTTCCGGAAATGGTTTTCTTTTTCCTGCCAGAACTTTCCGCATTTTTCCGGTTGGTTTTAACGCGGTGGAAATATTTATTGTTGTTGGCGTCAATCATCGGCCGGACAAAAGAAAAAGCCATCGCAACACTTGGCGTCATCTTGCCCAAAATATCAATTCCCTTCTCCTGGCATTCCTGCCATTGATGATCGTAACGTATCAATAAATCTATAACATCCACAACTAATGCCGGCGGATGCCCTTTTAATACCTCCCAAACCTGATACGGAATAACACATCCCAGTTTCTCAATCTTTTTCGCTTCGCTTGCCATAGTTCCCTCCCTGTACCAAATTATATACAAATGCCTTTATTCATCTCAATTTCTCCCCAATCATTCTTGGAAAATTAACCGTAACCGCGTTGCCCAGCGCTTTATATCTGGCGCTGTCGGACATCTTTCTGCCGTCTGCGCCGTATTCGGTCCACCCGTCGGGAAACCCCTGCAAACGCTCGCATTCAAGCGGCGTCAGCCTTCGGATTGCTTGGCCGTCATAAATGCCGTGCCTGTCTTGGGTTGTCAGCGTAAAGGACGGCTCGCCGTTTTCTTTTACCCTGCGCCCGTTTTGCCTTTTATTCTCCCTCTCGGGTGTCAAAACCGGACAGATGGACGTATTATACTCAAACGAACTGCCGGTAATTGTCGGGCAGTTTGAAACATTTTTAAACCCGCCCTTGTTGTTTCCACGCGGATAAACAAACAGATTCACACTTTCTTTTTGCTCCATCCTATTTGGCATAACATAGCTTCCTGCTTTGTTTTTGACGTATTGTGTGGCGGTAAAGGTACAAACTGATGGTGATAATTCGTTAGCAGCCTCTTTGTTGCGGCAAGAGAGAGGAAATATTTTTGCTCCGGATTGTCCTCCAAGACGTCCGACAAAGTAAACCCGCTCGCGATTTTGGGGTAATACCCAACTTGTATTAACAAGCTGCCACTCGCACTCATATAGCCCAATGTCGGCAATTTCCCGCAGACATCGGACAAAGTCAGCTCCTCGGTTATTTGTAAGCAAACCTTTGACATTTTCAAAGATAAAATATTGAGGCTTAAGCTCCCTGATAATCCGCATCGCCTCAAAGAATAAACCGCTTCTATCGCCGGCCAGACCTCGCCTTTTGCCAGCAATCGACAAATCCTGACACGGGAATCCGAAAGTGATAATGTCGGCTTTAATCCCGGAAAAATCTCTAATTGCTCGCACATCGCCAAGCTCCTTTGCATTTGGAAAATGTTTTTTGTAAATGTTTATCGCGTTCTTGTCTATTTCGGAGAACCAATGCTCTTCAAATTCTATCCCTGCCTGCTTCAGCCCCAGTGCAAACCCGCCTATACCTGAAAAAAGGTCCATATACCGCATTATCTTCTCCCCAGTATGTCAAAAATCGTCATTTCCACTCCGCCCAATAAATTTTTGTTCCCTCTGCCCCTTTATCCCAGACATACCATGCAAATTCCATCATCGGATTGCCCATCCCTTGAAAGTCAATCTTATTCGGGATTACGATAATTTTTGCCGGAGGATGTTTTAAAAAGAACTCCGCCCGTTTTTTGCCGCATAAATAACGTATCGGCAGCAATAGGGCTAGGCTTCTCTCCGCCAATTCAAGCCCCTTCTTCATAAACTCATACGCCAGATTAAACGGCGGGTTGGTAACAATGTTTTGCGCTCTCATGGTTTCCAGCAAAAAATCTATCCCGGCCGGACAATAGCCGCGATTCACCAAATCCGTGGCGTAGACTTCATAACCGGCCTTTTTCAGAACTTCCGCCATATCGCCGCAACCCGCTGCCGGTTCCCATATCTCGCCGTCAAATTTATGAAATCCCAGCAACACGCGCGTTACCCATTCGGGCGTCGGATAAAAATCGTCCTTCTGCCGGTTCGCCCTGTCGGTAACGATTATTTTCTGGTTTCCCCCACTCATCCCTGCCAGTACCTTTCACTAGATCCTTAATAGAAACAGGAAAGAGGCGGGCGTCCCCGAGTTCTGAAAACTGTGCTTATTCTGCCTGCTATTCATATTCGCACCCTCTTACCCCACACGGGCATTTTAATCGCCTCACATATCCAATGCCCGGCAATACGTATCGCGCAAAAATTCAAACTCGTCGCGCTCTGCAGCTTCCATTCGCCGAAGCTTGATAATCTCACGCATAATTTTAGTGTCAAATCCTGCGCTTTTCGCCTCCGCATAAATATCGGAAATATCCGACGCTACGCCCTTCTTTTCGTTTTCCAGCCTTTCTATACGCTCAATCAGGCTGGTCAACCTCTCCACCGCCACTTTTTCAACATCTTCCGGTTTTGTATTCTCCGGCGCAATCCTTTTACCGACTTCCTGCATGGTATGGCGGATTGTCGCTTCCACATTATCCGGAGACTTATCTGCCTCTTTAACGACATCAAGCGTCTGCTGCCCTGTCATATTCCCTCCTTTTTTACATTAGATCTGCTTTGTTTCTTCCATTCGTCGCTTTCCCAATATTCCAGCGGAATATTCAATATCTCTTTCAACAGTACGGCCTGACACAACGTCGGTTTCTGCCTCCCGTTGCATATACGACTGATAGACGCTTGAGCAATCTGTGTTTTTTCCTCAAGCATCTTTTGCGTAATATGCAGTTCTTTCATCGCCTTTCGTATCATTTTGCTACCTCTTTCGTCCTTTTTATGCTAGAATATGAAATATATTCATAATAAGTCAAATAAAAAATGAATATATCATCATTCACTTTTATTTTATTTTAAATTATATTTCATTCCGAAGGGGAAAATGTATGTCAAATATTGCTTCAAAAAAAGATATTTTAGAATACTGGGGTAGAAATAACCTGATAAAATCATTAAAAGGAACTCGCACATTAACAGAGATTGCAGACCTAATTGATATTGACCAGGGGCAATTATCCAAGCAGGTCAACGGAGCACTGAATATATCTTTATACCGGCTGGTTCAAATTGCGGCGGTGCTTGACTGCAAGCCCTCAGAACTTTTACCGCAGCAATGGCAGGCTTCAGCCCAGTATTGCCCAGAGAATCTTTACGAAAACATTAAAATCGTCACCCAAACGGTTGAAGAATTTTTAATTGCCAAAAAAAAGGTACTCTCTCCTGAAAAGAAAGCTGAGCTTATCGCCAGCCTTTGCGAAGCTACACTTAATTTAACACCTGAGGAGAAAAAAGCCAAAGTTATTGAGATATCTGATTTTATCACTAGGCGCGCTATCTAACTCAAATCAGAAAAGGACTAAGCAATGGACGACTTAAAAAGCAAAATCTCCGCAATTTTATCTGAAGCGGAGAATTCTTCATCTACCCCAACACAAACGAAAAATATAAAGATTGACAATTCCACAAAAAATCAGGGAAATTTTATTTTCTCATTTAAGAATCAAGGTAACCATATTTATTTACAAGGCAGTCTGATTATTGCTTTTCTGCTTATTGCCCTACTTGGTTTCATTTTTTTTTAGCAAAACAGACAGCAGCAAAGACTTTACTACGCCAATTTCCCGCAAACATGAATTGCAATATCTTTGTATGGCTAAAATTTATGCCGCTCATAAACAAATAAGCCTAACGCAGGCACATACCGAATTCAAATTGCAGCTCAATTTTTACAGCTACAAGAAAATGAACTTATATCAATTCAGGCAAATCCAAAATATTTTGAGTAAAATTCCCACTATAAAAAGAGAAATTAAAAACTGCTTATAATTAATCTCTAATTGTAATATAGAAATCATCTGCTCCCACTGAAACATTTTCTATATCAGCAACAAGCTTTAAACATTCTTTAGTTTACAGCAATACATCAGTTACAAAACAAAAGATAAATGCTATCGTAAGTAACTTAATAAACTCTTTCTGCTCTGAAATGGATATATCCAAAAATCCTGACACAAAAATTAAGCATACTAAAACTGCCAAAAAAATTAGGCTGTACACTTTCAAAGCCTTCCAAATCTTTTCCCCATCTTCATCCATCAGCAATTCCTTTCAAACCAGGCTTCCGATTTTTTCCTGGTATTTATGCGCCAAAGATACTCGAATCGATCCTGATATTCTTTCACCGCATCCTGATTTTTTATAAAAAAGGCGCAATTTTCACTGTTTTTTTCCGTTGCCGGATTCGTCCAGTTGTAAGATCCGGATGTAGCAACCTTCTTGTCAAATACCGCAAATTTATTATGTTCAATCTTAAATTTAGAATGAACCCGGATATTTATACCATACTTTCTCAATTCTTTTACCTTAGAGCTTTTATTGGAAGCCTGAAGCCTGTCTGTCAAAATCCTTATCTTTACGCCCCTGTCGTGGGCTTTTTTTAATGCCTCAACAATATTGTCGTTATTAATGGCATACACTGCAGCATCAATCTGTTCTTCGCTTTGCTTAATATATTTTATAATTTTGTTCTCACAGCGCGCTGAAGGTGAAAAATATATCTCTATATTTTTGGCCTCCAAAACCGCCGGCACACACAACAGAAAAAGGAACAATAAAAATTTCATAAAAACCTCCTTTTTCCTATTTATCCGGATTTACTTAAAATTACTTTAAATCCCCGCCCTAAAAAATATGAACATATTTCATATTTTAAACTTGACTACATAAAAATAATATGAATATATTTCATATCAATAAACAGATTTTAATTTTTTTATGAATATTTTCGGAGGTCGTTGTGAGTAATATCTGGTATCCGTTTCCCGAATACAAACCGTCGCTAAAAGCAAAATTCAAATTTTTTTTGGTAGCCTACCCCAACCCTAATTATATGGCAGGAAAATTTCCGGGAGATGTATCCCGCAGCGACGTACCGCAATATCTTCCCGAACTGGATACCTGGATGGGCGATCATTGGCTTAACACCTCAAACCTAAATATTACTGCCTTTACCGAAATTCCAGATTTCAAATTTTGTAATGAATATCAGTCAGGCATAAAACTTGATTTCAATCGCCAGTTAAAATGTGTTCAACGCGAAATTTATATGCGCGAAAACCATTATCCGTCTTTCGTTGCCCGCGGCAAAATGACCAAAGCCAAAGCAGACGAAGAACTTTCCGCCATGAAAGAAGTGGAAAAAACCATCATTCTCGCCCAGCGAAAAAACTTAGATAAACCTTGGAATCAGGATTGAACAATATGCTGACACGCTACATCGTCATCTATAAATTAGACACTTTTGAACAAGTCTTCGGAACAGAAAGCTTTTCCTCCGTTTTCGAAGCGCAAAAGAAAATCATGGAACTGGAAAAGCAATATGGCAAACGCCTGAATTTTCAGGTTTGCAAGATTTATGAAAGGAATATGCCTAATGCCAATGAACGTCATTAAATATGTCATCAGCTTTGAATTGATTATCCGGCATCCGGAAAATTTTGACCCTAAAATTTCCGATCCAAAATCAATTCATCATAACATAAAAAAGGCCCTGTTAGCCTTGCCGCCAGCTCAAGGCTGTGCCAACCCTTGCGTACGCAATTTTCAAATCCATGAAGAAGATTATTTTCAGCCTAAGGAGCAAAAACAATGAGAAAACCAGTTCCCATCGCCCATTTTTACCATATCGGAGAAAATTGGAGCGGCTATAACGCAGCTGTAGAATTTTGCCGAAAGAAAGGACTGTCTGTAGGAATTCGGGAATTTGCAGCGCCCACCGCCTTATACGATGATGGCAGCGTATATGTTTCCAAATGGCACAATTTGTCAAAAGAAGACCATGAAACCATGTGGGGCTTTATAGAGTGTCCGGACAAACGTAATGGAGATGCCACTGTTTGTCAATTTATAGAGGAAGAGGAGAAAGATGACAATAAAGCGTAAATATCCGGCCAACCTTTCCCGTATCTGCCGCCGGCTATCTCTGAAATGGAGTTATATCGCCATGAATGAGGATATGAGTTGGTACGTTTTCGCCGGTCGTCCTGTCGGCATAGCCGGCGTCTGGAGACACTGGAACCCATCTCGTAAACTGTGTTGCAAAATCACTCCCACCGCCAAATGGCGTAAAAGCTGTTATAATATACGCGAGATAATCAATGGCTAAATTACAAATCAAATACGGTCTTAACATCTTTTCGGGCGGGCTGCTCGGAGCAATCATGTTCCATCAACACGGCGCCGAAAACGGCATGCTTATAAACAATCGTATCAGCGTCTTCTATTACCAGGACCATTGGAGCGTTCGGCATTCAACACAACATAACATTCCCTGCCGCATGCTCCGACTGATTGCCAGAAAAGCCTGCAGACTGCATCACTTTAAGACCAAAGTAATTAAAGGCAACGACCGCCGCTTAATTTACAACCTCTACGCAAAGGAATAGTCATGAATAGTTTTATTTTTTTCATATTAGCGTTTGTTTTTTTCATTATTGCAACATCTGAAAGGAATTTGAGATGAAAAACAAATTAAAGAAAATATACGGAAGATTTACTGTTGAGATTTTTGACGATGACGGAGCCTTAGGATTAAAAGATACCGTTTCCATAAACGAGAATACGCCTGAACGCTACAAAAAAGCCGTAAAAACCATCCTGACGACTTTATCAGAAGAATACCCGTTATTGGTAATCAGTAAAGCAGATACCGTTCAAAAGCAAAATATCAATTAAGGAGACTCAAAATGCCCCAAACACCTGAAGAACTGACAGAAGACTGGAAAGCGGGAAAGCTACATAAAAGATTTGATGAGCCAAAACTATTCTATTGCAAAACAGATAACGGCATAGAGATATTAAAAACTTGGGGATATAAAAACCTGGAATTTTTATCAATGGCCGACGAAGTGTTTGAACCTGTTGATGATGTCCAAGTCCTCGCCCACGTTCCCACTTATGACGAATACAAGGCTATGCAGGAACGAATTGCTAACGCCAGCAAAACGATTGAAGAGCTTAAAGAAAAGATAAAGGACAAAGAAGAACTAATACAGTGCCTAGGAAGTGATATTGATTATCTGGATACTAAAAAAATGATTCTTATCATTAAAAACAACAAGCTCCGAGGATTGCTGAAAGAGTGTTTACCGATTGTTTCTGCTGAAATTATGACTTGGCAAATTAGAGGCGGGGAAGAATCCTATAAAAGAGGACAAGACCTTTTAACCCGTATCAACGCCGCCCTTGGCGAAAGTGAGGAAAAATGAGCGATAGAGATCTTTTTCCAAGATTTTACGATACCGAAGACAAGGTTATGTTATATTGGCAATGCTATATGCAGTCAGCCTTTAACAGATTAACCGATACGCAACATTTCGGGCTTTTGTATAATCTCTTGAGAAACCCTAATATTGTAAAAATGAGATGTACCGGATTAAAGGATAAGAACGGCAAGTTGATTTATGAGGGCGATATTGTTCGCTGGTCATTATACCGCGGCGACAGAGATATTTGTGAAAATTATCAAATCATCTGGCGGGATAATTGTGCGGCGTTCGGATGTCTTAAATCAAACGGTGATATTTTGGATATGTTTTCACAACCTGAACTAAAGGCTAAGGTCATCGGTAACGTTCACGAAACCCCCGAATTGCTTGAAAGTGAGGAGCGATGACGAAATATATTTTTGATACAGATGAAATCGAGTGCAGTTTTTCATCGGGACAAATCAAACATTATATGAAAGAAAACAAATTTACAAAATTAGAGTGCTTGTTTTACTTGTGGGCTTTCAACAATTTTGGCACAAATTTAGATGAAGTGTCTACAGATTTAGGACGGCCAATGTACCGGAAGTTAGCAAGACGCCTAGGAGATTTATTTAAACTTTGCGGTTCCCGTATCAATATTGCAAATAATGTTGCAAAACCAAATTCGCAACATTCCGAACCAAATTGCAACATTATGTTAAAAAATCCTGAAGATTTTAACACATCCGACGGAAATGTTAAAAGGGACAACAAATGATGAAAACTAAATACGGCAAAGAAATAAATCCCGATGATTTTCCCTATTTCGGACAATTCGGCGATTATGTCCGCCAAAACATAGACAGCGAGTGGGGCAAAGATAAAGAGCGGGAAATTACAAAAAAGCGGAAGTACGAGGTTCATCTTAATGCCGTTGCCGAAGTATCTATGATAATATTTATTGAAGCAGAAAACGAAGAAGAGGCAGAAGAAATTGCAAAACAAAAGGCTAAAAAGAATTATAGCGACTGGAACATTAACCTTTTAAGTAATGTCGCCGCTTGGAAAACAGAAGAGGAATGCGATGACGATTGACGAATTTATGGCAGGTGTAGCGCCTAAAATGCGCCCGGGTTATGTGGCTATGAATAAAGACGGAAGATGGTTTTACTTTACTTATGAACCTAGAATTATAGGTATTTTATGGTGGGGAAATGACTATGAAACGAGCTTGTCTATGTTTGACATCGCTCCCGTCGATGATTGGAAAAAATCAAAACGAAAGGTAGGTAAATGATGAGTAAATTAATCAAAACGAAAAAGGGATTTACCATTATCCGCCTGTCTCATGAAGAAGCTGTCGGCATCTGGGGAGAGTATGGCGGGCCGGGCATCTGCGATTATTGCTCAAAATTACCTGTCTCGGGAGGATATTATATTCCGGTCTTGGCTATGTTTTACTGTCCTCACTGTTACAAATCATGGTATCGACGAGCTGTTTACTATCAAGAAGACAGCTGGTTTGAAAAAGCAAAACTAGAAGAAACCAAAACATTATTATCATATTACCGACGACGATGTGCCGCCGGTACCTAGCAGTTTCTCCGGCAACCATTGAAGCGTTGAGGAGCGTGGCGGATAGCGGCCGGAGTATAGAATTTCACACTACCGCCCATTCCTCTTCCCTGCCCTCCTTATACAGCATTGTGCGGAGGCTTTTAAACCGACCAGCCCGCAAGGGTTCAAGCTTTAGGCAGAGGAAATTCATAAATGTCATTTGGCATTAAGTGAAAGCGAATGGCGGTACCGCACAACTTCGGGCGCAGATTTTGGCACATCAAGTTAAATTAAAACTACTGCGCCCGCCTTTTAAACTTGACTCTTCGAAAGGACTTTAATATGAGTCTGCTCCTAACTAAAACACAAGTAATGAAACAACTGGGAATCGGAAGAACCCGCCTTAAACACTTAATAAAGCAGGGATATATTAAGTGTATTCAATCCGGCACGTCTTATCTGATTCCGCAATGGAGCGTTGAACAATGCCTAAGAAATACAATAAATCCCCTGTCAAGCTCGTTAAAAGGGGAAACATCTACCATATCACGATTTCAACAATCGTCGCTGGACAAAGAGTTTTCATTCGAGAAAGTTCTCACTCAACAGACCGTAACCAAGCTTTGCAATATGCCAATCAGAGACTTCAAGACATTATCAGGCAAGCTGAATTCCAAACATCTCAATTAAAAGAAGTAACGATAGATTATGCTTTCGGCTTGTTTTGGGAAGAGGTAGGCAAATTGCACGCCAACGCAAAAGATACTCTTAACAAGCTGAAGAACTTAACGTCATACTTTAATACACAGCAGTATATATCCAATTTAACAGTTGAAGATATTACCGCTTTTATACGGGCGAAAGATGCCGAAAACAGAAAAAACGCCACAATTAACCGTTATTTGGCGCTGTTATCGGCAGTTTTTACAAGATGCAAACTACATAAAATAAACTTACCCGACATTAATATCCGTCAATTTATGCGAAAAGAACCGGCTGAAAATGTAAAATATTTTGCAGACTGGAAAACCGTAAATAAAATTATTGATAATGCAGCTCCGCATATTAAACCCATAATATTAACCGCCATTTATACCGGTTTCAGAATATCTGCTATTCTGAAACTAAAGTGGACAGATATTATCGGAGATGAATTTATCATCAATGTTAAAGACAGCAAATTTGAGGGTGGAAAAATACAGCGCAAACCTATCTTTCCTGTGATGAAAGACTTACTTGATACACTTCCGCACGATTCCGATTATATATTTACCTATAAAGGCCTGCCGATAAAACGAATAAATAAAGGATGGAACAGAGCATTAGAACGTGCCGGACTGCCTCATCAAACAATACATACTTTACGCCATACTCATGCAACTTGGGTATATAATTCAACAGGAGATTTGCGTCTTGTTAAGGATTCACTTGGGCATTCAAATATTAAAACAACGCTTAAATATGCGCATCCATTTCCCAACCGTATCATATCGGTTATGGACAGCGTTTTTGCACAAAATCAACACAAACAATAAAAAGCACAAACTAAGTATTTGATTTTATTTATATGAATACGTCACTCTTAATCAGTGGGTCCAGGGTTCGAATCCCTGCGCGCCTACCAATACATTCCCTTGTATTTCCGTGTTTTATTTTGTGTTTTAGTTAGGGCATTGTTTGCAAGGGGATGTTCTTTTTTGCCGATTCGTTTTGAACTTTTAGCACAAAATTAGCACAGTCATCTTTCCCGATTCTCTTTAACCAATAAAATCTGCATCCTGTCGCTTCGCACTTTCTTCAGCACCAGCTCTTTTATCCCCTCATTAGCCACACACCGGAGCTTAAAGTCGGGATAATCCTCACGCAGCCCTTTCACGAAATCAATAAACTTCTCCCGCGGCGCATAGCTAATCATCGGGCATTTTCCCGGCTTGTAACAGCCTATATACGCATCAGCATGAACAATATAAATTTCTTTCAAACTAACCTCAAAAAATTATTGACTTTAAACAAAAGTTCTATTATTTGTATATATGGTTAAAGTTAAGCACACCTCCCTCATGGTGTGCTCTTTTTGTATCCCGCCGCCAACGCTGGCAAAACGGCCATTTCCGAATAAGTCAAGCCCCTAATACTTCGCCTTGTACATTTCCAGACACTTCGCCATATCCAAAAACGTCTTCATGTGCCGGTGGCACGTTATCGGCTCGCGTGGCGCTTCGACGTAAATATATTCAGTCCTGGCGCAACCGCAGAGTAACAGTATCAGCAGGCAAAGGGCTGTCCCAATTAAAACCGCCCTTGTCCTTCTCCGCCTCTGCTGCCTCCTCAATCTCGCGCAATCTGACTGAGGTTTCCAAGGCCTTTTCATCTCGTTTCGCAATTTCCGCCTCCAAAAATGATGTTTTCCCCAACAGGGCACTCTTTTCGCCCTGCAATGCCGCAATCTCCCTGCCCCGTTCGATGTACAAGCTTACCGTGATATACAGCGCCAGCAGCAGCCCCGCCACGGCGTACGTTAAAAATTTAGTCATCAGGCACCTCAATTTTCGTTTTTGGCTGCTGGCGCGTTTTCTCCAAAATATCATTTATTTGCTCTTTTAAGGCCTTTCTTTGGTCAAAAACGTCCCAAAACGCTTTGCCACGGCCATTATAAACAAAATTTCGGTTTATCTTGCGCGCCGTAGCCTCAATATCCGGCCGGTATATCCATATATCCTTCATTCTTTCCATCTCCCGGTTTTGATAAGTTCCGCAATTCGCCTCGCCCTTTTGGGCGTATCAACCGACGCATATTTTGAATTCAGGCATTCTTTCGCTGTTTCATCCCAACGCCGAAATCTCATATATCGCAGCATTTTTCGAAACTTCAACAGCCCTTTTATCCCCAATTGAAAACACAAATCTATAAGCGCATATTGCCGCTCGCTATCCAACTCTTTAAAAAAGAAAATCTTACTTTCTAATAATCTCAAACACTTTTCAATATCATTTCGAAGCAGCATCAGCGCGGCATTTTTAGTAATTCCGTGCTGATAGTCTCCCACCGCACGCAATTCTTCCGGCGTAAACGGATTAGTATCAATACACCTGCCGATACCTATTGTCAGTTTTCCTTTGGTATCATAATAAGGCATAAGACGGCAACCTTCATGCCCCTCAATGCGTTTCATTATAACATCACCATTCAACATTATTCTAATCTCCCCGGCTCCTCTGATAATGTTCATCAAGCAAAATCCCCAGCTTGGCATTAAGCTCGGCCAGAAGCTTACTGTTTTCCTCCAGCCTTTTGCCCACCACGTCAAACCTGTTTATTGCCGCCGCAGATTCCCGCTCCAATACATCAACTTTCGCCTCAATCGCCCCTTGCCATTTGCCGAAACGGATAAAGTTCATTGCCACCCCGGCAATCGCCGCAATGGCGCACATTCCTTCCCAACTCATCATAATGCCCCCCAAATTGCCGCCAATGCTCCGGGCGCATAAATTGCCGCCGCTACGCCGACCACACAGCCGCAGAGGATTAAAAAAAGGCAGATGATAAACAGCTGCCTTCTAGTCAATTTTTCTATAACCTTTTGCTTTACCGTATCGCTCATCACTTCCACCCTTTCAGCCGCTGATACAGATTGACACTCCAGCGCACGAACCACGCTTTCCAGGCTTCCAGCCCGTCTGCCCGCCAGATTTCTACCAAAACGTCGGTTGCCGTTTCCCGCCGATACCTATCTTTATGATTGCACATCCAGTCATGGAAACAACTTGCCCGAATCCCCTGACGCAAATCTTTGTTGGAAAACAGAAAAGTAAACGGGGCTTTCACCGTAACCCCGTCAAACTCAAACCCTGCCGGAATTTTTATTCCCTCATACTCCAAAGACACCAATGTGTGATATTTATCACCGTTTATTCCAAAATATATTATCATCCCTTATATTCCCTTTACATCCAAAGGTTTCCAATAGCTTGTCCAGTCCGTCTCCGTACCGGATGCGGGAACGCCCCCGGTTTTCAGTTCAATCTGGTCAAGCTGCATATCGCCGTTAAACGACGCGTTGCCGTCGTTGGAGAGCCAGAAATTCTCCTCGCTCATAAACACATTGGCGGCAACCTGCACCGCCTGCTCCCATTCCGCTAAGGCCGGCAATGTTTCCAAGGTATACGAGCCGTTGTCTGGCAGAACATACAACGTCGACGTATAAGAACTCGTCTCGGAATCATAAATCGACCGGACTTTTATCCAATATGCCGTATCCGCCGTCGCCGTACCTCCGGTCGTTCTCGAACCGGAATAGACGCACCACGCCGCACCGTAAAGCCCGAAAAAGACATTCGTCGTCGCGTTTCTGAAAACCGTATTGTATCCCGAAGGCGTCTTCGGTGTTATCTTGGCGGTGAAATCAAAGTTCTGCGGAAAAAACGAAACATTCGGCAGTTTCTTGTCTGCTACCAGATAATTTCCGTCGGTAAAAGTTGCGGCATAGCCCGAATATGTAACTTCCCCCACTTGAGTAAAATTAACCGCCGGAAACGGATTTGTAACGTGCGATTCGATAACCTTATGCCCAAGCCATACCTTACCGGACATACTCTGCGCTTTGTTAAACTCGGTTTCCCCGTCGTAAAAACAGTTCCAGTCCTGCATTGTACCGTCATCATCCGTCAAAGCTCCCGGCAGGATACCGTCGGCACCGGTCAGATAACTTTTGCCCGCAGGAGCCGTAACCCCTTTATACCCCGTATAACTGTTCCCGTTCGGCAGCAATCCGGACGATACTGCCAAAATTGAACTGTCCTGCGTAATCGTAACCCCGTCGTACGGCTCCAATGTTACATCATCCACCGTATCAACCGTAATGCTTTTGCTGACAACCTTGTCCCAATACCTGTCTTTAACGATTTTATATTGAAACGGCATTCCCGCATAAACCTGTTCATTATATGTCGTCATTCTGCTGCTCCCGTAAATTCAAACGTATCCGGGTCGGGCGTTACACTGACCGTCAAAGAAACTTTTGGCGGCAGCACCGTCGCAACCTCTATTTTGCCGTCCTGCGTTTTACCCGTCGTGTAGCCTGTCAAAGTCTGGTAAGGAATGACATATTTCTTATCAGGATTATAAGCAAACCATTCTCCGGTTGTCGTTTCCAACTTGAAAAAGTACGGATATATACGGCTTGTTGCCCCAGCTCTGCTATATCTGTAAGAATATGCCGCAAGCGTTTTGTCAGCACTCAAAGAAAGGAATACGACTGAATCATCTAATGGAACTTCAAAAGCCGACGTGTCTATAATCGGCGTTATGTCCGACCAGCCCTTATCAGACTTGTCAAACTGATAGATTTTCGCCCCGAAGTCCTCAACAAAGCCAACCTGCAAAACCCCTGTTTCAATGTTATAGACAATTGCTGATTTCTGCCCTTTCATTTTGCTGAACAACGGGTCATTGACAGCTTCCAGAGAATAATTCTCCGTAATTTTATACGTATTTACCGTAGTCAGATATTCGTCTAATCTGTAATAGGCTGTACTATCCGTGCCAAATACATAATCTCCCGGCTCAAATCCTGTAACGTAAAGCATAAAAGCATTGGGAAACTGTACCGTTCTTATCAGGCCGTAAGTTGTCCGGTCATAAACATCAATAACACTGTCATGTGCATACAATATCTTGCCATCTACCAAAAGAACCCTATAATTAGTATTTGATTGATTGTTTGGCATATTCAAAATTATTAACGGCTCTTCTGTCGTATCAACCGTGTTTGTTTCGTAATCATAAGGATAAATATCCACCTTGGCGGAAGTCGGATTTATTGCCAGAGCCAACCCGTCGCCAAGCCATACCATAGAATTGGGAAACTGTCTTTGCGTATTTAAATCACAAATGGAACATGATAAATAATCGCCGCTCCGAATGTAATAATAACTGTAAACGGTCTTTCCCTCAATTATGTCGATTATCCTAAAAGACGGTAAAGTTATATTTGAAAATACCTCTTTGTCCCAACTGTCGCTGTTTTCGTTATAACGCCATAAATCCTTTGAAATAATAAAATTATTATCCGTAAAATATCTGGCCATCGGCGGACTATTGGTTGTACTATTATAACCAGATGCTGACCACTGCTTCGTTTCAAAGTTCATCTGCCGAACCAGATAGACCTGCTTGTTTGCCGCAACAACCTCCTCTCCGGTCTGGTTTACCGCAAAAACCGTTTCGCCGCCGCCTCCGCCGCCCTGCAAAACTACCGCATTTGTTATCCCTTTCATGGTTCACCTCACTGGCAAATAACGCTTGCCGCCACAATTGCTGCTTCCGGCTGCGTCTTGGCAAAAATCTTAACCGTATTGTCGTATGCTGTTGCAATCGGCGCTAAATTGCCGCTCTCCGCATCAGACGGATTAAACGCGACAATCGGAATCATGCCAGCCGTAACGCCGGGCAACATCGCCGTTGCGCTGTAACTGTATCCTTCAAGATAGCTGTCTTCCGCCCAATTCCTGAAAGAAACGTCTGACGCTTTGATAACCGGCGGCACAACCGGTATTTTCCCGTCAACTTCCGCCTTTGTATACACATCCGTTGCATTGGCTTTTTGTTCCAACAGCCCGTCCAGCTCATCGCTGCTGTATGACTTATAAATGGCAAATTTCTCCCAATATTCCGATTCGTCAGCCGGTTCGTTGCCGCTGTTGCTTTTTCCAAGGCTTATCCACCAATATCCCTGATACCGAACCAATTCTCCCGCGTCATAGGAACTTTCTTCCTGCCAGTAACTGGTTCCCTGCCCGCTGTAGTCAAGCTTGATAAACTTTTTGATAAACTGTTCAAAATCCTCTTCGCCCGGCGGCATCTGCAGGCAACGCGCATTTTTTTGATACAATTCCTGCAAAGCCATCACAATATGGTCAAGGCTGTACTCATAATCGGCTGCAGGAAAATTCTCCCCCTCAATAAACCGAACCAGCTGGTTAAGCACGACGCTGCGCACAATTGTTATAATCATACCCTCCGCCGGAGCTGCTGCAAATTCAATACTTCCACCGTCATCCTCACCGCTGCCCAAAATCACATAATCAACGTTTTTCACAAACTTTTCAAATGTCTTGTTCTTGTAAACATCAAGCTCTTCATCAAAAAACTTATACGGTACCGCAAAATTTTTTGTCGCACCGTTGCCGATATACGACACGATTCCTAATCCTGAACTGACTGTCATATTTCCTCCATAAAAAAAGCCCGGCACTAACGCGCGGGCAGTTGCTGACAAAAAAGGCCGGAACTATGTCCAGCCTTTAATCTGCTAGTATAATAGAAAATACTTTCCCCTATGTCAAGAGGGAGTATATTGTTTTATAAAAAAATAAATTAGTAAAGTTTAAAAAGTAAAAATAAAACATATTTTCATATAAAATCAATATGTTATCAAAATATTTATACAAATTCTATATGTAGTAATAATTAAACTATTATTAACACTTTAAATTGTAGCATTTTGTGGTTTTTAAGATTCGTTTTACGTATCAAAAAACCCGGTGTTTGCAGCACCGGATTCGTTAATATTGAAAGAACTTTATCCGTTCTTAAAGTGATATAGCCTACCACTTTAATAAAAGTAACAAAACTGTTATTAACATCGAGTTAACAAGAGTGGATATTTTCTTTCCCCAAAGTCTGGGGTATAGACAGGGAGAAAGATAATGATAGAAAAATTAGATTCTATCATTGCGGCGCTTGAATTTCTCAAGCACCTGCTACTAATTTACTCGTAGCAAACCGCAAAAAAGGGGGGAAAGAGAGAGCCCCCCTTTTTATTCCTCCAAATCCCGCAAAGCATACGGAGACCACCCCAGCCACAACAGCGCGGCTTTGCCGTATTCCTCTTCGTCCAGATAATCGCCGCTTGTCATCGCCACGTCCATCGGGTACTTGAGCGGCAGCCCGGTTGCCTCGCCTGCGGTTCTGACCGCCCCCCGCAGCGCGTCCATATAATCTTCCAGCGAAATATCATCCACCGCATATTTTACCGAATCTGATAAAAATTTCGCTCCGTTTTCCAAAACTGATACCGGCGGAAACAATTCCTTTATCCCCAGTTTATAATTCAACGTTCCGGTAATCGCCCAATCAACCATTCTCTCCATAACCTTACCCAAAACAAACGCACCGTTCAGCGACCCAAGCACCGCGGCTCGCAGCTGCGCGTCCTTGTCCCAGCGGAAGCCATCGGAAACAAACTGGAAAAACATCGGCAGCAGAAAATGGTAAATAAACAGCGTTTTCATCGCCTTATCCCAGTCCATTCGTCCGGTTGCCAGCCCGCGCAGCGCGGTCAGTTCCTTGCGCAGATACTGGTTTTGCGAGCTTTGAAACATCGTAAACCAGTTACCGAAAGGATTGGACTGCCAGGCTGATTGCTCGCTCATATAGCTCGATTGCTGCGTTTCGTTGGTAATCCGCTCAAATTCCGCCATTGCCTGCGCCGGATCTCCTGTCTTCTTCAGCATATATTTATAAAGCGCCCAGCCGCCCATATAAATCGACCCGCGGTCGCCAAGTTGGATGTTCAGCATCAGAAATTCCCGCAAACCGATTTTGGTTCCCAGGTTTTTTAACATTTCCGACTTAGAAACCTCTTCAAAATCCTTGATAATGTTCGTGCCGCGGGTTTTCATGTACTGCGAATTGCCCAGTGTTTCAATCGCCTGCTTCGGATGCCGGGCAAAATCGGCCAGCCCTTCCAAAAAGTCTTTGGTCGGCACGTTTTCCCAATACGCCGGAAACCCCGTCAGCTGCTTAATCGCCAGCGACGGTTTCAATCCCAACACTGAAACTGCATAATTGGCGCGCAGCTTGGACATAATGCCGTTGATACCTTGCACATAAACCTTGTCATTGCTGGCAAAACGCGAAATCTCATAAGCGATTTTCTCGTTCATCTTTTCCCCGAACACGTTCCGGATACGGTTTTTAACCTCCGCATCACCCAAAACGGCGTTAATATCCTGAAGTTTGTCGGCAAATGCGATAAAGTGGTTGGAATTGTTGATGTAGTTCTGCAGCACGTTAAACGCGCCCTTGATTTTTATCTGTCCGCCTTTCGCCGTCCGCTTTTTGATTGCCGACAATCCGGCATAACTCCGCAAATCCCCCGAAACCACGTCAATTCCGCCCTTGTCCATTGAACGCGGCGAATAAAATTCCCGATGTCCGAGGCTGATGCCGTAATGCTCCTCATAAAACCGGTTCAATTTGTCATACGTTTCTTCATAAAACTGAAACAATGCCCCGGCCACCGCCTTGTCCTGTTCGCTCAAATGCTCGTCCACCCGGGAAAAGAACTCTTCATTAAACTGCAAAACGTCATCGTTTACCATAATCTCGCGCGTTTCCGGATCATTTGCTTTCATGTAAATATCCAGCAACTGGTCTTTGCTGAAACGTTTGGCGTTGGAGCCCCATTCAATCGTAAACTTCTCCGGTAAAACCTTGTTGATATAACGGTTGACCGAAATACCGCCGTTCTCAGCGCTCCCCAACGCTCCGGCCATCAGGCGCGAAACGGTTTCCCCGTCTTCATAAACGCCGTAACGCATTTTCTTTTCTTCCTTAAAAACGGTCAAATTGCGCGACAACGCACTTTCTCCGCTCTTGGAACCTTTATCAAACATGGATAATACATCCAATATTCCGTTCCACGAAAACATCGAAAGCCCGAACCGCCGCATCCTTTTGGCAAGGTCTGAACTTTCCCGGCGCCAGTTCGTCCCCTGCCCCTGGTCCAAAACCGCCACCGCTTCGCCAATCAGGCGTTCGCGCCACGTGCGCTTGACCATACCTGTCACGCGCTCGGAAAGTCTTCCGGTATTATAAATTTCCGCAATATCGTTGTAAACATCTGCCATCAGACCGACACTGGCACGCCCGGCCGGAATTGCCAGCACCTTGTTCTCCCAGATAATATCCGATACATTGCGAAAATTTCCGTCTTCGCCAGACATTCCTTTCTGCGTGATTTCATCAAGCCGCTGCAAATTCGCGTCAATCTTAGCTAACGCTTCATCCCGCTTCAGGTTAATATTCTCCCGTACCGCATCAAAAAAGCGGTTTACTTTAATATCCGGAAACCGCCCCACCACTTTGCCGTTCTGTGTCCGCGGCTTGGTCCACTCAAGCAGCCGGTCAATCTTTTTGCGGACAGCCGCCGGAGTTACGTTTCCCTTCTCCAACCGGCGGCGGTAACGCTGATAATCCTGCTCGTAAACCGCTTCGTGGTGCCGGTTCGTACTCTGCGCAAACGGCTCCAGATATTTTTTGACGTCGCTTCTTTTAAGCCTCCCGTCTTCCAGGCGGCCGATCATCTCTTCCATATCCGCCTTGGACATTTTTCCTTCTTCCAACAGCCGCAAGGCTTTATTGATGACTGCCTGTCCTATATTACCCGCTTTGATGTCCTCCGCCAGCCTTTCCCGACTCATCTGCATGGCAAAATCCAGCCTCCGCCCGCCCAGCATTTCGTCAAACGTCTTTCTTATGTTATCATCAAGCTTAACGTTAAGGTTTTTAATCTGGCTGTATATTGCCCGCAGCCATTTGCGAAATTTTTCAAAAACCCTGCCCAGCAAAGAGTTTGGTGCCTTTCCTTCCATCAGATACGCCTCAAACGAACGGGCAAAATACTCGTTCTGCTCGGTCGTCAATACCCCGTCCGTACTCCCGACATAACGGTAAATCGCCTGCAGCTCCTCTGCCGTCGTTACATTGTCAGCAAAACGCCGCATATCATCCAGGAAAAAGTGCGCCGCCTCATGAATAAGCGTTGAAGGATCAGCCCCCTCAAACAGCGTAATCAGCCGCTTTGCCGCATCATACGCCCCGCGCGCGTCTTCCGGCGCTCCCTGACGCAAAGAACTATTGACATTTTCTTCTTTTGATGCTATATTTATATTAATAGCTGACTTGTCAGCTAGACCCTCGCCGGACCGCATTTGTACAGCGTCATCTTGCGAGGGTTGATTTTTATCTTTGTTAATATTGTAGAAAAAGTTTCTTTCGTTATCTTCTGCAATACTAATAAATACGTCTATATTCTTCCCTTCCAAATTAACGCTGTTTGATAAATAATGAAACTTAACAATATTTCCATGCGGTTTCTCGGGAGTTTCACTTCTCAAATAAGTTGCTGTTTCTATTATATCCTTAATTTTAGGAACCAACTTGAGTTTATCTATATCTGCACTTGTGGATTTTACCTTATCAATACCCTTGCGAATAAATTTTATCTTTCCAAGAACCGGATGAGATGCATAATTCCCTTGTAAATTTTCCTGAAAATATTTATATGCCTTTCTCCTTAAATCATTTGTATCCTTAATTTCCCCTAATTCATTGCCAGATATTTTTATTGGTGTTTTATCAATCTGCCCCTGATAATAAATATTATCATTATTTTGGTCAAATGCCCCGCGGTTATAGACAGATTTTATCTGGTTAGGAGAAAAGACAATATAATCAGTAGAGCGAACATTAGAAATATCCGCCGTATCGTTTACATCCTTTATAATAACCCCATCATACCCGTTCTTTTTAGCATATTCAGCCCACTCGTTTGTTGAGCGCGGTTTTTCGCCATAGGCGCGCGCAAGACTAACAACGCCATCCTCATTCTTAGGAAAAAACTCTTTGGCCTCATCAACTGATAAATCATGGGCTTTAGCTATTTTTTTATAATCATTTTCGGTCAAATCCTTATATGCTTTTTTATACCCCTCAGCATTATATATTTCTCCAAAAGATTGACCATAAGCATCAACAATCAACGGATTTTTCATTGACAAATAAACCAGCATGAGGGTTTGTGAGCCATACCCGCCCGCCACATTTTCGCTGTCAGAAAAGAAGTGATATTTTCCTTTGAAAACATCAAACTTCGCATTCGTCCCATGAAAAGCCTCGACAGTTACGGCTTTACCCGTTTCAAAATTATAGCTTTTTGCCTGTTTTGGCGCGACAACATCACTTCCACCGCTCCAAGCCTGAAACTCCGGCGTGTTTATATCGGCTTTGCCTTGAGTATCGTAAGCTTCCGGCTGAAACAAAATCTCATCATCAAGCAGCGCGTTATAGTCAATCGGACGGGTTTCGCGCTCAAATTTCAGGTTCCAGCGCTCTAAAACGTCTTTAACCGTCTTCTTTTCGTTCATGGCCACCGCACTGGCACGCGCTGCCATCAGGCGGGAAAAAGGTTCCGCAACATTGGGATTTGTCCCGATTTCAACCAACTCGTCATAAAACGCCGTCTGTGCCTCGTTAAACTGGTTGCGCAGATCAATGGACGACACCGCAATTTCCGCCGTCCGGTCAATTTCTTCATCGCTCATCTGATAGCGTTTTTTTAAGATGGAACGCATATCCTCGGAAATTTCGTGCTTTCCGCTTTCCAGCGTGTCCGGATCGTTTTCCTTGTCGGCAAGCAGCTCCAGCTCGTTTAGCATCCGTCCTTCGCCGTCCTGGTAAAAGATTTCCTGCAGCGCATCCGCCGTCTTCTGTTTTTCCTCCGTCGTCAGTTCCGGATACGCCTGCGCCAGGCTCTGTTTAATCCGTTCGTTGGTTGCCGCTGCCTCGCGATTATAAGCCGATGTCCCCATAACCGCCGCCCCTGCACCCGTCAGCCCGCCCACGGCAAACGACAGCAGGGTTCTGGCCATAATTTCCTCCTGCGGCGTGTTTTCCAGCCCCGTATAGTTTTCAAAATAAGCGCCGCCGGCTTCCTGCAGCGCTTCCTCGCTTCCCTCTATCGCTGCCGCTTTCAAACTCTGCTTTCCGACGCTCTGCCTGTGCTTGCTGACAATCTTTCTTGCGGCGGATTTTCCCGCTGCCGTCGCGTTCAGCCGTGCCACTGCGCCGCCGATCATCTCGTCGGTAATTTTCCGAACCGGACGCAAATTCGCCACGCCGTACAAAAACGGTTCAAGAGCCAGTTCAATTCCGCCCTCAATCGTTCCGGCAATCGTCGCATAATCATCGGCCGTCGCATAGTCCAGCCCTTTTTCCACAGACTTGTCAAAAACGTCCGTATAGCGCATCCGACCGAAAGTGCCGGCCATAATACCCGCCGCCACCTGCGGATTTTTGGTTGCCGCCAGCGTTGCAACCGATAATGCCAAGGACGCCGTGCCGCTGCCCATCGCTTCCATAAACCGGTCATAATTGTTCATTTCCGCTTCCGGACGCAAAACTTCCTGCCATTTCCTGATACTGGCATCGAGCTTGCGGCGAATGCGCTGGCGCTGTTCCAGCCGTTCCTCCGCTTTGGCCATAAGGGCGTCCTGCCGGTCCTTTCTGAACTGCATCGCCGCTTTTATCGTCGGATCAGCCTCTTTTGCAATGTCTTCATTGGTTACCCGCCCGTTCAAACTTGCGTCCCAGTCGGAAAAATCCCCGTTTTTGTATTTTTCAATCTGCTCAACGCGTGCCGGAACAGACAACGACGCATGCAAAAAGGTATCCAGCGCCTGACCGGCCAGCCCCACCGCACCGCGCTCCGCACTCTGAAAGCCGCCTTCCACCCGGTCGGCAAACTTTTCCGCCCAATTCCACGCCTCACCCGCCGCATATTTAACTTTGCCGATAAAATCGCGTTTCGGCTCCTTATTGACCTGTGTCGCAATGGCGAAACGGATATCCTGCTCGTCAAAAGTTACCGGCGCCCGGTAAATCTGGCCCGTGTCATCGTCCAACACCGTCTGTTCCGCCACCCTCGCCGGCTCTATCTGCCAATTTGCCATATTCTCATTCTTTAGCGGTTCAACTGCCCAAGCCATTAGTAACTACCTCCATATTGTTGATATACATCACGGGAAACCTCCCGGATTTCGCCGTTAGAAAATTGCAGACCATATCTTCCGGTAACCGGGTCATAAGCGGTTCCTGTTACCCTCTCTTCATTAAGCTTCTGCCCGCCGGATGCTCCCACTGTGCCGGATGCCCCAACTGTGCCGGACGCCCCTGCTTCGCCGGCAATGCCTCTTTCGGCAGATATGCGCACAAGACCGTCGCGGCCGGATAAGACCGCCGTCGGATTAACCGCCTGATTTTCCAAACTCCGGTACCGGTTTTTCGCCCATGTTCTTTTGGTCAGTTCCACTGCCGCCCCATAAATCCGGCTTCTTAATACTTTGTTGTCCAATGCGACAATATCGGCGGCACTGTCCAAATTGTTCTCTTTGGCCACAATATCCAACGCATCGGCATACAGCTGATAAACGGCAACGGCATTCCTTGCCCGCGCGCCCATAATTGCATCATACTCCGCCCGCTGTTCCGCCGTTTTGTTATAATCAGCCTTCCTCGGCTCCCTGCCGAAAGTATCTTCCATCCAGCTGTTTAAAGCCGGAAAGCCTTCGTCTGCCGTGAGCAGGCGCGTTTCGCCATACTGTTCCAAATCTTCCTGGTATTTGCCCATATACGCCAAAGAAAATGTGTTTAACATCTTTTCGCCCTCGGCTTTTGGCAAAACTTTACTGTCCATATAATCAATAATTTTGTTGTTCAGCCGTTCAAAATCCTCAATTGTCGTACCTGGAGCAGACAGATTCTGCAAATCGTCATACAACGTCAAAACCATCTCGGCCTTTTTTCCCTCCGGCAACGTTCCGTCTGCCGCCTTTTTCTTGTTAAGACGTTCCTTCAGCTCTTTGCCGCGCGCCTCGCCATACCTGCCGTTCAATACATTATCGTCTATCTCCCGTTCCGTGATTATGACGCCACTGTCAATAGCATAACTGTCAGCATAATATGCTTTCAGTTCGTCTTTTTCCTTTTCGCGTCGGCTTACTTTCTCCGTTTCCGCCGCTTCCGCTGATTTTCGGGCATTATACTCCTTCAAATAAGCCGAAGCCGCCTGCCAAACCGGTTTTGATATCGGATTTTCTTTGTCATTGCGATAGGCATTGAGCTGTTCCTGTATTGTTATTTTGCCCTCATCAATAAGAGTTATAAGTGCCTTCTCCGTCTGTTCGTCAGAAAAATTCTTATATTCCGCCAGTCGCGCCTTATCTTCGCTTTTTCGCCGATCTAACGTTTGCAGAGCATCGTCGCGTACTTCCTGCGAAAACTCGCCATCCGCATATTTTTGGTTTATAACGGCGCTGCTGTTAAGCTTATAAGCCAGTATATCGCCGACTATTCCCCGATTTGCATCGTCTTCCCGCTTCGCTTCCGCTGTTTTTTCGGCGGCAACAGAGGCCTCTTTTTCCCTTTTATCATCCGCCGCAAACCAGCCGTCAGCTTCTTCATAGGCTTTATAAGATATTTCATCAGCGTTCAACCTGTTATTCAGGGCTTCCCTGGTGAGCCGCCCCTGATTATATTCGTTCCTAAGCTCCCGTATTTCTTCATCATACCGGTTTTCTGCCGTTTCCTTCTTTTCCGGGTGCAGACGGCCTAAGTCTTCAATAAAATTTTCGGCATCTCCCCGTGTCAACAAACCGTCATATTGAGCCTGGATAATGCTTTCCCGCGTCGCCGAGCCTGCCAGAACTTCACCCTGCACCCGTTTCAACGTTTCCGCATCGCTTAATTTGCCATCTGCCTTATTTAAATATTGATACGATTTAGCATATGCCGACGGTTGCAAATCGTATACGCCGTCAGCTTTCGCCTTTTCAATATCATCAACGCCTGCCTTTCCGTTGGTCAGGGCTACATCCAGCTCGGCAATTTTCATCGCATTTGTCAGTTTCAGCTTCTCATTTGCCCGCTTTTCCGCAGCCCTCGCCTCGGCTGCCCTTGCGTCCAGTATTCCTTTTGCCCGCTCCAGATACCCGGCGCGCTCAATGTCGGAAATTCCCGCAATGGGCATATCCCCGGCTAAAACACCGACCGCATTGGCCGCGTTATGCTCCACCATTCCCGTAACCCACAACTTATTATAATTGTCCATAGCCTGGCGTTTCTGCTCCGGAGTCAGCGCCATATTGTCAACAAAACTTCCGGCTTTGGCCAGATAATAAGCTGCCTTGTCCGGCGTTCCAAGCGCCGCTTCGTCGGCAAACGACTTCAGAACCTTATCGGTTTCCAAAATCGTCAGTTCCTCTTCTTTGGCAGCCCTGGCCCGCGCCACATCAACGCTGTTGCCGGAAAAAAAGACGTCGCCGCGTTTTTCCAGCCACTTTTTGCCCCACTTATCCGCCGCAAACTGCTGCTTAACCCTGTTCTGAAAATCAGCTTCCAGCCCCGGGATTACATCGGCCGTTTCCGCCATCCTTATCTGCTCCAGCTCCTCCTGCTGCATTTTTGCCGCCTCCAGAGACAGCCGTTCGAAGGCAATTTTTTCCTGCTCCTTATGCTGTTGCGCTATCACGCCTGCCGTTTCCTGCAAAGCTTCCGCCGTCTCTTCAGGCACCACCGGCCGCCACAGGTTCCGGACATTCGCCTGTGTCATCTGCGATCCGATTAAATTTCTCCTGACGTCTGATCTTACCGCCATTGCTTTCTCCTTATTTCATGCCGTAATATGTAGACAACCCCTTAACCCCTCCGGTCAGAAATGACATCTTAAATGCGTTTCTGCCGTTTGCCGCCGCCTGTTTGCCGTAATAATTCTGCAATCTGGCCTGATTGTCATAGTTTTCGGCTTCGCTCATGCCGGCATAGCGCATATTAAGGATATTCTGTTCTTCATCCGCCGCCGCCTGCCCCAAAAGCCCGGTTGTGGTCGGACTGTCAATCTGTCCGTTTTCCGCCGCATTCGCTTCCAGCCTTGCCAGGCTGCGCCGTGCATCCGACCGGGCAATATCCTCGTTTAAAGACGTTTCCAGCCTTTTTCTTGCCGCGTTGTTGCGCAAAATTTCCGCATTTGCATCATATGCCTGCTTTTCCGCCTTCCCCTGCTGATAAGCGCTCACGCCTTCAATAACCTTTGTCGTCGCCATCGCCGCCGCTAGCAGCGCAATTTCCATCCCGCTCATTTCATATTCCTCCGATATAAATTATAGTCTTTGCCCAAATAATACGCCGGCA
>OLOA01000587.1_pt1 | contig 39437 bp, 7 predicted proteins | sample 1672201 | NCBI WGS metagenome assembly OLOA01 (sample SAMEA3136658, study PRJEB25190) | human gut metagenome
TTCCATTTGCTAATAAATATATTGTTATTTTTTCTGGTCTTGTTTTATCTTTATTTCCTTCGTCGTTCCATGTTTTTGTTCCATTTATATCTACTGTTTGAGATTTTACAAGTACAGTTTCAAAATCAATATCATCTTCTATTTTACCATTTTCTTCACCAACATAAAAATCAACATAAGTATCATTAATACCATATTTTACATTATAATAATTATAATAATATTTTAAATTTAAATCAATTCCACTTAGGCTTCCAGGTGTTGAATCCCTATCTTTTACCCCATCAATAATGGTTCCATTTTCATCAGTTGCAACTTCATCTGATATCTCTGCTCTGTTTGTTAAATAACCAGATGTTCCATTAACTTTACATATGATTGAAACTGTTTGATATAAATTAGTCATATCTGTATTTCCAGTATAATTTCGTTTATATATTTCAAATAAACTATTATTATATATTGTTTCATTTCCTATATATTTTAATTTAACTGTTGAATCGCCTTCTTTTGATGTTGTTTGCCATTTTGCTGTAGATGTATCATCTATTTTAACAAATGTTAATCCTTCTGGTAAATAATCTGTTATTTCTTTTGCATAACCGCAATAATCATCTTCATTACCTTCATTATATACTCTTATTGTATATGTAATTTCATCGTTTTGATTTACTTCAATAGCTTCTTTATTGTGATAATATTCTGCATTTCCTGTTGCTAATGCAGATAATGCTGTTTCACCAGTTATTTTTGGTAATCTATTTTCTGTTAAATTATAATCATTTACTACTGTTTGTCCATTTACAGCAGAAATACTTTTTCTAAGAGCTAAATCTAATGATTTATTTCCAATTATGACATTTTCAAAATCATCATCATCTTCATAGTTAGTTTTTTCTTTGCTTATATAATTTTTTTCTTGATCAATTGATTTTACTTTTTGTTCATATGAAGAAATTTTGTCAGGTGTACTTTCCTTAGACATTAGCTTTCCAATATTATCTTGTACTGAATCCACATCTACATTTTCTTTATCTGCAGAAACATAATTGTATGGATCTTCTTTTCCGTTTGGATAATATCTATAATCTGATATTTCAGCTACATTAGTCAATATACGATTTGTTTCATCAGATGTTACTTTACATTTTACTTTTATGCTTGCAGAGCTCAATTGATTTCCATTGAATGCATCTATTTTCTTATCATGTAAATATATAGATTGTATTACTGATGTTCCATTATCCTTTTCAGTAACTTTCCATTCATAATTTACCCCATCTACTTCAGTAGCATATAGCTCTAATCCTTTTGGCAAATAATCTGTTACAATCCACGCATATGCATCCACATTACCTTCATTATATACTGTAATTGTATATGTTATTATTGAATCTTTAGTTACAGTTATTAAACTTTTATCCATATTATAAGTTGCTGTTGTAGATGTTTTATTATTTAATTTTGTTTTATCAACATTTACAAGTCTTGTTAAATCTACTTTGTTTCCATTAGGATATTCAATTGATGTTATTTCTTTTGTTAATGCCATATCAAAATTTTGTACTTTTACTGTTTCAAAGTCGTCATCATCTTCTTTACCAGGATAAGAATATTTTTCTTTTATATTTGTTTTTTCTATATCTTTGTTTCCACTGTTACCTTTCCATGTAGAAGATAAATCTAAAAATTTAATATTTCCAGGTGTTGAATCCCTATCGCTTACTTCTTTTCCACTTAGGTTCGTTGCTTTTTCACCTGTTATTTCTGCAACATTTTTTAATAATTCTCCGGCATTACTGCTTTTTACTTTACAATATATTTGAACATATTTTGTATCAATTGCATTTGTGTTTTTGTTATAAGCATTTAATTTTTTATCTGCCAAATACGTAGTAGAAACTGCAGTAAATCCATTTTCAGATTTTTCTGTTGTCCATCCATAATATTCAGCATCTTGATTTATTATTCCTAATTTTACTAATTCATCTTTACTAACAAGTTCAAGTCCATCCGCAATATAATCTGTTATTTTTGTTGCATATCCATCTAAGTTTCCCTCATTTGCAATTGTAATATTGTATCTTACTATATCTCCTGTTACAACTGATATAGGATATTTATTTAAATACCAATTTTCCGTAGTATCACCCTTTTGCAAACTTGAAATTCTTTCTAATTTTCTTGATGATAAATTTTGGCTTTCTAAATCACATTTCAATCTTGCAGTAGAATTATCAACAGACCATACTCCTGTAATATTTTTTAACAATCTTAAATCAAATTCAGTATCTTCTGTTGACCCACTCAAATGCTTTACTACTACATCTTTATTTAGGGATACTATGTTTTGTGAATATTGTTTAAACAAATATGATCCTGTAGTACTTGTTGCTTTTATATTCATTGCAATATCGACTTTTGCTGCTGATAAATCATAAGATGTATTTTTTATTGTAAAATAAACATTTCTTCCGTCAAATGAATATGAAAAATCAGAATTATCTAATTTAGTTCCATTAATTGTAACTGCATATTCTTTTTTTGTCATTATTTCATTATTATATCCATTAATAACAAATGGTCCAACTCTTCTATTGTTAACATCAATTGTTGCAGATTTAGAATCCATTGTTATATTATTTATTATTGATGCAATGTTTTTATTTTTATTTGGCGAGTTATAATTTCCTTTTGTGTCTGCTTCAGCTTTTAATCCTGTATACATCCATTTATAATATTTTCCCTCAAGGTCTATTCCTCCACCTATTGAAGATAATCCATTAAAACTGTATCTATTTACTGTATATGTCCATAAAACGCTTTGTTGTATTGCGTAATATACATCATACTTTCCATTAGAATAAATATGGTTTATTACATTATCCATATCTCCAGCTTTAAGGTTAGGTACATTATATGTTTTTCTTACAGCATTTAATGCTGTTTCTGAATGTAATGCTTCTTCTAATTGTTTTACCATAACCATTATTTCATCTTTACTTTGATTTTGTGTAATTATCATATTATCAATAACCCACAAGGCTTTGTTATAGTTTTCAGTTGATCCAAATACATTTTTTATTTGATCAGCTGACATGTTGTATAAGTCTGCATTTACTGTATAAACACTTCCATTATTTAAAACACCACCATAATTCAAGCAATAAATGTTATTATAATTTCCCTTTGATTCCACATATCTATATAGTGGTTTTGATCCATTTATTACATATGATGTTTTTGAAGGACTAATAGTTACTGTTGCTGCCTCCACTTTTGAATTTGTAATTGCAATACTCATAAACATTACTAAAATAGTAATTACTATTAATTTTAATCTTTTTTGCATATTCATTACTCCTTTACATTTTGTAAATATTTATTTATATCTCTAAATTAAATAAATATCATACTTATGACTGTATGATATCCTTTAAACTTCATCTTCCGTAAGAGTTTGAGCTTTTTTCATTTTTCTCAAAACTAGGTAATATTATATCATATTACTAACACAAAAACAATATTTTTCGACTTATTTTATGTAAATTTTTGTTTTTTCTTATATCCCTAGTATTACATGTTTTTTTGTTTTTTTATTAAAATTTTTATAATAAAAATTTAATAAAATTTGATATAAATACGAAACTGAAAATGTAAAAAAACAAAAATTAAATTTTGAAAAATGAAAATTATAAAAATATAAAAATTACAAAAAGTAAAAATCAAATAAAAAATAAAAATAAGAATTAAAAATTATAAAAAAACCCAAATTGTCAAAAGTAAAAAGTCCGATTTGAAATGAAAAAGAAATTAAATTTATAAGTTATAAAAATATTGAATAAAAAAGTTAATGATCAAATTTAATATAAAAAAATTAATAAATGTAAATTGCAAAAATTTCAAAAAATAATGAAAACTGCATTTTATGAAATATGTTAAATAAAAAATTTTTACCAACTTATTTTTCTAATATAAAATGATAATTCTGTAATAAAATAAATATAAATATTGATATCTATAAAATCTCAAAAGAGCAATAATATTGTACTATTCAATCTTAGATTACAATATTATTGCTCTTTTGAAAAAATTTATTTAAAATTTATATAAACTATATAAGCCATCCACCATTTACTGAAATAATTTGTCCTGTTGTATAATCATCTTCTATTAACCACTTTATACATTTTGATATTGCATTTGGATTACCAATTCTTTCTAATGGTATTTCTTGCTTAATTTCTTGTAGCTCTTCTTCTGATAAATGTGAATTCATACTTGTGTCAATTATTCCAGGTGCAATACTGTTCACTCTAATATTTGATGGTCCAAGCTCTTTTGCTAAAGATTTTGTCATTGCATCCAATCCCGCCTTTGAAACAGAATAATGTGCTTCACAAGATCCTCCTGTTATTCCCCATATAGATGATATATTTATAATACAACCACTTTTATGGTGAATCATTGATGGTAATGTATCTTTTATTGTATAAAATGCTGATGTTAAATTTGTTTGAATCATATTATTCCATTCTATGTCCGATATATCTGTAAATAATTTGATCTGCGATATTCCAGCATTATTTATTAATACATCAATTTTGTGATATTTATTGATACAATAATTAACCAATCCTGTAACTTCAATATGATTTGAAACATCAGCCTGATATATATCTATATTTATATTTTGTTTTAATAAATTTTCTTGAATTTTTCTTGCTTCGTTTTCTGAATTATTATAATTTAAAATAACATTATATCCATCTTTTGCAAGAGCCTCAACAATATTTGCTCCAATTCCCCTTGAACCTCCTGTAACAAGAACTACTTTAGACATTTATATCACTCCTTTTAGTAACATAACAAAAAATCAGACAAGTTTTAAACAAGCCTGATTTTAAGTATTGGAGCCACTTGTCTGAATCGAACAGACGACCTACTGATTACAAGTCAGTTGCTCTACCAGCTGAGCTAAAGTGGCATTATTAAATTGTGGTGACCCGTACGAGAATCGAACTCATGTCTCCGCCGTGAAAGGGCGATGTCTTAACCGCTTGACCAACGGGCCTTAAAATAATATGAATGTTTAGGATTTTTTTCAATCCTAAACATTTGGTGAGCCATCGCAGACTCGAACTGCGGACAACTTGATTAAAAGTCAAGTGCTCTACCACCTGAGCTAATGACCCAAATGATTCATATTATTTTTTGTTGCATTGCTGAATGCAAGACTTATTATAAACTGGATTTTTATAATTGTCAATACATTTTTTAAATTTTTTTAAAAATTTTTAAATCTTGATTTGCTATACAAAATTTATTGCGATTGACATACTTGTTTATAACCATCCGGCATTCACAAAGATTGACAAAAATCAATCAATGCATATAGAATAACAAATTTTTCTATAAAAATCAAGTATTTTTTTAACTTTTTTTAAATCAATTTTCCTAAAATAATTCCTACAAATGAAGATCAAATAATAGATTTTCCCAAAATACAAAAAAAGAAGAGGGCATGAGATAATCTCATGCCTTCTTCCCTTTTGGTCCTTATTTCTTTACTAACTCCAAAATTTCTTTAGGAAGATATTTGGAAACATCCTTATTGTTCCTGAGCAATTCCATAACCATACTCGAACTGATATTTCCTAAATTACCTGCCCTAATGTAAACTGTGTCAAGTCCCGATATTTCCTCGTTAATAGATGCCATGTTTTCTTCGTATTCATAGTCCATACCATTTCTGATACCTCTAACCAAAAACGTAGAATTATGGTCTAACGCAACATCTACAGAAAGATTATCGTAGGAGATAACTGTTACATTGTTCAAGTTCTCGTGAATAAGCACTTGCTCAATGGCTCTTTGCATTAACTCCTTATCAAATCTCCGGGCTTTTTTTGGATGGACACCAATTCCAACTACCACTTTATCAAAAAGCTGGGCAGATTTTGCAATTACATGTAAGTGTCCATTTGTAAATGGGTCGAAACTTCCTGCATAAAAACCAATTTTCATTTATAAAGCCTCCTTCAATTGTTTGGAGGTTTTACCCTCCAAGATTTTATACTTTTTGGGCAACAAAATTTATATTTTTAAAGTATAGCACGTTTCACATTATTTTGCAAATTGAATATTGTTTTTAGACACAAAAAAATCAACCAGATTTTTATTTTCTGATTGATTTTTTCTCTCTGTTCTATTAGTTTGAACAGATACATCATTGGTGCAACTGGAGGGATTCGAACCCCCGACCTTCCGGTTCGTAGCCGAACGCTCTATCCAGCTAAGCTACAGTTGCATCTCAATGTATAAAATTTTATATCATTTCTCCTTTACTGTCAAGAGCTAATTTCAATCTTTTATAAAGTTTTTATCTTTATTGATTAACAATTTAACTTAAATAATATAAACCAGGACCGTCCCTCTTTTTTATCTTCAAGGACCGTCCCAAGATTTAATTTAAAAATAAAAAGGTAATAGAATAAATTCTATTACCTTTTATTTTTTAATATATATTTCTCCTTTTATGCTCTTCTTTTTCTATCAACTCTTATTTTTTCTACTCCTAAAATTACTACTGCGAATATTGCTAATATACAATTTGCAATTTGTATTCCATATGTTATACCACCTGTTTTTACTGTTATCATAATCTGAGCATTATCTATATCATCTTCATTAGGATCTTTATTTCCTGGTGTAGAATCTATATCTGGAGTATCACTTTCGTTGTAATTTTCTAATATTTCAGCTGTATTTGTTTTTGTTCCTATGTTTGTTGCTGAATTATTCCATGTTAATACTAATTTAACTGTAGCTGTTTGTCCTGGCTCTATCATTACATTTTCTAACTCATCAGTAACAACATTTCCATCTTGTTCATACCAATTTACATTATCGTTTTTCTCAAACTTAAATCCACTTGGTAAGTAGTCAATTATCTTCTTAGCTGTTCCGGCTATTTCTCCTTCATTTTTAATTGTAATTCCATATTCTACTTTAATTACAGAACTTTCAATTTCACTACGTTTTAGATCAACTTTTGTTACATTTTTATTATTATTTTCAGCTGTATTTCCTGTTTCTTTTACAGTTTCTTGTCCGTCTTTAATTACAACTACTTTAGTTATATATTTACTTAAACTTAAGTCAAAGTATTTAACTTTTACACTTCTCCAGTCTTGATCATCTTCGCCTTCTATCCATTTACCTGGAGTTGAATCTATATCATCAACCTTTTCTCCATCTTTATTTACTTGGTTCATTATTTGAGCTCTATTAGTTACGATTCTATCGCTATTTTCAGGCTCTACAACTTTTAGAACAATTTGTAAATCTTTATAATCAGGAGAATCCATATTTGTTGGAATAAATGGACTTAATATATTTTCTTCTCCATTTGCTTTAGAAAGTAAAGCTGTTCTTACTGTGTTATCTTCTGTTTTTACCCAACCATTGGCAATATTTATTTCATTATCTTCTACAAATTCTAATCCTTGTGGAATTATATCTTCAACAAGCTCTGCATATTGATAAATATTTCCTTCATTGTAGACTCTTATTGTATATGTAATTAAATCATTATCTTCTACATCCAATACTTCATCTGATCTATTATAAGTATAAGTTCCATCAGCTTTGTTTGTGAATCTTGGAGTTTGTGAAGTTATTTCAGTATCATTTACTTTTGTAATAAATTTCTTTAAACTTAAATCTGGTGTTTGTTCAACATTAACAATTTCAATTTTAATATTATTATCAATAACTTTAGCAGTTACTGTTGTTGTAGCACCATTTTCTAATTCTACACTACGTATTACACTATCATTGTAAACATTTCCATCAAGTGATATTCCTGTTACTTTACATTCATTTTCAACTCTTTGTTTCTTAATATGTAGATTTAATTCTTCTTTAAGTTTAATATATTTTTTATTTGTTATTGTACTTGTATCTGAAATTTCTTTTATCTTAATTACTTCTTCAGAATCATCGAAAATTTCTTTTCTATCGATAATTACAATTTTACCATTTTTAGTTGTCTCTTCTTCTTTACCATCAATTTCGAATTTAATTCCACCAACTGCAAATCCTTTATCATCAACTTTTGATAGTTGTAAACTATAATTTCCTACTACTTCAGTATTTGTAAATTCGTATGAATCTTCGTTTTTACTCATATTTGATTTTTCATCAGATAAATAGTACCACTCTAATCCATTTTGATCTTCAACTATTCTATAACTAATAGTTGCTCCTGTGTCATCCATAATTGGTAAATTGTCAATTTCATATTTCCAAGAATTTCCATTTACACTTGAATTCTTTGTATCTATTATTATTTCTTTAGATGTTGTTGTGCTTCCTACTGTTCTATATAAAATAAATTTAATACTTTCTGGTCGTTTTTCATATGCATTGTTATTATCATCCCATTTCTTTGTTATGATAATTTTCTTTGATTGTAATTTGTTTATTAATTCTACTGTATCTGTATTTTTATCTTCTGTAAGTGTTACTGTACCATCACCTTTTACAATTACATAATCACTATTTTCTTGTGTTAATTTTTCACCTTTATCATTTGTTTCTGTTACAGTATATGTTTTATCTAATAATAAGTTTTTAATTTCTGTAGCTACACCATTTCCTGTTGCAACTGATAATACAACTTTGCTTCTATTTAATTTACCATTTGCATCAACATAATATGTTATACCTTTTTCTACGCAAGTTACAGTAAAGTAATATCTTGATTTAATTGTATCAGATATATTCTTTTCTTCTCCATCCTCTGTTACATTAAATACTGTTTTTGTAACATCAAAGCTTCCTGTTACTTGTTCATTTTTAAATATTACATATTTTTGATCACCTGTATAATTTGATTTTATTTCAATTAATTTAAAGTTTTTAATTGCATCTTCTGTTACTTCATATGAAATTTCTTTACCTGTTTCAGAATCATATTTAGGTAAGTTTTCAATTATATAATTCCATTGTGTTCCAGCAGAATTTTGATGTGTCTCTTTATCAATTGTAAATTTGTTTCTATATACTTCTTTACTATCAACATTTCCTACAACTTCTATTACAATTTGATTTGGTATAGTATCTTCATAATTATCCATTATATTTGTCCAAATCTTTTGAACTTCGATACTAACTTTATCATCTGGTACATTAAATGTATTTGTAATTCTAAAGTTATTTTTACTTGTTTCTGATGCTTTTTTAACAGTTTCACCATTTAATAATGTTGCTCCTGATACATCATAGAACTTAAAGTCACCATTGTTTGGTATTACCTCATATACTTCATAATTTATTTCATATAATGCATCATTATATTTTAATAAATCATCACAAGTATATGTCCAATTCATTTCTGCTGTTATATTTACTCTTCTAACTTCTTCTTTTGTATCTGTTCTAATTATTATAAATGTAATATATTTTGGTCTATGGCTTGATTCATATTGATTTCCAACCCATTCTTTTGTAATTGTTAAACCAACTTTTTCATTATTTTTAACTGGTGTATTTGTTATTGTTAATTTTCCTTGATCTACAGTTGGGTTATAAAATCCTGTTTCATCTGCATCTTCACCATATCTTAAGTTTTCTTCTGATATTGTATAAATAATCTTATTACCTTTTGCATCGTATTTTGGTAAGTTTTTAAACGTATATGTCCAATTGTAATCATCAACTTTATTAGCTTCAGTTAATGTTGCTCTCATTGCATTTCCATTTAAATCTTTTGCTGGAGCAGAATTTGCATATAGTACAACATCTATTGATATTGGTCTATGTTCAATATTCATATCTTTATCATTCCATACCTTTTTAATTGGTACTTCTGTGATATCAGAAATTTTATTTCTTACAATTACTGTTCCATCTTTTATTTCTTTTGTTAATTCAACTGTTTTACTATTATATGAAACTGTAAGGTTTATTACATTTCCATCTTTATCTGTTATAGTAAATCCATCTTCAACTGACTCACCATCTATATTAACCTCTGTTACAGTATATTCATCTAATGCAACATCGCTTAATACTTTCTGTTCATTAGCTTTTACTGGAATTATCATTGGTGTATAATGCTCTTTTCCATCAGCATCTAAGTAGTGTCCATTTGAATTTCTTCTTACAATAACATAATATATTTGATCTGATAATTTATCTGAAACATCATCAATAACTTTTCCTTCAGTATTTAATAATTTTTTAATTATATTAATACTTCCAGTAACCTCAGTATTTGTTATTACAAATTCATTATCTCTTACTTCTTCAATTGTTCCTTGTTCGTAATTTTTAATAGTTGAAGTATCTTCTTCTACTGTATATATAATTTTATCAATACCATTATCTCTATATTCTGGTAATCCAGCTATTGTTATAGTCCAGTTATTTTCTTTTCTTAATGTATATGTATTATAAACTTCATTATCAGCTTTTAATGTTACTTTGATGTCACCTCTTAAATTGTGGCTTTCATTATCAATCCATTTTTTAGTTATTCTTAAAGATCTGCTCTTTAATTTGTTTGTAATTGTTGTATTTACATCTGAATCTGATATTGTATTTGTTTGATTTATATAACTTACTTCAAAATTAGAATTATCAGTAGTTATTTCATTTCCATTTTCATCTGTTTCAATTACTTTATATGATCTATTTTTAGTTAATCCATTTATTACTTTACTAAAGTTGTTATTTACATTTGGTCCTATTGTTAAATTAAATACAGTTTTATTTGATGATATTCCACCTTGTTCATTAACATATCCTTCTGATGTTCCATTATTTAATTGTTCTACTATGAAATGGAATGTTACTTCTGCTGTTCCTGTTATATCTGTTCCTAAATTATTTAAATATTTTTTAGTTACAGTTAAACTTCTTAGCTCTTCTGTATTTGTTATTGTTACACTATCATTTGTTGTTCCTATAACATCACTATTTAGTTTTGTATCTTTTGTATAGTTTGTTGGAACTACAATTTCATCTGCTGTGTATTTTATTTCATTTCCATTTTCATCATATTTATCTAAGTTTTCAAATGAAGCAGTCCATGTATTTGCAGATTTATTATCATCTGGAGCAGTTATTTCTTTTGTAATATTTGTATCAATTTTTTCTCCATTTGGACCTATTTTATATAATTTAATAATTATTTTTTCTGGTCTTAAACCATGTAGATTGTTACTATCATTCCAAATCTTTGTTACATCTAACTTTGTTTTCTCTATTATTTTGTTGTAAATAATAACACTTACGGCTTCTGAAGAATCATTTATTGTAACTTCTTGAGTATTGTTATTATAAATAATTTCAAATCTTGATGTAAATTGGTTATCATCAGCTTTTGGTTTTCCAGTTACATCTGTTTCTGTAATTTTATATGTTGTTAAAGGTATATTTGTTATTGTTACAGATTCTCCAGCATTTAATTGAATAACCTTTACAGCCTTTGATTCTTTTCCATCAGCATCAATATAATTTCCATTATCTTTTCTAACTACAGTTACATAGTATGGTCCTTTAAATGCATCTGGAACATTTGTTATTGCATTTCCTTGTGAATTTAAAACATATTTACTAATTGTTAATCCACCTAGAACTTCTTTATTTGTTAAAGTTATAGTAACTGAATCATTTGTTGTTTCTGTTGAAACTGGCATTTGGATATAATTTTTAATTGATTCATTTCCCTCTTTATCAAATTCTTTCACTGTATATGTTACTAAATCTGTTCCATTTTCTTTATATTTTGTTAATCCTGTCCATGTATGTGTCCAATTACCTGATTCATCTGGTAATTTTACTTTTTCTCCAACAGCTACATTATCAGCATATAATTGAACTAATATAGAATCTGGTCTAAATCCATTTGCACCATCATTATCATTCCATACTTTATTTGTAATAACATCTATTGTATCAAGTCTATTTTTTACTGTAGTACTTGCAGATGTTTCAAGTGTTTTTAATGTCATTGTTTGATTATTGTCATATTCAACTATATAATCAGAATTTTGTTTTGTAGCTTCATTTCCATCAGCATTTACCTCTATAACTTTATATGATTTTTCAACAGCTAATCCAGATATTGTTTTACTAAAGTTAGCATCACCATTTGCACCTGTTTTTATAGAGAATATTGCTTTTGCTTTATCATTTGTTAGCTCTCCTGAGCTTGTAACATATCCATCAGATACGCCATTTGTAAATTGCTCTACTATAAAGTAGAAAGTTCTATCAGTTGTAGCTGTAATATCACTATCATTGTTAAATACTTGTTTTGTGATAGTTACACTACCAGTTATTTCTGTATTTGTAACTGTTAAATCTTTTTCTTCTTTTGTATAATGAGAATCTAAATTAATTTCTTTTACTGTATATACAATTTCTGTAACTCCATCATCTTTGTATTTTTTCAAATTAGTAAATACATATGACCATTTATTTGAATCTGTATCAATATTATCTGCAGTTAGTGTTACAGGATCACCATATGCTACTCCATCAGCATATAATTGAAGTGTTACACTTGATGGTCTTACATTATGTTTGTTTGATGAGTCTTCCCAAATTTTGTATACTTTTTTCTCTGTTGTATTTAATGTATTTATAATTGTTGCATTTCCAGATACATTGTCTTTATCAATTAATATATTTTCATTTTCATATGTAATTTGATAATTTACTTTACTTGTATCTATTTCATTTCCAGCTTTATCAACTTCTATAATTGTATATGTTTTTCCATATGTTAAGTTAGAAATTGTTTTACTATATGTAGCTTGGTCATAAGAACCTGTTTGTATAGAATATATACAAGTAGAATCTTTATATGCTTTTACACTTCCGTCGCTTGAAACATATCCATCATTACCTTGTTTTATAACAAAGTAATATGTTCCATTTGCTGAAGGTGTAATATCAGCTCCATAATTCATTACCCTCTTAGTTACTGTAATTTGTCCTACATTTTCTTTATTTGTAATTGTTTGACTTATTGTTGAACCATCATTTGTTGTGTCTCCTACAGTAACTGTATAATTAGCTTCTAAATTATCAACCTCGGCTACTGTATATATTATTTCATTTCCTTCATCATCTGTTTTTCTTAAGTCTGTAAATGTATATACCCATTTTGATAAATCACCATTTAATGCATTGTTTGCAGAAATTGTTATTGTTTTACCATCAACAGGTTTACCATTTGCATATAATTGAAGTGTTATTTCTGTTGGTCTTATATTATGTTTGTTTGACTCGTCATCCCATACTTTAGTTACTGTTACATTTATTAATTTTAATGTATTAATTACTTCAAATTTATATGTTGTATTTTCATCTATAATATTATTTATTGATGGAGTATATGCAACTAGGTATTTTGAATTTGAATTTGTAATTTCAATTCCACCTGCATTTGTTTCGATAACTTGATATGTTCTTCCTAATATTAAATTATCTATTTCAAGTTTATTGTTTTCACTTGGATTAATACTCCATAATACACTAGCAAGATCGTTATATGCACTTAATGAATTTATAAATACATATGAAGAAACTTTGTTATTGCTATCATGTAACACATATTGGTTTGTTGTTGTATCTTTTATTACAAAATAGAATTTTTCATTTGTTGTTGAAGATACATCATCTTCTCTATGTTTTACAGTTTTTGTTAATTCAATTTTTCCTGTTCTTTCTTTGTTTGTTATTGTTACTACTTTATATCCATTTGAATCTGTTGATTCTACAGAATCGCCTGTTACATAATTATTTATGTTTCCTTCATTATTTCCATTTTCATCAACTTCTACAAATGTATATTCAAGTAAATTACCATTTTCATATTTAGGTAATCCTGAAACTACTGTTCCCCAAGTATCTCCATTTCCAGAAAGTTCTATTGGATTTCCATATGCTACATATGCATCTGAACTTCCAGCTGTGCGTTTCATTAATTGAACTTTAATGCTTGATGGTCTAATTCCATGGAAGTTACTATTATCATCCCAAACTTTATTTACTGTAATTTGAGTTTCTTGTTTTTCAACCCATATACCAACTTTTGCAGATTCAGCAACTAGCGTATCGCCAACTTCTCCTGTTATTTTGTTAACAGTTGTTCTATTGTAGGCAAAGTTGTTCCATGCTATTTTTCCTTCGCCTGAAGCTTCAATCCAGTTGCCTGTTGGTAATGTTGCTTTAAATACTATTTTTATTGTTTGATCTGTATCGAGTTGTATATCTTCATTAAATGCAATTCTCATATTTACATCAGAATTACTATTATATGTAGAATGCCATGTTGTAATTTCACTGCTTCCTTTATTCCAATCTGATCTATCTGAAGATATTACTCCTTTGTAATCAGAAAAATCTATTTGATATTCATCATTTCCTACTGTTTTAATTATTTGATTGTTTTCATCAACAATTTTTATTTCTGCTATCTCTTTAAATTTTAGACTAAATGCAGATTCTCTTCCTGTTGTTGTTTCTGTTGATAAGTATTTATCTCCTACATATGGTAATCTATCAATTATAACTAACTTTTTAACATATGAAGGTGAGTCGTTTTTTATATTTAATGTATATTTAATATCTTCCCCAACTTTAGCCTCAATTTTATTATTGTCTGTTTCTGCACTAGAAGCTTTTTGGTAACCGTCTTGTTGCTCTTCATAAAGCTCTACTTCTTTAGAAGCTGTCGTAACATTTGCTGAACCAACTATTACATAATCTTGCGCATGCAATGCCTTTTTACCTTCAAAAGTTGTAACATCATCATTTGAATCCGTTTCATAATCTCCATTTATTATTAAATATGTATCATTAACTGCAACACTTGATTTTGCTGTGGTTCCAGGTAATTTACAAGAAATTAAAAATTCTATATATTCACCAGGTTCTAATTTAAACTCCTCATCTGTAAAATGCCATGAAATTACATTTCTTGTTTCTCCATCTATAACAGTTGTAGAATGTGTTGGCTCTACATATGTACCATCATATGCACTATATGTTTTACTTCCTGTCGATTTTACGACTGTAAATGATGGATAATATTTAGTTTCACCATCTGTGCTCTCATTATATAAATTATCATATTCATATCCTACTGGTAATACATCTGAAATCGTATAATCTGATATTGCATTTGCATTTGTAGCAGTATCATTAAATGCCTTAAAAGTCCATACCAAACGGCTATTTTCGTTTGCATGTTCATTTAATTTTGGATTTACACCATCCATTGTTGTTGTTGAAGATCCATAAGCCCCCTTATATTTCTTTGTTAATCCAGGGTAAGCTTTTTCTTTAATAACATTTACTATAGCTGTATCTGAAATTGTGTTATTATTATATGTTATTGAAGCTGTATTTTTTGCACTTAATGTATCAACTGTTATATTACCATTTGATTTTACTAGGTAATATACGGTGAAGTTACTTTGATGATAGTCTTTTCTGTATTTGCTTGGTTTTATTTTTATTGTCATTGTATTTCCATTTGTTGTTACTGAATATTTATCAACAGTATCTTCTACATTATTATCACTGCCATCGTCTTTTACAAGTGTTGCTGTATTCCACTGATCTAATTCATTTGTCATTTTTAATATTGGTAATCCATCATATCCATCAACACCCTCTGTAACATAACTAAAATTGTTATTTAATGTATCTTTTATTTCTATTTCGTCATTTATCCATCCTTTTGTATTAAATGTTACTTTGTATACTAAATAGTTGTCATCAAATTTACTTGCCAATACATCTAATGTATCTACAAAAGATTGATTTATTGAAACATTTGCCTTACTTGTTAATGCAACACTTTTATTTATATCGTTTATCGTTTTTTTACCATATAATGTTTCTGAATTTACGGTGTCATTTTTATTACTAATTGTATTTGTAACTTTTTTAAAATTTGAATTTGTTGTGACTAATGAAAATTCAAATATTTTTGTTTCATCAACACCTAATGAAAATCCATTGTTATCAACACCTTCAGAATACCATAATTCATAAGCTATATTTCTTTTTTCATAATTTGCAGTTCTAATTGAAACTCCTCCGTTCCACCAATCAATATGTGCTGTTGTAAATGTTCCTTTATATACATTATTATTGTCATAAACATTTATTCGTACATGTGCTGAATCAGCTGAACTGTCTGTTCCTGTTATTACTGTTCCAGTTGCCGGATCATAATATTTTGTACCTGGTGCTATTTGTGTACCATCATCTGGTTTTTCATTTAGTGTTACATTATTTATTACTTCTCCACTTGTATTTTTTATATTTACTCTATAAACAACTGTGTAATTTTCTCCTATAAGAGGAATCTTAGATTGATCAGTTTCTAATTTTCCGCTTGTATTTTCATATACTTTGTTTCCATTATTATCAAATATTTTATAAACATATTTTTCAGTATCAACTTCTTTTATAGGGGTTACTTTTATAATTGCAGTTGATTCTTTTTTTAGTTTTTCTATTTTAGCAGTATTTTTTATTGTTGTAACAGTTGTTACTTTACCTGTATTAACAGTTCCAAATACATGTAATGTAACTGCTTGTCCATTTGCTAATGTTGTATTACCATTTAAAGAGTCAATTGTCCATGTTAATTTTACGCCACTTTCAACATTTTCTGTTGTAATATTTGCTGTATAATGAGTATCTTCATCATCACCAATTGTATAATATACATTCGATGGATCCCATGCTATTGTTGATGGAATTACATCGACCATTACTACATTGTTTCCAGATAAATCGTAATCATCACCTTTATTTTTTAAATACATTGTATATTCTATTGAATCACCATTATTTGCTTCTATCTCGCCTTTTGGACTTGTTACTCTATTTCCATTTTCAATTTTATTTACATATTTTGAAAAATTAAATGGATCTTCTACAGATATTCCTTCATCATCACTTTTATCTATAAATACAGCAGTATTTGAAATCCATCCAGTAACAGTTCCATCAACTTCACATGTTATAGTAAATTTTTTGCTTTCTCCTGGCTGTAAATTAATTCCTGTAAATTTAATAACTCCATTTTCATAACTTACACTAACATCTGTATTTTCACCAACACCTGCGGAAATATATTTTACACCATTTGGTAATTCATCTGTTATTTCTTTATCAATTAGTGGCCCAGCACCTGTGTTTGTAACAGTTATTGTATATGTTAAATTTCTATCTTTATCATTTGCTGGAAAATAATTTTTATCTACGCTTTTATCAATTGTATAATCTTCTAATTTTTTTACTGGTATTGATACAGTTTTATCAAAGAATGTATTATTAATTTGTTGTATTTGTTCTGATGTTACTTCTACGGTCATTATTAATACTATTTTTCCATCTGCTCCTATTGTGGCTGTTCCTTTTACTGATCCAGTATTTTCATCATATTCCCAAGTTGCATTACTTACATTTTTACTTAAACTATTGTCAATACTTGAACTTATATATTTTGTATTAGCTGGTATATAATCTGTATAATTAATTGTTCCTGCCTCTAGTCCAGTATTATCAATTGTCATTCTATATGTAATAGTATCTCCTTTTGTTACATAGTCAGTTACATTTCCACCATTAACAGATATTATTTCTTTATTATAACTGTATATTGGTCCTTGATCTTTTCCAATAGTAGTTGAAGCTGTAGATCTATCTGCAGTTATTGTATCAAATTGAGTAATATATTCTGAATTTAAATCATTTGTTAATGTTACCTCACTACCTTTAGCAATATTAGTTCCATTATTTTTTATTAAACTTACTATATCAAAATCAATGGTATAATTATTTGAATGTGTAAAATCATTTATTTCATTTGCTGAATCTAGTGTATATGTTATCTTTAATTTTCTTATATTGTTTGTACCACTATCAGCTTGAATAATTGAATAATCTACATTACTATCAGATAATCCTGTTCCCGAAACAGTTAAATAGCTTTTTAAAGTTCCTAAATCTGATATATCTATCCCAGCAGGGATATTTATAATGTCAGAAACATTCACCTTTCCATTTATTGTTGCATTTGCAGAATTACTTATATCAAGATTTCCTCTTAATATATATGTAAGTTTTTCATTCAATTCATTTCCATTCTCATCTCTTATTACTTTTCCATCAGATGATATAGTTAATTTATTGTGATTAACAATCTTTGTATTTGAATAATTTATATCTCCATATGCTGTTAAATCTGCTTCAATTAAACCACCATGTGTTGCAGAATTTGTAACCATTGTTACAGTAGTTTTATTTTCGCTATTTTTATGTCCACCTAAATCAAATGATAATGATGTACCATTTTTCCAACCTGTAACAATTAAGTCATATGCAGATTTATTACTATTATAACTGATAGTTACTCTAATTATATTTCCATTTGAATTTAATTCAATATAATCTCCATTCTTGCTTAAACCATCAATTACAAAATCAGCATTATCCATTTTAATTACATAATCTTCTCCACTATGAGATTCTGCTGATGTAGTAAGTGCAACATGTAATGTTACATCTTTTCCTACCGGTGCAGTATTAATAGTTACTCTTTGTCCACTATTATCTACAGCTTGGAACTCAAGAGTACCATCAGCAATTTTGTCATTTCCACTTCCAGTTGCATCTGAAGTGTTCTTGCTAACTTGTGTGAAAACAGCTATGCCAACAACAGCTGCAACTATTACTGCTATTAACACAATTGCTTTCACTTTGAAATTTTTAATTTTTTCCATTGATATAGCCTCCATATTTTTTATTTTATAAGACAATTATAATTATATTTTTTGCTTTGTAAAATCTAGTATTTTGTCTAATTTTATTGTATTTTTTACGGAACGACTTATTATATCAATTTATTACAAATTTATTATATTTTCATTACACTTTATTTACACCTTCATGTAAATGTGAATTCTTTTCAATGAACTTTACCTTGACTTTATATTCCCTAAGTGTTTTCGTTTTTATGCATTTACTAAACCTAAAACTAAAATTCCAATATTATCATTATAAATTTCATTGAATTGTGAAATTGGTAGTGGATTTTCTCCTAATCCAGCTTCTACTGTATATCCTGGTCTAATATACTCTTGTATAAACCAATCTTTATATCCAGCAAAACTTGAATTGTATGGTACTTCTGTTAATAAATATCCACTTACCTTTGCAAAGTTTTCACCAATTATTTTTGCACTTTCTGGTGCCAAGTTTTGAAAATTCCAATATATTTCTTTTCCCTGTGTATGATACGCAATTACTAATTTAAAATTATTTTTTAATGTAAAATCATATATTGCCCTAGACTCTGGCTCACTAATTGGTGCTGTTCCAACATAGTTTTTAGGAGCTGGCGTTGTATACCCTTGCAAAAATTTTATTTTTTTTGCTTGTTTCCACCCAGCTGGAAATTGTAAGTTTAAATCCACACCATTTATATTTGCCTTCCAACCACTTGGAAATGGAATTTCTGGAAAATTATCTGCAATTTGAACCGCATTTTTATATGCGTTTTCCACATTTTTTATACTACCTGTGACTAAGTCCACTCCATCTGGATTAACCATTGGAACTATATACAATGAAGTAGCATAATACAAAGCTCGTGCATTATATCCAAATATATTTTTATTTTCCACAAAAGCTTGTGCATACTCTTCCAAAAATTTCATAAGAACATGACTAGTTATCCATTCGTTTGCATGGAATGCAGCTGAATAAAAGACTTTTTTATTACCATTACCTATTTTTATATATGGTATAGATTTATTTAAAACACTTCTCCCAATTTCACCGGTTTCTAAAAATGGATATATCAATTTTAAGTTTCGAATATCTTCTTCAAGAATATTTGAGGTATACTCCACTTTTGTATTCACAATACTCCCTACGGGGATAACAATTTTCATTCCTGGCATTATATTATATATATTTATATTTGGATTTGCGCTAATTATTCTTTCTATACTTATATTGTAATTTTCAATTATTTTATAAATATTATCACTCTGTTCTATTTTATAAACTATATATCCCAATTTAATATCCTCCTATATATTAGTATTTACTTAATATTATTCATTAAAGATATTAATAGCACAAAAAAATAAAAGACCTCATAATGAGGTCTTTTATTGCATAGGCATATGTTTTACTTATGTTTTTTACAATTGAGGTGTCATTTTATACATGGACTTGCAAAAATCGTCAAGTTCCATAATTACAGTTCCTGTTCTTCCGTTTTCCTTCATGATTCTGTATTTATCTCTCCCCAATTTTTCGAGAATAACAAATGTGTCTCCAAGACTGATTGTCTCATTTTCACCAGAATCATCTACTTCAAGTGGAATTACAAACACTCCATTATACCAAAAAGCAATATCTCCTATATCTGGATAAGTGTAAAAGCTCATATACGTAAAATGTCTTACATCATAAAGATACACAAAAGAATTATAATTTTCAATTTTGATATAATATATACCAGCATCATGGCTAATCATATATTTATTATTCCCTACGGATTTCAAAACTGTAAATACATCTCCATTTGCTAAGAATTTCACGCATTTTTCACTTTCATCATAGAGCATATACAACGATTGTGTACTGTCATACTGCACAACTTGTCCAAATTTGTACCGAGCAGGTGGCCATTCTATATCACTATGGCCTGCTGCTTTTTTTGCATAATATTGCAATAGCAAAATAGCATCATCAACATTAATCTCATTGTCACAATTTATATCGTATAATTCTTCTGTAACACTCTCGCTAATGCCCACAGCCGTTTTAGCATAATGCTGTAAAATTCTAACAGCATCATCAACATTAATCTCATTGTCACAATTTACATCACCAACAACAAAATCATCTGCTAAAAAAGCATACGCCTTTGTGCTCATGGTAGAAACCACTGTCAAAAAAATAAGAATCACCATCAAAATACTCAACAAAACTTTTGCCTTTTTTTTCATTTTACTCTCCTTTTTAACATTGCCTATGCGGTTTGCCTGAACAGACTTTTATTATATCACCATTTAACATAATTTGTCAATTAAGCAATGCAAGTAAAACCACATTGTGTCACAACACAATGTGGTTTTCATTTATAAGGTTTATTATTTCTTACTTTTTCTTTTTACAATAATTATTAAACTAATCGTTGATATTGTTAATACAACAACTGAAACAATTATAGTATCTCCAGTTTTTACAGCTGTTTTTATATCTCTTATTATTTCTTTCGAATTTCCATTTTTTATATCATCTATTACATCATTTACTGTTTTATCAATTTTAAGCTCTACTACCGCATTATCTTCATTGTCTTCAAGTGTTGTTTCATCAAAGTTTGCTTCATTTTGAGTATCTATTATTTTAACATTATTAACTTTTTTACCTTTATTTTGAGTATCATTTTTCCATTTTAGTACTACAACATATTCTTTAGATTCCCCTGGATTTATTAATTCAGTTTCTAATACATATTTTCCATCAACCAAATTCCATTCATCTGCATTTTCCTCTGCAAATTCAAATCCATCAGGTATATTTTCTTCTATTATTGCCTTTCCAGCTAATTTTTCTGTATTTGTAACTTTTATTTTATACTCAACTTTTATTATTGTATTACTTACATTTTTATATTGTAATGTTATTATTGGCATTCCTGATTCAATTGTCTTTTCTTCATTATTTACTATTATTTTACTAATATCTTTTTCAATTTTGAAATTAAATTTAACTTTTTTATAATAATAAATTACTACAGTTTCTTCTTCAGACAATTCACCTTCACTATTATTTGGATATTTTTCCTCAACTAATTCATAATATTTTATATTTGATGGTTGTGTTTTATATTTTTCACCTATATATCCACTTCCAGTTATATCTTCTGTTAGTGGTTTATTTGTTCCATCTTCTAAGTTCTTTACAATAATTTTACCAGGAATTCGTTTAAATTCTACTTCAATATGTTTATTTTCTTGCATGTTTTTAAAATACTCATCTGGTATTCTAACATTTTTTCCATCTTTAATCATACCATTATCGTTAATATAATCAATACTTACACCATTTATTTTTATCTGTTTTATTTCAAATCCGTAATCAGGAATAATTTCAATTGCCTTTTTATTGTTATTACCTCTTAATACTGTTTCATATGGCATTTCATCCTCTCCAGATATTGTTCCGCCTTTTTTAGTTATAATATTTCCTTCTTTATCTACTAATTTCATTTCAATTACATCTGTTGTTATTTTATATTCTTTATTATACCAATATACTATTGTTATATCTTCTTTTGTCATTTTTCCACTGCTATTTGTTGGCTCTGGATCTACTGAAACATATCCTTCAATATCTGGTCTTGTTTCATTATATTTATCATTTACATACCCATTTATAATTTTTGTATCTATTTTATCAATATTTTCTTTTGTATACGCATCTTTATATTCAACAATTACTCTTGCTGGTATTCTTTCAAATTCTACTATTACATGCTTATCTTCATTTACATCTTTAAAAAATGCTTTTTCATCATTGTCATCTGTTCCAGATGTAATAATTACTTTGTCTCCATCTTTTTGTAATTGATTTATATCATATTTAATACCATTTATTGTAATTTCTTTTATTCTATATCCATCATCAGGAATTATCTCAATTTTCTTTTTGTTGTATCCCATTTTGTTTATTTTTTCATAAATTGTTTCCACTTTGCTTCCATCTTCTGATGTTATATATTCTTTAGAAATTGTTCCTCCATCTACTTTTTTAGTTTCGTATTCATTTGTTTGGTCATTAAATATTTTTTCATCATGTGGTCTTACTTCTGTTGTTACATTATATTGTTTTTCATAATAATATCTAACTTCAATAGCATTGTTTTCTTTACATGTAACATTTTTATTATTTTCATCTTTTCCAACAATAATTAAATTTTCATTTGTTGATTCTGGACCATTTACTGAAATCATATTTTCATAATTTTTTCTAACTGTATTAGTTAATTCTCCTACATATCCAGGAACTGTTTCTTCATCAAGAATTTTTCCTTTATTCAAGGTTAAGCCATCTTTTATATCACTTTCATCTATTTCAATATGTTTTACAATTATTCCAGATGAAATTTTTTCATACCAATAAATTATAGTTAAAGTATCTGCATACATTGTACCATTTACATATGTTTTATCATTTGTTTCTACTCCATTATATTTATTCATTGCTTCTTTAATATCATCTGTTATACTATTAGACTCTGCTGTTTTATAATTTGTTATGGCTTTTCTTGAAGTTTCAAAGTGCTCTCCTTCATATCCTGTTATTTCTTCGTAATCTTTTCCATCTGATGTCTTATATAATACATTTTCTGTACCTTTTTCTAAATATTTTATTATTACATTAGATTTTTTACGGAATTCAACTTCAATGTGCTTATCACTTTGCATTCCATTATTTCCATCTGTTAAATATTCTTTTGGTAATATTACACTGCCATCATCTTCTTTTGACAATTTTGTAATATCAACCTCTACTCCAGTAGTATCATCTTTACTATTTTTAATAACTATTTTTACTACTTCATATTCAACTGTATTTCCTTGATCATCAGTTGTTCTTGATGGTGTTATTTTAATTTCTTTTTGTGGTATATCTCCCTTAAATACTTTTTCATAAGGTGCTTCATCTTCACCACTTATTTCTCCACCTTTTACTGATTCTTTTTTATCACCATTTTTATACACTTCAGAATGTTCAATTACATCTGTTGTTATTTTAAATTGTGATCTATAATATACATTTATTCTATTTTGCTCTTCATTTTCAGTTATAGTTAATTTCGTTTTATTTCCATCACCTGCTGGTGTTACTTTTTCAAATACATAACCTTCTGCTTTATCTGGATAATCTGTTATTATCGTTCCATATGTTGCTTTTTGATCTGTTATTGCATTTGATACTTTTTCAACACCATCATAATAATAGTAGATACTGTAGTTGTATGATCTATAATTATAGTAATAATATACATTAAGCTCTCCATTAATATATCTTCCACTTATTTTACCTGATACTGATTTTAATTCATATATATTTGCCACATTATTGCTTTCTTTTGTTGAATATACTTCTCCAACATAGTCATTTTTTACTTCATTTTCTACAACTTTTCCATCTTTAGAAGGAACTTTAACTGCTGTATTGCCATATTCTTCACCAGTACCTTCTATATAATGATGTACAATTACTGTTCCCATTGCTGGTTCAAATTCTACAATTATGTGTTTATTTTCTGTTACATTTGTAAATGTAGTTAATGTTACATTTCCATTATCATCTTTTGTTGCGTTTATTTCAGCATTATCTACTGCATCTTTTCCATATATTATTGTTTCGGTTTTAATTCCAGAATCATTTGTACTTTGTAATTTTATTTGTTTTACAGTATAATTTTCATCTGGTTTTGCAATTATTGTTTGAGTACTATTTTCATTTTGTTTTACTGTTTCAATATATTTTATTGAATTTTGCTCTGGATATTTTTCATTGTAATCTCCAGTTATTGTACCGCCTTCAACTTGTACTTCTGCTTTTTCATTTGTTAATGAATCTGTTCTATTTTCTGTATGTTTTTTTACTTGAGTTGTTATTGTATGACCTTTTGTATTGTAATAATATGTTACTTCAGAATTTTTATCAAAATGTAATGTTTCATCTATTGTAGCACCTTCTTTTATGTCTGTTACAACATTAACGAAATTATAATTATTTATTAAATCATTATAATTTTTGTTTTGATCAATATCAAATTCAGCGTTCGCAGTTATTTTATATGTATTATTTTGATTATCAATTGATACTATTGGTGCATATGAATATTTTTCATCATCTTTTAAAGATGTACTTGTTCCTTCTAAATAATGATGAACAGTTAGTGTTATATCTTTTGGTTCATAATAATATGTAATCTCCTGTGTTTCCTCTTTAAATTCACCTGTTGCATTTTGTGGGATAACATATTCATTATTTCCGTTTTTTTCAGGTGTAACATCTGTTAAGTCTGTTTTTGGAGATGTTGTATATTGCTCTCCTACTGGTTTTGATTGAGTTTCATCTGGTGCAACTGGTATTGTTGTGTATGTTCCGTCTGTGTTTTTTAGGTAGTGGTGAACTATAATATTTCCAGCTTTTTTATTTGTAAGTTCCATATCTACTGGTGCTCTATTTGTTGCAATTCTGTATGCTGTTTTTCCAGCAATTAATATTGTATTCCCTTTTGCATTAATAATACCTCTATCACTTACAAATGCTACATTTTTTACTTTAAAATCTTTACTTAACTGAATAATAGCATATTCTGAATCATTTGTAGCATTAAATGTATAGCCATTTTCCCCAGTACTTTCATCAATCTTTATACTATTATTTGCATCTATTTTTTCCATTGAAATAACTATATCTTCATTTTCAAGTAATTTTAATCCCACAGAAAGATAAGATCCTCCATCAAATCCAGCAGCTTTTACAATTTTTCCGTCTTGATTGTATTCCATAACAATTATAGTTGATTCAGACGTATCTTTAGCATATTTGTTTTCAATTACTATATCTTTTCCGTCAGCAGTATATTCTGATGAAATAGTATATGGTGATTCTTTAAATATAAAACCTATAACAATATAATTACCATTTTCTATTTTTTCCACTTGTCTATCATAGTGATTGTTCATATCGTCAGGAATATTTAATTGAACCGTTGAATCATTACCATCAAAATCTACAATATACGGTATAAAACCTACAAAGCCACCATCTCCAAATGTTTTTACTGAAAAAATATATTTATTCTCATTAAGTTCTACATTTAAAATCTCATAACTTTGTAAATCATTTCCTGATAATTGAATTGCTCTAATTACTTTTCCATTTTTATTATAATGTATAATTGCATTTCCAGTAACACTTATTTTTTTGTGTGATTCTGTATCATCTTCACTAAATTCAACATTATCACTAAACGAACCATTTATAATATATGATCCATCTTTTAAAGTTTTTATCCAAATGATTCTACCAGATTTTTGATAATCGCCTATTCTTTCTACACTTGTTACTTTTCCATTTTTATTTAATTTTATTATTATTGGGCATGTACTTCTGTTTAATGCTTCTATCGTAATGTCTTCTTCTGAGTTTTCTATTATATCTTTACTTATAGTTAAATCTCCACCTATATAGCCAACAGCATAATACATACCATTTGAAACTTCTTCTATGTCAAATATATCTACATATCCGCTTTTAGCTAATGTCGTTTCCCATTCAAGTTCATTTTTCGAATTATATTTAGATATTATATCAAACAATCTATCATCTTGTTTTTTGATATTTATATGTCCACCATCAGATGTTACTTTATTACAAGAGTGTCCAACTAGAACACCTACATCATCAGCCTTCCACGCTTCGGTTATATCAGCATTTTTTATCTCAAATGTTTTGCTCCATGCTTCATAATAATATCCATCAGGAGATTGAACCTCTTTTATAATATATTTTCCAATAGGAAGGTTTGCTACAACTTGTCCATTTTCATCACTTTCAATTACATACAATTCATTGCCATTTATATTTTTTAAACTGCCTAGTATATTTCCGTCAATATCTTTTGCAGGCTCTTCAATAGTATTATCATCTTGTGATGTTATTTTACTTATTGTAAATTTAGCTCCTGGTAGAATATCACCTTCTTCATTTTTCTTAGTTAATACAAATGGCGCTTTTCTTTCAAAAATTACTTGTATGTGAATATCTTCAATTACATTTTTAAATGTATCTAGTATTACATTTCCATATTCATTCTCTGTAAAATCATTATATTCTTCGTTATTTATTATTATTTTATCGACTTTATAATTTGAAAATGGTTTCATCTCTATATTTATAGTTGAATTCTCGCCATGTTTTACACTTTCAACAAATTTTATGTTTTCAGTTTCTGTATTTTCTCCAGAAATTGTTCCCACAGATCTACTACCTTCTGAATTTTCTAATACCTCTGTTGTTATTTTATAATATTTATATGGGTTTTTTATTTGAATTCTAACAACTTCATTAACAATCTCATCTGGAGTCTCATTGTTTACAAATTCGAGTGTTGGATACTCATCTTCAACATGTACCCAATTTGCAATAACATCTTTTGGGTCTACGCCAGCTTGTAACAAATCTACAAAATCTTGTGATTTCATATATTCTTCTGATTTAGAAATTGCACCACTAACCTGATCTGATACATCACATACTCCAGGAAAACTACTTCCATTTTGATAAAAATCATTCAGTATTCCATCTACACTATTGCCAAGAGTTGTACCTACAATATTACCACCTTTAGTACAGTTTAGTTTACCAATGTTATAGCAATATTTAACATATTTTATTGCGCTTCCACATATTCCACCTACACTCGTTGTACCTGTAATAGCACCTGTATTGTAGCATTGTCTTATATAACTTGAGGAAACAGCTCCTCCAATAATTCCACCTATATCTGTCTTTCCGGATATATTACCCATATTATAGCATCCATTTACCCTATTACAGTTACTTGTAACCCAACCTATTATTCCACCTATATAATTAGAGCCAGATATTTCACCAGTGTTATAACATCTATTTACTGAAGATTTATCCATATAATAATTATAAAAATCAACATAAGATCCAACTATTCCACCAGCATAATCACTAAGCGCTGTAATTTTACCCGTATTATAGCAATTTGTTATAATGTTTATTGTATTTTTTTTACTTTCCTTAGACCATCCAGCAATTCCTCCTATATCTTTTTTTCCAGTAATATTTCCACTATTATAGCAATTATATATTTTTGTGTTTTCTACAATATAACCAGAAATTCCACCTGTAGAAAATGCTTCATTTGCAATTACATTTGCACTATTATAACAATTGTATATTTGGGATCTAACACTCCCTGCAATTAAAGCACCAGCATACTTTTGTTCTTCACTGTGAATTTCTCCACCACTCAATCCTAAGTTTGCCACTTTTGCATTAGAAATTTTACCGAATAATCCAGCATACTTGTTTTGGTATATATTCTTAATTTCATATCCATTTCCTTCAAAGTTACCAGTAAAGTTATTTCCTTCACCTATTGAAATAAATCCAATTCCATTTTTATTTGTTAACTCGGCTTTTATTCCCTCTATGTTTCCGTCTTGGTTGTAATCACCAAATTGTGTGCTATTTTTATCTTTATATGAATTATCATCTTCAAAATCAAGTGTTCTTGTTAATTCAGCAGAATAACCATTTCCTAAATTTACATCATTAGAAAATTCTACTAGGTCTTCTATATAACTAATTTCTCTTACTCCAACACATGCATCATACTTATTTTCCTCTGGTATATCATAACCATATGGAGCCTTAACCTCTGTTATTCTATAATTACCATATTCAAGATTTAATCTAATCAATCCATTTTCATCAGATTCAACAACCCTTACTTTCTTATTATTAATTGTATCCTCATATCCAACTAAACTTCCGTTTACATCTTTAGCATCATATAAAGTTTCATTTGAATCTTTATCCTTTATTATCTTTTTAACAGTAAATTTCGCACCACTTAAAGGATTTCCATTTTCATCTGTTTTTGTTACCTCATAATTATATTCATCTGTTGGATTAACAAACCAAACTGCAATATGTTTATCTTCTGTCATTTCAGTAAATTGTGGTAGCGTTACACTTCCATCATCACTTGTTGTAAATTCCACTATTTGATTATTTATAGTTATTCTTTTAACTTTCCATCCACTTTCTGGAACTGCTATAATTGGCAATTTACTATCTTTTTTATACTCTACAGTTTCATATGGATTACTATCTTGTCCACTTATTGTACCTTTTCCTTGTTTTACTTCTGTTGTTATTTTATATTGTTTTTTAGTGTTTTCAATTGTTATTTCACTTTTTTCTGGGATTTCAGCATCTATATTTTCATTGCTTACTACTCTTATTCCAGCATATAATAATACTTTACCAGATTCCGTTTCGTTAACTCTACTTCCACCAAAAACAATATACCTACCATAAGAATCAATTATAGAATTTTCTGTAATTAGTTCATTATCTGTTGAATTTAATGCATACACCAAATTTCCATTTTTATCAAATTTCATAACAACAGTTCCAATTGCCAAGTCCTGATTTTTTCCATTTATTTCTATTGTTTCATTCATATGTTCATTTCCAAAAGCAATAGCTCCTCCATCTGGTAGCTTGGCTGAATTAATTAGCTCTATTGATTTACTATTCAAACTTGTAGCCCATATATAATTTACATTTTCATCACATACAAATATTGAAGAATTTTTTAATTTTACATTTCCTTGTTGTTGAGTTGTTACTTCTGTTTCTGAATCAAACCAACCAACATTTGAATAATTTATACTTTTTACTCCACTTCTATTATATTTTTTTAACTTATTTATATATTCACTATTATTTATGTTTGTATAATCATATATTTCTAAATCATCGTTTAATTCTAATACAAACTCTCCAGTTGTAACAATTCTATCACCATTTTCAGTACTTATATTTATATTTTTAGTTGATTCATTTTCACCTTCTTCTAATTTTCCAATAATCATATATATATAATTATCTTGCATCATATCTTCTTCTACTGTAATAGCCTGAAATCCTTCTAACTTTTGCATTAAATTTATTGATTTAATTAATTTACCATCTTTGCTGTATTTACTTATATATTGACTTGCTTTTACAATACAGTCATTATTTTTATCTATATAAACATTCGAAGCAAACATTTCTACTGTATTTGCCCATATTACATTTTCAAAATTTTTATCATATTTCAAAATAAATGAATCTTCAGCTGGTATATTTATATTTTTTCCATTAATATCTGTTATATTAAGTTCATCATAAGCTAAACCAATTGCAATATAACCATCACTAACTTCCTTTATATCTTTAAAATATGATTTTTCTTTCCAATCAACCTTTTTAGCAATTTTATAACTTTCGCCTTTAGGCTTAGTATCACCTATTCTAAAAGTATATGTTTTATTATTTTCTTGAATTTCATATCCTTCTGCTGGTTGTATTTCCTCTATGCAATATAAACCTTCTGGTAACCCTGCTGTTATTTCACCGTTTTCATTTGTTGTTACAGCATAATAATTTGTACCATTTATATTCTCTTCTGTTCCAATAATATTTCCTAAAGCATCTTTTGCAGGCTCTTTTTTAGATGTTCCATCTTCATTATATGTAATTTTATAAATTGCAAACTTAGTATTTGCTATAGGTAGTTTAGTATTACTATCAATTTTATTTATTTTAAACACAGGTGAATTAGTTAAAATTATACTAATTTTGTTATTATCTACTGTTATTGCATCATCACCTTTGTCTAACATGTTTTGACCTTCTAAAACATTTACTTGTAATCCATTATTATTAGATACTTGTATTTTCATTGGAGTAGACTCTAATACATATCCATCTGCTGGAATTTCTTCTGTTATTGTATATATTCCATCAATATTTTTGCCTTCAACATATTGATATAATCCAGATAAAGAAATTTTCCCTTCACTATCAGTTTCAGCTCTTTGGCTAAAATCTTCACCTTCAATTAAAAATTGAACACCTGATAATTTTTTATCTCTATTGTTTTTTTCAACTTTAATTAGCTCTAAATCATATGTAGGAATTTTTTCATCTGATACCTCAACAAATAATGTTACACCATCCTTGTTATCTTCAATTCTACCAATATTTGTTTGTAAAGCTCCATTTTCATCTTTTGTTACACATATATCAAAAGATTCATTTAAATAATATCCTTTAGCATATAGCTCTTTTACTGTATAATGCTCGTTTAATTTTAAACCTGTTAGCTCTAAAATACCATCTGAATTTGTTAGTTTTGTTTCATCCAAGTTACTTCCAGTTACCTGATATTTTACGCCAGCTAAATTATTGTTTTGTGTATCTTTTTTATTTAGGTTTAAAGAATACTTAATATCATCTTCAACATTAAAATTAACTGTTTCGTTTTCTTGATTTATTGAATAATTTTTATATCCTGCACCATTATTTAAAACTTCTAAAGATATTTCACCATTTTGACTATTTTGTGTTGCCTTAAATTGTAGCTCTCCATCAGACAAATCATATCCGTCAACAGAATATAGCTCTTTAATTGTGTATATTTTATCTAAATAAATATTATCTAATTTTAGCTCTCCACTTGCATTTGTTCTTCTAATTATATTTTTTTCTTCATTATCAAAAATTCCATGTATATTGTAAGTAATACCTTCAATTTTTGTATCTTTTAATGATCTATATTTAGTTAATACTACATTATATCTTGATCTATCTTCAACTTTTACAAATACATTGTCATTATTTATACTATTATTTTTATAACCTGCGCCATTTTGTAAAACTTGTATTTCTAACGCCTTAGTAGTATCATTTTCAACTACTTTAAATTCTAAAGCACCAGATGATAATTCATAATTATCTTCACTTTTTATTTCACTTAATTTATATGTTTTTCCTACATGTAATTCTTCAAATACCAATTGACCATTAGAATTTGTTAATTCCATATATGATTCATGATCATCTGAATTTGCTTCTCCGCTTTCTAATAAATATAATGCATTTTTTACTGTTTTATTTGTTCCTATTTTGTCTTTTTCAAGTGTTAAATTATACTTTCTTGTTATACGGAAACCTAGTTTGTTTGGCTCTGTATAATCAGCTAATTTACCATCTGGTGTGTCCAAATTAAAGTATACTGCATGAGCTGAATATGCAACTTTTTCGTAGCTTATTCCTTCTGGTATAGATATATCATATTTAAATGTTATTTCATCACCCTTGCTCATTACAAATTCACCTAAATCAATATAATATGATTTTATATCAGTCCAATTTGTAACTTTACTTTCTTCAACCCAATTATTTCCACTATTTGTTAAATCATTTGTAACTTTTTCATTTGTTGAATAATATATTTTTATATTATTTTTTAATTCTTCTAATTTTTCAGCTGAAAAATCACCATTTATACTTTTTGCACTATCTAGTACTATTTTATTTTTTAATAAAGTTGTAAATTCTGAGCCTAAACTTCCTTGTGTTATTACATATGTATTTCCTTCAAAAGGAAGTTTACCTAAAATTTTAGTATCGCTTATTGTATTAGAATAATTATTTATAAAGTTTAAATTTATTTGAGCACTTCTTTGAGAGCTTTTAACCTCTGCAATTTTTGGTGCTATTGTTATTTCATTATCTACCTCATCATCATAATTTGTTGTTGTTTGATATGTTAGTAATCCTGTTGGTGCTATAAATTGAACCTCACATGAATCTGTGCCAACACTTTCTTCAACATTTCCATTACTATTTACATCATACTTATCTACTATTTTTGTTTCGTAATTTTCATAATATGCATTATATGCATACAATCTAATTTCTTTAGTAGCCGTAGCCATTTTTGAATTTGGTGTTATATTACAATAAATATTTATTGAATATACACATGGTGATGAATTTTCTGTTAATACTTTTATAAAATATTTTCCATTATTTTCAAAAATATTATAACCTTTTATTTTTACATTATCATTGTTAGTTGCAATAGAGCTTATTTTCATTAATGTAATTCCCTCAGGCATTTCAATTAAAAATTCACCATTTTTCCATTTTGACTCATTATAATTTTCAGAAACAGTTCTTACTATTATTGCTACATCTTTTGTCTCTTCTGTAGTAGGAATTTTTGTTTTTCCTATTGATACATATGCTCTAGATTCTTCGTCTTCATAATATGCAACTTCTGTTCTATTTTCTGCACCAATTTCATCTGAATTTTCATTATATACTTTACCTGTTAAATTTGTATACATTAAGTTTAATTTGTCAAATTCTTCTTTTGATTGTTTACTTGCCAAAACTTTATCATTAATTTCCTTTACATTATGAATTATTAATGTAGTATTTTGTGCAGATTCACTTGTTTCAATTCTAATATTTTTTACAGGATCTTTATAATAAAAAGGTGATTCTTTAGAATATTTATCCCATGTTTCGGCTGTAAATGATGCAATTAGTGCATCTTCACCAGTTTTATCATTATCATATACTTTTATATATCCATTTTCACCTAACATTGCTTTAGCATTTTCTATATAAATTCCTATATTTGTTGTGCAATCATCTAGTGACTTCTTATTATTTAATTCATCTGATTTTGTATAATTCATTACTGTTTTGTTTATTGTTCCAGATGACCCTCTTCTGAAAATCCATCTTACATCATAAGTATCTTTTTCTTCTAATTCAATATTATTGTATGCTTTTATAACATTCCTTTTAGATACCTCATATCTATCATATGGATAAGCAACATATTCTCCTATTTCCGTATCAAATTCGTATACATCACCTAAAGGTTTTTCATATGTTATTGCAAAACTTTTTTCTGCTACATTAGATTTTGTTATATTTACTGCAATTTCATTTTTAAATTCTTCTCCAGGGTTATTATATGCTGTATAATAACTTTGAACTGGAATTGTCAACACAACACTTTCTCTTGCAGATTCATTATATATTTCTTTTGGATATGAAACATTTATTTTATATGTATTAGAATTAGAAAGTGATTTAACTATATTGCCCTCTAAATCAACATCTGCTTTTCTTGTTAATGTCAAAACCTGTGAATCCTTATCAAAGTTTGAAATAATATCTTCACCTTCAGCCGAAGCTTTTAATGCTGATAATCCTTTTACTTTAGGCAATTTTACTGTAACAACATTTGAATCTAGTAATAATTTTTGTAAATAATATTGTGTTTCCTCTGTCTCAATTTCAAAACTCAAATCAACATTTCCTGTTGTTTTATTTACAATATTTTCATTACTATAATTTAAAATATCTTTTGTTGTTATTTTTGATGTTGATGTTCCATACCAATCTATTGTTAAATTACATGTTTTATTTAATGGAACTTCAACTTCATTTCCGTCCTCATTCTCATACACAAATATTCCAGAAAAAACAACAGTATTATCATTTCTTGAATAATCATTTATATTTTTTATTTTAGATTTAACCTTTGCTTCTATTAATTTTTGTGTACCATTTTCCACCTTTGGAACAAAGTTTATTTCTTTAGTATCAGAATCAATATAATTTTTGGAAATTACATCATCTGCAACAATGGCAGTATCTAATCTAAAATTTTGTCCATTAATATTTATTTTTCCATCTTTTAAATAACCTTTTGAAAGGACACTTAATCTAAAATACAACTGTGCAGAATCCGAAACTTCTCTACATGCTCCATCTACTTTTTCTGCATTTCCATCATTATTTAAATCTTGTGTAAAAAAAGTACTAAATTCTACGAAATCACAAACATTTCCATCTGTAGAATTAACTTTTTCGTCAGTTACCTCATTATATGTCATTGATTTTAATGTTTGTGCATTAAGAATTTTAGAATCTTTTTTTAATCCTATGTTTATTAAAATTGCACTAATAAAAAATATTCCTATTAGTAATATTGTTAATGTTATTATATTTTTTCTTTGTTTCATATTTACCTCCAGTATAGTTATTTGTTTTAATAACTATACATATATATACATCTACATTGCAACTTAATAATTTTTTTATTTTTTGAGGATTCCTCTACGCAATTATACTTTTATAACAAATATTACATTATTATTAAATTTATATTACAGAAATATATTTTCATATATCAAAAAAAACGATTATTAATAAATTAATAATCGTTTTTTTATTATTTATTCATTATCAGAAACTACCATTTCTTCATCATTTACTGTATCAACATCTCGTGACATTTCATCGTCATTTGATTCAGTAGTTTCATCATCTTGCTCTGTTTTTATTTGTGTATCTTGATATATCTTCATACCTGTTCCAGCAGGAATTAATTTACCTATAATAACATTTTCTTTTAGACCAATTAATTCATCTGTCTTACCTTTTATTGCAGCTTCTGTTAATACTTTTGTTGTCTCTTGGAATGATGCTGCAGATAAGAAACTTTCTGTTGCAAGTGATGCTTTTGTAATACCAAGTAATACTCTCTTACCTGTTGCAGGAGTTTTTCCTTCTGCTATAACTCTGTTGTTTTCATCTTCAAAGTCATACATATCAACTAAAGATCCAGAGAACATATTTGTATCTCCATTATCTTCAACTCTTACTTTCTTAAGCATTTGTCTTGCTATTAATTCAATATGCTTATCATTTATATCAACACCTTGGTTTCTATAAACTTTTTGAACTTCAGTAGTTAAGTATTCAAATACTCCTGTAGGTCCTTTTATTGCTAAAATTTCTCCAGGATTTATAGAACCTTCTGTAATAGGATCACCAGCTAATACCTCGTCTCCTTCTCTTACGCGTAGTTTAGATCCAAATGGTATTACATATTCTTTTGCTTCATGCTCACCTTTTATAACTACTTCTTTTTTGTTCTTTTCTTCTTTAATTCTTACTGTACCATCAATTTCTGAAATTATAGCTAATCCCTTTGGTTTTCTAGCTTCGAATAATTCCTCGACTCTAGGAAGACCTTGAGTAATATCAGCAACACCGGCAACACCACCAGAGTGAATTGTTCTCATTGTAAGCTGTGTACCAGGTTCACCAATTGATTGAGCAGCTATAATACCTACGGCTTCACCAATACTTACTTCTTGACGAGTAGCAAGACCCATACCATAACATTTAGCACAAACACCGTGTTTTGTTCTACATCCAATAACTGAACGAACTGTAACTTTTTCAATACCAGCTGCAACAATTTCAGCTGCTATTTTGTCATTAATCATTGTATTTGTATCAACTATTAATTCGTTTGTTTTTGGATTTACTATATCATTTAATGAATATCTTCCTACTAATCTTTCCTCAAGTTTTTCAACAACTTGATTTCCATCTTTTATTGTAGATACTTCAAGACCATCTTTAGTTCCACAATCTTCTTCCCTAACAATAATATTTTGTGATACATCAACTAATCTTCTTGTTAAGTATCCTGAATCGGCTGTTCTTAGGGCTGTATCAGAAAGTCCTTTACGAGCTCCATGGGCAGCGATGAAATATTCAATTGGGCTTAATCCCTCTCTAAAGCATGATGTGATTGGAATTTCAACAGTTTTACCTGTTGTACTTGCCATAAGTCCACGCATACCAGCAATTTGTTTTAACTGGTCTAAGTTACCTCTGGCTCCAGATTCACTCATCATGTAAACTGGGTTTAATTTTTCGAAGTTATTTTTCATTGCAATTTTAACATCATCTGTTGCTTTACTCCAAATTTTAATAACTGCATTATAACGTTCATCGTTAGTAATTAAACCACGTTTATATTGTTTTGTTATATTATCAACTTGTTTATATGCTTCTTCAATAATTGTTTTCTTTTCTTCTGGAACTTTAACATCACTAACTGAAACTGTTATAGCACCAACAGTAGAATATTTGTAACCTGTTGATTTAATATAATCAAGTAATTCTGCTGTTTCACTTAATCCATGAACATTTATTGAGTTTGCAATTATTTTACCAAGATTTTTCTTTGTTACTACAAAGTTTATTTCTGGTTCAAATTCTGTTTCTGGATTTGTTCTATCTACAAATCCTAAATCTTGTGGAATTCCTTTGTTATATATAATTCTTCCAACTGTAGTTTTAACTTTTCCAAATTTTTCTACACCATTTTCATCTACTTTTCTCATTTTTACATATATACTTGCATGCATTCCTAAGTCATGGTTTTCATGAGCTATAACTGCTTCTTCTGGAGAGCAGAAATAGTTTCCTTCACCTGGTTCGCCTTCTGTTTCCATTGTTAAGTAATATGCACCAAGAATCATATCTTGAGTAGGTACTGTAACTGGTTTACCATCTTGTGGTTTTAATAAGTTGTTTGTTGAAAGCATTAAATATCTTGCTTCTGCTTGTGCTTCTGGTGATAAAGGTAAATGTATAGCCATTTGGTCACCATCGAAGTCAGCATTGAATGCTGTACAAACTAATGGATGAAGTTTAATAGCTCTACCTTCAACTAATACTGGTTCGAATGCTTGAATACCAAGTCTGTGTAGTGTAGGAGCACGGTTTAACATTACTGGATGATCTTTTATAACGTCTTCTAATATTCCCCATACTTCTGGGTGCAATCTTTCTACCATTCTTTTTGCATTTTTAATATTATGTGCTATTCCTCTTCCAACTAATTCTTTCATAACAAATGGTTTAAATAGCTCAACTGCCATTTCCTTTGGAACACCACATTGATATATTTTAAGCTCTGGTCCAACAACGATAACTGAACGTCCTGAATAGTCTACACGTTTTCCAAGTAAGTTTTGACGGAATCTACCTTGTTTTCCTTTAAGCATATCTGATAATGATTTTAAAGGTCTGTTTCCAGCACCTGTTACAGGTCTTCCTCTTCTTCCATTATCAATTAATGCATCTACAGATTCTTGTAACATTCTCTTTTCATTTCTTACTATAATTTCTGGAGCACCAAGCTCTAATAATCTCTTTAATCTGTTATTTCTGTTTATAACTCTTCTATATAAGTCGTTTAAATCTGATGTTGCAAATCTACCACCATCTAATTGAACCATTGGTCTTAGTTCTGGTGGAATAACTGGTACAACATGCATAATCATCCATTCAGGTCTGTTATTTGATAATCTAAATGATTCTACAGTGTCTAGTCTTTTTACTAATTTTGCTCTTTTTTGTTCACTAGCTTTAACAAGCTCTTTTTTTAATTTTTCTGCTAATTTATCAAGATCAATTTCAGCTAATAATTTATATAAAGCTTCTGCACCCATTTCAGCTTTGAAAGAACCTTTTCCGTATTTTTCTTCTGCTTCATGGAATTCTTTTTCAGATAATACTTGAGCTTTAATTAATCCTGTATTTCCTTTATCTGTAACTATGTAAGATGCAAAATATACAACTTTTTCAAGGTTTCTTGGAGAGATATCAAGCATTAAAGCTATTCTACTTGGAATACCTTTAAAATACCAAATATGAGCAACTGGAGCTGCAAGCTCTATATGTCCCATTCTTTCTCTTCTAACTTTTGACTTTGTAACTTCAACACCACATCTGTCACAAACTATTCCTTTATATCTAACTCTTTTATATTTACCACAATGACATTCCCAGTCTTTTGTTGGTCCAAATATTCTTTCACAAAATAAACCATCTTTTTCTGGCTTTAATGTTCTATAGTTAATTGTCTCAGGTTTTTTAACTTCACCTTTTGACCATTCTCTTATTAATTCATCAGATGCTAATCCAATTTTAATTTTATCGAAATTTTCTAATTCCTCCATTATAATAGGGGCCCCCTTTCAAAACAGTCTGTCTGTTTTGTTTCTAATAATAAATATTTTTAAGTTCATTAGTTAGCATTATATATTCCTTCATAACTTAAATGATCACCGCTGTACAATTCGATTAGAAATTTAAGATTACTACTTCAAATATATTATTCAATTATTGTTTTGGAATATTTTTATTAATCCCTAATTATGTATCATAAATTTATAATTTTCTAAAAAGAGCTTTTGGCTCTTTTTAGATTTTTATTATTTATTCTTCATCATCAAATGAATCATCAATCATTAAATCATCTGACATACCATCTTCATTATATACATCTTCATCAAAGCTTTCGTCATCATCTATCGCTGAAAATAACTCGTCACTATCAGCTCCGTCTTCTGTTTCTTCATCAGCTTCTATATAACTATCTTTGATTTCATCTTCATTAACAATTGTATCATCTATTGCTTTCTTATCATCAATATTAAAGTCTATTCCATCTTCAATATTCTCTTTTAATTCAAGTTCTTTATCATCTTTAGTATATAAACGTATGTCTAATCCTAAAGATTGTAATTCTTTAACAAGTACTTTAAAGCTTTCTGGAACTCCTGGCTCTGGAATGTTTTCGCCTTTAACAATAGCCTCATATGTTTTAACTCTTCCTACAACATCATCAGATTTTACTGTTAACATTTCTTGTAGTGTATATGCTGCACCATATGCCTCTAATGCCCAAACTTCCATTTCACCAAAACGTTGTCCACCGAATTGTGCTTTACCACCTAAAGGTTGTTGTGTTACTAATGAGTATGGTCCTGTTGAACGAGCATGTATTT
>OLOA01000612.1_pt1 | contig 38788 bp, 35 predicted proteins | sample 1672201 | NCBI WGS metagenome assembly OLOA01 (sample SAMEA3136658, study PRJEB25190) | human gut metagenome
TCTCCTCGAGGCCGGAGGATTCAGACCCCAACTACACCCTCAATCGTGAAGAGCCGGATTGTCCCCGATTGTCGTGTTCGTGGATCAGTTGGGGAATCCCAATGTGGACACCCTGTGCCTCGACACGCAGAAATTCGGGAATGTTGAGACCTATATCAATACAGATGTGGTGAATTGGGTCCGCGAGAACCTCAATGTGTCGACCGACCGTCAGGACTGGACGGTTGGTGGATATTCACAGGGGGGGCAGTGCGCGGTGAGTTTCGGGGCAAAGCATCCGGACCTGTGGGGAAATGTGATGAGTGTCTCGGGGGAGGCGTATCCCGGATTTGACCACGCCCCAGATGTGCTGGCGAATGTGTTCCATGGAGATCAGGGTGCCTATGATGCGGTGAAGCCATCCACGATCCTCGCAAAGAATCATTACCCCGATACCTGGGCATTCTTCTCATATGGCACCGACGACCACTATTTCGGCCCCAGCCTGCAGGAATTGGCCCAGCAGGCCGCTGCAGCGGGCATGACCGTCAAGGTCGATCCCCTGGAGAACGCCGGCCACCTGATGCCCGCCGTGCGTGGGGGACTGGGGGCCGGCCTCGAGTGGCTGTACCCGCGCACCGGCCTCAGCTGAGCCGCACCCGAGGGCGCATCATGTGATGCTCAGGGCAACTCCCACCTGGTGGGCGAGTGGTTGAGGCGGACGGGGGAGCCGTCGGCACCAATGAGCACGATGTCCTCGATGCGTACCCCGAAGCGTCCGGGCAGGTAGATGCCCGGCTCGATGGAGAAGGCCATGCCGGGGGAGAGCAGCCGGTCATCGCCACGGACGATGTAGGGCTCCTCGTGCACCTCCAGTCCGATGCCGTGCCCCGTGCGGGTGATGAAATATGGTCCATACCCCGCCTGCTCGATCACGGTTCGGGCCGCCTGATCAACCGCCGCGGCACTCACACCCGCCCGCGCCGTCTCAAAGGCCTTCTGCTGGGCCGTTCGGACGATGTCGTGCACCGTGGCGAACTCGGGATCGCCGGGGGAGCCAACGCAGTAGGTGCGCGTGGAATCACTGAAGTAGCCGCTGGGGGCGGGGCCTCCGATATCGACCACGACCGGGTCGCCGGCACCGATCACGCGGTCGGTTTGTTCCAGGTGTGGACTTGCCCCGTTGGGGCCGGACCCGACAATCACGAAATCAGGGCGCTGATGGCCCTCCGCGACGATCGCCGCGGCGATGTCAGCACCGACCTGCCGTTCGGTCCGCCCCGGCCGCAACCACTCATGGACACGGCGGTGCACCCGGTCGATGGCGGCGGCGACCGCGGTCAGCGCCGTGATCTCCTCGTCGGTCTTCACCACGCGCATGCCCCCGATCAGTTCGCCGGCAGGTTCCACCCGGCAATCGACGGCCGTCCGGATCTCGTGGGCATGCCGGACGGGCATCACATCGTCCACGGCCAACTCCGCGATCGGGCCCAGGCGTGCGGCAAGGAGCCGGTAGGGGCTGTCGCCATCGGGCCAGGTGGACATCTCGAGCCCCATGGACTCGGCCGATGATCCCTCCCACCCGGGCCTCTCCAGCTCGGGCACGATCAGGAAGGCCGACCCCTTGGTGGGCACCACGAGGGCGGTGAGTCGTTCGTGGGAACCCTGGCTCCGGCCCAGCAGATAGCGCATGTCGGCACCGGTGCTGATCACCACCGCATCAACCCCGGAACGTGCCGCCCTGGCCCTGAGCATCTGCTGACGTGCGGTCAGTTCGTCGACCGAAGCCGTGCGCAGCAATCCATCCGTCGTCATGATCTCAGGCTATCCCGGCAGGCCGGCCACTCCTCGTGGAGCCGATCCCGGGGGAGGCAGGCGCTGCGAGCGTGACGGGCCCAAATTTCCCCGTTCTGACATAATGTACATTATCGGTCAAACGTCACCGGTCTTCCTGATCATCGTCCACCCCCTTTCATCGCGCATGTGTCACCTCGTGCATGGAGCCCGCTTCTGCCTTCGCGGTGGATGCCGCGGGGCTCGTCCCGGCCGCCGACCGAGGAAGAACCACCGCCCGGGATTTGATGCGTGCCCACGTGCCCGGCACTCCCGGGCAGTCTGCGGCACGAAGGTCCCGAATCACGAAGGTTCCGAACAATGGGTGGTGGTTCGTGCTCGCCGGCCTGCGGGGATTGGGAGTTCTCCCGTGGCGGCCTCCCCCGCCTCGTCCGCTCCGGGATCGGGGCATGTTAGCGGTACCATGAGCCGGTCGGTTCAAGGAGGAACTTTCGTGATTCGTGTCGTCGTGGCTGCCCACGGGAACCTTGCAAGCTCCTTGGTGAAGTCCACCGCGATGATCCTGGGCTCGAATCCTGATGTGGTGGCGATTGATTTCGACCCCGAAGGCGACGCCCACGCCCTCTATCGTTCGGTCCAGGATGCGACCAAGGACGCCGCGGGCGTGATCTTCCTGGTCGACCTGCTGGGTGGCAGCCCCTACAACGCGGCCGTGCGCTGGTGCAGCCGTCACCTGGACAGCGATGTGGTGACCGGGGTGAACCTACCGATGGTCATCGACGTGTCCACCCTGGCCCAGCAGGAGACCCACGTGCCCCGTGCCGTGAGTGCTGCGAAGGCTGCGGGCGTCTCCAGCGTCGCGTCATGGCGCACGGGCCCTGCCAGCCGTCACCACACGGTCACCGACGACCGGTGAGGCCGGTGGCCGACGCCGGAAGGCTGTCTGCTCAGTCCTTGCCCGGCTCGTTGCGCAGCCGCGCGATCACCCGATAGCCCAGCCCGACCAATTGGGTTTCCAGGTCGGCGGTGTTCAGGCTGTTCACCCCCAGGACGATCTGGCTGGTGCCAGAGCCCGGGTACACCGCCAGGTGGGTGATATTCATGCCGTGGTCGGCCACCAGGCCGGTGATCCTCGACAGCTGGCCCGGCGCATCGGTCGCCTCGAGGACCAGTCGCGTGCCACGCATCCGCATTCCCATGATGTCGACGAAGGAATCGAGGATGTCGCTCTCGGTGATCACCCCGACCAGCTTGTCGCCCTCCATCACCGGGACCATCTCGATCTTGTGGTCGCGCATGAGCACGGCGGCCTGTTCGAGGAGGGCATCGGCCGCGATGGTGTAGACGTCGCGGCTCATGACCTTGCCGACCTTCAGCTTGCTGAAGAGGTAGGTGATCTCGCCGATACTGAAGCTGGTGGCCTGGGACGGTGAGGCCTTGGCGATGTCGGAGTTTGCGATCACCCCGACCACCTTGCCGTCGCGCAGCACCGGCAGGTGGCGCACATGGTTGAGCTTCATGACCTCGACGGCCTTGGGAACGGTGTCGTCGGGGGTGACGGTGAAGGGATTCGCCGTCATGTGGTCTCGGATGAACATCTCAGCCTCCCAGGTAGGCGCGCTTGATCTCGTCGCTGGCAGACAGCTCGGCTGCGGTGCCGGACAGGACGATTCTGCCAGTCTCCATCACATATGCGTGATCGGCGATCTGAAGGGCCATATTTGCATTCTGCTCCACCAGCAGGACGGTGGTGCCGGCTTCGTTGATCGCCTTGATGATGTCGAAGATTTCCTGCACGAACAAGGGGGCCAGGCCCATTGACGGTTCATCGAGGAGCAGCATCTTCGGGCGGCTCATCAGGGCGCGTCCCATGGCCAGCATCTGTTGCTCGCCGCCCGACAGGGTGCCGGCCTGTTGCTTGAGCCGATCAGCCAGCACGGGGAACCGTTCGTAGACATCGCGCAGGTCCCGGGTGATCCCCGCCCGATCCTTGCGCAGGAAGGCGCCCAGTTCGAGGTTCTCCAGCACCGACATCTTGGGGAAGACGCGACGCCCCTCGGGAACCTGGACGAGTCCCTGCTTGACGCGTTCGCGTGCGGAAGCCCTGGTGATGTCCTGGCCGGCCAGGGTGATCGTGCCGCCACTGGGGCGCTCCAGGCCCGATGCAGTGCGCAGGGTCGTGGTCTTGCCCGCCCCATTGGCACCGATCAGGGTGACGATCTGGCCGTCCTCGACACTCAGCGAGATGCCCTTGAGCGCCTGGATTCCGCCGAAGTTGACCTGGAGGTCATGGATCTCAAACATCGCTGGCCTCCTGGCCCAGGTATGCCTCGATCACCTGTGGATCGTGCTGCACCTCATCGGGGGTTCCCGAGGCGATCACGATGCCGTGGTCGAGCACGTAGATACGCTCGCAGATGGTCATCACCAGGCTCATGTCGTGTTCGATGAGCAGGATCGTCAGGTCAAAGTTCTCACGGATCCAGCTGATCAGCGTGGTGAGCTCGGCGGTCTCGGCGGGATTCATGCCGGCCGCGGGCTCGTCCAGCAGCAACAGCGAGGGGGCGGTGGCAAGGGCCCGCGCGATCTCCAGGTGTCGCTGGTCGCCGTAGGGAAGGTTGCGGGCCAGCTCTGATTCCTTGTCCGCCAGTCCCAGGATGCCGAGCATCTCGCGGCTGCGCTGCCGGATGTCGGCCTCGCTGCGCTTCCAGACCGGCGTGTGCCCGAAGGTGGCGAGCAGGCCGTAGCTCTCCTGCAACTGCATGGCGCTGACCACATTCTCCAGCACCGTCAGTTCCTTGAACAGTCGGATGTTCTGGAAGGTGCGTGCCACACCGGCCCGACAGATCGCATTGGGCTTGCGCCCGCCGAGCTCCACCGCAGTGCCGTGCTCGTCGAAGGTGATGGAGCCGCTGGAAGGGGCATAGACACCGGTGAGCATGTTGAACACGGTCGTCTTGCCGGCACCGTTCGGGCCGATGAGCCCCACCAGCTCGCCGCGGTTCAGCGTCATGGACATATCGGACAGCGCCGCCAGTCCCCCGAAGTTCCTGGTCAGGTGCTCAACGGTGAGGATGGGTTGGCTCATCGCGTCCGCTCCTTTCGTGCGCGGCCGGGGATCAGGCGCGAGAACAGCTTGACGCTGAGCTCACGCGAGCCCATGAGTCCTTGTGGTCGGAAGATCATGATGAGGATCAGGATCAGCGCGTACAGGATCATGCGAATCTCGGGGAAGGGCTGGAGCAGCGTTGACACGATGGCCAGCAGGATTGCCGCGATGACCGATCCCGACAGGGACCCGAGTCCGCCCAGCACCACGATCACCAGGATGTCGACCGACTTCATGAAGTTGAAGGTGTCCGGCTTGATGAAGTAGAAGAACGACGCGTACATCCCCCCGGCGATGCCACCGAAGAAGGCACCCACCATGAAGCTCATCGTCTTGGTGCGGGTGGAGTTCACGCCGATGGACTCGGCGGCGATCTCGTCCTCGCGCACGGCGATCGAATCCCGCCCGTGGCGCGAATGCAGGTAGTTCGAGATCAGCACGACGCTGCCGGCGGTGAGGATGAACAGCCAGGTCCAGTTGACGAACTGGGGAATGCCCTGGAGGCCAGCAGCACCATTGGTCACCTTGAGGTTGAGCAGGACGATGCGGATGATCTCGGCCATGCCGAGGGTGACGATGGCGAGATAGTCGCCGCGCAGCCGCAGGGTCGGCAGGCCGATTAACAGCCCGACCAGGGAGGCCAGCAGGGCACCGGCCAACAGGCCCAGGACGAATCCCCACACCGAGTCGATCTGAATGGTGACCAGGGCCGTCACATAGGCGCCGATCGCCATGAACCCGGCGTGACCCAACGAGAACTGTCCGGTGAAACCGGTGATCAGGTTGAGGCTGGTGGCGAGCACGATGTTGATGCAGATGGTGGCGATGGTGATCAGGCGGTAGTCATTGATCACATCGGCCTGGACGAGCAGGAGCACCACCAGGTAGACGGCCGCGAGCAGCACCGTCTTGCGGAACCAACTGGCGTGCACGAAGGAACGTGAGGGGGTCGTGGACGTGTCGAGCCCAAGGGTCTGGGAGCCACTCATGGTCACACCTTCTCCTTCTCGTTCTTGCCGAGCAGGCCGGATGGTTTGACGACGAGGATGATGATCAACAGCGCATAGACGACGGCGTCCTTGAACGTCGAGAAGCCGGTGCCCGACACGAAGGTCTCGACCACGCCGATGAAGTAACCGCCGATCAGTGCCCCGGGCAGCAGTCCGATTCCGCCGAGGACTGCGGCGATGAACGCCTTCAGGCCGGGCACCATGCCCATCAGCGGATTGATCGAGTTGTAGTACACCGCCACGAGCACTCCGGCGGCGCCGGCGAGCGCCGACCCCAGCGCGAAGGTGAACGAGATCGTGTTGTTCACATTGATGCCCATGAGGCGGGCCGCATCGGCGTCCTGGGAGACGGCACGCATCGCCTTGCCCAGCCGCGTGCGCCGCACGATGAGTTGCAGGGCGATCATGAGGGCCACGGCGATGGCGAAGATCAGCACCTGCAGGGAGGTGATGATCACCCCGCCCAGGTGCCATGAGACCTGCATCCAATGTGGCAGCGGCGGGTAGGAGCGCACATCGGCCCCGACGAAGAACATCATGGTGTACTCGAGGAGGAAGCTCACCCCGATGGCCGTGATGAGCACGGCTATTCGACTTGATTTGCGCAGCGGCTTGTAGGCGACACGTTCGATCACGACGCCGAGCACGGTGCACACGGCCATCGCCACCACCAACGAGGTGAAGAAGCCCAGGTGGAAGTGCGCCATGCATGCATAACCCACGTAGGCGCCCACCATGTACACGTCACCGTGGGCGAAGTTGATCAGCTGGATGATGCCGTAGATCATCGTATAGCCGAGGGCGATCAGGGCGTAGACACTGCCGAGTGACGCCCCATTCACCAGCTGTTGCAGGATCTGATCCACCGATCCCTCTCCCCTCCGCACGTCGCGGCGCGACCATATTGGTGTCGCACTGCACGCCCCTGTGTTTGTCCTGTTGTCGGGCCCGACCTGTTTGCCTCAGGAGGCCTTGTAGCTCTCGCTGGATGCCTGCTTGCCGTTTGTCAGCCCCACCACGACGATTGACTTCACGGGGTTATGGTTGGCGTCCATGCTGAAGGTGCCGGTGACGCCGCTGAAGTTCGTGGTCGTGGCCATGGCCTGTGCGATCGACGGTCCGTCGATGCTGCTGGCCCGGTTGATCGAGTCCGCCACGAACTTGGCCGTGTCATAGCCCAGCGCATTGAAGGCATCGGGTTCCGCTCCGTAGCGGGCCTTGTAGGCCTTGATGAAGTCCTGCACCTGGGCCGAGGGGTCCAGCGAGGAGTAGTGGTTGGAGAAGAAGACATTGTTCAGGGCGGAGTCCCCGGCCAGGTCCTCCAGCTTCGGGCTGTCCCAGCCGTCGCCACCAAGGATCGGCGTATCGATGCCCTGCGCGCGGGCCTGCTTGATGATGAGGCCGGCCTCGGCGTAATAGCCGGGCAGGTAGATCACATCGAACTTCTGGTTCTTGATGCTGGTCAGGATCGCATTGAAGTCCTGGTCACCGGTGTTGTAGGTGACCTCATTGGTGATGGTGCCACCCTCCTCGGTCATCTTCTGGCGGAAGCTCTCGGCCAGGCCCTTGGAGTAGTCCGAGGAGTTGTCCTTGATGATGACTGCCCTGGTGGCCTTCATGCGCTTGACCGCGTAATCGGCCATCCCGGTGCCCTGGTAGTTGTCGGAGAAGCAGGTGCGGAAGGCATACGGCTGCACCTTGCCGTGCAGGACGGTTGCATCGTTGGCGGTCGCCGACCCGGAGACCACCGGCACCTCGTGCTTGTTGGCCACGGGGATGGTTGCCTTGAAGGACCCGGAAGTGGCCGGCCCGATGATGGTGACGACCTTGTCCTGACTGGTCAGCTTTGTCGCCAGCGTGGTGGCCTCGGCCGGCTCGGACTTCGAGTCGTACTTGACCTCCTTGAGCTGCTTGCCCCGCACTCCCCCAGCGGCGTTGATCTCGTCAATGGCCATCTCGATGCCCTTGACGTTCGATGAGCCATAGGAGGCCACGGTGCCCGACAGCTCATAGTTGACGCCGATCTTGATCGTGTCGCCGACCGCCGAATTCACCTTGTTGGGTCCGCAGGCCACCATGCCCAGGCCCACCACGGCGGCCAACACCGCACTGACCGCACGTCTCATTGCGCCACCCCCGTGACAGCTCCAGCACCGCTGGACGGCTGTGCTCCCCCGCTGGGGAAACAGATTGAACAAGCCCGGCACCCCTCATGGTGTCCGTGCGAAATCTAGGGCCACAAGGGCAAACGCTCCCAGTGATTCAAACTGTGAGACGTACCCCTGTGGCCCCAGGATTCGTCTGTGAACACTACTCAGTGATCACAGATTCGTCATATGCCCCTCAATGCCCTCGGCGGCCTCCTTGACGGCCTCACCCAGCGTCGGGTGCGAGTGGATGTTGCGGGAGATCTCCTCGGTGGTCAGATCGAACTTCTGCGCCAGGGTCAGCTCGGGCAGCAGCTCGGTGACGCCCTCGCCGATCATGTGCGCGCCCAGGATCTCGTTGTAGCGGCCGTCGGCCACGATCTTCACGAACCCATCGGGGGCGCCCATGCCGACCGCCTTGCCGTTGGCGGAGAACGGGAACTTGGCGACCTTGACGTCGTAGCCCTCGTCCCTGGCCTGCTGTTCGGTGAGTCCGAAGCTGGCGATCTGGGGCTGGCAGTAGGTGGCGCGCGGAATCATGCGGTAGTCCACGGCCATCGTCTCGGCGCCGGCGATCGTCTCGGCCGCGACCACGCCCTGTGCCTCGGCCGTATGGGCCAGCATCATCTTGGCGGTGACGTCTCCGATGGCGTACACGCCGGGCACATTGGTGCGGCAGAAGTCGTCGATGGCGACAGCGCCACGGTCGGTCAGCGCCACGCCGGTGTTCTCGAGCCCATAGCCCTCGGTACGCGGTGCGAAGCCCATCGCCTGCAGCATCTTGTCGGCATGCAGCACCTGTGCCTCCCCGCCTGCGGCCGGGGCAATCGTGACGTCCACGCCACTGCCGGTGTCGACCACCGACTGCACGGCCGTGCTGGTGAGCACCTTGATGCCGAGCTTCTTGTACTGGCGGGTCAGCTCCTTGGAGATGTCGGCGTCCTCGTTGGGCACCATGCGGTCGAGGAACTCGACGATGGTGACATCGACGCCGTAGCTGTTGAGCACATAGGCGAACTCGGTGCCGATAGCGCCCGAACCGCCGATGATGATGGACTCGGGAAGCGAATCGGACATGATCAGCTCCTCGTAGCTGAGCACATTGGCCGACTTCGAGGTGCCCGGCAGCATCTTCACGGTGGCACCGGTGTCGAGGATCACGTTGTCGAAGGTGATGGTGTCGGTGGTCCCGTCGTTGCCCGCAAGCTGCAGGGTGCGTGCGTCGCTGAACGTGGCCCACCCGTTGTACTCGGTGATCTTGTTCTTCTTCATGAGGTAATGGACGCCCTTGACCATTCGCTCACTGACCTGGCGGCTGCGGGTGAAGGCCTTGCCGTAGTCGAAGCTGACCTGTCCGCTGATGCCGAAGGTGTCGGCCTCCTTCTGCACCAGGTGCGCCAGCTCAGCGTTGCGCAGCAGTGCCTTGGTGGGGATGCAGCCGACGTTCAGACAGACGCCACCCCACCACTTCTTCTCAATGATTGCGGTCTTCAGCCCAAGCTGGGCGGCCCGGATTGCGGCGACGTAGCCGCCGGGCCCTGCACCGAGTACAACGACATCGTAATGAGCGCTCATGTTCGTCACTGTAGAGGATGGCGCGCGGCGTGGGACCGGACGGATTCGACGTTTCGCTGTGGGCGGGAGCAGCCCCACGCGCGACACACCTGGAAACACGAGCCCCCATCGGCTGTTTATCTCACATCTGAGTTAGAATCCTCTTCGTGACTCAGGAAACTACGCCCGCCAGGATCGGCCGGCTCATCCGCGACGCGCGCAAGCAGCGCGGCATGACGCAGAATCAGCTCGCTGAAGAACTCAGCACCAGCCAGAGCGCGATCCACAGGATCGAGTCCGGGCACCAGAACCTCTCCCTCGAGACGATCAACCGGATCGCCGGGGCGCTCGAGTCTCCCCTCATCGTGCCGGGGAACTCCAGCACCCTCAACTTCCGGATCGGTGGCGAGACCCACCTGTCAGGGTCCATCGAGACCCGGTCGAGCAAGAACGCCGCAGTGGCCCTGCTGTGTGCCTGCCTGCTCAACCAGGGGCGCACGGTGCTGAAGGGAATAGCGCACATCGAGGAGGTCAACCGCCTGCTGGAGGTGCTCACGAGCATCGGAGTGGACGCCAGTTGGTCGCCTGACGGCAAGGACCTCACCCTGCAGCGCCCGGAGACCCTTGACCTGGAGAACATGGACGTCGCAGCAGCGCGCCGGACGCGTTCGATCCTGATGTTCATGGGCCCACTCAGTCGGTTCTTCTCAGAGTTCCGCCTTCCTTACGCAGGCGGCTGCGACCTGGGCGTGCGCACCGTGGAACCGCACATGCAGTCACTGCGCCACTTCGGGGTCAACGTGCTGGCCACCGAGGGCTTCTACCGCGCCAGCGTCACCCGCACCGGGCCGGACACCCGGCACATCGTGCTCACCGAGCGTGGTGACACGGTGACGGAGAACACCCTGATGGCGGCGGCGGTCTCGCCGGGCGTGAGTGTCATCCGCAATGCCAGCTCCAACTACATGGTGCAGGACCTGTGCGCCTTCCTGATGCTGCTCGGGGTGGAGATCGATGGCGTGGGTACCACCACCCTCACCGTCCGGGGCCTGTCGGAGGCGCCCAGCATGGACGTGTCCTATGAGATCAGTGAGGACCCGATCGAGGCCATGAGCCTGATCACCGCCGCCGTGGTGACCAAGTCGGAACTCACCATCACCCGCGTGCCGATCGAGTTCACCGAGATCGAACTGTCGATCCTCGGCGAGGAGATGGGCCTGCACTACGGGCTGAGCAGCGAGTACAAGTCGGGCAATGGACTCACCCGCCTGGTCGACCTGACGATCTATCCCAGCGAGTTGAAGGCCCCGCCGGACAAGATCCACCCGATGCCCTTCCCCGGCCTCAACATCGACAACCTTCCCTTCTTCGCCGTGCTGGCCGCCACGGCCCACGGCCAGACCATGATCCATGACTGGGTGTTCGAGAACCGGGCGATCCACCTGCTCCAGCTCAACCAGCTCGGGGCCCACGTGCAGTTGCTCGACCCGCACCGCCTCATCGTGCAGGGCCCGACCCGCTGGCGCGGACGCGAGATGGTCTCCCCCCCGGCGCTGCGCCCTGCGGTCACCATCATGCTGGCCATGCTGGCCGCCACCGGAACCAGCGTGCTGCACGACGTCTACGTGATCAATCGCGGATACGAGGACCTGCCGGCCAGGCTCAACGCCCTGGGCGCCGACATCGAGACCTTCTACGACTGATCTGGATGCATCCCGGCAGGCGGGGCGTGGAGACCTGCCAGGCGCCGTCGCGCTGCACGGCCACCATCGCGATCCGGTCGTCGTGGCCGGCGCCCTGCGATGGGCGCAATGAGGGCACCGAGGTCACCACGACAGTGGAGGGCCCCGCGTCGAGCAGGGTGTCGGCGGCGATCAGGATCTCCTCGAGGCTGCTCGTCGGCAGGTTGGTCAATGCGGCCAGCTCGAAGCGGTTCGGCGTGATGACCTGTGCCAGCGGCAGCGCCTGTTCGCGGAACAGCTCAAGTGTCCCGGGCGCCGCATAGAAGCCGGTCTCGTCGTCCCCCAGCACCGGATCACAGCAATAGAGTGCGGTTGGTCGCCGTCGCTTCACCAACTGCACGGCCGCCATGATCTGCCGGCCCATCGATGGACCCGACAGGTACCCGGTGAGGACGCCATCGAGTTGCCCCAGGATCCCCAACTCGTCGAGGCCGCGAACGATCTCGGCTTCATCGATCGGTGTCAGCCGCGGCCCACGCCAGCTGGGATATCCGGTGTGGTTGCTGAACTGCACGGTGTTGACCGGCCACACATCGACGCCGATCCGTCGTAGTGCGAAGACGACGGCCGAGTTCCCGACGAAGCCGTAGGAGACTTCGGACTGGACCGACAGGATTCGAGTCATGGCTGCATTCTGACATTCACCGGCCGGACGCTCCGGTTCGTCGTGCCGCCTGGTCGCACCGGCGCTGCGGCGCTGGTGACCCCCGACATTCCCCCATTGCTGGTTCAAGGGTGGATTCTGCGTGACCAGCCTGCAGAATGGAATATGTGAGTCTCACGTCGACCGACCGCTCGCTGCGTTGTGCCCACTTGACGCGGCTGAGGCAGCGCGCATCCGTGATGGCGACCCATGGCATCTCACCGGCCCTGCCGCGTCGCGACATTCCGCGCCGGGAGCGCTTCGCCTGGCGCGCACGCATCAGGGCCAACCCGCCGGCATTGTTGGCCTACCGCGTCGTGGTGGCGATCATCGGATTTGCCTTCATCATCGCTGCTGGCCTCACCGGATGGCTACCCGGGCCCGGTGGGATTCCCCTGTTCCTGGCCGGGATGGCGATTCTGGCCAGTGAGTTCCGGTGGGCGCATTCGCTCACCATCCGGGCGATGGGCGTGCTGCGGGCCTTCGGACGCCAATCGCGGCGTCGCAAGACCCTCCTGGTCTGCGGATTCCTGGCGGCAGTGTTGCTGCTCGGCTATGTGGCACTGATCATCGTGGGCTCGCCCGGATGGCTTCCGGGCTGGTTGCACGCGGCGTTGGCCATGCTGCCCGGCGTGCGGGGTTGAGGGGCATCCACCCGACCCGGGCTCGCCGATCCGGCCATACTGGTGTGGTGTCCCGACGCCGTACTGCCGATGACTACGAATTCTTTGACGCCCCGTTTGCGGCGATGGCCCATCGGGGAGGCTGGGATGCGTTGGTCCCGGCCCGGTTCGAGAACAGCCTGCTCGCCTTCGAGCATGCGGTGAACGACCTCGGATACCGGTACGTGGAAACAGACGTGCACGCCACGGCGGATGGCGTGCTGGTTGCCCTTCACGACACCCGGCTGGATCGGGTCACTGATATGCACGGAGCCGTGGCCGGGCTGCCCTGGCGGGTGGTGCGTCGGGCACGGATCGGCGGATCGGAACCCGTTCCGACGATGGACGAGGTGTTCGAGGCCCTGCCCAACACCCGGATCAACATCGACATCAAGGAATCGGGAGCAATCGCCCCGCTTGCGGCGGCGATCCGGGCCCATCGGGCCGAGGACCGGGTGTGCGTCGCCAGCTTCAGCCCGCGTCGACTGGCCGGGTTCCGGGCCCTGATGGGCGATCGGGTGGCGACGTCGGTGTCCGTGGGCGCGGTGGCGTGGAGCGCCTATGTGCCCTGGCTGCCCCGGGTGCTCAACTCGGGTGCGCAGGTCTTCCAGATCCCCACGTCCCAGGCGTTCGGCGCGGTGGGGATACCGGTGCTCACCCGGAATCTGGCGCGCGTGGCAGCTTCGCGGGCCATGAGGATCCACGTATGGACGATCGACCAGTCCGACGAGATGGTGCAACTCATGGACAGTGGAGTGGACGGCATCGTGTCGAACCGCATCGATGTGCTGCGCCGGGTGGCCCGCGAGCGCGCACTATGGTGAGGGAACATCCCCGAGCCGGGATTTGTTGTGTATAAGACCATCGCCCCGGCCAGTCATGGGATGATCGCGACAGGTCAGGAAACTCGGCGGCAGAAAAGGAGACAGCATGGCGGATCGAGCGTTACGCGGCATGGGTCTCGGGGCCAAGAGCTTCGAGGACGAGGAGGGTGTGGAGTTCGCCACCCGCAAGGTACTGGGCTTCACATGCCCCAAGGGACATCATTTCGAGGTCACCTTCTCGACGGAGGCGGACCTACCCACCGAATGGGAATGCCCGCGGTGCGGTGCCGTTGCCACCCGTAGCGACGGCACGAAGGCAGAGGACAAGCAGGTCAAGCCGCCCCGCACGCACTGGGACATGCTCCTGGAGCGTCGTTCGGTGTCGGAGCTGGAGGACCTGCTCGCCGAGAGGCTTGAGGTCGTCCGAAAGTCCCCGCATTACTGAGACCCACTGAAGACATGACGAACCGCCGCAATACGGCGGTGAAAAGGGTGGTGCCCCCGACCAAGGTCGGGGGCACCACCCTTTTGGCTTGTTCGTCAGTCGAGCTTGTCCTTGACCCGGTCGACCAGCGGTTCCACCCGGTCGGCGGCTTCGCGGGCGAATTGGGCCACCTGGGCACCCCGACGCTGGGCACCCCACTGCGTGGTGCGCAGCAATGCCTCGCCGATGATCGATCCACTCATCTTGGACTCCCCCTTCTCGCGGTCGGGGAAGCTGATGGGCACCTCCCGCACGATCCCACCGTCGTCAAGCACGCGACGGGTGAGGTCGATCTGGAAGGTGTATCCCTTCGACGCGATGGTGTCCAGGTTCATCTTTCGCAGTGCGGAGGCCCGGAAGGCATTGAAACCGCCGGTGGTGTCGCGCACGGGGATGTTCATGCTGGCCTGCACCCAGATGTTGGCGAGCCGCGAGAGCCACTCGCGCTTCTTGTCGTAGTCGACGACTTCACCGCCGGGCATCCACCGTGAACCCTTGACCATGTCAGCATCGCGCAGGGCGTTCAGCATCGACGGCAGGAATTGCGGCTGGTGGGAACCGTCCGCATCCATCTCCACCAGGACGTCATAGCCACGTTCCAGGCCCCAGCGGAAACCTGCGACGTAGGCGGCGGCCAGGCCCTGCTTGCCGGCCCGGTGCAGCACGTGGATGTGATCATCGTCGGCTGCCAGGCGATCGGCGATGTCGCCGGTTCCGTCCGGGGAATTGTCGTCGGCAATGAGGGCATCGGCCTGGGGAACTGCCTGCCTCAGTCGTTCGACGATCGACTCGATGTTTTCCGCCTCGTTGTAGGTCGGGATGATAACCAGAACCTTGTCGAGCGACTCGCTGTGGTCGACCATGACGCTCCATTCGCCCAGATGACTAGTGAGAAAGTGCCCCTGGCGACTCACCGACCAGCTCATGGGCGGGGTCGCCGACACCCGCGTCAGTGTAGCGATCCGCCACGCCGGGCGCGACGTGGGGCGACCAGTCCGGCCACGACGGCCACGGCCGCGACGGCACAGGCAATGGCCTCGAACGCAGGCCCGGTGGACACACCCGCCGACACCCCCTGACGAGTCGGCACGGTGAAGGTGCGCGCCCAGGCGGTGTCCTCCTGACTGTGCTCGACCACCCTGCCCCGCGCGTCGATCAGGCCCGACAGCGAGCTGGTCGTGGAGACGACCACCTCGCGACGCATTTCCATGGCCCGCACACGGGTGATCGCAAACTGCTGGCGTGGCTGCATCGTGCCGGCGTAGGTCGCATTGTTGGATTGCACGACGACCACCTCGGCACCATGGCGCACCGTGTCGTAGACGGTGGAATCGAAGGCGAGTTCGTAGCAGATGATGTCACCCACCCGCACGCTGCTGCCGTCGGGCAGCGTCCCGGTGATCACGCCCGGCGCGGTGCCCGGAATCGTCTGGCGGCCAACCTCCCCGGCCATCGGCGCGATCGCGAAGACCAGGTCCTTCAGAGGGGTGAACTCCCCGAACGGCACGGCATTGCGCTTCGCGTAACGGGCGGTCTCGCCGCTGGCGTCCCACCACAGGCCAGCGGTCTGGCGCCCATCATCGCCGGGCCCCAGGGTGACGGCCCCCACCAGGATCGGGCGTGCGGCGATCGCCTGCGCGTCGGCGATGAGCTGGTGGGTCTCCTCATCCTGGTTGGGATCCATGTCCGTGGAGTTCTCCGGCCACGCCAGGAAGTCGGGCATCGCGTCGAGCCCGGTGCGGGCCCTAGCCATCGCCATGATCGTCTCGGACAGGTGATTGTCGGTCACCGAGCGTGCATAGCCCATCGTGTGGGGCCCGGCGGAGCCATCGACATTGCCCTGGACCACACCAACCGTCACCCCGCGCCCCGCGCCAGTGGTCGCCGGGACGGCAGACAGGACGGCCCCGCCGGCGGCGAGCAGCCCCATCGCGGCGATGCCCGCCGCCATACGGGGCAGCCAGCGGCCCCCACGAGCAACCACGGCGCGAACCACCACGACCACCAGGCATCCGGACAGGGCGAGCAGCCAGCCCGCACCGGCGGCACCGACCAGCCACAGGTAACCACCCAGTGGCTGATCGGGCAGGGTGAACGCAAGCCGGTCCCAGGCGAAGCCCCCGAAGGGGAAGCGGGCGGAGAGAGCCTCCACGAGGGTCCAGATGCTCGCGGACCACAGTGGCCACGCCCGCAGGAACTGCACATAGTGCTGCCCCAGGGCGGTGAGGAGGACCCAGCAGGCAAGCACCGGGACCATGAGCACCGGCAGCCACCATGCCACCACTGCCTGGAACGACACTGTCATCGAATACAGGGCCAACCCGGCCAACAGCCCACACCAGGCCACCCGTCGGGCACGGGCCTGGTCGGACAGCCAGCTGAGCAGTGCGATGCCGACGACGGTGGTGGGCCACAGCCCGAAGGGTTGGAATCCCAGCGCGAGCAGCGCCCCGGCGACCAGGGACAGGAGGCTGGCAAGCGCCCAGTGCAATCGCACCGGTGCATGGTCACCCCGCAGCAGCCTCGACCAGCCGCGCAGTGCGACCGGGGACCCGGCTGCGACGATGTCGGAGGTCGTGTTCACATCAGGGACGCTAACAGCACCGCACAAGCGCCGCCGCGCGTCGTTGTACCGGGGCGGTCAGCGTGGGCAGGTGGGGCGCATGGCCTTGATCGTTCAGCGCTTGGCGGCCGGCACATCAGGGTCGTCGATGGGGGGCCGATCACGGAACAGGGTACGCAGCACGACGGTGGTTGAGGTGGACACGTTGACCGCAGTGCGGATGCGCGTCAGCAGGTCGTCCAGCTCTTGCGTGGAGGTGACCTCGGCCAGACACAGGTGGCTGGCGTCCCCGGCCACCGAGTAGCAACTGACGATCTCGGGCATCGAGGCCAGGACGTCGACCAAGCTCTCATCGACCTGCCCCAGGGGGCGGATCTCGATGAACGCGGCGAGGGTATGGCCCAGGGCCGCACCGTCGATGCGTGCGTGGTAGCCGGTGATGATGCCACGCTGCTCGAGCCGACGGACCCGTTGTTGGGCCGCCGAAGTCGACAATCCGGTTTCGCGCCCGATCTCGGTGAAGGACATGCGTCCCTCACGCGACAACAGCGCAAGAATGTGTTGGTCAGTCGACTCCATGGGCCATATAGTCGCAAATCTGGCGCCGCCCGGGAGACGGGTTCAAATGGCGTAACCCCCGCGGGCGCGGATGGCGCGCTGCTATCAGGCCGGGGCGTCGGCGGCGTCGCGACGGGTGAGCACGTAGATCGCCGAACCGGCCAGCACGTTCGCCGTGTGCTGGGTCAGTTCCAGCGGCAGGCGCGGGCGGCGACCGTCACCGTCCAGGGGGATGCGTCGCTCAATGTCCAGGCCGCAGTCGTCGAACAATTCCTCCAGCGTGACCAGCGTGGTGTGGTGCAGGTTGGGGGTGTCGTACCAGGTGTACGGCAGGTCCTTGCTCTGGGGCATGCGACCGGTCAGTAGGCGCAGCCGGTGGCGCCAGTAGCCGAAGTTCGGCATCGTGACGATCATGCGTTGGCCGATGCGTCGCATCTGGAGCAGCACTTCCTTGGGCTTCAGCACTGCCTGCAGGGTGCGCGACAACACCACGACGTCGAAGGAGTCATCGCCGAATTCCTCGAGCTGGGTGTCGAGGTCCAGCTCGATGAGTGGCACTCCCCTGCCGATGACCTGCAACACCGCATCGGGGTCGCGTTCCACCCCGGTGCCGGAGCAGCCCATCGCCCCGATCAGATAGGCGAGGAGATCACCGGTGCCGCACCCGAGGTCGAGTACCCGCTCGCCGGGACGGATGAGCCGTGCCACCGACTGCAGGTCCTGGCGCAACAGTCCCTCACCCAGGCGGTTCGCACCACCAATGACCGAATCACGCGCTGATGACTGGCTCATCGTCCCCACTTCCGTAGTCGTCGACGTCGAATCGTGGGTCGGGGCACCGCGGGCTGTTCGACGAAGGCCCGCACGGAGTCAAGGTAGGGCGGGATGTGCAGCAGGAAGGAATCGTGGCCCCACGGCGCATGGATCTCGCGGAAGCTCACCGGCAGGGCCGCGTCCTGCAGGCGCCGCACGATGCGCCGGGAGTGGGCCGTGCCGAAGCGCCAGTCGGAGTCGAAGCTCATCACCAGGAAGCGCACCGGAGTCGCCACGAGACGGTCGAGGGCATGGGCGTCGGCGAAGGGATTGAAATAGTCCATGACGCGGGTCAGGTAGAGATAGCTCAGGGCATCGAAGCGCCCGATGAAGCTGCTTGCCTGATGGTCCAGGTAGCTCTCGACGGCGAAGTCGACACCGAAGCCCGGCTGTTGGGCGTCAAACTGGGGACGCCTGCCGAACTTCTCCTCGAACCCCTCCTCGCTGGTGTAGGTGATGTGGGCCATCATCCGGGCCACTGCAAGGCCGACATCGGGATTCGTGTCATTCTCGGCGAAGGCGCCGTTCATGAAGTTCTCGTCGCTCATGATGGCCTCACGGCCGACGGCGCTGAACGCGATGTTCTGTGCGGTCAGTCGGCTGGAGCTGGCAATGACGACGGCCTGGTTCATGTCCTCAGGATGGGTCAGGGCCCAGTCCAGGACCTGCATGCCCCCCAGCGACCCGCCCACTGCCGCGTGCAGATGCGGCACCCCCAACTTGGTGAGCAGGGCGCGGTGCACGACGACGAAGTCGTGCATGTCGAGCAGGGGGAAGTCGAGCCCGTAGGGCTTGCCCGTCTCGGGGTTGACGCTGCTGGGACCGGTGGTGCCGGAGCAGCCGCCCAGGATGTTCGAGGCGACGACGAACCAGCGGTCGGTGTCGATGGCCTTGCCGGGTCCGATGAGGGCATCCCACCAGCCCGGACGATCGTCGCCCTCGTGGTAGCCGGCGGCGTGGGCGTCCCCGGTGAGTGCATGGCAGATGTAGATGGCGTTGTCACGACGCTCGTTGAGGGTGCCGTAGGTCTCATAGGCCACCGTGATCCCCGGCAGGGTTCCGCCGCGGACCAGGTGCATGGGTTCGCCCGGGGTGTCGAAGAGGTCCATGAACTTCGTCTCGACGATGTCCTCGGGGGTGGGTGGGAGGTACTGGTGCCTGCTCGACGTCATGCCCGGTATCCCCCGCGACGCGGATGCCGCGTCGTCGCCATCGCCCGGATGCCCCATCGCGCCGGACCGCCTGCCGGCACCATGGTGGCGGCCGCCCCGGTCGTGGAGCAGATGCGTGTCACGTTCTTCTCATTTCCCTGGTCATTCACGAACACCACAAGGTTAGTAACCCCGCGACGGCACGGCCCGGTACCCACGCGTGGTGGGCACCGGGCCGGGTTCCCCGTCGCCGTGGGTGTCAGCCGACCAGCGACACGAAGGATTCCTTGGCGTCCACCGGCTTGGAGATGATGCCTGACTCGGCCATGAAGGTGGCCATGTCGCTCCAGCGCTGGGCGTCCTGCTTGCCGAGCTGGGAGCCGTAGAGCTTGTTGGTCGCCTCCAGCGTTGCCCTGGCCGCTGCCCGTTGGGCATCGTCCGACAGGGCCGGCACGTACTTCTCGGTCAGGGCCACCGTGCCGTCAAGATCGGAAGTGCAGTAGGCGACGGCCTTGTCGAGCGCCCGCATCATGGCCTTCAGCTGGTCCTGCTTGTCGGTGACGGTCGCCTTCGAGGCCCCAAGGCCCAGGGCAACCAACGGTGTGGCCGCATCGAGCCTGATCTCGCGGATGGGGAATCCGGCCTGGCCGAACTTCACGGCATCGTTGTTCGAGAATCCGACCACGGCATCCACCTTGTTGCCCATGAGTGCGGCTTGCTGGGTGTAGCCGATTGACTGGATGTTCACATCGCCCTGGGTCAGCCCTGCCTGCCGCAACATGGCCAGCAATGCGTACCAGTTCTCCCCGAATGGCCCGGGGATTCCGATGCTGTGTCCACGCAGGTCGGCGAATGAGGAGATGGACGAGCCCTGCGGCACGATCAATTCGGCCGGATGGCTCTGGTACATGGTGGCGAAGTTGACCACGTCGACGCCCTGGGAGCGCGACAGGAGCATCTCGTCACCGCCCGCGTAGACGACGTCCTCGGTGCCCGACTGCAGGGCACCCATCAGGGATTCGGAGGCGCCATGGTGGCGCAATGTCACGTTGAGGCCCTCGTCGGCGAAGTAGCCCTTCTGGACTGCGACGTAGAACGGTGAGAACTGGATGTCGGGGGTGTAGGTGAGCCCGACGGTGAGGGGGATGCCGGCGCTGGACGAGGCCGACGAGGAACCCGACTGGTTCCCGCAGGCGCTCATGGCAGTTCCCAGGGTGAGGGCAAGGAGCACGAGGAGGAATCTGGTGAGTCTGCTGTGACGGGTCATGCGACGAGCTCCTTCTGGGCCGACGTGTGGGATTGATGGGCTTGCGTGGCGGCCACCAAGCGCAGGTCCGGTGCCGTCTCGAGTGGCACGGGATGCGCTGCCCGGGGCACGCGATAGGGATCGGTGAATCGCTCGACCGCAATCAGGCCGAGGTAGATGACCATTGCCAGGACGCACAGCACGATGAGGGTGGAGAACAGGCCGGTGGTATCGGCCGAGGCCGATTGCATGGAGACCACCAGGCCCAGCCCGGTGCCACCCATGACGAACTCGCCGACCACCGCGCCGGTCACCGACAGGGTGAACCCATTGCGCACCCCGCTGAGAAGTGCGGCCCGCGACAGCGGCGCCTCGATGTAGCGGATCATGCGCCATCCCGAGGCCCCGTCGAGCTCGGCCGCCTCGACGACCTCGTGGTCAATCGAACGAAGGCCCAGCACGGTGGACAGCAGCAGGGGGAAGAAGACGATCAGGGAGCACAGCAGGACAATCGGGGTGAGCCCGTAACCCACCCAGATCACCAGCAGGGGCGCCAACGCCACGGCCGGGATCGCCTGCGAGGCGGCCAGGTAGGGGGATATGGCGGCCTCGGCAAGCCGAACGCGCGCCACCAGGTAGCCGACGGGAAGGGCGAACACGGTGGCCACGATGCAGCCCAGGACCGCTTCCCAGATCGTGGTGGCCGTGCGGGCCAACAATTCACCGTGGACGATGTCGTGCACCAGTCGGCTCCACACGGAGCCGGGCGTGGGCAACAAGGTGAGTGGGACGGTGTGGGTCGACACGACCGCATGCCAGGCCAGGAGCAGGAGCGCCCCCACCACCAGGGGGGCACCGATCCGCACCCCGGTGGGTGCTGGATGGCGGGTGAACCGTGATGAGGCCATCGGCTGTCGACATTCCTTCCTCGGTCAACGTGGACCGGGGTGCTCGACAGTCCGACTGCACACGACTCACACGGCCGACCCGCACGGGCCGGCCGCGGCATCGTCCGCCGCACTGTTCACGCGCTCTCCCCTCCGGACTTTCACCGTCGGTACCGGAATCCCACCGGTTCGGCCGGACCCCACGAGGGGCCGCGGTTCGCGGACTGTCACCGCCGGTTCGGACTTACACCGACCCCGGGCACGTTGAAACGTTGACCCCAACTATATACACCGCCGCTCGTCGGCGGCCCAGCCGTGTCGCCGGGTTCAGGGGGCGGGCGACGCCTTCGGTTCGGAGTCCTCGATCTCGGCCTCATCGGGCGCGACCGGATGGCGCGGGAAGAAGATCGCGACCGCGATCGTCGCGAGCACGACGACGGCTGCGCTGGCCCCCAGGCCGACCTGCATTCCCGAGACGAATCCCCGCTTCAGGGCAGCCAGGATGTCGGGGTGCGCGCCGCCCGAGGAGAGGTCGAAGGCGCGTCCCACCGAGGCCAGGATGTCGGAGTGCAATGGCTCGCCCAGGCCCCTGACCGCGGCGTCGGCACTCATCACCTCGCGGTAGCGCCACGCCAGCAGTGATCCGGTGATGGCCACGCCCATCGCACTGCCCACCTGCATGAGCGCGCTGTTGGTGGCCGACCCGGCACCCTCCGACTCCGAGGGCAGGGAATCCATGACGGCCTGGGTGGCTGCGGGCATCAGGAGACCGGCGCCCAGCCCGAAGAACATCGCGCCGGGCAGCATCTGCAGGTAGGTCATGCCGACGTGGGTCAGGGACAGCAGGGTGAAGCCGAGCGCTACGCAGATCAGGCCTGCGATGACGGCGCGCTTGATGCCGATGCGCTTGAGGCTGATCGGGGCCAGGATCGCACCGACGAGCATCATGGCGGCGACCGGCATGATGCTCAGTCCCGATTGCCATGGCGTGAACTGCAGGACGAATTGCAGGAACTGGGTGAGCACGAACAGCGCTCCGGCACCACCGGCGGTGACCAGGCCGGACACTGCCACCGAGACGGCGAAGGGGCGGCTGCGGAACAGGCTGAGACGCAGCAGTGGAGCGCTCGCGTGGTGCTGCCACCAGACGAACCCGACCAGCAGTGCGATGCCGCCGAGGAAGGCGAAGATGATGGGCGCCGAGAAGAGTCCGAGTCCCGGTGCCGAGATGACCGCCCAGCACACGGCGCACAGCCCCGCGATCGACAGCCCCGTACCGGGCCAGTCGATGTGGTCCTCGTCGCGTTCGGCCCTGACCCGCGGCAGCAGGAACACCGCTCCCACCAGGCACAGTGCCGCCACGGGAACGTTGATCAGGAAGATGGACCCCCAGCTGAAATGGGCCAACAGGCCGCCGGACAGCAGGGGTCCGACGGCGGCACCGGCACTGTTTGCGCCTGACCAGATGGCGAAGGCCGTGGTGCGTTCCCCGGGCCGGCGGAACAGTACCGAGATCAGGGCGAGCGTCGAGGGGGTCAGGAGCGCCGCGCCGATGCCGGTCAGGCCACGGGCGAGGATCAGCATCGTCGTATTGGTGGACAATCCCGCGGCCAGGGAACACAGCCCGAAGACCGCCACGCCCGCGACGAAGGTGCGCGTCCGCCCCCAGCGGTCGACCAGGCCACCGGCGACCAACAGGAAGCCGGCATAGGTCACCTGGTAGGCATCGACAGTCCATTGCAGCTCGTCGGTCGTGGCGCCGAGTTCGCGTCCCAGCGTGGGCAGGGCGACATTGAGGATCGTGTTGTCCATGGACGCCATGAACAGCGCCAACGACAGGACGATCAGGGCGATCCAGCGACGGCGATCCGGATTGATGCCGGTGTGCTGTGTCGGGTTCAACGGCACCGCCTCTCGTCAGACGCCTGCAGGGGCGCTCAATGGTCCTGTGCGCCTCGGGCGCTGCACCTGGTGGGCGACACGTGGTGCCGCATTCCGCAGACGAACCTAAACCATTGGTGGGCGGCGGGGACCCCGATCAGGAGCCACGCCCTGGGATTGGTGGGAAAAATCATCCCGAGGGATGAGCCGTATCGGCCTCAGGCCATGACCTGTTCCCATTCGGCCCGATGCCTCAGCATCGTGCTGACGGCGTCCTTGGCCCCCTGGAGGCTGTGGTTGGCTCCCCAGCCGCACTGCACCACGTTGGCGGCGGGTACGGCATCGAGGGCCAGGATGTCGCGGAAGGTCTGCTCCACGAGGTCGGCGATTCGGGGCACATCCGGCTCGCCCACCATGATCAGGTAGAAGCCCGTCTGGCAACCCATCGGGCCGAAGTCGATGACCGAGTCGCTGTGGTTGCGCACGCATTCCGCGAAGGAGTGCTCCACCGAATGGACCGCCTTCATGTCCAGGTGGTTCACATTCGGCTGGCAGAAGCGCACGTCATATTTCGTCAGGGTGTCGCCCTGGGGAAGGTGCTTGACATCGGCGACCCGGATGAACGGCGCCTTGACCTTCGTGTGATCGAGGTTGAAGCTCTCGACGTTCATGTGCTGGGTCATCGAATCTCCTCAGGGGGTCGTTCCATCGGGGTGCGGCCACGGGTTGCCGCACCGCCAACAAGCCTAATGCGGCCGCGAAGTCGACCCCGGGGCGCCGTGTCCGATTCGCACGATCGGTGGCTGTCGGGTAAAGTCCTGCAACGGGTCTTTCAGGCCCGGCGGGCTGTGGCGCAGCTTGGTAGCGCACTTGACTGGGGGATAAGGGGTTTAGGCCCCTTCTTGGTCTGCTCGAACAACTGAATATCAACGTCACGGGCTGTGGCGCAGTTTGGTAGCGCACATGACTGGGGGTCATGGGGTCGCAGGTTCAAATCCTGTCAGCCCGACAAAAAGCCCTGGTGAGAGCATGTTTCTCACCAGGGCTTCGTCGTTCCTACTGCGTCTCGTCGGGCCCCGGCCCCTGCTCTGGCGCGGGTCCGGATCGGGTGATGCGGGGCTTCGGCGAGTGTCGTGGATGGCGGGTCGAAGTGGACCAATAAGTGCCTTTCGAGTGGACCAATCCGGGGGCAGGACGGTGTCCCGGCCTCTCTGGGAGGGGTCGGGACAGGGCCGCGGAGTGGTCACAGGCGGGGCGCGTCGCGGCGTGGAGCCTCCCTCCTGGCAGGTGTTGCGGAGAGGAACTGGTTGGCCTGCTTGGCGGCTTCGGCGAGGTGCCGGTGGTCGGGGTGGAGGTAGCCCTTGGTCGTCTCGATGGATTGGTGTCCGAGGATCTCTTGGAGGACGTGGAGTGGGATGCCGGCGTCGGCCAGCCAGGTCGCTCCGGTGTGCCGGAGCCCGTGCCGGGTGAGGTTGGGCAGGCCGATGTCTTTCACGAGGTCGTCCCAATGCGTCGCGTCTCTGACGGTCGCGGTGGTGAGGACTCCACCGCGCGGTCCGCGCAGCAGCGGCACGTCGGGCTCCTTTTCTGCGGTGAGCCGTTCGAGGACGGGTTCGAGAGCGTCGAGGATCGGGACGAGGCGAGCGCGTCGGCCCTTGGTCTGCTTGACGACCAGACCGCCTTTGCCTGGGTAGTGCTGGCGTTCGATCCGCACGACGCGGTTGGTCCAGTCCACGTCACCGGCGCGAAGGCCGGCGACCTCGGAGCCGCGGGCGGCCAGGAGCGCGGCGAGCATGACGTGATCGGAATACGACTGGTGCACCTTGCCGCAGGCGTCCGCGAGCGTACGGAGCGTGGCAAGATCGGGGATCGCGTACTGGCGCAGGGCGCCGGTGGTCTGGGTAACCTGCTTGCCGAGGTTGCGACGCGCGCGGTGCTTGGCCGGGTTGATCGTGATGACATCGTCTCGGACGGCCTCATCGAGCACCCGCACGAGCGGGGCGATGGAGTTCTTGATCGTGGAGGCCGAGTGCTGGGTCTCCCACGTGTCGATGGTGCGGTCGATCATCCCGGCGGTGAGCTTGACGAGCTGGATGTGTCCGAGGGCGGGCAGCACCCGCAGCCGTAGACCGATGTCGTAGTTCTCGGCGGTGGACGTCGGGTCCAGTCCTCGCTTCCACCTGTCCCCGATCGAGGCGGCGTACTCGGCGAGCGTGACGGTGGTGTTGGCGCCGGTCTGGGTGGCCGTGCGCATCTGGTCGAAGAACTCCTCGACCTCCTCGGTGCTGCGCACGTGAGTGACGCGGCCGACACGTTTCTTGGTCGAGGGATCGGTCCAGCGCACGCGAGCGCGGAACCCGTCGACGCGCCGCTCGACGTCGGTGGTGAGATTCACACCGACCGGCGGCATCCGGTGATTGCGTGGGTCAGCCATGCGCGTTCTCCTGCTCGCGCACCCACGCCCTCACAGTGACGGGGTTGTAGCGCGAGACCCCGCCGACTTGGAGGAACGGCGGCCCGGCCTTCTCCCGCCGCCACCGGGACAGCGTGGCCTGGGAGACGTTCAGGAACGCTGAGACGTCCCGAGCACACCACAGCGGCTCCACCGGGCCGATGCCGCGGTCAGGTATCTCGTTCGGCATCGTCGTCGCCCAGGCTCGCGTAGAAGGCGTCCTCGGCCGCCTGCCGCCAGGCCACGTCAGCCGCCACGAACTGGCGGAAGTCGTCGGCCCGGTCGGCAATCACGACGTCTTCCACCGGCGCGGCGGGTTCCTCGCCGGGCCAGGCGGTTTGCCGGGTCGCCCGGTCACGGTCCAGGCGGGTGCCAGAGGCGGCGACCCAGTCGCGCAGCCGCTGGCGGGCGTCGGCGAAGTCCCGGTGCCACCCGAGCGGTGCGGAGCCGTTCTGCTCGGGGTCGTAGGCGCATAGCCAGTGCAGGTGCAGCGCGGACAGTTCCCAGACCAGCTCGGGATGCCGGTGCCAGAACGGCGGGATCACGCCCGCGGGCAGACCGCAGGTACGGCGGAGCCAGGCCACCCAGTGGTCGAGCTCCGCCCACTCGGGTCCCGCCTCCTCAGCCGTCAGGAGGTTCCAGTTGACCGGGTGCGGGGGTCCGGGAAGCACGGTTCGCGCGAGGCCGTCGTCAGGGTCCGCCATGGACGCCGGCTCGGGCATCTCGCCTTCCGGAAGGTCAATATCGTTCATCGGTTCTTCCTCACAGCGCGAGGCCGGAGTCGGCCGGATGGTGCGTCGCGGGAGCCTCGAATTCGGTGGGGACCTCATGCGATTGGGCGGCTGTCGCGGCGACTCGGTCGGCCTTGGCGCTTTGGGTCTGGCGCGGGGCGCGGTCGACTTCGTAGCGGGTACGGGCGGCGTCGTGGCCGACCTTCCAGATGACGAACTCCTCGCCCTCGACGGCCTGGCCGTCCTTCTCATAGGAGTACGGGCGGGTGTAGCCCTCGGCGACGAAGCTGTCGCCCCGGACGAACCGGCTCGTCAGCTCCGCCGCCGGCTTGTCGTAGGCCACGATGGGCAGGTACTCGGTCCCGGTCTTGGTGTAGCTGCCGTCGGACTCTTTGCGGTACTGGTTCTGCCCGGCCTGCGCGTAGAACCGAGGCTTGCCCTTCGCGGTGGGCTCTGTGTTCGGCGTTGACGCGATGAACCCGGAGAAGGACTCGTAAGTGCGGATACCGGCCATCGGATTGCCCTCCTGACTTCGGCGGCGATCCCGGCGGGATCGCTCTGTCAGGCAGGTGCTCGCGTGTTTTCCTACGGGCGGTGTCGCAGCATGTGCTCGATGCTGGAACGGTCGGCGCGCAGTTGGGCCGCATCCGTTCGGGTGGTCCAGAGCCGCATTCGGGTCACGATGGGCGCGGCCGAGCGCAGCAGCACGAGCGCGGTGCCGAACGGCAGGGTGCGGATGGTGTCGGGTGGCATGATCGGGACGCGGCGGATGGAGCGTTGGGCGGAGCGGGTGCCGTGGTCGCCGATGGTGGTGGAGTCGGTGATCTCGTCGCGTTCGCCGATGAGGGTAGTCAGGTCGTGCAGGTCGCGGCTGTTGGAGGCGCCGCCGAGGATGATCTTGACGATGGAGGCGTCCCAGATCGCGCCGGCGGCGTTCTCCGACCACTTCTCCCGGGCTTGGGCGAGGGACTGGAGCACGGGCATGGTGGTGATCCCGGTGCCGCCGCCTTCGGCCATCAATGTGGGCAGGGAGGGCAGGGGTGCGAGGTTGCCGACCTCGTCGAGGGCGAGCAGGAGCGGCGGGTCGAGGCGGGCGCCGGGGCTGCGGGCGGCGATGCGGCGGGCGGTCGCGGGGTTTGACTTCACGTTCTCGATCCCGAAGTCAGCATCCGTGCTGTGGGCGGTTGCGGACGCGGGCACGCAGGCGCTGATCGCGGAGGCGCATCATGCGGCGGTTGCGGAGGTGGTTGCGTTCATGGAGCGGGAGGTTGCGGCCACTCGTACGGGCGCAACCGGCCGCGACGGTGCGGTTGCGCAGGTCGATGTGGCCGGTCTGATCGCGACCGCGTTCGACCACTACGATTCCCGGGCGGGTGACCCGCACTTGCACACGCATGTGGTCGTCTCGAACAAGGTGCAGACCGTCCTTGATGGCAAGTGGCGGAGCTTGGATGGGCGGCCGTTGCACGCGGCGACGGTCGCTTTGTCGGAGCTGCACGAGGCGGTCTTCGCCGACCATCTGACCCGGATGTTCGGCGTCTCCTGGGAGGCGCGAGATATGGGCCGGGACCGGAATCCGGCGTGGGCGATCACAGCGGTGCCGGAGGAACTGGTGACCGAGTTCTCGTCCCGCTCCCGGCACATCGAGGTGGAGAAGAACCGGCTCATCGCCGAATACGTGACCCAGCACGGCAGGCAGCCCTCGACCGCGACGATCATCAAGCTCCGCGCCCAAGCCACGCTCTCCACCCGCCCGGAGAAGAATGTCCGCTCGCTCGCGGACCTCACCGCCGAGTGGCGAAGCCGTGCCGGCCGCATCCTCGGCTCGGACGCGACTTCGTGGGCACGGACGGTCACCGCGGCGAAGGAGGAACCGTTGCTATTGGGGGCCGACGACGTGCCGTTGGACGTGATCGCCGCAATCGGGCAGAGCGTGGTTGAGGTTGTGGGTGAGAAGCGGTCGACGTGGCGGCGGTGGAACCTCACCGCGGAGGCGGCACGGCAGACGATGGGCTACAGGTTCGCTTCGACCGAGGATCGGGAGGCGATCGTCGGCCTGGTCGTGGACGCGGCCGAGGCCGCCTCTCTGCGGCTGACCCCGCCGGAGCTCGCGTCGAGCCCGACGGTGTTCCGCCGCCCGGACGGCACCTCGGTGTTCCGGCCGAAGCATTCGACGGTGTTCTCCTCCACGGTGCTGCTGGCCGCCGAAGACCGCCTCCTTGACCGCGCCCGCACCACCACCGGCCCGACCGTCCCACTGGCGGCCGTCGAGCGGATCGCGGCCAAGCCGGATCGCAAGGGACTGGTCCTCGGTCCCGACCAGGCCGAAGCGCTCGGGAAGATCGCCCTCTCGGGCCGGGTGATCGACGTGCTCGTCGGGCCCGCCGGCGCCGGCAAGACCACCGCGATGTCCGCGCTGCGGCGGGCATGGGAGAACGAGCACGGCCACGGCTCTGTGATCGGGCTGGCGCCGTCCGCGGTCGCCGCGCAGGTTCTTGCCGATGACCTCGGGATTCAGACGGAGAACACGGCGAAGTGGTGGGAGCTCCACGAGCGCACCGGTGCCACGTTCCACGCGGGTCAGCTCGTTATCGTGGACGAGGCCTCCCTGGCCGGCACCTTGTCGCTCGACCGCATCACCGTCGCCGCCGCCGAGGCCGGGGCCAAGGTGCTGCTGGTCGGGGACCACGCCCAGCTCCAGTCGGTGACCGCCGGCGGCGCATTCTCCCTCCTTGTCCACGACCGCGACGACGCGCCCGAGCTGGTGGACGTGCACCGCTTCGTGAACCCGTGGGAGAAGACCGCCTCCCTCGGGCTCCGGCACGGCCACACCGATGTCATCGACACCTACCTGGAGCACGGCCGCATCCAGGGCGGGGAGACCGAAGCCATGATCGATGCCGCCTATGCCGCGTGGCGCGCCGACACCCTCGCCGGCCGGGCGAGCGTGCTGATCACCGACTCCACCGAGTCCGTCACCGCCCTGAACGTCCGGGCCCGCACCGACCTGATCCTCGACGGCACCGTCCACGGCACCCGAGAGGTCGAACTGCACGACGGCACCCGTGCCGCTACTGGGGATACCGTCATCACCCGCCGCAACGACCGGCGCCTGCGCGCCGGCCGGTCCTGGGTCCGCAACGGCGACAGGTGGACAGTCACCCAGGTCCGCGACGACGGGTCCCTCACCCTGCGCCGTGCCGGCCGCACGTGGGGCGGCTCGGTCGTGCTGCCGGCCGACTACGCCACCGAAGACCTGGACCTCGGCTACACCGTCACCGCGTATCGTGCCCAGGGCATCACGGTCGATTCCTCACACGTCCTGGCCGACGTTTCGATGACGAGGGAGAACTTCTACGTCGCCATGACCAGAGGCCGCGAGGAGAACGTCGCCTACGTCGCCGTCGACAAGCCCGACGACGCCCACGACGGCCCACACCCCGGCGAGAACACCGAGGCCACCGCCCGGAGCGTGCTGTTCGGGGTCCTGCAACACGTCGGGGCCGAACTCTCCGCCCACGAGACCGTCACCGCCGAACAAGAAGCCTGGGGGTCGATTGCTCAGCTCGCCGCCGAGTACGAGACGCTGGCCGCCGCCGCACAACACGACCGCTGGGCCGCCCTCATCCGAACCTCCGGACTCACCGACGACCAGGCAAACGACGCGATCGCCTCGCCCGCGTTCGGTGCGCTCACTGCCGAGCTGCGGCGGGCCGAGGCGAACCAGCACGACGTCGAGACCCTGCTGCCACGCCTCGTCCGCGCCCGCGGGTTCGGGGACGCGGACGACATCGCCGCCGTCCTCCACTACCGCGTCGCCAAGGCAACCGAACGACCCGCCGACAGCGGCCGCGTCCGCAAGGCACCCCGTCTGATCGCCGGGCTCATCCCTGAAGCCACCGGCACCATGACCCCCGAGTTACGCCAAGCCCTCAGCGAGCGACGCGACCTCATCGAAACCCGCGCCACAGTCCTGCTCGACACCGCACTCCACGACAGCCAACCGTGGGTGGCCGCACTCGGGCCGGAGCCGAAGGACGCCAAGGCAGCCGCGACCTGGCGGCGCCTGGCCGTGGTTGTCGCGACCTACCGCGACCGCTACAACATCACCGACCCCACCCCACTCGGCGCGCCCGCCGAGAGCGACGCACAGAAGATCGACGCAGCCCGAGCCCGAGCCGCACTCGACCGTGCACGGGAGTTGTCCCGCGGCCCCAACCCGGTGTCAGCGCGGCCCGCGGGGCGCGAGTCGGTCGGACGGACGCTCTGACGTAGACCTTCCCGATGTCGCAGCCGAGTCGTACAGTGGAAGACGAGGCAGGTTCTCCCCTATTGCGGGTCCTTCGGGACGGCCCCTCGCGGGCACTCTTTCCACGTACTGCCTCCTCGACGGAGAACTACGTGCGACGAGAGGCCCGATCATGCTTCGCCTACTCTGGGCGGCGAGCGTCCACACCCGCTACTTCCTGCGGCGTTCCATGCCCACCAACATCCTGCTCGACGCGATCCGCACCCGCCGCGGTCTGAAGTGGGGCATCCCCGCGACGCTCCTGGCCGCGCCCTACCTGCTCGCAGCGAGCATCTGCACCAACCTCATCGGCGGCGGCGGCCCCGGCTGGCTCAACCTCCTGGTGCTCCTGTTCTGCTGGAACTTCCTGAAAATCCTCATCATGGGACCCGTCAGCCTCATCCTCCTGATCCGGGTGCGCATCCAGGAAGCCATCGCTCGGCCTGCGGAGGCATGAGGCCGGAGCGCCCCTGTCGGCGCGGCTCGATACCGCCCGGGCAGTCAACGGTAGGATCGAATCACAGATGACAGCACTCGAGTGAGGAGGCACGAGATGGCACGCGCAGACTTACTTCTCGACCTCGTGGAGGCTGAACGTCGGGGTGACCGGGACCGCTTCCGTGTACTGGTCGAGGCTGTGATCGCAGAGGAACGCGCCAACCAGCACCATCTCGTCGCCGATCGTCTCTCGGAGCTCATCACAACGACCGGTCAGAGTCATGTCCGCGACGACCGTGCGGCCGCGATCCGTGATCTCGTACAAGAGATCGTTCCGAGTCGTCGTTTGAACGACCTTGAACTAGCCCCAGTGCCGCACCGGGTCATCACCGAACTGGTCGAAGAGCAGAAGCGCGCCGAGTTGCTGCGCAGCTATGGGATCGAGCCGCGTAACCGCCTCCTGTTGTCCGGGCCTCCCGGCAATGGCAAGACCAGCGTTGCCGAGGCCATTGCAGCAGAGTTGATGCTTCCCTTCTACGTCATTCGATACGAAGGCGTTGTGTCGAGCTTCCTCGGCGAGACCGCCTCCCGACTCGACAACGCATTCGAGTTCGCTCGAACCCGGCGATGTGTCCTGTTCTTCGATGAACTCGACACCATCGCCAAGGAACGCTCTGACGAGCACGAGACTGGCGAAATCAAGCGAGTGGTCTCGACCCTCCTGCTTCAGATCGATCGTCTCCCAGCGCATGTAATCTTTGTCGGTGCCACGAACCACAGCGAATTGCTCGATCGTGCTGCGTGGCGCCGGTTTCAGATTCGCGCTGAGCTCGATCCTCCCAGCCGCGCCCAGGCGACCCGGTTCCTGGAACGACTCGCTGCCCGCTTCGGTGGCGACCTCGGCTTCGCGCCCCGCACACTGGCAGACAAGCTCGCGGGGGCGAGCTACGCAGAGCTAGAAGAGTTCGCCCAGGATGTTCGGCGCAGAGCGATCCTGGAGTTGCCGGACAGCAATCTGCGCCAGATTGTCCAAGAACGCCTTGAACATCGGCAAGGTCAGGCAGCCGGGTGACCGCGGAGCGCAGGCCGCTCCTGGCATTCGGACCGCCAGTCGTTCATGATCGGCCTACCCAGCCCAACCGAGACATGCCGCGTCTATCGAAACCAGGCGCGGGACGACAAGGCGAACGGCTATCACCGCAGTTTCGAGAACTCACCGCAGCATTCGACGCCGAGCGAGCACGCCTCGAAGAAACTACCCCAGACGAGGTAGACCCTGCACTAGTCGTCGTGTTCGACCTCGCCGGCAGTGTGAAGGACTTCCAGAACGCGATCAACCGGATCGACGGTCTGGAGTTCCTATCCGAGCTTCTCGGAGACAAGTCTGATTCCGACGATGACTTCCACATGACCGAACGTGAGAAGGGCCGCACGGAAAAGCAAGTGCAGCATTCGCTGTACCTGGTGATGTCGAACGCTAAGGCGATAGACGAGTTACTGCACCTTTTCGACAAGTGGCAGAAAGACCCGACAGCCAAGTTCGACCACGGGCTCGGGAAGTTCAAGGCAGCGTTCCAGCAGCTGACCGCAATCAGACGGTGGGGTCCAGAAGACCGCATCCGAGAGACCGGCCTTCGTGAACGTTGGCAGGAAACCCTCGACGTGATCGGCCAGTCCGTCAGCACCGTGAAAGTTGAAGTCGAGCTCTGGTACCGTCGAGACCCCGCGCAGCGCGCCGCAGCAGAATCGCACGTCGAACAGATCGTCACTGTCAGCGGCGGTCGCATCATGGACCGTTGCCAAATCGGTGACATCAGTTACCACGCGCTACTAGCGGAACTGCCTATCCAGCAGGTCCACACGGTACTCAATGACGGGGCCGCTGCCATCCGTCTACTCACTACCGACGAAGTGATGTTCGTCAGCCCGTTCACACCTATGAGCGTTTCGCCAGCGACGCTTGATCCCGTGACAGAAGTGCGACTTCCCTCAGGGGAACGCGTCGAGGGCCTACCTCGTGTGGCGCTGCTGGACGGCCTGCCCTTCCAGAACCACGACGCACTGGCTGGCAGGCTCCTGATCGACGATCCCGATGGACTCGGCGACAACTACCCAACATCTGCTCGTAACCACGGCACCGCTATGGCATCGCTCATCATTCACGGTGACCTCTCCGCACCCGGTGAGTCGCTCGATCGCCCCCTGTACGTGCGGCCGATCATGCGCCCGCACGAATTCGTCACCACACACGAGCAGATCATGCCGGATCGACTGCTCACCGACTTGCTCCACCGTGCGATCCGACGCATCCAAGAAGGCGACGGCGGCAGAGAGGCGACTGCGCCGAGCGTCCGCATCGTCAACCTCTCCATCGGAGCCGAAGCCCGCGCACTTACCCGGAGGATCAGTCCTGTCGCCCGTCTGCTGGATTGGTTGGCGCAGACCTACAACCTGCTGTTCATCGTCAGCGCCGGCAATCACACCGATCCCATCACGATCCCCGCAACAGCCGCGAACAATGCCGATTCCGCGCGCTCAGCAGCAACCCTCGCCGTCTACGAGAAAGGCATCCTCCGCGGAATACTGCCTCCGGGGGACGCGTTCAATGCCTTGACCATCGGAGCCACGCACGACGACGGCCTGGGCGACGTCGACCTCCCAGACACCGTATGGGACATCACCAGTCCTGGAGCCCCCGCGTACTACGGGGCAACAGGACCAGGCGTCGATCGCTCCATAAAGCCAGACCTCCACCACACTGGCGGGCGAGCGCTATACGTGCGCCCGGTGGCCGTGCCTGGCGAGGACAACGTCGCACTCGAACTTGCGCATACCGCGCTCACGGGCCCCGGACTCCAAGTCGCCGCACCCGGACGTGGAGGAGCGACGAACAACACCGCTTTCACCTTCGGCACCAGCAACGCCACCGCGCTCGTCACCCGTGAAGCGAGCCGTCTGTTCGACATTCTCGAATCTGGGACGGAGGACCCGGAAGACTCGCCGCTGCCCGACCCGCAATATCACCCGCTTCTTGTTAGGGCACTTCTCTCGCACGCAAGTAGCTGGGGTGAATGGGAACCTCGACTCCGTAGAGAGCTTGGGCTCTCGGGACAAGACGCCCGACGCAAGCTGTCTGCCGTGCTCGGCTACGGCAAACTCGACACCACCCGCCTCGGCACGGCCGCGACCAACCGTGCTGTTCTCATTGCTGGCGGTCTCATCGGCAGAGACCAACGTCACACGTATGAACTTCCCTTACCGCCATCGCTCAGAACACGAGCGGAATGGCACCGCTTCACGATCACCCTCGCCTACGTGGCTCCCACTGTCGGACAGCTCACCCGGTACCGCGGAGCCAAGGTCTATTTCGACACGCCTGATACGGTCCTCGCGGCTGGCGATCGCGTAGAAGGCGAACACTTCAGTGTGAGGCGGGGAAGTCTCCAACACGAACTGATCCAAGGCACGCGAGCGATGGTCTTCGGAGACGGCGACACGTTCCCGATCCACATCGACTGCATGGACGATGCCCAACACCTTCATGCCGGAAAATACGTGCGATACGCCCTTGTCGTCTCAGTCGAGACCACCGAAGAAGTCTCGACCACCATCCATGACGAGGTCCGCGCCAGATTGCGTGAGCAAGCACGCGAACGCGCTAGGGAGCAGGTGCAGAGTTGAATGCAGTAGTCCTACACAGCGTTGCGGCGATCTTCCCTGAGAATGGGGCCGTATGAGCCCGAACAGCACGCCGGAAGCGGCGCTTGACCTGACGCGTGCGCCGCGGGGCGAGCTTGCCGCAGCACGGCTCATAGCCACGGCGGCGGCAAGTGGTGACCTTGCTGAGCGTCACTACCTCGAACTCAAAGGGCCGCCTGATCTTTCGAGCAAGGTAAACAAGGCAAAGATTGCGAAGTTCATTCTGGGAGCGGCAAATCGAATGCCGGAGCGTGCAGCGGAAGCATTCGAGGGATATGGCGTGATGATTATCGGCATCGCTAAGAACGCTATCGAAGGCGTGCCGCCGATTGAAATGCTCTCCTTGTCCCAGGTCATTCAGCCGTTCCTCGGCGCCACCGGGCCTCATTGGGACATAGTCCGTGTTCCCATCGAGAACTCACCCAATCAGGTGATTGTCGTCCTCGTCGACCCACCGCAGACGGGACAACCGCCCTTCATCTGCCGCGCAAATGGCGAAGGGCTTCAGAACGGACGCATTTACTACAGAGGTGACGGGGAGACACGCGAACCAACTGCGGACGAACTTGACCTCCTAATGGCACGTGGCAGCGCTCAACCAACCGCTCCGGTAGAGCTTGGCGTCAGCGTCGTTGGCACAGTCGTTCCGCTCGCCGTTGACGAGGAACGAACACTCAACGAATACATCGCCAAGACCCGAAAGCGGCTACTCGACGCACTTCCTGCGCCCAAGCCAAGCACGCCGGCCTCCAGGCAACCGGGACAACTCGGCGCGGCTGGAGTCACATCTGGCTTATCGAGCCTGCACTCCTTAGGAACCGGACTGTCAGAAGCCATGTCTCGTATTATTTCTGAACAGGCATCCGGAGCGCTTGGAACCGCAGGCATTCTTGGCGCCGAAGTACCCGAACAACGATCCGAAGAAGACTACAAGGACGAGATTGAAGCATGGGCCTCCCAATTCCGAGAGGCTTGGCCTGATGCGCTCGAAGCATTCGCCGTGCGGCTCATGCCTGCCAACGAAGTTGGCGTCGTGAACAAGACGCTAACCTTCCTGCACGACGTAGAAATCAAACTACACATCGCTGGGGCGGTAGAGGCGCTCGAACGCGAATGGTATGAAGATTCTCTGAGCTTGAACGACGTAGGCCTTCCCTATCCGCCACGGAAATGGGGACCAACTAAACGCAACTTCGGCTTGGACACGGGATACTCCGCCAGCTTGGCCGCTTCAATCGCCGCGCAGAGCGTCCAGGCCTCTCGCTCATACGTCCCGCCTGACGCATCATGGAGAACCACCGGTTCGGTAGACGTTGACGTAAACGTAGGAAATCTCAGGCCCGAGGGTGCCTTTCAGACAGAGGACGATGACTCCATCCTGATCGTGAGAGGCGAAGCACCCGAGAATATTCGAGCGACATGGGCTGCGACAGCTCAGGGGTACAACGAGGTGTTCAAGGGAGATTTCACCGTCCCTGTCGCCGAGCCAACCTGCCTCACCGAACTCATTCGTGAATGTCTCGGACTTCGGTAGTGAGTACAGCGATAACACGATGGCAGCGTAACGGAGACTATTTCCTAAATACCCGTGATGAAGTTTGAAAGGACTAGAATAATGACGAGCGCCCGGCTGAGATTCGCGCTTGAGCAGTTGACAAGCGGAGACTGGCAGCTGTTCGAGCGATTCTGCTCTGAGTTCCTCGTGCCGGAGTTCCCTGGGTTTCGAACGACTGCTACTCCGTCTGGTGACCGAGGAAGAGACGGCGAGGTTTTCACGCTTGACAGCGTCGCCCACACTGGATTTCAATTCTCAGTAACGTCGGACTGGCGAACCAAGATCCGATCCACCTTCAGGACTCTCATCGACAACGGGATTGTTTACCAACGTTTGATCTACTGCACAAGTCAGCAGATTGGTTCACTGGCTGATGGTTTGAAGGGTGAGTTGTGGGATGAACAGAGCATCCTGCTTGATGTGCGCGACCGTGAGTGGTTCTGCGAGCGAGAACTTACGAGTTCGGAGAGAGAGGTTTCGTCTGCGGAACTTGTCGAACGCGTCGTTACGCCTATTGTTAATTCGCGCGGTATTGCGAAAGTTGCGGGCTCTCCACTCTCAAGCGGAGAGGCGAAAGTGGCGTTGGTACACCTTGCTCTCAATGCGGAGGATCGCGCAGGAGACCGTAATCTCACGAAGACTTCTTTTGATGCCCTTGTTCAATCGGTGCTGGTTGACACATCGCAAGAGAACTTACTCACTGAAGCCGAGATAATTGATCGCGTCCGTGCTCTGGCTCCTCACGGTGCTGATTCGCAGGTGGCAGCACTCACGAAGTCTGCACTCGATCGGCTTTCTCGCAAGCACGGCCCAGTAAAACACCACTCGTCTCACGGTGGATACCATCTAAGCTACGAAGCTACCGAAGCGTGGAAGGAGGACGCCGCCGCGTACATTCTCGAACAACAGTCACTTGAAGAAGACCTTGCAGCCGCCGCCTACGGCTATGTGGAGATACTGGATTCCGACGCTGAACAGCTCAAGGCGGAGTCTAAGACGCTACGTATCGCACTCGAAGCGGTGATGTTCAGAAGCGGCGAGAGCTTTGCTGCCGCAGTCGAGGGGGGTGATCCGGCCCGCGTCTCGGTTGATGAGATGGTGGAACAGGTGACAGCGCTGGGCCTCCCGCTGAAACTTCACCCGACACAAGCCGTTAGGGCTATTCTTGAAGTAATCTCAAATCCTGCTGAGGCGACCCGCCGTCATCTTACTCGTGTGCTAGATGCATACACTCTTCTCGCATTTCTTCAGCAGACTCCTGATGTTCAGAAGGCCATGTCTAGGGTTTTTGACAACGCCAAAGTGTGGCTTGACACCTCGGCCGTGCTGCCATTGGTCGCCGAGACCCTGATCGACGATCCGTCCGAACGCCTACAAACTACACTTCTGAATTCCGCTACATCGTCGGGCCTTTCGTTATTTGTGACCGATGGCGTGGTCGAGGAAATCCACTACCATCTTGAGCGGTGTATCAGCTATCTTCGCCAAGGGAACGGACGCTATGGCCCTCCGCCCTTCCTCTACGCTGCCTACATGTTGTCGGGTCGTGACGAACGTCAGTTTCCTAAGTGGGCAGAAGATATTCGCGGGGAAATCGATCCAGATCGAGATATCGAGGAGTACTTGGCTGAGAAGTTCAATATTCGGCTGAACGATCTAGCGGAATTCGCAGAGAAAGCTGATCAAACCTTGCGTGCCGCGACGATGGAGCTCTTTAGTAAGAGACGTTCTCGCTCGTACGATGGGCAAGCTGATCGCACTCAGAAGGTAATCGATAGATTGGCTATCCACGATATGGAGAGTGTGGTCGGCATAATTGAGTTGCGTCGAAATGCTAAGCCCGCGCTCGGGCACGAGGTCTGGTGGCTGACTCTGGATAAAACCGCCTTCAGACTCTCCTCTTGGCTTAGACAGCAGATGGGCAGAGAGGCGCCTGACACTCCTGCACTGAGCCCTGACTACCTTTCGCAGCTGCTTCGATTGGGGCCGCTACGTCGAAACCTTGATTCTGACGAAGTACGCCGTCTTCCACTGATCATTGATGTCACGCGTCTAGAGACAGTTCCACCCAAACTGATCGAGATCGCGCGTTCAACTCGGGAATCGATGGAAGGGCTTGATGAACGTCGGATCCGTCGGGAAGTCCGAGATGCACTGCACAAGGCTCGGACAGAGCTGCGGCGCAGCCATGATTATGGGCAAGCTGCGGAGTCCTCAGTTGCAGAGCGACTCAGAGTCCAACGGTCATAGGCCTTTCCCACATTGGATGAGTGGACCAATCAGGTGACCAACAGCCTGCAAACCCTGCAAAACGTGACGTGCAGAGCGCGCTCCTGAAACACAAAAGCCTTGGTCAGATGGAGTACGTCCCGCGATCCTGGCACCTGGGGGTCAAGGGGTCGCAGGTTCAAATCCTGTCAGCCCGACCGTAGTCAGAGCGGGATTCACCGATCAGGTGGGTCCCGCTTTGGTATGAAATACCCACTTCTTACCCACATGGTGGCATCCCCTCGGGGCCGCTTTTCCGGCTCTTCACGAACGAGGGTGTAGCGCGGGTCTGAATCCGCCGGCTTCGAGC